>QFCS01004559.1_pt1 | contig 314203 bp, 306 predicted proteins | sample 3576561 | NCBI WGS metagenome assembly QFCS01 | reverse complement strand
GCGTGTGAAGTGTGGTAACTCCACCTTACCGATGAGCCCGGTGGCCACCGAGATCGAAATCGCATGGGGTGGGGCATGCCCCACCCCATGCGATCGCCTCAATCTAAACCGGAAATTACACCACGAGCGCGGACGCTAACGTTCCGCAGGATTTGGTCAGGGAACTGGCATCCCTGCCTCGACTTTATCCGCGCGGGTTCGAGCGCATTCAGGATAATCTGAGGGTCTTCGGTTTCGCAGACCGATCAAGTCCTCGGAAGGGATGGGCCAAGGCCTGCAAACTGGCTGGCATCGATCTGCTGCCATTTCACGCCGCCGGGCGCCATGGCTTCGGCCAGGAAATGAACGTGCGGCAGGGCATCGACGAGAAGGCTGCGGGTGAATTCGGGGGGTGGTCCGACACCAGTCTGATGCGCAGAACTTATACCCACGCCGAGCAGGCGGCAGAAAAAATTCACGAGGCGCAATTGCGTGGTCTGCGGGCTGCCGAGGAGCGGACCAAGCTGACTTTGTTCAGCGCCGGCGTTGCCAAAAGGAAGGAGAGAGCGTGATGGCCGTGTACGCGATTTGTACGGGCAAGATGCGAAATGGGACGTTTGTTCCCGTTATTTTCCGCATCCAACATTTTTCGACGGAATGTGGTTTCCATAAAATCCCCTTGTTTCAGAGGGTTTTATGGTGGGCGCGGCAGGGATTGAACCTGCGACCCCACCCGTGTGAAGGGTGTGCTCTACCGCTGAGCTACGCGCCCGCCGAAATGGCGTCCCGCGGTGGTCGATCGTGTCGGCCCCGGGGTGTGGAGGCGGCCTCTAACGGCGTTGCGCAACGTTGACAAGTGGGCATGTGAAGATATTTCGCTCCCCATGACCGATCCAATCGAAACGCCCGAAAACGCGGACGCTGTTGCCGCTCCTTCCACCGCACCTGCCACGTCCGGCGCCGATGTGCCGCCCGATCGCCTGGCGATCAACCCGCGCAGCGCGTTCTTTGACGCCGACAAGCTGGGCCGCGGCGTGGGCATCCGCTTCAAGGGCACCGTGCGCAACAATGTCGAGGAATATTGCATTTCCGAAGGCTGGGTGCGCGTGCAGGCCGGCAAGACCATGGACCGCAAGGGCAACCCGCTGACGCTCAAGCTCTCCGGCCCGGTCGAGGCATGGTACGAAGACCTGGGCGAAGACGCCCCGGTGGCCAAGGCCTGATCCTTGGGTTGATCGGGTGCCGGCGTTCAGCGCAGGCGCCCGATTCCCATCCCCGCGCTGCCGCCGGTGCGGCTGGCGATGATGCGGCCGATGGGATCATCGCTGCGCGCCAGGCTGGTCTGTTCGCGCCGCGTTGCAGCGGCACTGGCCTGCGTCATATTGATGCGCGCCGTCGTGCGCACGGGCGCGGCCGGTTTCGGCGCTGCCGTTTCCACCGCAACGCCGCTCAGGAAATCAGCATCGATCGGGTTGCGCGCCGGGGCTGTCGCGCGCGTGGCCATCAGCAGCTGGCGCTGCACGGCAGGCTGCATCATGCTGCGCGGCGTGGCAGTCGCACTGGCCAGGCGCAACGGCGTGGCGGAGCCGAGGTGGCGCGCGGGCGGGCGGTTGTAGATGAAGCCGTCGACCGGCCAATGCGTGGTGCCCAAGCCCTGGATCGGCGCATACCACACGCGCACTGCGCTCCAGTCGTTGGCGTCAGACACGTCGACCGCGCGCACGTCGTTTTCCTTTTGCCCGCGCGTGCCGTTGATCGGTGACCAGTTGGCATGGCGCAGCAGCACGGTGCGCGAATCGATCACCCGGCTAACCATGGCAACATGGCCCAGGCGCATCGCGCCATAGGGATGGAAGCTCATCACCGCGCCGGGCTTGGGCGTGAAGCCGCGCTCATAGCGGCCCTCGGCCTGGTCCCACCAGGTATGTGCGTCGCCAAACAGCTGGATGCCCGAAACCTGCCGGGCATAGGGCACGCATTGCAGATAGGGCAGCGCCCCGGCGGTATCGGCCGGTGCGCCATCGGTTTGATCCGGGCCGGGAATCAGGGCGATCGGGGCTGCCACGGCAGTCCCTGAGGCGATCATCCCGGCGATCAGTGCCGCCCCCGCGGCGAGGCCCAACGGCCCTGTTCTTGTCCACCACACCATGGCGCCGTTGTGCCGGCAAATGGTCAATGCCCGCCTGACCGGCATGGTTAATGGCGGTTTTACAATTGACGCCTGCGCGGCGGTGCGATGCAACGGCCGCTTGCCTTTGGCGCCAAGCCGGGCCAACGGGGGCTATGCGTCCCCAGGTTATCATCATCGGACGGCCCAACGTGGGCAAGTCCACTCTGTTCAACCGGCTCGTCGGCAAGAAGCTGGCGCTGGTTGACGACCAGCCCGGCGTCACCCGCGACCGTCGCTTTGGCGATGCGTCGCTGCTGGGCCTTGAATTCACCATCGTCGACACCGCCGGGTGGGAAGACGAAGATCCCTCCAGCCTGCCCGGCCGGATGCGGATGCAGACCGAAGCATCGTTGGAAGGCGCCGACGTGGCGCTGTTCGTGATCGATGCGCGCGCCGGCATCACCCCGCTGGACGAGGAAATCGGCCGCTATCTGCGCGGGCATGACATTCCGGTGATCCTCTTGGCCAACAAGGCCGAAGGCCGCGCCGGCGACCATGGCCTGTTCGAGGCGTTCGCGCTCGGCTTTGGGGACCCGGTCGGGGTTTCGGCCGAACATGGCGAAGGCATGGGCGACCTGTTCGAGGCGCTGCTGCCGCACTTTGCCGAGCAGGAAGCCGAGGACGAGGAAGAGGCCACCGACGAGGAGGCCGAATACGATCCCAAGGCCGTGCTCAAGCTGGCGATCGTGGGCCGGCCCAATGCCGGCAAGTCCACCCTGATCAACCGTTTCCTGGGCGAAGACCGCCTGCTGACCGGGCCGGAAGCGGGCATCACCCGCGATTCGATCGCGATCGACTGGAATTGGACCGACCCGCGCGATGGCGAGGCGCGGCCGATTCGCCTGATCGACACCGCCGGCATGCGCAAGAAGGCCCAGGTGGTCGACAAGCTGGAAAAGCTGTCGGTGGCCGACGCGCGCCGCGCGATCGATTTTGCCGAAGTGGTCGTCCTGCTGCTCGATGCCACGCGCGGGCTGGAACACCAGGACCTCAAGATCGCCTCGATGGTGTTGGAAGAAGGGCGCGCCCTGCTGATCGCCATCAACAAGTGGGACGTGGCCGAAGACGCCAGCGGCCTTTTCAACGGCGTGCGCCAGGCGCTCGACGATGGCCTGGCGCAGGTGCGCGGCGTGCCGCTGGTGGCGGTTTCGGCCCGCACCGGCAAGGGGCTGGACACGCTGCTGTCGGCCGCCTTCACGCTGCGCGATGCCTGGAGCAAGCGCGTGCCCACCGCCGCGCTCAACCGCTGGTTCGATGATGCCCTGGCGGCCAACCCGCCGCCGGCGCCAGGCGGCCGCCGCATCAAGCTGCGCTATATCACCCAGGCCAAGACCCGCCCGCCCAGCTTCGTGATGTTCGGCACGCGGCTGGATCAGCTGCCCGAAAGCTATCGCCGCTATCTGGTCAACGGTATCCGCCGCTCGCTGGGTTTCGAGGCGGTGCCGATCCGGCTGACGCTGCGCAGCCCGACCAACCCGTTCGCCAAGAAATGACCCGCCATCCCCCGCGCCGCCTGGCAGATGCCCTGTGGCGCGGGGCGCGGGGCCAATGCCCGCGCTGCGGCGGGGCGCGCCTGTTTGCCGCCTGGCTGCGCCCGGTGGCGCAGTGTCCGGCCTGCGCGCAGGACTGGCGCGGCCATAGTGCCGACGATTTTCCCCCCTACCTGGCGATCCTGGTGACCGGCCATGTCATGGCGCCGGTGATCATCGGGCTTGGCCTGCACACCACGCTGTCGTGGCCGGTGATGATGGCCGTGTGCCTGGCGATGACCGTGACGATGGTGCTGGGCCTGTTGCAGCCGGCCAAGGGCGCGGTGATCGCCCTGCAGTGGTGGCTGGGGCTGCATGGCTTTGCCGCAGCGCCGGGCAAGGCCCTGGCGCCTGGCGCCGCGCCAGCGCGCGAAAGCGCCGCGATCGAGACACGCCCGCGCAACGAAACGTAATCGCGCCGGCCACGCGCGCGCCGGGCGCTCTGCCCGCCACGGCGGCGCTTTGCTGCGGCATGGCGCGCCGGGTGGACATGAAGGCGCAATCTTTTCTTGCGCAGCAACACTTCTTCACGAAGCCGCACCCATTGCGCAAAAGCGAGGATGTTACCCCGGACGCGACCAAGTTTTCCCGTGGAGTGTCCCCTCATGATCCTCGCTTCCGTCCTCGCCCTGGCGACCCTTTCGGCCCCGGCTTCCCCGCTGCTGGCTGCCCCCGCCGCAGCGGCTCATCCGGCGCCGGTGTGCCAGGGCGCGCCAGGCCGGCCGGCGCTGTGCCGCCCCGCCGTGGCCGCTGCCGCGCCCGTGGCCGAACGCGCCGATGCGGCTGCCGGGCGCGTGGCCGTGGCCGCCTGCCATCCCGATCCGGGCAAGAACCGCGGTTGCTTCCGCCGTACCGCGATTGGCGAGGCTGCCCTTGCCCAGAACGCCGTGGTGCGCGAGGATGCGCGCTGAGGCAGCGGTATGACCGAGCCTGGAACCAAAGGAGCGCAATTGCGTAGCACAGCCATGCTGGCCACCCGTCTTGCCCCCTCCATCGTGCTTGTCGAAGACGATGGCCCCCTGCGCACGTTGACGGCCCGCGCACTGCGCGAGCATGGCTATGAAGTGCGCCCGGCTGCCACCGGCGCGGAAATGTGGGTGCTGCTCGACAGCGCCCCGGCCGATCTGGTGGTGCTCGATATCATGCTGCCCGGCACCAACGGGATCGAGCTGTTCCGCAAGTTGCGGCGGTTGAGCGACGTTCCGATCATCTTCATTTCCGCCCGTGGCAGCGAGGAAGACCGCGTGCTCGGCCTGGAACTGGGGGCGGATGACTATCTCGCCAAGCCGTTCGGCACGCGCGAGCTGGTCGCCCGGGTGGGCGCCGTGCTGCGCCGTGGTGGGCAGGGCGGCGATGGCCTGGCCGCAGCCGAACCGGGCGAGCGCGCCAGCGAAATCCGCTTCGATGGCTGGACACTGTCGCTCGCCCGCCGCGAATTGCATGCCCCCGATGGCGTGATGGTAGACCTGACCGGCGCCGAATTCGATCTCCTCGCCACGTTCGTGGCGCAGCCGCAGCGCGTGCTGGGCCGCGAACGCTTGATCGAGCTGTCGCGCACCCGCCTGGGTGACAGTTCCGATCGCAGCATCGACGTGCTGGTATCGCGCCTGCGCCGCAAGTTGACGGCGGCGGGCGGCGAAGCCCCGATCGCCACGGTGCGCGGGGTGGGCTACATGTTCAAGGCGCAAGTCACCCGCACGTGATGCAGCGCCGCTCATGATTTCCCGGCGTCGGCTGTCGCTGCGCCGGGCCATGCGCCGCTTCGGTTTGCCGGAGCGGCTCTTGGCCATTCTGGTGCTGATGGCGGCGATCGATTTCGGCTCCAACGCCGTGCTGTTCGATCGCGCCAGCAATTTTGCCCTGCGCAGCGATGATGCCGCGCGCATTGCCGAAAACCTGGTGATCGCCAGCCGCGCGCTGGAAGCAGAAGAGCCGGCCGACCGCCCGGCGCTGGCCGAGCGATTGTCGTCGCCGCGCTTTTCCCTGGCGTGGAAGCCGCGCCTTGCCCATGGCGACGATGCCCTGCCGCTTGATCGGCTGCGCGCGCAGGTGCTCGATGCCGCGCCCGAACTGGCCTCGGGCGATCCCCGCTTTTCGCTGCGCTCGCTCGCTTCGCCCGGATCGGTCAACGGGGCGATGCTGCTCAAGGACGGGTCGGGCGTGGTCTTCCGCACCCAGGCGAGCGAGGCGTGGACGCTCAATGCCGGGCGCCTTGCCGTGTTGCTGGTGCCCACGCCGCTGCTGGTGGTCCTGGCCTGGGTGCTGTTTCGCGCCACGATCCGCCCGCTCAAGGCGCTGGTCTCTGCCACCGGGCGGGTGGGCGCCGGCCCGCCCGAACCGCTCACCGAGCGCGGCCCGGACGAGGTGCGGCGCCTGATCCGCGCCTTCAACCGCATGCAGAGCCGCATCTACCGCCAGATGCTCGATCGCACGCAGTCGATGCTGGCGATCGGCCATGACCTGCGCACGCCGCTCGCCCGGCTGCGGCTGCGGCTCGACAATGCCGGGCTCGATCGCGAGGCGCAGGCGGACATGGTCCACGATATCGACGAGATGATGCACCTGCTCGCCTCGCTTCAGGCCTATGTCGAGGGGGAAGGGCGGCAGATCCCGGCCGAGCCGGTGGACCTGGCGGCCATGGCGATGACGCTGGTCGACAATGCCTATGACCAGGGTGGCGACGCCACCTATGACGGCGAGGACCGCCTGGTGATCCAGGCGCGCGCGGTGTCGCTGCGCCGTGCGCTGGGCAACCTGGTGGAAAACGCGCTGCACTATGCCGGCCACGTGGAAGTGACGGTGCGCGCCGCGGGCGAATGGGCCGAAGTGGTGGTGGCCGATCGCGGGCCGGGCATTCCGGTGGACCGGCTGGATGAAGTGACGCAGCCGTTCGTGCGCCTCGACGCCGCACGCGGGCGCGATACACCGGGCATGGGGCTGGGCCTGGCCATCGTCAAGCGCGCGATCCGGGCCGAAGGCGGCACGCTGATTCTGGCCAATCGCCGCGCGGAACCGGGCGAAGCCGGCCCGGTCAGCGGCCTTGTCGCCACGGTTCGTCTGCCGCTCAAGGCTGGCTATCCTGCCACAGCGCCACGGAAATAGTTCCTTACAGTTCCGACGGCACCGGGCAAAGACACGGCCTTACCACTCTTGATCAAGCGCACCGGCACTCGCCTTGGCGCATCAGATATTCAAGAGGAGGTACCTCCCCATGAACGAACTTATCGGCCGGGTTTTCCGTTTCGAAAAGACCGTGTTTCCCCAGAGCAGCGAGCTTTATGGCCAGCTGTCCACTCACGGCCAGGCGCCCAAGGCGCTGATGATTTCCTGCGCGGATTCGCGCATCGTGCCCGAGCAGATCATACAGGCCCAGCCTGGGGACCTGTTCGTGTGCCGCAACGCCGGCAATATGGTGCCGGCCTATTCGACGATGAACGGCGGCGTGTCGTCCACGGTGGAATATGCCGTGGTGGCGCTGGGCGTGCGCGACATCATCGTGTGCGGCCATTCCGATTGCGGCGCGATGAAGGCCTTGGCCGCGCCCGAGCCGCCGCAGGGCATGCCCAACGTTGTCGCCTGGCTGCGCCATGGCGCCGCGGCCGAGCATGTCGTGTCGAGCTGCTCGCCGCACCTGCACGGCGGCGAGCGCGTGCGCGCGGTGAGCCTGCAGAACATCATCGCCCAGATCGATCACCTGCGCACCCATCCTTCGGTTTCGGCGGCGATCGCCCGAGGCGAAATGTCGCTGCATGGCTGGTTCGTGGATATCAGCGCCGGCCAGGTGCTCGGCCTGGATGGCGATACCGGCGAATTCGTGCCGCTGCGCGAAGATCGCCCGCTGCCGGTGGCCCTGGCCGCCGCACCGCGCTTTGCGCGTGAACCCGCCCTGGCGGAGGCGGCCGAATGAGCCAGGCAGCACTCGCTGCATCGCCCGAGGCTGCCCCCGCAAGGGGCGGCCTCGTTCGCGATTTCACCGCGTCGATCGTGGTGTTCCTGGTGGCCATGCCGCTGTGCATGGGCATTGCCATCGCCTCGGGCGTGCCACCGGAAAAGGGCCTGGTCACCGGCATCATCGGCGGCATCGTCGTCGGGCTGCTGGCCGGCTCTCCCTTGCAGGTTTCTGGCCCCGCGGCGGGCCTTGCCGTCATCGTGTTCGAATTCGTGCGCGACAACGGCCTTTCCGCGCTGGGCCCGGTGCTGCTCGTGGCCGGGCTGATCCAGCTGGTGGCCGGCGTTGCCCGCCTGGGCGGCGTGTTCCGTGCCATTTCCCCGGCAGTGGTGCACGGCATGCTGGCCGGCATCGGCGCCTTGATCGTGGTGGGCCAGTTCCACATCCTGTTCGATGCCAAGCCGATGTCCAACGGCCTTGCCAACCTGTCGATGATCCCGGCGCGCGTGCTGGGCCTTTCGCCGTTTGATTGGCGCGCCAGCGAAATGGCGCTGGTCCTGGGCCTGGTGACGATCGTGGGCATGCTGGGCTGGGACAAGCTCAAGCCCAAGGCGCTGGCCCTGGTGCCGGGCGCCCTGATCGGGGTGGTGGCCGCAACGGTCCTGGCCGCGATGCTGTCTCTGCCGGTGGCGCGCATTGCCGTGCCGGATTCGCTCAGCGCCGCGTTTGCCGCGCCGGGCGGCGCGTTCCTCGATCCGCTGCTGGCCAAGCCGGCGCTGCTGGTCTCGGCCGTGGCCATCGCGTTTATTGCCAGCGCGGAAACGCTGCTCTCGGCCGCCGCGGTCGATCGCATGCACAACGGCGTGCGCACCGATTATAACAAGGAACTGCGCGCCCAGGGCGTGGGCAACCTGCTGTGCGGCATGGTTGGCGCCCTGCCGATGACCGGCGTGATCGTGCGCTCTTCGGCCAATGTCCAGGCCGGCGCGCAAAGCCGCTGGTCGGCGGTGATGCACGGCGTGTGGATCCTGGGCTTTGTCGCCCTGCTGCCCTGGCTGCTGCGCGAAGTGCCGATGGCGGCGCTGGGCGGCGTGCTGGTGGTGACCGGCTGGAAGCTGGTCAGCCTCAAGCATGTGAAGCACCTGTTCACCCACTATGGCCCGCTTCCCGCGGCCATCTGGGCGGTGACCTTTGCCCTTGTCGTCTCGACCGATCTGTTGACCGGCGTGCTGGTCGGCATGGCGCTGTCGCTGGTGGAACTGCTGCCGCATGTGAAGCACCTGAACCTTGGCGTGCATGCCCAGGATCATGGTGACGGCACCAAGGTTGAGCTCAAGGGCGCAGCCACGTTCCTGCGGCTGACCAAGCTCAACGCCGTGCTCGAAGACCTGCCGGCCGATCGCCGCGTCCACCTCGATCTGGGCCGGGTCAAGGCGATCGACCACACCACTGCCGAAACCCTGCGCGAATGGCTGGCCCGCCGCCGCCAGCAGGGCAACGCGGTAACCGTATCGGGCCCCGAGCCGATCCTGCGCGCGGTACCCCACGCGGCCTGATCGGCAGAGCTGCCTACCCCAACTCCTGAGCCCACCCCCATCCCGGCTCATGGATGGCGCACCACGCGCCCGCTGCCCCCACCGGCCATCTGGCCCGTGGGGGCAGTTTCGTTCGGGGGGGGCCGCATTGTCGCAACCGGCCGGGATCACGGGCAAAAAAATCCCCCGCCAGCGTTGCAACTGGCGAGGGACAGTCGTGCGTACCTGGTGGAAAAGGGTGGGGTTTAGAAGTTCACCGTGGCCGACAGCACCACGCGCGAGGACGAGATCGAGGCGCCGTCCTGAACCTGGTACTTGGTGAAGTTGGGCCGCAGGTAGGCAGCGTCGGCATCGCTGATGTTGGTATCGATATAGGCAATGCCCAGCACCACCTTGCCCAGCGCCAGGTCTGCGCCCAGCAGCCAATCAGCATAGGAACCGGTCGGCGCCACGCTGGTGCCATTGGGGCCAAGGCCGGGGTTGCCCTTGGAATAGCCGAGGTGGGCCTTGAGCGTGACCGGGGTGGAGGGAATCGCGCCGCTCACATCGCCCCAGACATAGAGGTTGTCGTTCTTGGCGCCGGGATGTTCGGGCGTGCCGGCAACATAGCTGGCGCCCGAATCATACCACTGGCCCAGCGCCTGCTGCTTGGGGGCATAGGCCACGCCGGCCAGTGCAGAGACCGGGCCGACAGTGCCCGACAGCTTGACGAAGGGTTCGGCAAAGTCGGTCTTGGCCGCGCCGCCCGGATACATGTACCAGGTCAGGCCAACGTCGAGCGTGGCCGGGCCGAACGACTTCTTGAAGCCGCCGATCGCGTCGAGTTCCAGGTTGGGGCCGCCGAACGTGCCCCAGCCGGCCAGGTTGGAACCCCAGGTGCCGACGTAGAAGCCGCTTTCATGGGCGATGGTGACGCCGGCCTGCAGGGCAAAGCCATTGTTGGATTGCGACACGCCGCGCAGGCGATAATCGGTCACCACGGCAGCGCTGCCGGAAATGGTGATGGCCGAAGGCGGCGCGGTGTCTTCCGCCTTGGCCGCGCTGGCCAGGGCCATGGATGCGCCGGCCAGCGTGGCGGCCAAGGCGATACGGCCGGCCCGGCGGCGTGCAGAGCGTTGAATCATCGGAACTGTCCTTCCCTCACGGTCATCGAGAAACGGTTCCGCCTGCGTCTCGGCGCCTGCCCGTCTCGGACGATGGCAAGGGAAAGCCCGGCCATCTCCGGCAGCAGGTTGCGCCGAGATGACCGGGGTTAGGCTGCGATGCTGTCTGTTCCTTTTCCCTCACGCAACGAAGTGTTGCTGTGTTTCTGCTGTGGCTTTTGCGTCACAGCCGCTTATTCGGGCAGCGGGATGAACTCGTGCTCTTCGGGAACGTGGGCAAAGCGGTCTTCCTTCCAGTCTGCCTTGGCCTGTTCCAGGCGATCGGGCCGCGACGAGACGAAGTTCCAGAAGATGTGGCGCTTTTCGGGAAACGGTTCGCCACCCATCAGCATTACCCGCGCGCCGGCGGCGCTTGCGATCACCACTTCGGCGCCGGGCTTGAGCACGATCAGCTCGCTGGTGGCAAAGCCGCCGGTCTGGCCGCCCACGCTGATCTCGCCGCTCACCACATAGAGCGCACGCTCCACGTGATCGGCCGCCACGCGATAGCGCCCGCCCGGCGCGATCACCAGTTCGGCATAGACCAGGTCCGACAGGGTCTTGACCGGCGAGGTCAGGCCATCGACCTGCCCGGCGATCAGGGTGAGGCGGGTGCCATCGACCTCGCCCGTCGGGATTTCGTCTGCCTTGTGGTGGGCAAAGGCGGGGTCGGTTTCCTCGGCATGGGTCGGCAGGGCAACCCAGGCCTGAAGGCCGAACAGCGGGCCGCCGCTGCTGCGCATTTCCGGGGCGGTGCGTTCCGAATGGGTGATGCCGCGCCCGGCGGTCATCCAGTTGACCTCGCCCGGGCGGATCGCCTGGACGGAGCCAAGCGAATCGCGGTGCAGGATCTCCCCTTCCACCAGATAGGTCACCGTGGCGAGGCCGATGTGCGGGTGCGGGCGCACGTCGAGCCCTTCGTCACCGGCAAAGGCGGCCGGGCCCATCTGGTCAAAGAAGATGAACGGTCCGACCATGCGGCGGTGGGCCGAAGGCAGCGCACGGCGGACCTTGAAGCCTTCGCCCAGATCGCGGACCGGGGGCAGGAGGGCAAATTCGATGCCCGGCACATCGGGGGTGCGGATGGTCATGGCGGTGTTCCCAAAGCTGGCGCCCGTGACGGGCTGTGAGGCCGGTCTAGACCGCGCAGCTATTCAAGGAAATACCGATAAGGCTGGTCGAATTGTTCAGGTTTATTGGACGGTTTGGGCCGTGGCCCCGCTCCGCTGCACCACGTGGCCCAGTGCCAGGCCCAGCAGCAGCACGCCCGCCCCGGCCAGGGCGCCCGGCCCCAGCTGGGTGAGCGAGGAGCACAGCATCGCGGCCGACAGTGCCATGAACGCCAGCGGAAACAGCGGGAACAGCGGCGTGCGCACTGGCCAGTCATGCGCTTTCATCGTGCGGCGCAGGCGGATCAGCGCGGCCATGCCCAGGATCACGAACAGCCAGTAGACCGGCGTCATGTAATCGACCATCGCGCCAAAGCCGCTTTGCGACAGGCCCGATACCGCCGTCAGCAGCAGGGAAAACCCGCCCACTGCCAGGGTTGCCCGCGCCGGCGTGCCGCGCGCGTCGTGCCAGTTGCCCAGCGCGGCCAGCGCCGGCAGGTCTGCCGCGGCAGAGGCGGTGACGCGCGAACACACGATCAGGGTGGAATTGATGCTGCTGATCGCCGAGATCGCCACGATTCCCACGGTCAGCCACGCGCCGGCCGGGCCGAACGCGGTGCGCGCCAGATCGGCGCCGGGCGCCGTGCTGGCGGCCAGGCCCGCCGGCCCCAGCCCGCGCAGCAGCGCCCAGTTCATCGCGCAATAGATCAGCATCAGCAGCGCCAGCGCGCCGATCACCACCACCAGCATTGCCCGCCGCCCGCCGCGCACCTCGCCCGACAGCGTCGCCATGTCGCTCCACCCGCCATAGGCCAGGAACACATAGATCAGCGCCACGCCCACGCTGCCGCCACCGGCCAGCGGCGCGCCGGCGGCAGGGGCGGGCACGAGCAGGCCGGCGGCGGTGACACAGGCAAAGCCCGCCGCCACCAGCGCCACCAGCAGCGCCTGGGTCAGGAAGCCAAGCCTGACGTGCACGAGGTTGAGCGCGGTGAGGGCCGCCACGATCGCCAGCGCCAGGGCGGTGCGCCCGGCATGGCCCAGCGGCCACAGCGCGCTGGCATAGTCGGCCAGCAGGTGCGCCATCAGCGCGATCCAGCCGGTGTGCATGATGGCAAAGCGCGACCAGGCATAGAGCGCTGCCACGCGGCCGCCCCAGGCGCGGCGCAGAAAGCTGTATTCGCCGCCCGAATCCGGAAAGGCCGCCGCCATTTCGACATAGCACAGCGCGCCCACCATGGTGACCAGTGCGCCGGCCACCCACAGCAGCAGCACATGCCCGCCCGGCGCATTGGCCGCCACCGTCGGCGCGGTCTTGAGGCTGTCGGTCGACATGACCATGCCCAGCGCCACCAGCATGGCATGGCCAACGTGGAGATGGGCGCGCGGGCCTGAGGAACGGTGCCCGGAAGGGGAAGGGCTGGATGAGGGCAGATCGGTCAAGCAGGCACTTTCCGCAGGCTGGGGGCCACAAGCAGCGCACCTAGTGCGCGATTGCCACAGTCCGTGCAAGGATTGGCATGTTTTGAACTGCTCATTTGACCGAATAATACTCAAGTCATTAGGTGGATTTTTCCGACGTCCAACCGATCCGGGGTTTTCGTGGCAATTTCCGTCGTTTCCTATCGCGCGCCGCTGCGTCTGGCGCTGGTTTCCCTTGGCCTCTCGGTCAGCAGCGTGGCGCTTGCCGCGCCCCAGGCGCCGGCCGCCGATGCGCCGGCTGCCGACACCGGAACCAGCGGCGACGCCATCATCGTCACCGGCACGCGCGAAAGCGGCCGCCTGGCGCGCCAGAGCGCCACCCCGATCGACGTGGTCAAGGCCGATACCCTGACGGCCACGGGCCAATCCAACCTGGTGGATTCGCTGCGCAGCGTGCTGCCCTCGTTCAACGCCCCGGCGGTGGGCTATGACGTGGGCGCCCTGGCGCGCACCTTTGCGCTGCGTGGCCTGTCGCCCAGCCAGACGCTGATCCTGGTCAACGGCAAGCGGCGGCACCTCTCGTCGAGCATCTATGCCGACAGCGATCCCTCGCAGGGCTCCAATGTCGTCGATCTCGACATGATCCCGCTGGCCGCCGTGGGCCGGGTGGAAGTGCTGCGCGATGGCGCGGCGGCGCAATATGGTTCCGATGCCATCGCCGGGGTGATCAATGTCATCCTCAAGGATGATGCCAATTCGGGCGGCGTGTCGGTGCAGGGCGTCAAGTATTACGCCGGCGATGGCACGGCGATCCAGGCCAATGCCGACAAGGGCGTTGCCCTCAAGGATGGCGGCGTGCTGCATCTTTCGGCCGGCTATCGCTATCAGGATTTCACCAACCGCAGCGGCGACAGCGGCGGCGTGCAGCCGGCCAAGGTGCAGGGCATGCCGCGCTCGGTCGTGGTCAGCGGCGGCTATGACTATACTCGCCCGCTGGGCGAAACCCTCGATTTCTACAGCTTTGGCACCTATGCCTGGCGCAAGGCGCGGGCCAATGAAAACCCGCGCCAGCCCGGCTGGTTTTCCGATGCGGTCGATGCGCTCTATCCCCAGGGCTTCACTCCGCAGGAAACCTTGAACGAGCACGATTTCAGCGTGACCGGCGGCATCAAGAGCCACGGCGACTGGGCGGTGGACCTCTCGTCCACCTATGGCCGCGACACGGTCAAGCTGCGCAATATCAGCACGATCAACCCCGATCTCTTGGCCGATACCGGCAATGCCCAGACCGATTTCAACGTGGGTGGCTTTGCCGCGTCGGAATGGACCAGCAACCTGGACGTGAAGCACCAGTTCGACCTCGGCCTGGCTGGCCCGGCGACGTTCGCGTTCGGCGCGGAAAACCGCTATGAAACCTATGAGATCCGCGCCGGGGAGCCGACCTCGTATTACAGCGGCGGCCCGCAGGCCTTTCCCGGCTTCCGCCCCAGCGACGCGGCCAACGTGCACCGCAACAGCGTGGCCGGCTATGCCGACCTGACGCTGCGCCCGGTCAAGGCGTGGGAGCTTTCGGGCGCCTTGCGCTGGGAGCACTACAACGGCGTGGGCAGCCGCCTCAACGGCAAGCTTGCCAACCGCTATGACGTGACCGACCGCTTTGCCCTGCGCGGCAGTGTCAGCACCGGGTTCCACGCGCCGACGCTGGCCCAGCAGAATTATTCGGCCACCACGGTCACCACCGGCTATGCCTCGATCCAGCTGCCGCTCGGCTCGCCCGGCGCCAACCTGCTGGGTGCGCCCGCGCTCAAGCCGGAAACCTCCACCAGCGCCAGCCTGGGCTTCGTCGCAGAGCCGGTGCACGGCCTGTCGATCACGGTCGATGCCTATCGCATCGATGTGAAGAACCGGATCATCGAAAGCGCCTATCTCTATGGCGATCTCGCCCAGGCCGCGATTGCCGCCAACGGCACCACGATTCCCGCCGGGCTCGATCCGGGCAATGTCAGCGCGGTGTTCTTCACCAATGGCGTCGACACCCGCACCCAAGGGGTGGACATGACCGCCAGCTGGGTGATGCCGGCCGGCACGCTGGGCACGATCCGCTGGGATGCCGGGCTGGCCTACGTGGATACCACGATCCGCCGCGTGCATGCTGCCCCGGCAGTTCTGGCCAATGCCGGGCTGTCGCTGGTCGATGCCGTGCAGCGCACCAACCTCACCACCGCCACGCCCGCGTGGAAGGCGTCGCTGGCCGCGGCATGGACCAGCGGGGCATGGGATCTGACGCTGCGCAACACGTTCTACAGCAATGCCCGCCAGGCCCAGGGCTATGCCGAACCCTATTACATCATCGATACCGGCGCGCGCGTGATCACCGATCTCGACATCGGCTATCGCGTCAACCCGCAGGTGCGCGTGGGCGTGGGGGCCAACAACCTGTTCGACGTGCACCCGCGCGTCATTCCCACCGACATCGGCCAGGCGCTCAACTACGATCGCTATTCCCACGTTGCGCCCTATGGCATCAACGGCGGATCGTATTACCTGCGCCTGACGGTGAACCTGTGAGCCTGGTCATTCTCGATGGCGGCACGGGCCGCGAACTGGCGCGCTGCGGCGCGCCGTTCCGCCAGCCCGAATGGTCGGCCCTGGCGCTGATCGAGGCGCCGGAGTTCGTTGCCCAGGTGCATCAGCGCTATGTCGATGCCGGGGCCGATGTGATCACCACCAACAGCTATGCCGTGGTGCCGTTCCACATCGGGCAGGACCGGTTCGATGCCCATGGCGCGCAGTGGGCGGCACTGGCCGGGCGCCTCGCGCGCGAGGTCGCCGATGCCGCGCCGCGCGCGGTCAAGGTGGCCGGATCGCTGCCGCCGGTCTCGGGGTCCTATCGCCCCGACCTGATCGATCTGGAGCGCAGCCGCGCGGTGCTGGCGGTCCTGGTGGCCGCGCTGGCGCCGCATGTCGATCACTGGCAGGCCGAAACCCTTTCCGCGATTGCCGAGGCAGAACTGGTCGCCGATCTGATCGCGCCCACCGGCAAGCCGCTGTGGCTCTCGTTTACTCTGGCCGATGAAGATCCGGCCGCGCCGCCGCAACTGCGCTCGGGCGAAAGCGTCGAAGCGGCTGCGGCTGCGGCACGGCGGCTGGGCGCCCAGGCGCTGCTGTTCAACTGCAGCCAGCCCGAAGTGATGGCCGCCGCGCTGGCCCAGGCCAAGGCTGCCCTGGCTGGCAGCGGGGTGGCGATCGGCGTCTATGCCAATGCCTTCCCCCCGCAGGGTGCCGATGCCGAGGCGAACAATGGCCTCAGCCCGATCCGCGCCGATCTCACGCCGGAAGGCTATGCCGCCTTTGCCCGCGCCTGGGCGGCCGAGGGTGCCACGATCCTGGGCGGATGCTGCGGCATCGGGCCTGAACACATCGCCGTGCTGCGCGGCGAACTGGCCTAATCTGCCAGCAGCGCCAGGAACCGGTCCAGCGGGCACAGCGTGGGCTTGCCGGGCAGTGCGCAGCCCGGCAGCGGCACGGCCACGCTGACCGGCGGGCGCGGGGCCAGGGTGCGGATGGTATCCAGGCTTTGCGCGCGATAGCGCACGCGCACCAGGGCCTGCCCGCCGGCGCTGCGCAACCGCTCGATGATCAGCGCGCCGCCCGGCGCGGGATCATCGGCGGCAAAGCCGGGCACCTGCCAATGCGCGTCGATCAGCCCGGCAAGATTGGCCACGGTGGTATCGTGACCTGAAATCATCGTGATCCGCGCCGGCCCGGTCAGCCCCTGGCGCACGATCGGCGCGAGGCCGGCAAAGCCGGGCGCCGCCACCGCGCGCGGGCGGGCGAGCAGCGCAAACTCCACCGCATGGAACGCAGACAGCGCGGTCACGTCGGCGGCGCTCGCCCGGCCCCAGCCCACGTCGGCCATCGGCTTGCCCTCGGCATATTCGAGCAGCAGGATCTGCGCGGCGGTTGACGCGCGATCGAGCGTCCCGGCCAGCTTGGGCTTTTGCCCCGCCATGGCCGGCGCGATCGACGTGGGCTTGTGGTCCACGCCGCATCCGCTCGTGGCCGGGCCGCACAGGATGGTGTTCAGCCGCACGATCAACGGGCGCAGCTGCGCCTCGCGCGCGGGCAGGCCGCCGGGGCCAACCGCCTGGGCGACGGCCGCATCGACTGCTGCCGGATCGAACCGGCCCAGCCCGTGGCCGATCGCGTTGAAGCGCGGGTCTTCCACATCCTGCGCCAGATGATCGATCGCCACCTGGCAACCTGGTAGCAGCGTGGCGGTCCAGGCCTGGGCCGTGGCGATCGTGCGCTGGTCACTGTCGGCCACCACCGCCACGCGGCCAGCGGCCGGGCAGCCGCGCGCCGGCAACAGGCCGCTGGCCTTGAAGGCCCGGGCGTCGGCGCTGCCGAGCAGGCCGATCGCCTTGGCGCCATGGGGCGTCAGCCAGCCGGGCGCCACGGGCCAGGTGGGCCAGGGCTGGCTGGCAAAGCCTGCCGGCATCGCCGGGTCTTTGGTCGGCGGGCGCACGCCGTGGCGCATCACCACCACCACCTGCTCCACCACTGGGGCCCGCGTGGGGACCAGCGTGGGCGCACGCGCCGCGGCCATGCCGGGCAGGGCAAGCAGGGCAAGGCCCGCCGCGATCCGCGCGCGCATCAGAAATGCACCTGCAGGCCGCCGCGCACCATCGCGCCATAGTGTTCGCGTTCGATCAACTGGCTCCTCACCCCCTGATAGCGGCGCCACGGCGCATCGGTGAGATTGGTGGCATCGCCAAACACGGTAACCTGCGGCTTGATCTGATAGGCCACGTGCACGTCCAGCTGGCCATTGCCATCGGTATACTGGTCGGTCGCGGCGCTGTCGCCCAGGGTGTCGAGATAGGCCGAGCGATAATTGAACGCCACCCGCGCCGACAGGCCATACTTTTCAAAGAACACCTGCACGTTGCCGACATCGCGCGACTGGAACGCCAGCGGGATGGCGCCGCTGCGCACCTGCACGCCGTGGGCATCGCCCCAGACATGGGTATAGTTGGCCGAGATGCCGAACCCGCCCAGCAGGCCGGGCAGGCGGGTGAACTGATACTGCACGTTGAATTCCGCGCCCGAAAGCTGTTCGCGGTCCACGTTGATCGGCTGGGTGACCAGCGCGTTGGTATAGAACGTCCCGCCCAGCGTCACGTTGGTCTGGTTCTGGCCAAAGCTGTAGATCGGGTTGCGGATGTCCTTGTGGAAATAGCCGGCCGACAGGATCGCGCCGGGCGCCGGATAGAATTCCACCCCGGCATCATAGTTGATCGCGCGATAGGGCTGCAGATCGGCATTGCCGATCGCGACCGTCGGCACCGTGCCGCTGGTATCGGCGATCACGTAAGGCGCCAGGTCGGGATAGTTGGGCCGCCCGATCGAGGTGGTCACTGCGCCACGGATGACCAGGTTGCGCACCGCATCGATCCGCGCCGTCAGGCCCGGGAAGAAATCGGTGTAGCTGTTGCGGCCATAGCTGTTGTAGCCATCGGCCAGCGTCGAGGCGGCATTGACGATCTTGGCAAAGGCCTTGTCCACCGTATGCTCCATGCGCACGCCCGGCACCAGGGTGAGCGCCCCGGTCTTGAGCGTGGCCATGGCATAGGCCGCGACGATGTCTTCCTTCACGCGATAGTCGCTCGACAGGCTGTCGGAAATCGTGCCGGCGGTATCGAGCGCATGTTGCGTGGGATTGGCATCGAACCAGGCCCGCGCGGCGGCATAATCGATCCGCGCGCCGAACGGGAACTGTCCGCCCATGAAGCTGGTGTCGCCCACATAGTCGACATCGCCCAGCGCGCCGCCGGTCTTGCCGATCTTGCCGGTGGTCTTGTAATCCTGCCGGTCGTGATCGTCGGTCTTGTCGCGCGAGAGCAGCTTGGCCCCGATGGCAAACGTGGATTGGCCGCCCAGCGGGTGGGTATAGTCGATCCGCCCCTGCCAGATTTCCTCGGCGGCATGGCGCGTTTCAAAGTTCACCTTGCTGAAGGTGAAGGCCGAAGGCGTGTTGAACACATCGGTGGTGGCCGCCAGCGTATAGGGATAGGTGGCGGGGTTATAGGTAGTGGTGACGCCGCCCTTGGCGGTGGAATAGGTGAATTCGCTGCGCAGCGGATCGTTCTTCACCGCGCGCGTCCACCCGCCCGACAGCGACAGCGTGCCGCCCGCCACATCGGAAAATTCGCCGCCCAGCGTCGCTGCGCGGGTGTTGTCGTTCTCGATCCGGCGGCGCACCAGCACCGTGGCGGTGGCGGCCAGGGTGCTGGCATTGGTGATCGCCAGGCGGTTCTGGTCGCGCGTTTCGTTGTCCTTGTATTCGCTGTAGCTCGTGCGCAGCCAGATCTTGGCGGTGGGCGAGGGGTGCCAGTCGAAATTGCCGACCATGCCCAGCCGCGTGCGCGTCAGGTTGTAATCGCGCAAGCCATTGCCATCGGGCAGGCCATTGGCCCAGGCGCTCGAGCCCTGGTAGTTTTCGCTTTCGATGTTGCGGCGGGAATAGTTGACCGAAACCACCGCGCCGAACTGCTCTTCGGCGCCAAAGCGGCCGCCGATCGTGCCATCGGCTTCCCACGCCGCCTTGTGGTTCAGGCTGTAGCGGCCCAGCGCGCCGCGCGCGTCGAACGTGAAGGGTGCCTTGCTGTCGAACGCGGTGCGGGTGCGGATCGCCACTTCGCCGGCAATGGCGTTGGCGTCCTGATTGGGCAGGACCGACTTGGTCACGCTGACCGACTGGATCATCGCCGAGGGCAGGTCATCGAGCTTGACCTGGCGTCCATCGGGCTCGGGCGCGGGCAGGGTCTGTCCGTTGAGCGTGACGTTGAGCAGGCCCGGATCGATGCCCCGCACGATGGCATAGCGGCCTTCGCCCTGGTCGTTGGCGACAGACAGGCCGGGCAGGCGCTTGATCGCTTCGGCCACGTTCTGGTCGGGCAGCTTGCCCACGTCGTTGGCGCGCAGGGTTTCGGTCACGTTGAGCGCGTCGCGCTTTTCGGCGGCAGCCTCTTCCTGCGCGGCGCGCACCCCGGTCACGATGATCGAGCCGTCTTCGGCGCTTTCCCCAGGGGCCGCTTCCGCTGCGGTGGCAGCGGGGGCCAGGGCACCTTTTTCGGCCACGATCACAAAGGCGCCCGTGCCGGTGCTGCGCGCCACCAGGCCGGTCTGGCCCAGCATGCGCGCCAGCGCACTGGCCACGTCCATCGTGCCGTCCACCGCCACGCTGCGGTGGCCGCGCGCCACTGCGCCCGATACCACGATCTGGACATGGGCCTGGGTGGCGAACTGGTGCACGGCATCGGCCACGTTCTGGGCCGGAACATGCACGGTCACCGCGCCCGGCAGGGGCATGCCCTGGGCCGCGGCGGGAATGGCGGAAAGCCCGGCCACGGCCAGGGCAAGCGTCGAGACGGAGCGAAACGGCGCGAACATTGCTGAAAACCCCTCATGTGATCCCGCGTCTGGCAGGGACACTGGCGTGACGAAGGGCGGGGCCGCTTTCCTTATCTTGGCCGGCAAAAAATTCGCCGGCGCCGTGGTGTCAGCGTTCGATCACCAGGCCATCGGCGCCGGGCCGGGCATGGGCGCCCACGCTGGCGGCGGCGGCCTGGGCAAAGGCGGTGGGATCGTTGAGGCGGAACGCGCCATAGAGCGGCTCTGCCCCCAGCGCAGGGGTGGCCAGGATGATCTGCAACTGGTTGTGCCGGTTCATCTCGGCCACCGCGTCGCGCAGGGTTTCGCCATCGAGATCGAGCCGCCCCTCGGTCCAGCCGATGGTGCGCGCCAGCGTGGCGGCGTCGACCGTGCGGGTGGCCGGCAAGGGACCGCGCGCGGCAAAGCTGGCGCGCTGTCCGGCCACCAGCCGGCGGGTGCCCTGCGGCGTTGCCACGTCAACCGCGCCTTCGCTGACGATCACATCCACCGTGCCGGCATCTTCGTCGCGGCTGACTTCAAACACCGTGCCGACGTCGGTGATCGTCACCGCACCCGCCACCACCTGAAACGGATGGGCGGCATCGTGAGTCACGCGAAACAGCGCGCGGCCGCTGTCCATCGCCACCGTGCGGGTGCCAGCACGCGCCACGTCGACGTTAAGGCGCGAGCGGGCGTCGATTGCCAGCGACGAGCCATCGGCCAGGCCCAGCCGGCGCACTTCGCCAATGCCCGTGGTAACCGCCATGCCGCCGCGCGGCAACACGACCAGCGCCATCGCCGCCGCCAGCGCGCCCACCCCGCCAAGCACGGCCAGGGCGCGTGTCCATGGCCGCCGGCTGGCTGGCGGAGACGCCAGGATCTGTGGCTCTGATGGTGCCGGTGCAGTGGCCGGGTCCATCGCATCGGGCGCGAACAGCGCCAGCGTGGCCCGTGCGCGCAGCAGCGCCCCGGCATGGCGCCGGTCTGCGGCCAGCCAGGCGGCCAGCGCGGGATCGTGTGCGGAATTGGGCTCTGCGTCGATGCGGGCAGCCCAATGGGCCGCCCAGTGGGCGGTGCCGTCTTCAACCGGTTGTTCTGGCCCGCCCGTGTTCAAGTCCTGTCCATTCCTCGGCCGCCGGCTCGGCGATGGCCCGTTGCATCACCTTGAGCCCCTTTTGCACATCGTTTTCCACGATGCTTTCGCTCACGCCAAGCTGGGCGGCGATGGCCTTTTGCGACAAGCCCTCGATCCGCTTCAACCGGAAAATCGTGGCGCAGCGTTCGGGCAGGGTGCCAAGCAGGCGCTCGACCAACCGCAACTGCATCCGTGCCGCTACCACGGCTTCCACGCCATGTGCTTCTTCCATGACGAACAGCGCGGCGTTTTCCGTAATGTCTTCAAACCGCACCACCGCCGCGCGGCGCAGCGCGTCGCGGCGCAGGTTCTTGACCGTGGTCATGAAATAGGCGCCGGGCTGGGCGATGTGGGCCACATCGGCCATGGCGGCAAAGCGGCAATAGGCTTCCTGGATCAGATCGTCGGCATCGGCCGGGCTGACACCGGCGCGCAGCAGCGCTGCCCGCACGCGCGGCTCTGCCGGCACGACATGCCGCGCCACCCAGGCCACCACGTGGGATGGGGTCGGCGCGAGCGTCGGGGCAAGCGTCGGCAGGGTCGATGCAGGCTGGACGGGCTGGGCTGGCACGGGCGTTCCTTCCGTGCCGGGGCGCTAAGCCTGGATGAAGACAGCTTCGTGACAGGCGCTCTGCGCGCCCGCGGTCAGGCCCCCGCCTGCCCGCGCGGATAGGCGATGATCGACAGATAGCGGATCGTGCCCGGCCCCATGGTTTCCGGGCCATGCTGGGCCTGGCTGTCGAACAGCAGGGTGTCGCCGGGCTTGAGGTCATAGCGGCGGTCGCCGTGACGATACGACAGTTCCCCCTCCAGCACGTGGATCAGCTCCGTCCCGGCATGGGAAAAGCTGGTATAGGGGCTGGCCCGGTCGGACAGCGTGATCAGATAGGGTTCGATCACCAGGTCGCCGCGCATCAGGTGGCCGAGCAATTGATAGACATGGCCCGATTTGGTGCCGCGCCGATCGATCTTGACGCCTTCCCCGGCCGCCACGAACGAGCAGTCCTGCCGCTCTTCGGCGAGGGCGAACAGCGACGAGATCGGAGCGCTGAGCGCCTGGGCCAGCGAATGGATCGAGGTGAGCGAGGCCGAAATCTGCCCGTTCTCGATCTTGGAGAGCATGCCGGTGGACAGGCCGGCCGCCGTGGCCAGATCGGCGACCGACAGATCCTGCTGGCGGCGCAACTGGCGCACCCGCAGGCCCAGCGCCTTTTCCAGCGCCCGCGGATCGTTGCTGGGGGCGCCCGATCCGGTGGTCAATTGTTCGATGACTGCTTCTGAAGGCTCTGCCTGTTCGGCTTTTGCGCGCTTGGCCATATCGTCTCCTGCTGGCCCTGCATGGAACGGCGGCACGGCAAATTCAAGCGTGGCGGCCCCGGGGCGGTGGCCTCGTTGCGAAAGCGGCTTTTGACAAGGGGCGATGCATCGGCGCATGAGCGCGCCATGCACCTTGCCCACTTCGACATCGCCCGGTTCCTCGCCACTGCCTGGCAAAAGCAGCCCATGCTGATCCGCAATCCGTGGGGGGCGTGGCACAATCCGCTCGATCCTGACGAACTGGCCGGGCTGGCCTGCGAAGCGGGAGTGGAATCGCGCCTGATCGTGCGCGGCGCGGGCGGGCCGGTGCTGGAACACGGGCCCTTGCCCGAAGACCGCTTTGCCAGCCTGGGCGCCGATCCCTGGACGCTGCTGGTCCAGGCGGTGGACCAGCAGGTGCCGCAGGTGGCCGATCTGATCGCGCCGTTCCGCTTCGTGCCCGATTGGCGGATCGACGACGTGATGATCAGCTATGCCACCGATGGCGCCGGGGTGGGGCCGCATTTCGATCAGTATGACGTGTTCCTGATCCAGGGGCTGGGCCGGCGGCGCTGGCGCGTGGGGCCGCGCTGCGATGCCGCCACTCCGCGCCAGGCGCATGCCGATCTTGCCCTGATCGAGGATTTTGCCGCCACTGGCGATTGGGTGCTGGAACCGGGCGACATTCTCTATGTCCCGCCCGGCTTTGCCCACGATGGCGTGGCGCTGGGCGATGATTGCATGACCTATTCGATCGGATTTCGCGCCCCCTCGCGCGCCGAACTGGTGGAAGGCTGGGGCGCCCATGTGGCCGACCAGCTGGAAGCGGCGCCCGATCACGAGGCCGATCGCTATGCCGATCCCGATCTCGCCGTGCAGGATCACCCTGGCGAGATCACCCCGGCCGCGCTCGATCGGCTGCACGCCATGACGCTGGAAGCGCTGGCCGATCGCGCCGCCTTTGCCCGCTGGTTTGGCCAGATGAACACCCAGGCCAAATACGCCGATACCGACTGGCGCCCCGAAACGGCGGCAGACCAGGCCGAAGTTGCCGCGCTGCTGGCGCAAGGCGTGGCGCTGCGCCGCAACCCGGCCCACCGCCTCGCCTATATCCGCGATGGGGCCGGCGCGCTGCTGTTTGCCGATGGCCAGGCTTGGGCCTGCGCCGATGTGGCCTTGGCCCAGGCCTTGTGTGGCGGGGCGCTGGTGCTGCTCGATCCGGGCCTGTCCGGCGCGCCGGGCACGGCCGCGCTGGTCACCGCGCTGATCGACCAGGGCACGCTCGCCTTCGATGATGGCGACGGCGACGATGAGTATGAAGACGATGACGGCGACTGGGCAGAGTGAGCGCCCATGGCCCTGATCGCGTTCAACAAGCCCTATGGCGTGCTGTGCCAGTTCACCAACGAGAGCACGGGCCCGGCCCGGCCGACGCTGGCCGATCACATCACCGTGCCGGGCGTCTACCCCGCCGGGCGGCTGGACCTCGATAGCGAGGGGCTGCTGCTCTTGACCGACGATGGGCGCTTGCAGGCGCGCATTGCCGATCCCCGGTTCAAGGCACCCAAGACCTATCTGGTGCAGGTGGAGGGCGAGCCGGACGAGGCGTCGCTCGCTGCCTTGCGGCGCGGGGTGCAGCTCAAGGACGGGATGACCCTGCCCGCCGGGGTACGCCGGATCGATCCGCCCGCGCTGTGGCCCCGCGTGCCACCCGTGCGCTTTCGCAAGAGCGTGCCCGATTGCTGGCTGGAGCTGACCCTGCGCGAAGGGCGCAACCGCCAGGTGCGGCGGATGACGGCCGCAGTGGGCCATCCCACCCTGCGCCTGGTGCGCTGGGCCATCGGCACCTGGACACTCGACGGCCTTGCGCCCGGGCAATGGCGCCAGGTGGACTAGGCCGCTGCCTATCCGCGCGGCGTCGGCCTATTGTGGGGGTGGGGGCAAGGCGTGGTGGCTGGTTGCCCTGGCGCAAACCATCGAGCGGGACCCCGGGTCAAGCCCGGGGTGACGTTGGGTATCAGAAGACAAAACCTTCTTCATCACCCCGGGCGTGACCCGGGGTCCCGCTGTTCTGATGGCCCATTCTGCCAGAAAGCCACCATCACCGGCCTTCAAACTCGTCCATACCGCATAAGGCGCGCGGGCGTTCAGAAACCGGGCGGCGGTTGCAGGCCATATTCGGCCCAGGTCTTGTCCACGCCCGGTGACAGGCTGCGCGCGCGTGACAGATCGGCGAGCGCGCGGTCACGCTCGCCCAGGCGGGCATAGGCCACCCCGCGCCCATAGAGCGAGGCGATCAGCGTGGGCGTCGTGCGCAGCGCGGTGTCATAGTCGGCAATTGCGCCCTTGTTGTCCCCCTGGCGCAGGCGCAGGAAACCCCGGCTGTCGATGAAATCGGGGCGGCCCGGCGCCAGGCGCAGGGCGTTGTCGCAATCGCCGCCGGCACTGTCGAGCGCAAGGTTGTGGGTCGCCTTGAACCAGCACACCAGGTTGTGCGCCTCAGGGTCCTGGGCATGGCCGGCGAGCGTGGTGCCGGCCAGTTGCAGCGCGGCGGCGGTGCGGCCTTGCGCGGCCATCATGTCCATCTGCGCGGCTGCCACCTTGAGCGAGGTGGGGGCGAGCTTGGCCGCGCGCGTGATGTCGGCGGCCATCGCCTCGGTGGCGGCGGCATCACGCTCCAGCGCGGCGCGTTGCAGCAGGGCATCGACATTGTCGGGATCGCGCTTCAAGGCGGCGGTCACGTCGGCCATGCGCCCGGCATCGTCGCCCACCGGCCGCATCGCGGCGTGGGTCAGCAGGTCTGCTGCCGTGCCGTCATGGGCCACCAGCCAATCGGCATCGGCGAGGGCGCCGGTGCGGTCTCCCTCCTGCACGCGCAGGGCGGCGCGCAGGCTGCGCATGTCGCGCGCATCGGGAGTCTGCGCCAAGAGCGCGTCGGCCGCTTCCAGCGCCTCGGCCGTGCGGCCCAGCATCGAGAGCGCCACCACGCGCAGCGGCCGCAGCGGCAAGTCGGGCGCCACGGCCAGCGCCGCGTCGGTATCGGCAAGGGCGGGGCCATAGTGGCCCATGGCCAGGTGCGCGCTGGCCCGCCCGGCCAGGGTGCGCGGGTTGCGCGGATCGATCGCGATTGCGCGGTCATAAGCGGCGATGGCGTCGGCCATCTTCTGCGCCTTGAGCGCGAGCAGGCCCTTGGCCGCCCACGCCCAGTCGTTCTTGTCGTCCTGGGCCAGTGCGGCCTCGGCCGTCGCCATGGCCCGCGCATCACTCTGGCTGGCATAGGCAAAGGCGAGCAACCCTTGCGCCAACGCCTGCTTGGCATCGATCGCCAGCGTGGCGTTGAGCCCGGCGATCGCGCCAGGCATGTCGCCCCGGTCAAACGCTGCCGCGCCGCGCATCAGCCAGGCATGGGCCAGCGCCGGCTTGTCTGCCGCCAGGGCAGCCATATCGGCGTCAGTCGCCTCGTACGTTGCGGGCAGGCGGATGAACTGGCCGTGGTTGCCAAGTTCCGCCATGCGATCGCGCACTTTGGCGGCATCGGCGGCGGGCAATTCGGCCTTGAGCGCGCGGGTGTCGTTGTCCATCGTCACCGTGTCGCCGCTCAGCGTCACGCGGCGGTGAAAGGCATAGAGGCCGCCCACGGTTTCATCCACGTCGCTGGCCTGCAGGGCAAAGTCCTTGCCGCCGCGAGGCAGGCGCACGGTTTCGTGGTTGGCCCACCAATCGGGGTAATCGAACGCAAAGGGCGCATCGGCGAGCAGGGTGCCGTCGCGCTGGACATCGGGCTTCCACCCGACGCGGGCGCGATCGAGTTCGTACCAGCGGGTCGATCCGCTCGAGGTCCAGTCCATCTTGGCGCTGCCGGTCATGGCCAGCACATAGTCGCCGGTGGCCTCGTCCAGGGTGACGGTCACGGTTTGCGGGGTGACGAAATCATAGACATCGCGCCACAGCTTGCGCAGCTGGCGCTCGCGCTCGGCCGGGGCGAGGCCGGTGTATTTCATCCGCCAGCGTGCCGCGGTATCGCCGCGCGCGCGCATTTCCGCCCGTGCCGGGGCGGGCACTTCCACCCCGGCCGAGGCGTCGAGCGCCAGGCTGGTTACCACCATCGGCGCGCGCGGCGGGGGTGGCACCATCGGCACCAGCCCACTGCCCTCTGCCGTGGCTGGCAGGCCGCTCGCATAGTTCGGCACTTCCAGCCGATCGAGCCGGCTATCGCCCTGGCGCGTGCCATCCAGCCAATAGCTGCGGCCGCCGATCTGCGCCTCGACCAGCACGTGGTCGAACAGGTTCATCGCCGGCAGGCGGGCGGCCACGGCATCGCCGCTGTCGGTATCGACAAAGACCGGCCGCGCCGCGATGCCCAGGCCCTTGAGCAGGGCCACGAGCAGCGCGGTCTTGCCCTTGCAGTCGCCAAAGCGGCGCTGCCAGGTAAGGTCTGCCGGCGCGGGCACGAAGCCGCCGTCGTTCATGCCGATGAACAGATAGCGCACCTGTTCCTGCACCAAGGCCAGCGCCAGTTCGGCGCGGCGCAGCGGATCGGGGCTGGCGGCGGCGATCCGCGCGATCTCCGCCTTGAGCGGGCTATCGGGTTTGAGCGTTTCGGCGGTCTCGAACAGGGCGTGGCCGGTGCGCGAAACGCTGGGCCAATCGCCAAACTCGCTCAGTTCCACCAGATTGACCAGGCCAAACCGGGCTGGCGCGCCGGCCGGCGCCCGTTCGGTGGCAAAGTCGCTGCGTTCGGCCAGCAGTTCCATCGTGTCGCCCTGGCGGGTCAGCTTGGGTTGCACCACGCCGGGCCAGGCGCGCCATTGCACGGCGCGGCCCACCGGCCAGGTCATGCGCAGGCGATAGTGGCCCAGCGGGAACCCGTCTGCCGGGCCCATCACCAGTTCGGCGCGGCCGCCGATCGCCGGATCGCGGCGCGTGCGGGTATAGGCCACGTCGATGACATCGCCCACGCGCAGATCATCGGGCTGGAGCGAGGCGGTCAGCTTGCCATCGAGCATCGCGTCTTCGAGGTTCTTTTCACGGCGCACCACGGACAGCGCGCTGCCATCGCCCAGCAGGTCGATCACCGTATCGCCGCGCAGGATGCGATAGCGGTGCAGCGTCAGCGTTTCGAGGCTGGGGTCCCAGCTCAATTGCAGGGCGGCATCGTCCAGTCCCTGGGTGGTGGCGATGCGGAAGCGGTTGGCGCGATAGACGCTGCTGCCGCCATCGATCAGGCGCGCCTGTTCATCGATCAGCAGGTCGACCGTGGCAGCGCCCTGTGCGCCGCTGGGCGTGATCGCCGCGCCGGGCGGCAAGACCCACGGCTCGGGCGGGGCAATGGCGGGGCGGGCGAGGGGGGCATTGGCCGTGCCGGCCTTGGCCACGGCGCTGCCCTCGGGCGCAGGGGCGGCCTGGGCGCAGACCGGCATCAGCCCCAGCCCCAGTTCAAGCAGGGCCAGCGCCGCAAATGGCCGCGAAGAAGCGGCGGCCAGCGCCGCAGCTGCACGAAAAACCCCCAAGAATGCCCCCACCTTTGCGCCGCGTCGTAACGGCAGATTTGCTTTTGTTGCCATTGCTATCGCCTGGGCAAGGGGCCGTCCAGCCAGGGTTGGCGCGAAATTGCTTCAAGTTTCGCGGGAAGCGGGGCAGATGGGCCATGCCGCAGCGCGCGGCATCTGGATCGATGCACGATGGCCGCAGACAGACCGCCTGTTTCAACCCTTGCGCCGCCGGCGCCGGCCAGCGCGCGAACCATGGCGGCCGGCCGCCCGATCCGGCGCAGCCGGCTGGTGGCGGGCATTGCCCTGCATTTCCTGGCGCCCGGCTATGGCCTGGTGCTGGTGACCGATGCCGCGCTGGGCCACGCCCCGCACGCCTGGGCCGCATGGTTGCCCCACGCCCTGCATCTGGGCGGCTGGTTCCTGGCCGCCTATGGCGGCGCGGCGGTGGTGGCGAGCGGCCTGGCGGCGCTTTCTGATCGTCGCCAGCGCGGCGCGGTGACAGACATGGCGCCCCAGGCCCAGCCCCTGGCTCCGGCGCTGGCGGCGGCCCAGGGCTGCCTTGGCGCGGCGGCAGACGTGCAACTGGCGCGGATCGCCAGCCTCGCCGCGCCCGATGAAGCCGGCCCGATCGCCCAGGATATCATCCGCCTGCTGGCCGCCAGCCGCGCCGCGCCGGCGACTGATCCTGCCGTCCAGCAAGGCACCGCCCAGGCCCTGGCAACGCTGGCCGACGCGCTGGAGCATGACCTGCGCCAAAGATCAGGCGCAGCACAGGACCAGGCCCTGGTCATGGCCCGTTATATCGACCTCAAGTATCGACCAGGCCATGATGAACAGGATACTGTGTGACATGCCGATTGTTGTAGATTTGCGCCTGAAAAAGGCCTAGATGAGTCGGTGGCCGCATCGAGCGGCTGTTAACAGGGCAACAGCACCCATGGGTGTGCACTTCTTCCCTCCGGCCCGGCGCTTTGCCCGGCTCACTTTCACCAAGCACAGGTTCGAAAGCCCCGGCCGCTTGCGGCCCTGAGCGCGCGCCCGGCGCGCGGCTCATGCCAGGCGCCACGCGCGCCTGACGATCGCTGCGCCGCCTAGCGCGCCTTCCCCGCAGTCCTGCTCCGATCCCGCACGCCGGCATGCCATGCCGCGTGATCGGTCCGCTTGCCGGGCGCAACGCGCGCCTGCGCGGCCGGACGTGCGGGCGGGCCATGGCGGGCGAGCGTTGGCGGGCAGGGCGCCCCCCACGCTGCTGTTTCCCTGATCCAGACTCCACAGGATGTCATCCATGCCAGATCCCATCATGCTCGGCACTGCTGCCGTGCTCGTCGTGTTCATCTTCGTGCTGTTCGTCGCGTCGCGCTGCGTGCGCTATGTCGGCAACAATCGCGTGGCCATTGTCGAAAAGCTGTGGAGCGGCGCCGGTTCGATCACCGACGGGCTGATCGCCCTGCGCGGCGAAGCCGGCTTCCAGCCCGACGTGCTGCGCGGCGGCTATCACTTCTTCTTCCCGTTCCAGTACCGCATCCACAGCCAGCCGCTGGTGACCATTCCGCAGGGCCAGATCGGCTATGTCTTTGCCCGCGATGGCGCGCCGCTTGGCCCCACGCAGACGCTGGCAAGCAATGCCCGCACCGCCGATTTCCTCGATGTGCGGGCGTTTCTGTCGGCTGGCGGGCAAAAGGGGCCGCAGCGCGCGATCCTGCGCGAAGGCACTTATGCCATCAACACCGCCCAGTTCGTGATCATCACCCGTGATCGCATCCATGGCCTGATGCTCAATGCCAATGACGGCGATCTGTTCGGCCAGATGCAGGCGCTGATCGCCGGGCGCGGCGGGTTCGAAGCCGTGGTGATCAAGGATTCGGCTGACCAGATCGGCATCGTCACCGTGCACGATGGCCCCGCGCTCAGCGCCGATCACATCATCGCGCCCGAAGTGGGCACGCAGCAGGCCGATGCCGCCACGTTCCACAACTCGTTCCAGGACCCGGAAAAGTTCATCGCCGCCGGTGGCCGGCGCGGGCGCCAGTTGCAGGTGCTGGTCGAGGGCAGCTATTACATCAACCGCCTGTTCGCCACGGTGGAAATGGTCGCCAAGACGGTGATCGAGGTTGGTCATGTCGGCGTGGTGATCAGTTATACCGGCAACGACACGGCTGATACCTCGGGCGAGGACTATCGCCATGGCGAACTGGTCGCACGCGGATCGCGCGGGGTGTGGAGCGCACCGCTGCTGCCGGGCAAATATGCGTTCAACACCTATGCCGGCAAGATCCTGATGGTGCCGACCACCAACTTCATCCTGAAGTGGGAAAGCGATACGATCGGCCAGCACAAGTTCGATGAAAACCTGTCGGAAGTCTCACTGATCACGCGCGACGCGTTCGAACCCACGCTGCCGCTCTCGGTGGTGGTGCATATCGACTATCGCAAGGCGCCGCTGGTGGTGCAGCGCTTTGGCGATATCAAGAAGCTGGTCGAACAGACGCTCGACCCGATGGTCTCGGCCTATTTCAAGAATATCGCCCAGAAGCGCACGCTGATCGAGCTGCTGCAGGAACGCAGCGACATCCAGGAACAGGCCGGCGCCGAAATGCGCGCCAAGTTTGCCACCTACAACCTGGAAATGCAGGAAGTGCTGATCGGCACGCCGCGCGCCAGCGCCGGCAACGACCAGATCGAGAAAGTGCTGCAACAGCTGCGCGAACGCCAGGTGGCCGAGGAACGCGTGACCACCTATGAAAAGCAGCGCATCGCCGCCGAAGGCGAAAAGGCGCTGCGCGAGGCCGAGGCGCGGGCCAACCAGCAGACCGCGATCACCCAGTCGGAACTCTCGATCATCGTGCGCGAGAACGAGGGCAAGGCGGCCCTGCGCCAGGCGACGCAGCAGGCCGAGCAGACCCGCACCCTGGCCAAGGCCGAAAGCGAGCGCGTGCGCATCATCGGTGAAGGCGAGGCCGCCAAGATGATCGCCCTGGCCGCGGCCGATGCCGAACGCATCACCAAGACCGGCCTTGCCACCGCCGAAACCATCGCCCGCCAGGCCGAGGCATCGGGCGGCGCGCACAACCAGCTCACGCGCCAGATCGTGGAGCGCCTGGCCGATGCGCTGGAAAAGTCGGGAGTGGACATCGTGCCCCGCATCCAGATCAGCACCGGCGGCGAAACCAGCGGCATCGCCGGCGGCCCGCTCGCCGCGCTGATCGGCATGATGCTGGGCGAAAAGGGCAGGGACATGCTGGCCAGCGACGCGGCCGCAGAGCCCGCCCAGACCCACTGACGCGCTCCGCAAGGCCCCGTTCCGGCAAAACGGAACGGGGCCGTTTCATTTACTCTGGTGTGCCGATGCTCCGGCCAAACGCAGTGCCGGCCTACGCAGTGCGGCGCCATCCCGGCGCAGATGTGCTATCGCATCGCGCCGTGCAGCAAGGAGCAGCCTGACATGCCGATCGATCCGCACGCCGCCATCGAAATCACCGCCTACGACTGGGTGCCCGACATGGCGCGCGGTCGGGTCAAGGATCTGCGGGTGCGATGGGCCCTGGAAGAAATCGGCCTGCCCTATCGCGTGCGCCTTGTCGGCGGGGCGGGCACGGAAAAATCCGCAGAGCACCTTGCCGAGCAGCCCTTTGGCCAAGTGCCGGTCTATCGCGAGCACGGCCTGACCCTGTTTGAATCCGGGGCGATCCTGATCCACATCGGCGAAAAGGACGAACGGCTGCTGCCGCGTGATCCCGCCGGGCGGGCGCGGGCGATCGGCTGGGCATTCGCAGCGCTCAACAGCATCGAACCGTTCCTCGGCACCCTGACGATCCTGCGCTTCTTCGCCGATGGAAAACCCTGGCAGGACGACGCCAAGGCCGCTGTCCGCCCCCTGGCAATCAAGCGGCTGGCGCAGCTTGCCAGCCAACTGGGTGACCGCGCGTGGCTGGAGGATCGCTTCACGATCGGCGACCTGCTGATGATCGACGTGCTGCGCAATGTTCCCGAACCCGACCTGCTCGCGCCGCACGCCAACCTTGCCGCCTACGTCGAACGTGGCACCGCGCGGCCCGCGTTCAAGGCAGCGTTCGCGGCGCAGATGGCCGGGTTCCAGCCAGCGCGCCAATGATCATTGAGTGGTTGCGCTGCGGGAACGCACGGATTTGGCGATGTCGTGCGGGCACAGTGCCATGCCGGGCAGGGCATCCCTGTCAACAATACAGCGGCGCGATGTCTCCGACGCGCTCCAGGCCAGCGGCACACAGCGACCTGATCCCGGCTGGCGTTGTGCCCTGCGCTATCGCGGCGCCGGCTTGCCACGATAGCGCAGGGCATCGACCAAGAGCGAAAAGGCCGGCGGCGATTGCCGGCGATCCGGGTAATAGAGGTGATAGCCGGCAAACGGCGGCGTCCAATCCTCCAGCACGCGCTCCAACTGGCCGCTGGCCAGCAAGGCTTCGGCCTGGTCCTCGATCACGCAGGCCAGGCCAATGCCCTCGGCGGCAGCGCGCAGGATCATGGGGATGTCATTGATGACGAGCGGACCTTCGACCCGCACGTTGAGTTGGCGGCCATCCTTCTCGAACTCCCAGGCATAGAGCCCGCCCTTGGTCTGCATGCGGATGTTGATGCACGAATGGCGGGTCAGCTCCTGCGGGGTGGCCGGCCGCCCCCGCGCGGCGAAATAGCCCGGCGACCCCACCACGGCCATGCGCATTTCCGGCCCGATCGGCACGGCGATCATGTCCTTGGCGATCTGTTCGCCCAGGCGGACGCCGGCATCGAAGCGATCGGTGATGATGTCGGTCAGATGGCTGTCGATGGAAATCTCCACCGCCACGTCGGGATAATCGCGGATCAGCCTGCTGACCGCCGGCCACAGGATGGAATCCGCCGCGTGCCGGCTGGACGTGATGCGCACGGTGCCGGAAGGGCGCTCGCGCAGGACGTTGAGCGCGGAGAGCCGCGCGTCGATATCGTCAAAGGCCGGGCGCAGCGTGGCGATCAGTTGCTCGCCCGCCTCGGTAGGAGCCACGTTGCGCGTGTTGCGGGTGAGCAGCTTGAGGCCGATCCCGGCTTCCAGGCGGCGGACGATCTGGCTGATCGCCGATTGCGAGGTGCCCAGCTTGGCGGCGGCACGGGTAAAACTGCGTGCTTCGGCCACGGCCAGGAAAACCGCCAGGTCACCAAGCTCTTCGCGTTTCATTGATAAGCCTTGGATATAAATTCTAGCGAAACTTAGCGCCTAATCGCTGAAACGGCCATCGCCTATATCTGCTGCCTTCACTGGAGGCGCACAGATGCACAAAGACGTGATCGTGGTGGTTGGTGCAGGTTCGATCGGCCAGGCCATCGCGCGCCGCGTGGGGGTGGGCAAGCAGATCCTGCTGGCCGATCTTCGGATCGAGAATGCCGAAGCGGCCGCCGTGGTGCTGCGCAATGCCGGTTACCAGGTGCAGGTGAGCAGCGTCGACGTTGCATCGCGGCCATCGGTGGAGGCGCTGGTTGCTGCGGCGGTCGCGCTGGGCGATGTGACCGGCCTGATCCAGGCGGCCGGGGTATCGCCTTCGCAGGCGCCGATCGAGACCATTCTCAAAGTCGATCTCTATGGCACCGCGCTGCTTCTCGAAGCGTTTGGCACGGTGATGGCCAAGGGCGGAGCGGGCGTGGTGATCTCTTCGCAATCCGGCCATCGCATGGGGCCGCTCACGATCGAGCAGAACCGCCAGCTGGCCACGACGCCGGCCGAGGACTTGCTCACGCTGCCGTTCCTGGCGCAAGGCGCAGTGCAGGATACGCTGCATGCCTATCAGTTGTCGAAGCGCGGCAATGGGCTGCGCGTGCAGGCCGAGGCCGTCCGCTGGGGCAAGCGTGGCGCCAGGATCAATGCGATCAGCCCCGGCATCGTCATCACGCCGCTTGCCAACGACGAGCTCAACGGGCCGCGCGGCGAGGGCTATCGCAAGATGATCGCCAGCTCTGTGGCTGGTCGCGCAGCAACCCCCGACGAGATCGCCAACCTCGCCGCGCTGATGATGGGACCGGACGGTGCCTTCATCACCGGCAGCGATTTCCTGATCGACGGCGGCACCACGGCCGTCCACTGGTTTGGCGAGCCGGGCTGATCAGCGGCTTTCAGACCGTTTCAGCCGTGGACGGCCTGCGCCGGCCGGCCATTGCGCCACGCGCCCACCGATGCAATACAAGGGGTGGGTGCTCGTTTGCCAAGGCTGGTGCGGGCAGGCTTTTGCGCTGGTCGGGCCGCCAGCGGGCCTATAGCCGCGTCCGGATGTCCCTGCTTGTTTCGCATTCGCATTGTCCCTGCGGCGCGCCTGCCGCGATACGCCCGGCGCCCTGCCGCCCGGCCCAAAATGGATGATGCGGGCCGGTGCCGTCGCCGCCGTGCCATGGCGCCGGATCAACCATCGTGGCTTGGCGTTGACGTGGTTGTGACAGCCATTCCGGCCGGATGGGCAGGGCCACAGGCCTTTGGCCACACAGCGGAGTACGCATGGAAGCATTGACAGAGCGGGGGCTGGGCGCAGGCAGGCGCGTGAACGCAAGGTTGAGCCGCCTTGCTCTCTACCGCTGGTGGCGTCGCCGGGTGGTCGGGCCAGTGGATCACCAGGCCGTCGTGGCGCGTATTTTCGCGGAAAGCTGCTGGTCGCCGCGCTATGCCTTCATGACCATGATGTCGGCGGGCATCGCCATGCTGGGCTTGCTGCTCTCCTCGCCCGCCGTGGTCATCGGTGCCATGCTGATTTCGCCGCTGATGAGTCCGATCCTGGGGTTCGGCTTCAGCCTGGCGCTGTTCGATTTTGCCGAAATGCGGCGATCGCTGCTGGCCCTGGCGGTCGGCGCCGTTGCCGCGGTGGCGTTCACGGCGTTGATCGTCACGGTCTCGCCCCTCCAGGCTCCCACCGCCGAAATCGTTGCCCGCACGCGCCCCAATCTGTTTGACCTGGGCGTGGCCCTGTTTGCCGCGCTTGCCGGCAGCTTTGCCATCATTCGCGGGAGGGGGGAAACCATTGTCGGCGTCGCCATCGCCACGGCGCTGATGCCGCCACTTGCCGTGGTGGGCTATGGCCTGGCGACGTGGAACCTGCCGGTGCTGGGCGGCGCGCTGGCGCTGTTCGTCACCAATTTCATCACGATCGCGCTCTCGGCCACCGTCATGGCTCGCTATTATGGGTTCGGGCACCAGCTTTCCAGCCGCCAGACCTGGACGCAGACCATCCTGCTGCTGCTGGTGTTCGTGATCATGGCCGTGCCGCTTGGCCTGGCGCTCAACCGCATCGCGCGCGAGGCGCTGATCGTTTCTGAAGTGCGCTCGCTGTTGAACCAGCGCTTTGGCAGCGCCTCGCGCGTGACGCAGCTTGACGTGGCATTCGATCGCACGCCCAACGTCATCCGCGCCGTGGTGATCACGCCGCGCGGCAAGACCCAGAAGACCGTGGTGCTGCAAAAGGCGATCGAACAGGAGCTGGGACGCCCGGTTCGCCTCAACATCGATCAGATCCTGCTCGAACCCGGCGCTGGGGCGATCGAGGCCCAGCGCGAGGAATTGCGGCAAGCGGGCGACCAGCCCGATCTGGAAACCCAGCGCCTGGCCGCGATCGCGCGCATGATCGCGCTGATCACCGGGGTTTCGGCAGATGATGTGACGATCGATCGTGACCATCATCGCGCCACGGCGGCGGCAGTGCCGCTGCCGGGGGCCAGCGTTGACACCTACCGGGTGCTCGAAGCGCGGGCCGCTGCGCAAACCGATGGTTGGAGCGTCGCCATCGTCCCGCCGCAAGGGCCGCTGCCCGAGATCGCGTTCGCCGGCACTGCCGACACGCTGGACCCCGCAGCGCGCGATGCCGTACTGGCATCGGCCTGGGCTGCCCGGCGGTGGAACGTTCCCGCGCTCGGCGTGCCGGGCCTGCCCGCCGGGACGCCGCCATCGCGGCCCAGCCTGGCGCAGCGGCGCGCCCTGGCCATTGCCGCGACACTGGCAACCCAGGGCATCACTGCGGTTCCGGCGCCTGGCGGCGGGGGGCAGCGGTTCCACTTGTCGACCGGGGGTGGGCAATGATCGCCGGGGTCGCGCTGACGCCATTTGATGCTGCCGCCATCCTCATCGTGCTGGCGGCCGGGCTCGGCTATTGCAACTACCGCTTCCTCAAATTGCCTGCCTCGATCGGGTTGACGGTCATGGGGGCGATCGCCTCGCTGCTCGTGGTCGGCATTGCGCGGGTCGTGCCCGGGGCCGCCTTTGCCCGCGATATCGTCGGCTTCATTGCCGGCATCGATTTTCACACCACGCTGATGGATGGCATGCTCTCGTTCCTGCTGTTTGCCGGTGCGCTCCATGTCGATTGGCACGAGATGCGGCGCGGTCGCTGGCCGATCATCGTGCTCAGCACCATTGGCGTTGCGCTGTCGACAGTGCTGATCGGGGGCGGGTTTCTCTTGCTCGCCCGCGCCGTGGGCTTCCAGCTGCCAGCGATCTGGTGCTTTGTCTTTGGGGCGTTGATCAGTCCGACCGATCCGGTCTCGGTCATGGGCGTGCTCAAGCGTGCCAACGTGTCGCCCACGCTCGAAGCAACGGTTGCGGGTGAGAGCCTGTTCAACGATGGCGTGGGTGTCGTCATCTTCACGATCCTGCTGGTCTCCGCGCTATCGGGTGAGCCCTTTTCCATGGGGCATGCCGCCAGCCTGTTTGCCGCCGAAGCGGGAGGCGGCGTTGTCCTTGGGCTGGTGATCGGCTGGATGGCGTTCCGGCTCATGCGCTCGATCGACGATTACAAGGTCGAAGTGCTGATCAGCCTCGCCGTGGTGATGGGTGGATATGCCATCGCCCGGCCGCTGCACGCCAGTGGCCCCGTCGCCATGGCGGTTGCCGGGCTGATCATCGGCAATGCCGGCGTTGCCCATGCGATGAGCGACACCACGCGCGATTACCTGCACAAGTTCTGGGACCTGATCGACGACATCCTCAACACTGTCCTGTTCCTGCTGATCGGTCTGGAAGTGGTGACCATTCCGGGTGATCTGCGCCTCGTTGTCCTGGGCCTTGCCGCCATCCCGCTGGCGCTCGCGGCGCGCTCGATTTCCGTGCTGCTGCCGCTGTGCGCAATCCGGCCGGGGCATCGCTATGGACTGGTCGCGCCGGTCACCCTGATCTGGGGCGGGCTGCGCGGCGGCATTTCGATTGCCCTGGCGCTGGGACTGCCCGAAGGCCCGGCGCGCCCGGTCATCCTGGCCGCCACCTACCTGGTCGTGCTGTTCTCGGTGATCGGTCAGGGCGGCACGATCAAGGGCGTGCTGCAGCGCATTACTGCCAGGGATGAAGGAGCCGCAGCATGAAGGCACGCCTGCTGCGGCTGTCAGACACCTTGCGCGAAAGCTATTGGTTCGTGCCGACCATCATGGCCTTGGCCGCGCTGCTGCTGGCGCTGACCACGGTCACGATCGACAGCCACGCCGGCTCGACCGCATGGACAACCGGATTGCCCGGGCTCGATGCGGCGCGGCCCGATGGTGCGCGCAGCCTGCTGTCGGCGATTGGCGGTTCGATGATCGGCGTGGCGGGCACGACGTTCTCGGTCACCATCGCGGCAGTGGTCTATGCATCGGGCCAGTATGGACCCCGCCTGCTCAGCAACTTCATGTCCGATCGCGGCAACCAGGTTACGCTGGGCACGTTCATCGCCACTTTCGTCTATTCACTGGTCGTGCTGCGCACCATCCGCTCGGCGGGGGAGGGCGGCACTTCGGCCGTCGCCTTCGTGCCGCAACTCGCCCTGCTGATCGCACTCGTTCTGGTGCTCTGCTCGATCGCGGTGCTGATCTTCTTCATCCACCATGTGCCCATGCGCATCCACATCGCCAGCGTGATCGAACAGATCGGCGGACGGTTGGTTGCCGATATCGAGGCGCGCTTCCCACCCAGCGATCAACTGCCCGCGCCCCCTGGTCCTGGCGACACGCCTGCCCCCGAGACCTCGCCGGTCGATACCCGCCATGTCGACCCGGAGCAGGGCGCACCGATCCATTGCCACGGCATCGGCTATATCCAACTGATCGACGTAGCTTCCATCATCGAGGTGGCGCATGCGCACGACATGATCGTCCGCCTGCATGGCGAGCCGGGAGACTTCGTCCACAAGCACAGCATGCTGATGACGGCATGGCCGGCCGAAAATTGCACCGAACAGGCCGCCGCGGCCTTGCGTAATGCCTGCGCGCTTGGTGCCCGGCGCAGCGCGCTGCAAGACCTGCGCTTCCTGATCGACGAACTGGTGGAGATCGCCGCCCGCGCCTTGTCGCCGGGAGTGAATGATCCCTTCACCGCCAACAGCTGCCTCGATTGGCTTGGTGCGGCGATGGCCACATTGGCACGGCGAAGCCTGCCTTCGGGCCAGCACACCGACGCGCAAGGGCGGCTGCGGCTGATCGTGCATCCCACCACGTTTGCAGATATGGTCGACCGGGCATTCGGCGCGCTCGCCCAATATGCCAGCGCCGACATGACCGCGGGAAAGCACTTTCTCGGCGCGCTGGGTGATGTTGCCCGCAGTTGCGATGATCCGGCGCTTGTCGCGACGCTGGCTGCACAGGCCCGCGCGTTTCGCGCTCTGGCGGCAAATGCGCTGGATGGCGCCTGCCGCGATGCCGTGGTCGGCCGCGCCGACAGTGTGCTCGGCGCAATGGCCCGTGCCGGCGGAAAAGGGCGCAGCGCCGATGCCGCCGCCCGGATGGAAGGGATCACATGATTGTTGCCGTTGCCCTGGTCGTTGCGTTTGGCGTGACGATTGCCCTGACATTTGGCCGCTTCGCCCGCAGTGACACATGGCGCGCCACGGTCACGCCATTGGCATCGATCATCGGATCGGGATTTCTCATCTGCGGGCCGCTGCTCGCCCGGGAGTTTGGCAGCGCCGCGCTGGGGGCCATGGCCGCATTGCTGGCGATTGCCTATGCGGCAGGTGCCGTGATCCGGTTCAACATCATCCATGTCGAAGGTTATCTCGCCAGCGCCAGCTTCAACGATCCGGTTGCCTGGTTGGCCCGGGTGACGCAAGGTGTGCTGGCGCTGGCCTATGCGGTGTCGGTTGCCTATTATCTCAAGCTGCTCGCTGAATTTTCACTCAAGCCGTTCGCGTAGCGCCAGCGTTTCAGCCCGTTGCCGCCAACACCATCGTGACCGTGCTGATCGTGTTGATGACGCTGCTGGCGCTGGGCGGCAGCCTGCGCAAGGTGGAGCATCTCGCCCACGGCACGGTCTCGCTCAAGATCGGGATCATCGCTGGCCTGCTGGTGTCCCTGGCGCTGTCCTGGGCTATCAGCGGATCGCAGGCGCCACTGCCGCCGGTTCGCTTGTCCATCGCCAGCGTGCCGATGCTGCTCGGGCTGTTGATCACGGTCCAGGGCTTCGAGACCTCGCGCTATCTCGGCCACGCCTATCCGGCCACCTTGCGCGTGCGCACGATGCGGCATGCGCAATGGATTTCGTCGGCGATCTACCTTGCCTTCATTGCGCTGCTGACCCCGTTCCTGTCGCGCGCGGCGGCCACCCAGGGGGTAGCGGGCATTCTCGATATCATGGAACTGATCGCGCCCGCGCTTGGCCTGTTCGTGCTCGTCGGCGCGGTAGCCAGCCAGTTGAGCGCGGCAGTGGCAGACTCGATCGGATCGGGCGGCCTGATCAACGAAGTGTCGCGGCGCACGATCAGCGTTCCGCTGGCCTTCCTGCTGGCTGGCGCTCTGGCCACCGTGATCGTCTGGCTCACCGACCCGTTCGAAGTGGTGGCGCTGTCATCGCGTGCCTTTGCGCTGTTCTATGCGCTGCAATGCGCGCTGGCGCTGATCGTTGCGGCCAGGAATGGCGTGGGAACGCTGTCACAGCGGATCGGCTTTGTCGCCATCGGCCTGGTCTGCCTGGTTGCCGCGGCGGTTGGCGCGCCAGCGGAAGGATAACGGCCTGACATGGGCGTTTGCCGGGCTGGATATGCCTGGGCTTGCCGCAGCGCTCCCTGCGCTGTTGTTGGCCGCGATCCTGTCCATGGCGCATTATGGCTGAACGGCCTTCCCGCTCTCAGCGTCCAGGCCCAGGCCCAGGCCGATCACGATGCCGTAGCGGGCGGGCCGAGATTGGCCTTGGCCTGCGCCAGCACTGCCTTGATCGCGCCGTGAACGGGCATTCGCCCTCGGCACGCCCGTCTTGAGCCGGCATGCCGTTTTGCGCAATTGCTTTTCGGCCTTTTCTGGATCAGGCGAAAAAGCGGTTGGCTGGCCGCGCCAGGCCCAGGTGATCACGCAAGGTGGTGCCGGTGTAATCCTGCCGGAACACGCCGCGTCGCTGCAATTCGGGAACGACCTTGTCGGTAAAGTCGAACAGCCCTTCGGGCACGAACGGGAACATCACGTTGAAACCGTCCGAGCCGCGCTCTTCCAGCCACTGCTGCATTTCATCGGCGATCGTCTTGGCCGTGCCGACGAAGGCCAGCCCGGCATAGCTGCCCGCCCGCGCGGCAAGCTCGCGGATCGTGAGGTTTTCCCGGCGGGCGAGCGCGATCGTGCGTTCCCGCCCGGATTTGCTGGCGTTGGTTTCGGGAATGTCGGGCAGGGGGCCATCGGGATCGAAACCCGAAACATCATGGCCCAGCATGATCGAGAGCGAGCGGATGCCGCTGTCATAGTGCACCAGGCTGTCGAGCCTGGCGCGCTTTTCCTGCGCTTCGGCGTTGCTTTCGCCCACTACGACGAAGGCGGCGGGCAGGATCTTGAGGCTGTCGGGATCGCGGCCCAGCGCCGCCATGCGGCCTTTCACGTCGGCATAGAACGCTTGCCCGTTGGCCAGGCTGTCGGCCGCGCCGAAAATCACTTCGGCGGTTTCGGCCGCCAGTTGGCGCCCGGCTTCCGAAGCGCCGGCCTGGACAATCACCGGCCAGCCCTGGGGCGGGCGGGCGATGTTGAGCGGGCCTTTCACGCGCAGGAATTCCCCGGCATGGTTCAGGGTGTGGACCCTGGCCGGGTCGAAGAACACGCCGCTGTCCACATCACGGACAAAGGCATCATCGGCCCAGCTATCCCACAGCCCGGTCACCACCTGGTGGAACTCTCGCGCGCAGGCATAGCGCGTAGCGTGTTCGAGGTGATCGTCCTGGCCGAAATTGGCCGCCGTTTCAGGATTGCCGGTGGTGACGATGTTCCACCCGGCCCGCCCGCCGGAGATGTGATCGAGCGAGGCAAAGCGGCGCGCGACGTGGAACGGCTCGTCATAGGTGGTCGAGGCCGTGGCAACCAGGCCGATGCTCTGGGTCACCATGGCCAGCGCGGACAGCAGCGTGAACGGTTCGAACGAGGTGGCGGTGTGGCTGCGCTTGAGCGCGTCGATCGGCATGTTGAGCACGGCCAGGTGGTCGGCCATGAAGAACGCGTCGAACTTGGCCGCCTCCAGCCGGCGGATCAGGTCCACCTGAAGCCCCAGGTTGAAATTGGCATCGGGCACCGCGCCGGGATAGCGCCACGCCCCGGTATGGATCGAGATCGGGCGCATGAACGCGCCCAGGTGAAGCTGCCGGCTTGCTGTCATGCCCGGCAAGGTGTGCCGCCCGGCCCGCCATTTCAACCGCTGGCGTCTTGAGAGTTTTTCATCGATCGCGTGAAAAATCGTGCTTGCCCTGCACATGGATTTTCTTGGATCGCGCACGCTTGCGTGATTTATCTACTTTTTAGATAGACAAAACCGGCGCGGTTTCGCGCCGGTTCCGCTACCCTGCGCTGGATGCGTTGCCGATCGATGGATTTGCAAAAGGGCAGGGGTTCATGCCGATCAGGCTGCATCGGGTATCGGTGGCAATGCGCGCCGCAGGCCGGCTCTCCGCGCTGCTCGGCCTGTTCACGCTGCTGGGCGGCAGCCTGCCTGGACCCGAACGGCCGCTCCCGGGCCTGGAACTGGCATGGGAAACCCTGCCCGCACAGGACGAGGAAGGGCGGCCACTGGGGACGCTGGTGTGGTCTGCCTTGACAGACCCGGCAACAGCAGGCCCTGCGCGCCCGGTCATGGTGGTGTTCAACGGCGGGCCCGGCGCAGCGTCGGGCTGGCTGCAACTGGGCCTGCTGGGGCCGTTGCAGGTGTCTTTGCCTCCTCCAAGCGGCGCCGACACGCCGGCGCCGCCGCTGCGCATTGCGGAACGGACCTTGGCCGCGCAGGCCGACATGCTGTTTGTCGATCCGCTCGATACCGGTTTCAGCCGCCGCGATCCTGCCGTGTCGCCCGACCGCGTGCGCAGCGGCGCGGCCGATGGCGCCTATCTCGCGCGGGCCGTGGCGGCGTGGCTGGTGCGACACGGTCGACAGAGCAGCCCGGTGATCGTGCTGGGCGAAAGCTTTGGCGCCGAACGTGCCGTCGCCGTGGCGGAAGCCTGGCAACGCGACGCGCCCTGGGTGCGGTTGACCGGCATCGCCATGATCTCGCAAACGGTGCTCAATGAAACCGACCTGCGCGGCACGGACCGGGTTCAGGCGTTGGCCATGGGCCTGCCGACGCTCGCCGCCACGGCCTGCTACCATCGCCGGGCCACGGTCGGGCCATACGACCCGCTGGCCTGCGCGGATGCTGCCGCGCAGCTTGCCGAGGGTGCTTACCTGCACGGGTTGCGCCATGGCGCGGTGCGCGTCGACACAGCGGAGCGCCTGGCGCGCTTGACGGCGCTGAAGCCGACCGCGATCCGCAGCGCTTCACCCGCCGTCGATCGCCAGCAGTTTCGCCTGTCCCTGTTGCAGGGCCAAGGCCTGGCGCTGGGCCTCTATGATAGCCGGCAGGCCGCGCGGCTCGACGATCCCCGTGGTTGGCGCGATCCTTCGCTGGCCCCCTTGGTGCCTGCCTTGAGCGAGGCGATGCAGCGCTACAACCAGCGGTTGCTGGGCCTTGCCCGCTCACCGGCCGATGGCAGCCGCTACATCCTCTACAATCCCGTGGTGCGCCGGACCTGGCGAGCCGATGGATCGCCATCGGCGAGAGGCTATGCCCTGGCTGACCGGCTTGCTGCGGTCTTGCGTCGTTCACGCGCTGGTCTGCTGCTGGCCAGCGGCGTGTTCGACAGCGTCGGCGGTTATGGCGCCGATCGCGTGCTGGCAGAGCGCCTGGCGCTGCCGCCGGGCCGGGTCTCGATCGCCGGCTATCGCGCCGGACACATGCTTTACCTCGACGCCGCCAGCCGCGCCGCTTTTCTGCTTCGCCTCTCGGCCTTCGTGGCGCGCGTTGGCGGCACTTCACAGGACATGCCCGTATGACACAAGAAAAGGATGGCCGTCCGCGTGGCGGCCAGGGCCACCGGTTCGGATTGCAGGTGGTGATCGGCATGGGCGCCGGCGTGGCACTCGGCCTGGCGGCGCGCGCATGGGGGCCGAACGCGGCCGGGGAGGCCAATGGCCTGGCTCTGACCCTGGCGCTGATCGGGTCGAGTTTCGTTCAGTTGCTCAAGGCCCTGGTGCCGCCGTTGGTGCTGGCGGCGATCATCGCCAGCATCGGCCGGCTGCGCGATCTCAACAATGCCGCGCGCCTTGCGGGGCAGACCCTGGTGTGGTTCGCGATCACCGCGCTGATCGCGGTGGGTATCGGGATTGCACTCGGCCTCGTGCTGCGTCCCGGCGCCAGTGCCCAGGTATCGCTGGCGCAGGCGGCCGCGCCGCATACCGTCGGCAGTTGGCTGGATTTCCTCAAGGGCTTGATTCCCGGCAATGTCCTGGGCCTGGTGGCTTCCACCGAGATCAAGGACGGCACGGCCCGGACCACCGTCGCGTTCAATATCCTGCAACTGGTGGTGATCGGCCTGGCGCTCGGCTTTGCCGCGCTGCGCAGCGGTGAAGCAGGCGATGCCGTGCTGCGCGGCGCGGGTGCCATCCTGGCGGTCGTGCGGCGTCTGCTGGGCGGGGTGGTGCAACTGGCGCCGCTGGGCAGCGCCGGGCTGATCGGCAATGCGGTGGTGACCTATGGCTGGGGCACGCTGCTCGGCATCGGGCAATTTGCCGTTGCGCTCTATATCGGGCTCGGTCTTGTCCTGTTCGGCGTCTATCCCTTGCTGCTGCGCCTCCATGGGCTCAGCCCGTGGCGCTTTTTCGCCAAGGCATGGCCGGCGATCGAACTGGCCTTCGTATCCCGCTCGTCGATTGCCGCCCTGCCGGTTGCCGAGGGACTGGTGGTGGAGCGGTTGGGCGTGCCCGAAGCCTATGCCGCGTTTGCCGTCCCCGTGGCGGCGACCACCAAGATGGACGGCTGCGCGGCCGTCTATCCGGCGGTTTCGGCGATCTTCATCGCCCAGTTCTATCATCTGGCGCTGGTGCCCACCGATTATCTGCTGATCGTGCTGGTTTCGGTGCTCGGCTCTGCGGCGACGGCGGGGGTGACCGGCGCCACCGTGATGCTGACGCTCACGCTCTCGACCCTGGGGCTTCCGCTCGATGGCGTGGGCCTGTTGCTGGCGATCGATCCGATCCTCGATATGGGGCGCACCGCCGTCAACGTGGCAGGACAGATGCTCGTTCCCGTTATCGTGGCGCGCCGGGAAGGGCTGCTCGACCTCGATCGCTATGCGGCTGCTGCTGCGACGGGCGTTTCCCCGGTATCCTGACGGGCACCGGGGAAAGATCGCCGTTCAGGGAACCTTGGCGGCGGTCGCCTCGATTTCCACCAGAAAGCCCGGGTTGGCCAGCGCGGCGACCTGCACTGTTGTGCGGGCCACCTTATTCGGCTGCTGCGCCGTGCCGAAGAACTGGGCATAGCCTTGCGAGAAGCCGGCAAAGTCCAGCTTGCCGCCCTTGGCCGGGTCACCCACGAGATAGACGGTCAGCTTGACCACGTCACCCAGGCCAAGGCCTCGCTGCTTGAGCGCCGCCTCGATCTTGTGCAGCACGCCCACGGTCTGCGTGGCGGTGTCGCCATAGGCGGCGATGCTGGCGCGATCGGCCTTGGCATCGATCACCGGCGGCACCTGGCCGCTCAGCACAAGGGTCTGCGCGCCAGCCGGGATGGTGACGCCGATCAGGATCGGCGCGGCGGGATCGGGCGCGGGATGGCGCACGATCTGCGCCGCTGGTGCCGCCGCCGCTGGCTGGGCCAGGGCGAGCACGGGCCAGGCCCAGAGGTGGCGCAGGAATTTCGGTTGGGGCATCGCTCATTCTCCTTGGGACGTGGAAACCGGGACCAGCAGGCCAACGGCGCGGCGCGCGGAGAGTACCGCTCCTTCCTGCCAGTGGCCGCTGTAGGCAGACAGATGGCTGCCCGCGAAAACGAAAGGACCGTCGCCCTGGTTCAGCCGATCTAGCGTGGCCGGATCGTTGCCATCCTGGCCCCATTCGATCCACGGGCCTTGGCTGAACGGCTGCTTGCCCCAGTTGATCACCACCGGGGCTGACAGATCCCGGCCATGGCCGGGATGCACCTTGTCCACCGCCGCACGGGCCAGCGCGATCTGCTGCGCGATCGGCCGCGCGGCAAAGGCGTGGGCACCGGCGGGTGTGGCGGTATAGGCTGCCAGCAAGACCTGGCGCGGCGCCTGGAAGCGGTCGGACGGATACCAGATCACCCCGGTCTCCCCGCCGACGAACGACAGGCCGCCATAGATTTGGTCCGCTTCCCAGAAGGGGGCGCTTTCGAACGCCACCTTGACCGAATCCGCCAGCCGCGCACTGGCGATCGCCGCTCTGACCGGCGCGGCAAAGTCTGACGGGATGGTGGCGAGGATCGGCAAAGGCAGGGTGACCACCGCGCGATCGGCCACGGTCACCTGTGCCTTGCCGGTGGCATCGCGCCATTCGATGCGCACGCCATCACCCTGGCGGCGAATGGCGGTAACGTGTGCACCGGCCACGACCGGGCGGCGCAGCGCGGCCGCCAGCGCCTTGGGAAAGGCGTCCATGCCGCCGCGCGGGGCAACCATGGTTGCCTGCATCAGGATGTCGTCATCGAACAGGATGAACGGCAGCGCGGGATGGGCGAGAATATCGTCGAGGCTGCGCGGGGCCACGGCGCGCTGCACATCGTGCGGCGTGGCGCCGGGCGGACTGGCCAGGCCCGCCCGCGCCGTGCCATGGAACTGGCCATCCTGGCCAAGATCGCCATAAGCCGTCAGGAATTTGGCGAGCGCCTGGCGCGTCGGCGCGTCGAGTTCGACATCGAATGTGCCCTTGCGCAGGGCCGCTTGCAGCAATTGCGAGAGATAGCCGCGCAGATCGTAGCTGGCCTCGCGTAGCCGCAAGGTGCCGTGTTCATCAGACAGAAACGCACTGCGGCTGGCGTTGACCAGCGGCTCGATGGGCACGTCCAGTTCGCGGATCAGGCCAAGGACGCCCTGATGGTGGCTGGGCAGGCGGGCGGCCCCGGCGTTCTGGTAAAGGCCCGGGGAAAAGCCGACCGTCTGGGTGACGCCGTCGGTATCGGTGAAGCGGTCGCCGCCGCGCAGAGTCCACACGCGGCCACCCACGCGGCTGCGCGCTTCCAGAACGGTCACGCGGGCGCCTTGCCGTTCCAGTTCGCGCGCGGCGACGAGACCGGCGATACCCGCCCCGAGCACCACCACGCGGCGGGGCTTGCCGCCAGAGGGTAGCGGTTGGGCCAGGCTGCGGCCGGGCAGGCCCAGCGTGACGGTGGCCGCGCCCATCGCGGCCAGCAGGGATCGCCGGTCGATCATCACAGGTTCCTTTCAGGCCGGATCAGAACGAGAGCGTCACGCGGGCATAGTAATAGCCCCCGTTGATGCCCCAGGGTGCGAGCGAGCTGGGCCGGTCATAGACATTGCTGCCATCGGCCGGCTGCAACACGCCGTTGTTGTTGACGTTGGGCACCGTGGTGGCCTTGTGGTTGAGCAGGTTGTTGGCGCCCAGATCGAGGCGGAAGGCCCGCGTCACTTTCCAGCCCAGGTTGACGTCGGTGATCAGCGTGGTCGGCGTGCCGATCACCGTGTTGCCAGAGCCGGTGCCATCCAGGCTCACATGCTGGCGGGTGATGCCATAGAGCGTTTCGCGCAGGTTAAGCGACAGCGGCCCGTGGCTGATCAGCGCACCGGCGATCACCTTGACGCGCGGCGTGGCGGTGGTGAGGGCGTCGATGGCATTGCGGGTAAGCAGCGTGGTCTGGCCGAACGCCGCATTGTAGACGGCTGCGGGCAAGGCAGCCACGCGGGTCACCTGGGTGCGGTTGTAGTTGAAGCCCAAGTTCCAGTCGATGCGGTCACCATTGCCCAGGTGGCTGGCGGCGGTGAGCGTGGCTTCCACCCCGCGCGTGCGGGTATCGGCGCCGTTGGTGAACAGGTTGAGGCCGAAATAGCTGTAGCCGCTCGATGCGATGGCCGCCGGATCGGTGCTGGGGATCAGGCCCCGCGCCACCAGGGTGGACAGCACGGCGGACGAAACCACGCCATTGCTGCCAAAGCCGCTGGAATAGCCCACGATCCCACCCGATGCGACGATGCGGTTGGTGATCTTGATCTGGTAGGCATCCACCGTCAGTTGCACGCTGCCGCCGGGATGGGCGACGAAGCCGGCCGACAGGTTGGTCGATTTTTCCGGCTTCAACTTGCCAAAGCCCAGCGCGGCCACGGCCGGCGAATTGGGAGCAAGCTGGGCATAGATCGAATTGGGGCTGACATTGGTGGAGGAATAGTATTCCTCCGCCAGAGTCGGCGCGCGGAAGCCGTTGGACACCGTGCCGCGCAGGGCAAAGGCCGGGCTGAAATCATACCGCGCCGTGGCCTTGCCGGTCCACACCGATCCGAAATCGGAATAGTGTTCATAGCGGCCGGCCAGATCGAGGTGCAGGCCAGTCACCGGATCGAGCGCGGCATCGACATAGCCGGCCCAGGTCTTGCGTCCATTGACCCCGGCATCGCTGGGTGAAAATCCGGGATAGGCGGCCGGGCCGCCGCTGTAATAGGACGCGACTTCACCGTTCTGGATGCCATAGTGGCCCACGCGATATTGCCCGCCCAGTGCCAGGGTCAGCGGCTTGGCCAGGCCCAGCGCGATATCCCGCGTGACGCCCAGATCGGCCACCCACTCGCTGTTGGTCAGCGTGCCGTCATAGAAATTGGTCTGCGGCCGCACCGCCACCGTGCTGGCTTTCTGGACGGGGAGCCAGGAGGCGGCGTTGATGGAATCGCGCGTATAGAGGGCATCGGCGACGCGGCCATAGGTGAGCGAGCCATCCCATTGCCAGCCGGCCAGATCGCCCGACAGGCCGGTGGTCAGCGAGAAGTCCTCTTCGTCGAGCGCGATGCGCGGGGTGAAACCGTTGGCGAACGGCACCACCGTGTTGCCGTTGGCATCGGGGCCGGTATAGCGGCTGGGCGCGCGATAGTTCTGCCGCGCAGACGCGGTGCGGCGGCCATAGCTGCCGAAGGCATAGGCGTGGACCGTGTCGCTCACGTCATAGCCGGAATTGAACGAAAGGTTCCAGATCTGGTAACGCGCATCGCCCAGGATGCGGTTGACATAGGGATAGTTGGCTGCGCCTTTCAGACCATTGGCATTGAGCGCGCTCACGCTGCTGCGCAGGCTGCCGTCGGGATTGAAAAAGCGGTAATCGTACGTGCCGCGCTGGGTGTAATCGTGAAAGCGGTATTCGCCGGTCACGTTGAGGAACCCGCGGTCGCCCAGCTTGAACCCCTTGTTGAAGCTGCCTTCGAACGTCTTGCCATCGCCCTTGTAATACTGGCCACCGGTCAGCGAGAGTTGCCCGCCGTGGTCGTCGTTGCGCAGGATGATGTTGACCACCCCGGCAATGGCATCGGACCCGTATTGCGCGGCGGCACCGTCTTGCAGCACTTCGACACGGCCGATCGAGCCGGTGGGAATGAAGCTGAGATCGGTGGTCGCTGCGCCCGAATAGGGGCTGCCGCCCAGCACCGCGAGGTTCGCGGTAAAATGGCGGCGCTTGCCGTTGACCAGCACCAGCGTGTCGTTGGGGCTGATCCCGCGCAGCGCCACGTTGAGCGTGAGATTGGCGGCGTCGCCCCCGAACGACTGCGTGCCAAGGCTGGGCAGGTTCTGGCCCAGCACCTGGCGCAGGTCGCGCTGGCCAACGTTGTCGATCGTGCTGGCGCCCAGGATCTGGATCGGCGCGGCGCTATCGGCGGCGCGCGTACCCGTGGTGCGGGTGCCGGTGACGATGATGTCGGTCGCCGTGGCATCTGGCGGTGCGCCGGGATCTGCGATCGGCGCAGGCGCGCCCTGCGGCGCCGCATGGGCCAGGCCAGGCAGCGCCAGCACCAGCACCAGCGCAGACGTGGCGAACAAGATGGTTTTCATGGATTTCCCCCCGAATATGAGCGTTCGCTTCCTGGCTTCGGGCCAGGCGCGGCGAACCGCTGGGGAGGTAGGCGGAAAACTCAACTGAAATAATTGAGTTTGTGTCGATGTAGATTTCGAAATCGCAATATGTTGCGCAGCACAAATAGGAACACGCTATGGCAGGTCGGCTGCGCGGGAGGATGGCGCAGGCTGACTATTTACCCGGCTCAACAGTCCTGGCCCACGCCATTGCCACGCTTGAGCGGCTTCAATCACCCTATCAGCAATGCTCGTTATCCGTCGCCGCGGCGATCGGCCTAAGCCTTCTGGCAAACAGGAGGAAGTGATGACCCAGCCCCGCCAACTGCATCTCGGCGCCATCCTGGAGGGCGTCGGCACCGATCAGCATGCCTGGCGCGATCCCGCGCTGCCCAGCAATGCCAGCATCAGCATCGATTGGTATGTCGAGCAGGCGCGCCTGGCCGAAGCGGCGAAGTTCGATCTGGTGTTCATCGTCGACAGCCCGTTCATCACGCCCGACACGGCGCCGCATTTCCTCAACCGGCTCGAACCGCTTACGTTGCTGTCCGCCCTGGCCTTTGCCACCAGCCATATCGGCCTCGTCGGCACGCTGACCACGTCCTATTGGGAGCCGTACAACGTCGCGCGGCAGTTCGGCTCGCTCGACCATATCAGCAAGGGCCGCGCCGGCTGGAACGTGGTGACCACCGGGCTGGAAGGGGCGGCGGGCAACTATGGCCGCGATGCGCATTTCCCCCATGCCGAACGCTATGCCCGCGCGCGCGAATTCGTCGACGTGGTGCAGGGGCTGTGGGACAGCTATGAAGACGACGCCTTCGTGGCCGACAAGGCTGGCGGCGTGTTCCTCGACAAGACCAAGCAGCACCGCCTCGATCACAAGGGCGATTTCTTCTCGGTGGCAGGGCCGCTCGCGCTCAGCCGCTCGCCCCAGGGGCAGCCGGTGATCTTCCAGGCGGGAGACAGCACGCAAGGGCGCGATCTGGGCGCGGCGATTGCCGATGGCACGTTCACGATCGCCGCCGATCTCGCCACCGGCCAGGCCTATTACGCCGATCTCAAGGCGCGGGCGGCGGCGCTGGGGCGCAATCCGGACCACATCAAGGTCTTGCCGGGCCTGTCCCCCATTCTGGCCGATAGCGATGCCGAGGCGCAGGCCATCGTGCGCGCGCAGGACGAGGCGCTCGATTTCGGCAAGCTGCTGGTGCAACTGGGCCGCGCGTTCAACTATCACGATTTCGCGCAATACGATCCCGATGCGCCGTTTCCCGATGTCTCGGGCCTGACGCTCAACAGCTACAAGGGCCATGCCGAACGCATCGTCGCCACGGCGCGGACCGAGGGGCTGACCTTGCGGCAGACCGCCTGGCGCTTTGGCCAATGGCGCAGCCCGTTCGTCGGCTCGCCCGAAACGGTGGCCGACGAGATCGAGCGCTGGTTTGTCGGCCGTGCGGCCGATGGCTTCAACCTGCGGGTCACGCGGCCCGGCGAATTTGCCCTGTTCCGCGAACGGGTGGTGCCGATCCTGCAAAAGCGCGGGCTGTTCCGCACCGACTATGCCGGGCAGACCCTGCGCAGCCATCTCGGCGTGCCGGTGCCGCCGCATCGCCACGCGCAGCCGGTCCTGGCCGAAGCTGCCGAATGAGCGCTTCGCCCCTGACGCTGCGCGCCGACGTGCTGGTGGTGGGCGGCGGCATGGCGGCAGCCTGGGCGGCTTTGGCAGCGGCCGAAGCCGGGGCCTGCGTCATCGTGGTGGACAAGGGCGCGATGGGCACCAGCGGCGTGACGGCAACGGGTGGCCCGGGCCACTGGTTCGTGCCGCCCGAAGGGCATGACGCCGCGATCGCCCGTCAGTTCGCCCGCACCGAGGAACTGGCGCAGGCCGACTGGATGGCCCGCGTGCTCGACCTGACCCGGCGATACCTGCCGACCATCGCGCCGTGGTATCCGTTTGGCAGTGACGGGCGCGGCAGCCGCTATGTCCAGGGCGTGCGTGGCCCCGAATACATGCGCGCGCTGCGCCGCATGTGCACGGTCGCCGGAATCGCCGTGCTTGATCACCATCCCGCGCTGGAACTGCTTGCTGGCCCGGACGGCGCGATCGTCGGCGCGCGCGGGCTGGCCCTGGCCAGCGGAGAGGATTGGGAAATCCGTGCGGGTGCTACCGTGCTGGCCACCGGCGGCTGCGCGTTCCGGTCCGGCCTGATCGGCAGCCACACCCAGACCGGCGATGGCCTGCTGATGGCGGTTGAAGCCGGCGCGGCGCTGTCGGGCATGGAGTTCTCGATTTCCTATTCGCTCTCGCCGGCCTGGGCCTCCACCCGCACCTTGCCGTTTACCGCCGCGCGCTTTTTCCGCGAGGATGGCACCGAACTGGCCATTCCCTCGCTCAAGGCCGGTCATGGCCATTACCAGGCGCTGGGCGCCGCGATGCTGCAAGGGCCGGTGCTGGCTGACCTTTCCGCTGCGCCCGCTGGGCTCCCCGCCGTTCTGCGCCAGATCCAGCCACTGACCGTCGCCGCGTTCGAGCGGCGCGGGATCGACTTGTTCCGCCAGCGCTTTCCGGTGCGCCTGTTTGGCGAAGGCACCATTCGCGGCACCGGCGGTATCGCCGTGGTCGATGCCCAGTGCGGCACCGGCGTGACCGGGCTCTATGCGGCCGGAGATGCCGCCACGCGCGAACTGGTCGCCGGCGCGATCAGCGGCGGTGGCGCGGTCAATTCCGCCTGGGCGCTCGCCTCTGGCCGCATCGCTGGCGCGGCGGCGGCACGCCATCGCGGCGGCGCGCCAGCAGGTCCGGTGCAGGCGCTGGGTGGCCAGGGCTTGCGCGCGTCCGGGCGGCCTGGCCTGGCCGATCCACGGCCGTTGCAGCGCGCGATCGAGACGGAAATGCACGGCTATGACCGCGCCTTGTGGCGCCATGCTGCCTCGCTGGGCCGATCCGCCAGTGTCCTGCACGCCTTGTCGGACGAAATCGCCGCCCACGCCCCGCCACCCGACCCGCGCGGCCGGGTGGAATGGCGGGCCACGGCGGCCATGGCCGCCACGGCACGCTGGTGCACGGCAGCCGCCGCTGCCCGCCAGGAAACGCGGGGCATTGCCGTGCGCAGCGACCGGCCCGCAACCGATCCGGCCCTGGCCCATCGCCTGCTGGTTGGTGGGTTGGACAAGGTGTGGACCAAGGCCGCGACGCCGGCTGCGCGGCGGCTGGAGGCCGCGCTGTGATCGCCGCGCTCCTGGCCGAGCGCTGCACCGGCTGCAACGCTTGCGTCGCGCAGTGCCCGACGCGCGTGTTCGAGCCTGGCGCCACCGGCGGCGTGCCGGTGATCGCCGCGCCCGATGCTTGCCAGACCTGCTATCTGTGCGAGCTGGCCTGCCCGGCAGATGCGCTCTGGGTCAATCCCGATGCGCAGGATGGCAGTGCTCCGCCGCTGGCCGAACTGATTGCCTCGGGCCAGCTCGGCCGCGTGAAGCGCGATCATGGCTGGAATGCGCCGCTCGATGCCGGCCAGCTCGATGCCTATCGCCTGCTTGGCCCGCTGCTGGGCGAAGGGGTGGAAATTGCCGACCGGCATTACCAGCGCCTGATCGCCGCGCGGTGACTCTGGTGTGCGCCGCCACCCCAGCGGGATGGCGGCGCGCTGATGGACTTAGAAGGTCACGCCCACACGGGTGTAGTAAAACCCGCCCGACAGCCCGAACGGGGCAAAGCTGCCATAGGCGCCCGATCCGTCGGACGCGACGATGCCGTTGCGATCGGGATAGGTGTCGAACAGGTTGTTCGCGCCTACCGACCAGCTGACCTTGTCCGATAGCTTGTAACCCAGTTCCAGGTCCGCCACCCACTTGGCGCCGAACGTGCGGTCGCTCGCGGCCGTGGTGCTGCTTTCGGTATAGGCGCCATAGCGCGTCTCGCGCACCAGGGCCGAAAAGCGCCCCAGGCTCCAGTTGGCCGAAAGCACGGCTTTGCTCTTGGGCACGGCGACCAGCAGGTCCTGCTGCACCTGCCGCCCGAACAATACGACATTGAGCGAGGAAAGCTGTGAGGGATTGGCGATCACATGCAGAATCTTGGTATCGAAATAGCTCCACGCCGCATTGAGCCGCACCGTGCCCACGCGGGCGGTGTGCAGGGTATATTCGCCCACCACGTCAACGCCGCGCGTGCGGGTGTCGATCGCGTTGGTGAAGAACTGCGCGCTGTCCACCCCGGTTACGCCATTGGCCACCAGGATCGCCTTGATCGCGCTGCCGCCGTTGGCCGCCGTGCCGAGGAAATCGGTTTTCACGATGCGGTCATCGATGCGGATCTGATAGCCGTCGACGGTCAGGCGCACCGGACCACGCTCGAACGTCAGCCCGGCGGTAAAGCTCAGGGACTTTTCCGGCTTCAAGGGCTGCGCGCCCAGCGCGCGGGCGGCGGCCGAATCCACCGGCAGGAATTTCGAGGTTGTCAGCACACGCTCGTTGCCCACCACCGTGGCGGTGTTCTGCGTGGTGGAAAATGCGGTCTGCGCCAGCGAGGGCGCGCGGAAGCCGGTGTTCACCCCGCCACGCAGCGCCAGGCCGCGCGCCAGTTCAAGCCGCGTGCTGAACTTGCCCGATGCGGTGTTGCCGGCGCTGTCGGAATAATGCTCGAACCGTCCGGCCACGCCCACGAACCAGGCCGGGGTGATCTTGGTGGACAGGTCCACATAGGCGGCGATATTGTTGCGGGAAACCTGCGTGGCATCGGCCGGCGAGGTGCCGGTGAACGAAACCAGGCCGGGCGAGGGCGACAGGCCGCCATAGAGGTTGCCGAACGGGGTGCCATCCCTGGGCACGACATAGCCGCCATCGCGATAGCTGTCGGGCTCGCCGGCGCGGCTGGCAAACTGTTCAAAGCGATGTTCAACGCCGAAGGCCAGGTTGAGCTTGTCGGCCAGCCCCACATCGAACCCGCGCGACAGGTCGAGGTTGTTGACCCACAGCGTCTGCACCTGGCGACCCATGTAAAAGCTGGTCTTGCTGGTGGGGCCGATCGAGGGATTGAGCGTGTTTTCGGCGCCCAGCTTGACCGAATCCCGGCCAAAGCTGCTGGAAAGATCGGCCGCCCAGCCACCCAGTTCGCTGCGCAGGCCCCAGGTGGTCTGGTAATCCCATTCCCACAAGCGGCGATAGGCCTGGAAGCCGGAGGGATAGAGCTGCGGCAGCGCGCCGATCGAGGTGGCCGGGACATAGGCACCGCGCGCGTCCTTGATGTCGCGATAGCTCAGCGTGGAAAAGCTGTACGCCCGCGTGACATCGGACAGCGGCAGTTCGGCGTTGATGCTGCTGTTGACGATCTTGTCGCGGTTCGATCGGCCATAGCCGCCAGCAATCAGATGGTTGGTGGTCGCCTCGCGCGGGTCGGGCTGGCCGTTGACCAGCGGGAAAACCCGCGCCACCGGATCGGCGGAGCTGTCCGCGCGATCGTGATACTTGCCTTCCACCGCCACGCGGACAAAGCCATCGTCGCCCAGCCGCGTGCCGTAGGACAGCGTCTGTTGCAGCAGGGCGCCGCCCTTTTCATAAAGCTGGCCGGCGGTGCTGGTGAATTCCCCGCCCTGCGGCGCATCGTCGAGGATCAGGTTGAGCACGCCCGAAATCGCGTCAGACCCGTATTGCGCCGCAGCGCCATCGCGCAGCACTTCGATCCGGCCTACGGCGTTGGTCGGGATCAGGTCCACATCCACCGGGGTGGAACCACCGGAAACGCGGCTGAGGTTGTTGATCAGCGCGGTGGTATGCCGCCGCTTGCCGTTGACCAGCACCAGCAGATAGTCGCCCGAAAGCCCACGGATCGAGATCGGCCGCACGCTGGCCGACGTGCCGCCACCACCCAATGCGGGCATGGTCAACGATGGGATGATATTGCCGAGGATTTCCTTGAGGCCAGTGCGTCCGGTCTGCTTGAGATCGGCCGGGGTGATCACGTCGATCGGCACCGGGCTGTCGGCCACGGTGCGAGGGCTGCCGCCGCGCGTGCCGGTAACGACGATGGCGCTGCCGCCGGCCTCGTCCGGGTTGGGCGCGCCCTGTGCCTCGGGCGCGGCGGCCGTTTCCGCCGCCTGCACCGGCACGGCAGCCAGCGCGCTGACCAGCGCGGTGGAAAGAAGAGTTGCTCGCATGAAATGGCCCCCATCGGTTTTTGCCGGAATGTGGGGCCGCTTTGCGGGATTATACTCTACCAATCCAATTGAGGTTGATTGATCGGCTATGACGTCTTGCAATAGTCCGTTCAGACAATCGGCGCGAAAGCCTGCGCCAGGGGGCGAACGGCTTTCACTTCGCCGGCGTGGCGAAACGTGTCGAGCACTTGCTGCTGCGCTGCGATCAGCCCGGCGTCGATCGGCACGCGCAGGCGGCCATTGCGCAGCGCGGTGGCGCGGGCGATGGCCAGCGGCAACCCGGTCTCGCGCGCCAGCACGGCGGCATAGTCCTCGGCATGGCTGGCGGCCCAGGCCAGGGCCTTGGTTTCCCGCGCCAGGAAATCGGCGAGCAGCGCCCGCTTGGCCGTGGCTGCCCCGGCATAGGCCACATCAAAACCGGCGCCGTTGGAAAAGGTGCGGCCGTCGACGGCAATGCGTGCGCCCTGCGCCAGCGCCGCCACGGTATAGGGCGTCCAGGTTGACCAGGCATCGATCGCCCCGGTCTGGAGCGCCGCCTGGCTGTCGCTGGGCGAAAGGAACACCATGTGTACAGCGTTTGCGGGCAGATCGGCCTGTTGCAGCGCGCGCAGCACCAGGTAATGCCCGATCGAGCCGCGTGTCGAGGCAATGCGCTTGCCCACCAGATCGCGGATCGAGCGTGCGGTTGACCCGCGCGGCACGATGATGGCGAGCGCCCCTTCGGGCGTGGGCGGCACCACGGCCATGGCGCCCACCGCCACAATCGGGCTGCCGGCCTGATAGGCAAACTGGAACGGCGCATCGCCCACCAGCCCTACATCGACCGCGCCTGAACCCAGCGCTTCGAGCAAGCTTTGCGCGGCGGGAAATTCCGACCATTCGACGCGATAGGGCGCGCCGTCCAGTACGCCGGCAGCCAGCATCAGCGCCTTGGTCGTGCCGCGCTGGTTGCCCACGCGCAGTGTGCCCGATGCAGCCCCGCCCCGGCCGCAGGCGGCCAGGGCGAGGAAACCACCCGCCGCCATGATGGCGTGGCGGCGGGTGAGGGACGTAGGGTGTGTGGGCGTATCGCTCACAGATCGGACCACAGCGGTTCGTCGGCGATCAGCACGCGATGCAGTTCCCGCGGGAAATCGCCATAGTTGCGCACGGCATAGTGCACGGTGGCGCGGTTGTCCCAGAACGCCACCGAATTGGGTCGCCAGGAAAAGCGGACCTGCAACTCCGGCCGCTTGTACTGTTGCAGCACCTGCGCCAGCAGATCGCGGCTCTCGGCCAGTTCTACCCCAAAGATCTGCGGCTGTTGCGAGAAATTGACCCACAGGATCTTCTCGCCCGTTTCGCGGTGCGTGCGCACCAGGGGATGCGCCACAATCGGGTATTCGTGGCCCACCGCCTTGAGCGCACCCAGGAAATTGTGCGTGACGTGCAGGCCTTCCAGCCGCTCTCGCAGCGCTTCGGGCAAGTTTTTCCATGCGAGGTGCGCATCCACCCAGATGGTGTCACCGCCCACTTCGGGCAGCTTCACATCGCGCAGCACGGCGCCCCAGGTCGGCACCAGACGCCAACTGGTGTCGGTGTGATAGGCGTCGCCCTTGTCCAGGTGATCGAGGTAGCGATCCCCGGCGTGCTTGAGGTCTTCTGCGGCGATGGCGTGGATCGGCGTCAGCCCGGCCTTGTGGCGCGTGGTGGGGTGGGTGTAAAGCGGCCCGAACTGCCCGGCAAAGGCCGCCTGCTGCGCATCGGTCAGCACCTGGTCGCGGAAGAAGATCACCTTGTAGCGCAGCACGGCGGCGCGGATCGCCTCACGCTGCAACGGCGTGATCGGGGTGGAGAGATCGATCCCGGAGACTTCCGCGCCGATCGTGGGTTGCAGGCGGGTGAAGGCCAGCCCGTGGTCGCTGCGGGCGAGGATGTCGGTGGTCATGGCGTTGCTCCCTTCGCTCAGGCGGCGCTGCGCGCGCTGCGGGCGGCGGTGTGGCGGTTGACCGGCACGTCCAGGCCCAGCGTCTCGCGGAACGTGGTGCCGGGATATTCGGTCTTGTAGATGCCACGCCGTTGCAGGATCGGCACGACTTCATCCACGAAGGTTTCCAACTGGCCGGGCAGGCTTTCAAACAGGTTGAAGCCATCAGCGCCGCGCTGTTCCAGCCAGAGTTGCAGGCGGTCGGCCACCTGCTCGGGCGTGCCGACCAACTGGCCGCGCGGGGTGGCGTGGCGCAGCGCGATCTCGCGCAGGGTCAGGCCCTGGTCTGCCAGCGCCAGCACGCGGGCAGACTGGCTCTGGTTGCTCTTGAGGCCTTCGCCGGCCACGTCGCGCGGGAACGGGCCATCGGGGTCATAGACGCTGAAATTGTGGTCGTTGAACCCGCGTCCCAGCGCGCGCAGAGCGTTTTCCAGATTGCCCAGCTCGGCCAGTTCTCGATACTTGGCCTCAGCTTCCGCCTCGGTGCTGCCAATCACCGGGCGCCCGCCCGGAACGATGAAGACCTTTTCGGGATCGCGACCGAAACCGCGCGCGCGAGCCTTGATGTCGGCGTAGAACGCCTGGGCTTCTTCGAGGTTGTCCTGGTGGGTGAAGATCGCTTCGGCCTGCGCGGCGGCAAAGCTGCGCCCGTCCTCGCTCGATCCGGCCTGGAAGATGACCGGCTGCCCCTGCGGGCTGCGCGAAATGTTGAGCGGGCCCTTGACCTTGAGGAACTCGCCCTTGTGGTTCAGTTCGTGCAGCTTGTCGGGATCGAGGAACTGGCCGCTGGCCTTGTCGCGCACCAGGGCATCGTCTTCCCAACTGTCCCACAGGCCCTTGACCACGTCGAGGTATTCGGCCGCCAGGCGATAGCGCGTGTCGTGCGCCAGGTGCTCGTCCTTGCCGAAATTGGCGGCGCTGCCTTCCAGCCAGCTGGTCACCACGTTCCAGCCCGCACGCCCGCCGCTGATGTGGTCGAGCGAGGCGAACTGGCGCGCCAGGTTGTAGGGCTCGGTATAGGACACCGTCGCCGTGCCGACGAGTCCGATATGCTCGGTCACGGCGGCGAGAGCCGAAAGGATCGTCAACGGCTCGAACCGGTTGAGATAGTGCGGGCTCGACCGGGCGTTGATCGAGACGCTGTCGGCCACGAACAGATAGTCAAACTTGCCCCGCTCGGCGGCCTGGGCCTGGCGCTTGTAGAACGCGAAATTGGTGCTGGCATCCACCGTTGCGTCGGGGTGTCGCCAGTCGTCCCAGCCAGGGCCGACGCCGTGCAGGATGAAGCCGAGGCGAAGCTGTCGTTTCGTGGTCATGTCATGATCCTTTCCACCGTGCCGCCCATCGTAGACGTGGACGCAAGCGGGACTGAGCGAGAGCTGCTCAATTCAATTCGAGAATTGCTCAAAAGGCATAGGCAGCCTTGAGGAACACCGTGCGCGGCGGGTTCTGCGCGCCCTGCAGCAGCAGCGTTCCGGCATAGGGCCCGGCCTTGATCGCCGCGCCCACCGGGGTGAGCGAGGTGAAGAAGAACGAGTTGGTCAGGTTGCGGCCCGTGAGCGTGAAGGTCCAGCGCTCGTCCGCCGTGGCATAGCTGATGAAGGCATTGGCATAGCCATGCGCGGCAATCTGATAGGCGGGCGTGTTGAGTTGGTTGGAGAAGAACGAGGTCTGGAAATTCCCGCTCGCACCCAGCTTGAGTTCGCCTGGAAGCCCGGCCGGAACGGTCCAGGTGGCAGAAGCGAAGTATTGCCACTTGGGCTGGAAGGGGAACTGGTTGCCGGTATAGGTATAGGCCGGCACCGTGCCATAGGCGGGCGCGGCGTAATCGTCATAGCGCGTGGCGAGATAGGTGACGTTGAAGGTCAGCGCCAGGCTGCGCCAGGGCTGCGCGGCGGTCTCCAGCTCAAAGCCTTCGGTATGCGCCGAAGGCGCATTGCCGCGCGTGCTGACATAGGTGCCCGAAACCGGGCTATAGGCCGAAACGGCGGTTTGCAGGTTCTTGTAGGCGTTGTGGAAGCCGGTGAGATTGATGCGGAGGTCGTGGTCCAGCCACTCGGTCTTGATGCCCGCCTCGATGGTGTTCACGGTTTCGGGGTCATAGGGCAGGGCGGTGGCCAGGTTGAGCGCGCGGTTGTTGAAGCCGCCCGCGTCAAACCCCTTGGCATAGTTGGCAAACAGGAACACGTCGGGCGCCGCCTGCCACGAAACGCCGGCCTTGGGCGTGAAAGCGCGCCAGGTCTTGGCGTTGAGAATGCCGGCATTGGTGAAATTGACCTGCGCGGCCGAGACCGTGACGCCCAGCGCCGGGATCGCCCCGCCGGTCAGCACCTGGGGATAGAGCGTGGGATCGATCGGCTGGCCATCGAGGTTATAGTTCACCCCGCGAAACGCGAAGGTGCGCCGCTGGATGATATAGCGCCCGCCCGCCGTGAACGTCAGGCGCGGGGTGACGTGCACGTTGCCCTGCAGATAGGCCGAATAGTTGAAGCTGCGGGTGCGGCCGATCTGGTCGAACGGCGCAGCCGGCAGCGCGGTGTTGGATTGCGGCAGGCCGGTGACATAGCCCAGGCGCTCGCTGGCGAAATTCTCGAACAGGTAATAGAGACCGCCGGTGAAATCGAACGCCTGCCACGTGCCCTGGAGCTGCAATTCCTGGGTGAACTGGTGCTGGCGATAGCGGATGAAGTTGTCGGAAATGTCGATCGCGCGCGGCTGGGCCGAATTGTACGGCAGGCGGGCCTGGCCGTCGTTGTTGTAGTTCACCGGGTTCTGGCTGAACGCGCGCAGGGCGCTGATGCTGTGCAGCGCCAGGTGGCTGTCCAGGTCATAGTCGATCCGCGCCGTCACCCCGCCACTGCGCGAGGTGTTGACCGGATAGCGCCCGGCATAGCTGACATTGGCCTGATAGCGCGAGAACGAGGTCGGGCTGTAGAGCGTGCCGCCGGTGATGGCGCCGAGGCCGCTGAGCGCCGCATTGCTTGCGTTGTATGTCGTGGCGACATAGCTGGCGGTCTGCGAATGGTCGATCGTGCCATCGCCCGTCAGCGTTACCTTGAGCCCCGCCGCCGGGGTCAGCACCAGCTTGATCCGCCCGCCGGTGGTCTGCTGATTGTTGACGTGGGTGTTGAGCGAGGGGTTCCAGGTATAGCCATCGTGCTGATCGTGCGCGATGGCCACGCTGCCGACCAGCAGGCCGGGCAGCAGCGAGCCGGCGACATAGCCATGGGCATTGACCGTATTGTAGTTGCCATAGCCCACGTCGCCGCGCAGGTCGAAGCGATCGGTGGGTGTGCGGGTAACATAGCGGATCGCCCCGCCGGCCGAATTGGCGCCAAACAGCGTGCCCTGCGGCCCGCGCAGCACTTCCACCCGCTCCACATCGGTCAGGTCAGACATGCCGTTGATCGCGCGGGCGAGATAGACATCGTCGATATAGGTGCCGACGGTGGGATCGAAGATCGGATCGCTGTTGCCGATGCCCCGGATGAAGAACGTGTTGGTCAAGGGCGTGATGCCGCTGGGCGCAGTATAGAGGCCGGGGATCTGGCCAGCCAGATCGCGCGCAGTGACCACGTTCTGCTGAGCGCGGAATTCGGTGCCAATCACGCTGACCGCCACCGGCGTCTGTTGCAGGCGGGTCTCGCGCCGCGTGGCGGTGACCACGATATCCTCTTTCACGCCGCCATCGGCTTCCGCCGCGGGGGCTGCCGGTGCAGCCTCGGCCGGCACTTCTGCGGCGTGGACCGATGCGATCGGTGCAAGGGCGGTGGCGCTGGCCAGCAGGGCCAGGCGGCGGGCGGAACGGTGCATGATTTTCCCCTCAAGGCTTGTTGCCTGCCCGGTTAGGAGGCCGCGTGCGCAGTGTCCTATTGAAACTCAACCAAGTCAGTTGAGTTATCGTCAAGCAAGCGGAATCATTGCCGATGCTCAACTGCGCCAAGGAAATCTCATTGGTCTGGAAAAACTCAACTTGTATGATTGAGTTTATGTCCCAAGTGATCGATCCCCCGCCGTCCGGCTTCGTTCTGCCGCGTCGAACTTTCCTGGCTGGCAGTGGTGCGGCGCTCCTCGCCGGCTGCGTTGGTGCCCACAAGACGACGGCCTTGCGTGTCGCGATCACCGGAAAAGGCGAGGCCGACAATCGCCTGATCTTCGCCACCGCCGGGATCAAGCCCGATTTTCCGATCGAATATGTGGAATTCGAATCCGGCCATCTGGTGGTCGAAGCGCTCAATTCCGGCGCGATCGATCTGGGCGGGATGAGCGAAATTCCGCCGGTCTTTGCCGCTGCGTCGACCGTGCAGAGCTTCCGCCAGATCGCGGTGTGGCATGGTGATGTCAACAACCAGGCGGTGATCGTGCCCAAGGGTTCGCCGCTGCGCACATTGGCCGATCTCAAGGGGCGCAAGGTGGGCTATGTCCGCGCCACCACCACCCAGTATTTCCTGATCCGCATGCTGGAATCGGTCGGCCTGAGCTGGGGCGATATCGAACCGGTGGCGATGACCGTGGCCGATGGCGCGGCCGCGTTCGGCAATGGCGCGCTCGATGCCTGGGCAATCTATGGCTTTCCGATCCAGCGCGCGCAGGCGACGCAAGGCGCCCGCGTGCTGCGCACGGCGCTGGGCTTTCTGTCGGGCAACTATGTGGTGGCCGCCCACCGCGATGCCATTGAAGATGCGCAGCGTGCCGACTGGATCGTGCGCTATCTCGGCCTGGTCCAACAGGGTTTTGCCTGGACCGCTGCAAACCAGACGGTCTGGGCCGGCAAGGTGGCCCAGGCGATCGGCGTACCGGTCGAGTACGTGCGCCAGCAGTTTGCCGGGCGCAGCGATTTCTACTCCATCCGCCGTGTCAGCGATGCCGCGATCGCTTCGCAGCAGGGCGTGGCCGATGTCTTTGCCAAGGCCGGCCTGATCGGCGCCCACGTCGACATGCGCCCCTTGTGGGACGACCGCTTCAACCCCCAGATCAAGGAGGCCTGAGCCATGGCCACGCATCCGCTGGCGAGCGACCAGCCCGATATCCTGCCTGACCTTTCCGATGTGGCGCTCGACCGGCTGACCCGCGAACTGGCCCACCGGGCGGAAGGCTATGACCGCAACCCGCGTTTCCCGCGCGAGAATTTCGATATCCTGGCGCGCGAAGGGCTGATCGGCTTGACCGTCGAACGGCGCCTGGGTGGCGCTGGTGCCGGCTTTGTCGATGCGCTGCGCGTGCTCGGCGCGGTGGCCAAGGGCGAGCCGTCCACCGCGCTGATCCTGTTCATGACCTATGCGTTTCACGCCGCCCCGGAAAAGGGCCGCCGTTGGGACCGCGCGCTCTATGAACGCCTCGCGCGCGAGGCGGTGGCTGGCAAGGGTCTGGTCGGCACTTTCCGGGTGGAGCCGGAACTGGGCACGCCGGTGCGCGGGGGCCTGCCCGCCACGGTGGCGCGGCGGAGCGAGGATGGCTGGCGCCTGTCGGGCGAGAAGATCTATTCCACCGGTTCGACCGGGCTCGACTGGTTCGCCGTCTGGGCCAAGACCGACGAGACGCCCGTGCGCCTTGGCCTGTTCCTGGTGCGCCCCGATGCCGAGGGGATCACCATAGAGCCCGAATGGGATCACCTCGGCATGCGCGCGACGGTCAGCCACAAGGTGATCTTTGCCGAAACGCCGGTGCCTCCCGCGCTCGCCGTGGACTTGCGCGCGCCGGAGGATTGGGCGCCGCGCCCGGGCGATGATACCAGCGCCTTGCTGTGGAACGCGCTGGCCATTGCCACGATCTATGACGGCGTGGCCCGCGCCGCGCGCGATTGGCTGGCGGGCTATCTCAATGCGCGCGCCCCGGCCAATCTCGGCGGGCCGCTGGCCACCCTGCCGCGCGTGCAGGAAAAGTTCGGGGAGATCGAGGCGCTGCTGCTGACCAACCGCACCTTGATCGAAAGCGCCGCGCGCGCCGCCGATGCCGGTCTGCCGCCACCTGCAACCCAAGCCAACCTGATCAAGCATATCGCCAATGCCAATGCCATTCGCGCCGTGGAGATCGGGCTGGAACTGACCGGCAACCCTGGCATCAGCCGCAACAACCCGCTGGAGCGGCACTATCGCGACGTGCTGTGCAGCCGCATCCATTCGCCCCAGGCCGATACCGTGCTGGTGGGTGCGGGCAAGGCCGGTCTTGGCGCTGCGGGGATCGGCCGATGAGCCTGGTCATCGCCAGCCAGTTGGAGCCTGCGCTCAATGCCGCGATTGCCGATCATCCGGCGCGGCCCACGGTGATCCCCGCACCCGAAGACGAACCCTGGCGCGTGGCGAACGATGCCGATGTGCTGGTGATCCGCCCATCGCCGGTATGGACCCCGGCGCGCAGCCGTCCGGCGCCACCGATCTGGCCGGGGCGCCTGCGCTGGGTGTGCAGCGCTTCGGCGGGGATCGATTTCTATCCGTCGTGGCTGCTCGATGGCCCGCTGGTCAGTTGCGCGCGCGGCACAGCGTCTGAAGAGATTGCCGACTATGTGATCGCCGCGATCTATCGCCAGGCCAAGGATCTGGACGGCGTGGCCGCGCAGGGGCCGGAGGATTGGCGCTATACCCAGCTTGGCCAGGTGCTGGGCAGCACGATTGGCGTGATCGGACTGGGCGCGATCGGCCAGGCGGTGGCGCGGCGCGCGCTGGCGCTCGGGGCAAGGGTCGTCGCGGTGCGGCGCAGCGGCGCGCAGCCGTCCGATCTGCCCCCCGATCTGCCGGGCGTCGAACTGGTGGCGCAAGTGGCCGATGTGGTGGCCCAGGCCGATCATGTGGTGCTGGCCGTGCCGGCAACGCCGCAAACCCGCCATCTGATCGATGCCGCGGTGCTGGCGGTGGCCAAGCCCGGCGCGCACCTCATCAACGTGGCGCGCGGCAGCGTGGTCGATCAGGCGGCCTTGCTTGAGGCGCTCGATCGCGGAACGCTGGGCTTTGCCACGCTCGACGTGACCGAGCCCGAACCCCTCCCGGCGGGGCATCGGCTCTACCATCATCCGCGCGTGCGCCTCACGCCGCATCTGTCGGCCAATTATACCGTGGCGCGGGGCAAGCTGCTGGCCAAGATCCTGGGCGACATCACCCGCTTTGCCCAAGGGCAGGCGCCCAGCGACCTGGTCGAACCGGCGCGGGGTTATTGAGTTGATCTATCAGCATTGCCAATAGGTCTCGCGCATAACTCAATTGAATCAATAGAGTTATACGCGAGACTGGTGCCCACGGTTCTACACGGAAAGGGCGAGCGACCATGACGCTCAAGTTCATCGGCTATATCGGCTTCAACAACACCTCGGAAATCCACGGGCCTGCGCGCCGCATCCTTGATCGCGCCTATGTGGAGCAAGCCGCGCGCGCGCAGGAGGCGGGCGGGTTCGACCGGGTGCTGATCCCGTTCGGGTCCAACACCCCGGAAAGCCAGATCGTGGCCGCCCATGCCGCCGCGCTGACCAAGCGGCTGGGCTTCCTGGTGGCGCATCGCCCCGGCTTTACCCAGCCGACGCTGGCCGCGCGCCAGCTCGCCACGCTCGATCAGCTTTCGGGCGGGCGCGTGGCGGTGCACATCATCACCGGCGGCGCCGACGAGGAAATGGCCCGCGATGGCGATGTCGGCCCGACCAAGGCCGAACGCTATGCCCGCACCGACGAATATCTCGACGTGCTCAAGCAGGAATGGAACGCCACGGTTCCGTTTGACCACAAAGGCCGCTTCTATGAAGTGCGCCAGGGCTTCAGCGCGGTGAAGCCATCCAACCTGCCGGTGTTCTTCGGCGGCTCCTCGCCCGAGGCGATCACTGTCGCCGGGCGCCATGCCGATGTCTATGCGCTGTGGGGGGAAACCTTGGCGCAAGTGGCCGATGCGGTGCACCAGGTGCGCCAGTCCGCCGCCAGCCATGGCCGTCGCCCCGGCTTCTCGCTCTCGCTGCGCCCGGTGATTGCCGATACCGAGGAAGCGGCCTGGGCCAAGGCGCGCGATATCGAGGACCAGGTGCGCGCCGCGCGCGAGGCGGCGGGCCTGCCCGTCAGTGGCCATCGCCCGGCCAATGCCGGTTCGCTGCGCTTGCTCGAAACCGCCAACGGCAACCGCCGCGATGCGCGGCTGTGGACCGGCGTCGCCGCACTCACCGGCGCGCAGGGCAACAGCACCGGCCTGGTCGGCACGCCCGAGCAGGTGGCCGATGCGATGCTGGCCTATGCCGATCTGGGCATCGACCACTTCCTCATCCGTGGCTTCGATCCGCTGGCCGACGCGATCGCCTATGGCGAGCATCTGATCCCGCTGGTACATTCCAAGCATGCAGCCCGCCAGCAGCGCCCCGTGGCGCTGGCCGGCTGAAAGGAGCCTTTCCCATGGCAACCGTTCTCGATCGCCCCACGTCTGACACACTGGAACGCCCCGCCGGCATCAGCCCGGAGGAATGGGCGGTTCGCGTCGATCTTGCGGCCTTCTACCGCATCAGCGCCATCCACGATTACGACGATTTCCTCTACACCCACGTTACCGCGCGGGTGCCGGGGCCCGATGCCCATTTCCTGATCAACCCGTTCGGCCTGGCGTTTGACGAGATTACGGCATCCAGCCTCGTCAAGGTCGATCTGGATGGCAACGTGATCGGCGGGGAAGGCGAATATGGCATCAACTATGCCGGCTATGTGATCCATTCCGCGATCCACGCGGCGCGGCCCGACGCCCACTGGATCGCGCACTTCCACACCCGCGACGGCATGGGCGCTTCGGCCCACAAGGAAGGCCTGCTGCCGCTCTCGCAGCGCGCGCTCTACATCATTCCGCGCCTGGGCTATCACGATTACGAAGGCGTGGCGCTCAATCTTGACGAGCGCGAGCGGCTGGTGGCCGACCTGGGCGACAAGCAGTTCCTGCTGCTGCGCAACCATGGCACCTTGGCGCTGGGGCGCACGCCGGGCGAGGCCTGGGCCGCGATCTACCAGTTGGAAGAGGCCTGCTCGGCGCAAGTGGCGGCGCTCGCCGGCGGGCGCGATCACGTGCTGCTCGCTCCGCCCGAGGCACAGGAAGAAGCGCTGCGCCAGATTGCCGCGCCCCCGGCCGCCGCCCGCGCCGCGCAGGGGCGCAAGCCGCATCACCAGCTTGCCTGGGAAGCCGTGCTGCGCCGGGTCAACCGCGATCTTCCCGGCTACGACGCCTGACCATCGGCACATGCCAACAAAAAAGGGGCGGCCTTCCCAGCGAAGGCCGCCCCTCTTTGTTGGTGGGTCAGCAGGATCAGATCACGAAGAAACCATGCGTGCCATCGCGGCGCAACTGCTCGACCAGGCCGAATTCCCAGTCGAGATAGGCCTGCATCGCCGCTGCGGCATTGTCGGTGCCTTCATAGGGGCGCTTGTAGCGGCCTTCCGGCCCGCGCGGGGGCGGGGCGCCATCGCCACCAGCTTCCAGCGCGATGCCTGCCGGCCAATCGAGCACGGCCACGTCCCAGCCCAGTTGCGCCAGCCACGAGGCGGTCATGTCGCCGCGCGGGCCAAGATCGTCGGCCAGCACGATGCGCGCGCCGCGCACCGGGGCAAAGTGGTCGGTTTCCTGCACCAGTTGCCCGCCCTGCGCATTGCGGAAACCGGGCAGGTGGCCGCCGGCGAAATCTTCCGGCAGGCGCACGTCGTATTGGTAGAGCGTGCGGGTGGTGTCGTGGCGAAGCTGCGCCAGCTCGTCCCAGCTCAGGCGGCGTACGCCGGCGCGATAGGCCACGTCGCGCGCCCTGGCGCGGGCTTCCTCGGTCCAGCCCTGCGCCGCTTCGGGCAAGGGCGCGCGGCGCTGCTGGCCATGGTCCAGCCCCTGGCCGGCCAGGGTCCAGCCGATCGTGCCATTGCGCAGCGCATAGATGCGGTTCGGCAGCCCGGCATTGATCAGCGACTGCGTACCGATGATCGAGCGCGTGCGGCCGGCACAGTTGACGATGATCGTGGTGTCAGGATCGGGCGCCACCGCACGGGCGCGCAACACCAGTTCGGCACCTGGCGTGCTTACCCCGCCAGGAATGCTCATCGTGGCATATTCGTCGAACCGCCGCGCGTCGAGAATGGCGATATCGGCCTTCTCTTCGATCAGCGCGGCCACGTCTGGCGCCGGCAACGAGGGCGTGTGGCGATAATGCTCGACCAGTTCGCCAAACGCCTTGGAGTAGGAATTCACATCCTCGAACAGTTCGTATCCGTGGTCCCGCCAGCCGGCGAGGCCACCGTCCAGCGCCGAGACCGCGGTAAAACCCAGGCGTTCGAGGATCTCGATCGCGGGTTCGACCAAGCCTTCGCCCGCGTCATAGACCACCACCGGCACATCGGCGCGGGGCAAGCGCCAGCGCGCTTCCTGCTCCAGCCGGCGCAACGGAATCTGCGCGGCGAACAGCGGATGCCCGCGCGCGAAATCGGCTTCCTCGCGCAAGTCGATCAGGGCGATTTCCTGGCGGGCGAGCAGGGCCTGGCGAATGGCCGGCGCACTGGTCGTGCGAATTTTGGTCAGCGTGGTCATGGTGTTTGCGATCGATCCCACAGGTTGGGCAGAACGGTGCTGGCGTAGCCGGAGACAAAGCGCTTGGCCGTGCCATCGAGGGCATAGGTCGCGCGCTCGACCGCACCGATGTTGCCGCCATAGACGTGGATGGAAATGGACGGGCCATCGCTGCGCGCATTGCCGACGCGGTGGATGTCGCCGGTGCGAGGGCTGAGCGCTTCGACTTCGCCTGCGCGCAAGAGCTGCGCCGGGCCATCGGGCTTGAGGCTGCCATCGCCCTGGCGCACGAAACGTTCGGAAGTCTCCGCCCCGCGCAGCACGCCGACCAGGCCCCACACGCGGTGATCGTGGATCGGCGTGCCCTGGCCGGGCGCCCAGACGAACGAGACCACGCTGAAACGCTCGCGGCTGTCGCAGTGGAGCAGGTATTGCTGATAGCGATCGGGATGGGGAATGGCGAACGCTGGGGGCAGCCAATCGTCCTGCGCGATCAGCCGCGCCAGCAGCTTGGCCCCGGTTTCCAGGATTTCCGCCTCGTTGCGCGTGGCGCTGACCAGTTCGGCCAGGTTGGTGACGAAGCCACGCAGGCGCGCGACGCCCGCGCGCGGCGGCGTTGCTGCAGCCACATCGGGCAAGGGGGCAAGCGTGGCCATGGCGTCAAACTCCGGCCGCGTGGGGGAAGGGAATGACATGATCGGCGTGCGCGTCGATACCGCCCAGAATGCCCAGCAGCTTTTCCTTCAGCGGCAAGGTTAGCTCGCCCCGCGCGCCGCGCGCAATGCCGATCCGCTCTTGCGCAGCGATCCGCCCGCCATCGAGCACGAGGATGCGATCGGCCAGGGCCACGGCCTCGTCCACGTCGTGCGTCACCATCAGCACCGCGCAACCATGGGCGCGCCACAGCGCCAGCACCAGTTCGTGCATGCGCAGGCGGGTGAGCGCGTCAAGCGCGGCAAACGGCTCGTCGAGCAGCAGCAGTTGCGGCTCGCGCACCAGAGCGCGGGCGAGGGCCACGCGCTGCGCCTCGCCGCCCGACAGGGTCAGCGGCCAGGCGTCGAGCCGGTGGCCCAGGCCCACTTCGCGCAGGGCATGCTGGGCACGGGCGCGGATGTCAGGGCCCTTGAGGCCGAGCGCGACATTGCGCCAGACCTTCTTCCACGGCAGCAGCCGCGCATCCTGGAACACCACGGCCCGCGCCTTCGGCACGGTCACGTCCTGCCCGCTGGCATCGTCCAGCCCGGCCAGCGTGCGCAGCAGCGTGGTCTTGCCCGAGCCAGAGCGGCCGAGCAGGGCGACGAATTCACCCGGCTGGATGGTGAGGTCGAGACCGTCGATGACGGTGACGTCGCCAAACCGGCGGGTAAAGCGCGACAGTTGCACAATCGGCTGGGCCGGGGCCGATGTCGGCAGTGGCTGGGCCTCGGCGTCGCGGGGAAGAAACTGAAGGCGGGCGTCCATGGGGCGGGCTCCTGGAAACGGGGGCGGCTGCGCCATGGGGCAGCCGGCCATGATGGGATCAGGCCTTGATCAGGGAAGGGCGCCAGACCAGCGCGCGGCGTTCGACTTCGCGCACCAGCGCGTCGGCCCCCAGGCCCAGCATGGCATAGACCAGGAGGCAGACCACGATGATGTCGGTGCGCATGAAATCACGGGCGTTGTTGATGAGATAGCCAAGCCCGGCGGAGGCATTGATCTGTTCGGCCACGACCAGCACGAGCAGCGCGATCGACAGCGAATAGCGCAAGCCCACCAGCAGCGCGGGCAGGGCGCCGGGCAGGATGACGTGCCAGACCAGTTCTGCCCGGCTCAGGCCAAAGCTGCGCGCGCCTTCGAGCAGGCGCACATCCACCCCGCGAATGCCGCTGTATAGGTTGAGGTAGACCGGGAACATCGAGGCGAAGGCGATCAATGCAACCTTGGGGGTCTCGCCGATCCCGAACCACACGATGAACAGCGGCGTCAGCGCCAGTGTGGGGATGGTCCGCTTGATCTGCATGATCGGATCGACCGCCGCTTCGCCCGGCCGCGACAGGCCCGCCACCAGCGCCAGCACGGTGCCGAGCGTGACGCCGATCGCCAGCCCCAGCCCGACTCGCCAGAACGAGACCAGCAGGTTCTGCGGCAGTTCGCCCGAGACCAGCAGGGTCCACAAGGTGGCCAGCACCGCCGATGGTGCCGCCAGGGTGCGTTCGGGAATGATGCCGCTGCGCGAGGCCAGTTCCCACACGGCAAGCAGCACCAGGGGCGAAAGCCAGCGGGAGCGGCCGAGACGGGCCAGGGCACGGGTGGACATCGGACAAGCCTGCAATAGCCAAGGGATGGCAGGAGCAGACCGCGTATTGTCTATTCTATCAATTGAGTTTTCGTATCCCGATATGAGTGAGCCTTATAGGTCGCGCCAAACCCGCCGTTTTCCGCGTGCGGGCCGGCCAACATAGTCTTCCTTTAATATCTTAAATGTCTACTATTTTGATAGATAAATGATCTGCGCGTAGCACCGCGCAACGAAACGCATCCTTCGGTCAGCGGACCACCGCACCGGCAGCGCGTGTTGCAACGACTCCGTCTCGCCTTTGCCCGTCCTTTCCGTGGTGTCTTCATGCCGGTCAATCTTCCCACCAATCTCCTGCGCAGCTTTGTCGCGATCGTGGATACCGGATCGATGCTCAATGCGTCGGAACGGGTCTTCGTCACCCAATCGGCACTCAGCCTCCAGATCAAGCGCCTGGAAGAGCTGTTGCAGCAGACGCTGTTTCATCGCGATGGCCGGCGCCTGACGCTGACGCCGGCCGGCGATCTGATGCTGGATTACGCGCGCAAGGTCTTGACCCTGCACGACGAAGCGGTTGCGGCGGTCAGTGCCGGGCATTTCAATGGGCCGGCGCGCATCGGCATGGTGCAGGACTTTGCCGAAATCCTGCTGTCAGGCCTGCTCGCCCAGTTTGCCGAACTGCATCCCGATGCACAGATCTATTCGCGCGTGGCGGGAACGGCGGAACTGCTCGGCCAGTTGGAGCGCCGCCAGCTCGATATCGTGCTCGGCTATGGCCTGCCCAACGATCCTGGCGCTGTGACCACGGCCGACATGGTGTGGTTCGGCGAAGCGGCGCTCGCCGGGCGGGGCGTGATTCCGCTGGCCGTGCTGGAGCAGCCCTGCCGCTTTCGCGAGGCGGCGATCCGTGCGCTGGAGGATGCCGGGCGCAGTTTTCGCATCACCGTCGAAACGCCCAATCTCACCACCTTGCGCGCGGCGGTGGAGGCGGGCCTGGGCCTGACTGTGCGCACCCCGCCGTTCCTGCCCGAGGCGCAGCTCGACAGCACCGCTCTGCCCGCGTTGCCGCGCGTTTCGTGCATCCTGCTCACCGCCAGTGGCCTGGATGGTGCCACCGGTCATCTCGCCGATCTGGCGCGGCGCACGGTTGCTGCCCTCTAGCGCGACGGCGCTGCGATATTGCAAAGTCTCAAGCCTGCGCGCGCCGATCTTGATGGTCGGCCGACGCGCGCAGGGTTAGCTCCGAAGGCATCAGCCTTTTCACGGAGCGCCCGCCATGCCCGAAACCGTCAGCCTGTCCGAACGCTATGCCGCGCTGCTTGCCGAACGGGCGCGCACCTGGCCGGCCGAACAACTGGCCGGCAATGCACGGCAGCGGCGCGTGCTGGTGGAGCGGCACGATCCTGCGGCCCATCCGGCTCCCGGCACGCGCTTGGCGCCATTCACCCTGCTCGACGGGCATGGGCAACCGCACCGCAGCGAGGATCTGCTGCGCGACGGCCCGATCGTGCTGGTGTTCTTCCGCTTCGGCGGCTGCCCGGCCTGCAATCTGGCGCTGCCTTATTACGATGCCACGCTGTGGCCGGCACTCCAGGCGGCCGGCATCACGCTCCACGCAGTCAGCGCGCAGAACCCGGTCGACCCCGGTCCGACCGAGCGGCACGGCCTGCGCTATGCCACGCTGGCCGACCCGGACTATGCCCTGGCGCGGCAACTGGGCATCACGTTCTTTCCCGAAGACCAGCCTCCGGTCGCGCCTGGCGCTCCTTGGATTGGCGCCACGCTGGGCACCCAAAGCTATGAAATGACCCAGCCGGCGATCGTCATCATCGATCCCGATCACACCCTGCGCCATCTGGCGGTCAGCCCGGACTGGCTGGATCGGCCCGAGGCCGACGCGATCCTGGCGCATCTGCCTGAGGTCAACCTGTCCGGAGCCCTGGTGAAGACGCCGATCGACCGTGCTCTCGCCTGAGCTAATGCACGGTGCTCGCCAATAGAGCGGGATATGAGAAGGATGGACGCGATCCTCAGGAGGCAAGGGCACCCCCGTCATCCGACCGTGATGCTGTTGTTTTTTCGCGACGCAGAGGGCCTCGAACCCGGCGGCGTTCGAGCCCGGTTTGCCGACACCCAAGGCCACGTCGCCCGCGTTGAATACCCGGTTGCGTGCCCCAAATTTAAGGATATCTCAAACAACTGAATAAGCGATGATTTCCGGCATTGCTTCACCATCTGCCCTTCTTGCCCTCGAAGCGGTCTTTGACGCGCTCAATCCACGCGACGATCTCGCGCTCGCTCCAACGGGCCGTGAATGGCGACAGCTTGTAAGGCGCAAGAAAATCCGCCCGCTTGATCAGCTGATAGATCATCTTCTTGCCTAAGCCCACGCGGTGCTTGTGGTGTCGCCGATCACCCATCGCACGGTGTCACCGGAAGGCGCGTTCGATCACCATCGCACGGTCCAACCGCTGCCCCGGCTTGGGCCCTTCCAGGAACGCCTCGATACGCTGCTGACGGAGAACGAGGCGCGGCAGCGGCGCGACCGGCTGCGCATGACGCGGATCCATGATCTGCTGTGCCGGGAGGGGTTCGAGGGATCCTACGACGCGGTGCGGCGCTACGCCCGGCGCTGGGCGGAAGCACGGCGCAGGGATGCGGGTGACGGCGCCCCGGCCTTCATCCCGCTGCTGTTCCAGCCCGGCGAGGCCTACCAGTTCGACTGGAGCCACGAGGATGTGGAGATCGCCGGCAACCCGATGCGGGTGAAGGTGGCGCACATGCGGCTGTGCGCGTCGCGGGCAGTTTATGTCCGGGCCTATCCCCGCGAGACGCAGGAGATGGTATTCGATGCCCATGCCCGGGGCTTCGCCTTCTTCGGCGGCGTTCCGCTGCGCGGGATCTACGATAACATGAAGACGGCTGTCGCCGCGGTGTTCGTGGGCAAGGAGCGGGTGTTCAACCGCCGGTTCCTGGTCATGGCCGACCATTACATGGTCGAGCCCACGGCCTGCTCGCCGGCGGCGGGATGGGAGAAGGGCCAGGTCGAGAACCAGGTCCAGACCATCCGCGGCCGCTTCTTCCAGCCCCGCCTGCGCTTTGCCAGCATCGAGGAGCTCAACGGATGGCTGGAGGCCGAGTGTCTGCGCTGGGTCGCGTTGCATCCGCATCCACCATCTGACCGGCCCCTCGATGTGGCCGTCGATCTCAAGCTCAGCCATCCACCGATGGCGGACTGCGCCCGCTACGACACGGTGCGAGGCCTCGATGCAGCGGCATGAGATGATCGAGGCGATGCGCGGGCTCGGCCTCAGGGGCATGGCCGGCGCGTTCGACGAGGCTGTCACCACGGGGCTGCAGCGCAAGCGCACGACCCACGAGATCCTGACCGACCTGCTGCGGGCAGAAGCAGCGCATCGTCATGCCGCCTCGATCCGCTACCGCATGACCGCCGCCAAGCTGCCCGTGGCCAAGGACCTCGATGCCTTCATGTTCGACGGCACGCCGATCAACGAGGGCCTCGTGCGCTCCCTCCACGCTGGCTCATTCGTGCCCGCACGGCGCAATATCGTGCTCATCGGCGGCACGGGCACCGGCAAGACTCACCTCGCCACCGCGATCACCGCCAGCGTCGTCTGTGCCGGCGCCCGCGGGCGCTACTTCAACACGGTCGACCTCGTCACCCGGCTCGAGGAGGAGGCCCGTATCGGCAAGGCCGGCGCCATGGCCGCCCAGCTCAGCCGGCTCGACGTCGTGGTGCTCGATGAACTGGGCTACCTGCCGTTCGCCAGATCAGGCGGACAGCTGCTGTTCCACCTGATCAGCAAGCTCTACGAGAAGACCTCGGTCATCATCACCACCAACCTGGCCTTCGGCGAGTGGCCCACCGTGTTCGGTGACCCCAAGATGACCACCGCGCTGCTCGACCGCATCACCCACCATTGCGATATCGTCGAGACCGGCAACGACAGCTGGCGCTTCAAACATCGCAGCTGAGCAACCCCAGAAAAACGACATTCGCGCTGCTGCCGCCTCCGGTCGGGCTACGCCCTCCCTACGCCGCCAGCAGCGCGAAACCTGCGCCCGACATCAATGAACCCCACGATCGCCAGGGGGTCCCTTTTGCGCGCCGATAAGGGGTCCCGATTGGACGCCGATTGACACGCATGGGCTGCGCCCTGCCACAGCGCAGGCCGGGCCGCCTAGGGCCTTGCGACAGGCTGCGCAGTGGACGCGCGTTGCCAGCGATCGTGACGGCCATGTCGACGAGATGCAGCAGGTCGCTGGGTCGGAGCTCAGCCGCGGTTAAAGCGCGGCCGCGCCGCAGGCGGGCAGCGTCAGCGCGACGGATCAACTGGAATAGCCAAAGGCAACTTGAGCACGATTGTGAAGCGCTAATGATCGCTTCAATCTTGGGACAAGTCAGCCGTGGCGTGGCATATCTGAGCTCTGAGCTGTCGGAGGTGCTATCCCGAGGCGAAAGACCTTTGGCCACCGAAGTTGGGCTTGAGCACCTTTGCGCCATTGCGCAAGCGGTCCAGCTCGTCCGACCAGAACTGCATCAATGCCACTCGCTCATTCCAGTACTCTCCCCACGTATACGCGCGGCGGACCCCGTTGTTTTCCATATGCGCCAACTGGCGCTCAATTGCATCTGGATTGAAACGTCCGGTCTCGTTGATAAGCGTGGCCGCGATTGCCCGAAAGCCATGCGCGGTCATTTCCTCTTTCCCAAACCCAAGCGCCCTCAATGCAGCATTGACCGTGTTTTCCGACATGGGCCGGGCAGAGGTGCGGAATGATGGAAAGCAATAGCGGCCTTGGCCTGTCAGGTCCCACAGGTTCTCAAACAGACCTGCAACCTGTGATGATAAAGGGACGCGGTGCGGCCGACGCATTTTCATCTTCTCGGCTGGAATATTCCACACGCTCCGGTCGAAATCGAACTCTGCCCATTCGGCCTGCCGTAGTTCGCCGGGGCGCACGAAGAGGTGTGCTGACAGCTTCAAAGCGAACAGCGTGATGGCATGCCCGGAATAGCCTTCGATCGCGCGCATGAGATCTCCGGCCCGATCCTCGGTGGTGATGGCGGCAAGATGTTTGGCTTTGGGAACAGTCAGTGCGCCGCGTAGATCGCGCGCCGGGTCCCGCTCTGCCCGCGTTGTGGCGATAGCGTAGCGGAAGACTCTGCTGAGTACGCTACGCATGCGCCGAGCGCTTTCATGGCGGCCTGTCGCCTCGACCGCGCGCAGAACGGCTAGGACCTCTTGCGCATTGATCTTGGCTACTGGGCGATTTCCGATTCGTGGATAAGCCTTGTCGAGGAGCCAACGCAGTTTGCTGAGCGTTATCTCGGCCATGCCCTCGCGCACGTTCTTCGCCACCCACTCCTCGGCGACAATCTTGAAAGTGTCGTTTTCTTCGACGCGAGCGCGGGCGGTATCGACTTTCTGCTGGTGTGAAGGATCGATGCCTGCTGCGAGCAACCGCCGCGCGTCATCTCGGCGAGCGCGGGCGTCAGCGAGGCTGACTTCGGGCCAGGCTCCGAATGCAAGCGTACGATGCTTTTCAAGATAGCGGTAATTGAGGCGCCACAGCTTCGCGCCGTTGGGGCGGACGAGGAGATAGAGGCCACCGCCGTCCGACAGCTTATAGTCGCGCTCATGCGGTTTGGCGCTGGCGATGGTGGTGACAAACAGGGTTCCCATGAGGGTATCGTCCTAGCTAGGGACGAATATCGATACCCTCGGATATACCCACATTGTTCCCGATTGGTGCCGAATTCGCCCGTATCTGACTGGACGATCATAGCACAAAATCTGGCTGATTTCAGCCACTTCACGGACGTTTGCGGACGTCCGTGGAATGCGAGATGGTGCCCCAAGGCGGACGAAAGCGATGAATATGAATCGCCGCTTCTACTACCCTAGAGCCGCCATTTAACGCAAATGATCGCCTTCCTTCGTCCCCGGATTGCCCCCAGCGCTATGACCTAAAGGAACCGTTTTACTCATCCGTCGAGGAACGATCACCCTGCGGCAAACCATCACATCGAAAGGATTGACCGTCCATGCGGCATTTGCCATGATTTGAATATGGGGATCGCGGTCTCCCCACGAGGCGACAGGCTCAAGAATCGCGTCCTACTTTCAACAAGGACGCATCATGTCTGTTCTCAACACGATCTCACCGGATAAACTCGTTCGCTTGGTCGGTATTCCGACCGGGCCTGTTTTGATCGACGTTCGACCCGAGGAGGAATTCTCGGCCGAACCGCTGCTGATCCCTGGATCGTTGCGAAGGTCCGCCAGCGATGTCAGCGCCTGGGCACGAGCATTCCACGGCCAGTCGGTCGTTGTTGCTTGTCGGGACGGTGGATCGCTGAGCCAAGGCGTCGCCGCCCGGCTGCGCCACGACGGCGTGTCAGCGGAGGCGCTGGAGGGCGGTGTGGCCGGATGGGCGAACTCTGGTCTTCCAATGGTGCCGAACACCGTGCTGCCGCCCCGCGATGCCGAGGGACGGACCGTCTGGGTGACGCGCGGTCGCCCCAAGGTGGACCGGATCGCCTGCCCGTGGCTGATCCGCCGCTTCATCGATCCGAGCGCGATCTTCCTGTTCGTGGCGCCCTCCGAGGTTCAGGGCGTCGCCGAGCGCTTTGGCGCCGCTCCCTTCGACATCGAAGGCGAAGGCGTCACTTGGAGCCATCGGGGTGAGCTATGCACCTTCGACGTCATGGTCGAGGCATTCGGCCTCAGCGGTCATGAGTCACTCAAACGCCTCGCGCCGATCGTGCGCGGTGCCGATACCGGCCGCCCCGACCTCGTGCCCGAAGCGGACGGGTTGCTTGCCGCCTCGCTCGGCCTGTCGCGCATGTATGCCGACGATCAGGAACAGCTCGAGGCCGGGATGCTCCTCTACGACGCCTTCTATCGCTGGTGCCGCGACGCGACCGACGAAACCCATAATTGGGTCTCGCACCAGCCCGCGAAAGCCCGCGCCAAAGCGCAGGTGCGGCCATGAGCGGCGCGGTGACGGAACTGCCCGTAGGCAGCGAAGCAGGCACGCCGGATCACGGCATCACATTTGGTGAAGCCGTGCGCGTCTGGGCGCGGATCGCATCGCTGAGCTTCGGCGGCCCCGCTGGCCAGATCGCGGTAATGCACCGCATCCTCGTCGAGGAGAAGCACTGGATCGGTGAGGAGCGCTTTCTGCACGCGCTCAACTATTGCATGTTGCTGCCCGGCCCCGAAGCGCAGCAGCTTGCCGCCTATATCGGCTGGCTGCTTCACAAGACCAAGGGCGGTCTGGTCGCAGGCGGACTGTTCGTGCTGCCCGGCTTCCTCGCAATCCTGGGCCTCAGTTATCTCTATGTGCTGCTCGGCCATGTGCCGCTGATCACCGGGTTGTTCTTCGGCTTGAAGGCGGCGGTCCTCGCGGTGGTGATCCAGGCGGTGGTGCGGGTCGGATCGCGTGCTCTCAAGAACAACGTCATGCGCGGGATCGCGGCGGCCGCCTTTGTCGCGATCTTTTTCCTCAATGCGCCTTTTCCGCTGATCGTCCTAGCGGCGGGCATCGGCGGCTATGTCGGCGGACGGCTGGGCTTGTCGGCCTTCAAGGGCGGCGGCGGACATGGGAGCGCGGGCGGGAATGTCGTCCATGACCGCGATACCGCGCTCGGCGAAAGCCTGCCGGATCATGCCAAGCCCAACCTTGGCTGGTCGCTCAAGATTTCCGGGACATTCCTGTTCCTTTGGCTCGCGCCGGTCATCGCGCTGCTGGTGCTTCTCGGCCCCGATGACGTGTTCACGCGCATCGCAACCTTCTTCAGCCAGATGGCGATGGTTACATTCGGCGGCGCTTATGCCGTGCTGGCTTATGTCGCGCAGGAAGCGGTAGGCACCTATCATTGGCTCAGGCCCGGCGAGATGCTCGACGGCCTTGGCCTGGCCGAGACGACGCCGGGGCCGCTGATCATGGTCACGCAGTTCGTCGGCTTCCTCGCGGCGTTTCGCGATGCGGGCGCATTGCCGCAATTGGTCGCGGCCACGCTGGGCGCGATCCTGACGACATGGGTGACGTTCATGCCCTGCTTCCTGTGGATCTTCGCGGGTGCGCCGTTCGTCGAGCAGTTGCGCGGCAACCGGACGCTCTCGGCCGCACTCAGCGCGATCACGGCGGCCGTCGTGGGCGTGATCCTCAACCTTGCCGTCTGGTTTGCGATCCACACCTTGTTCCAGGACGTGCGGGTGGTCCGGGTCGCGCGGTTCGCCTCCGACTTCCCGGTTCTGACCTCGCTTTACCTCCCGGCGGCGCTGCTGGCCGCCGGCGCCGCGATAGCCGTGTTCCGGTTCAAGGTCGGGATGATCCCGGTCCTCGCGGCAAGTTCCGCGATCGGTGCGGCCCTCTATCTGTCAGGCGTGGTCCAATGATCCCGCTGCTGCTCAAGGAGATCATGATGAAGCGTATCACCACGTTCGGCCTGTTGGGGCTTCTCGCTCTGAGTTCGCCCGCATTGGCGGCTGAACCCTGGGAACAGGCGGTCGCCACCGCCATCGGCAAACCGGGCGCCGAGATGCCGGGCGGTGTCTATCGCATCGGCCTGCCGCGCAGCGACCTGCATGTGGTGCTCGACGGCGTGACCTTGAAACCGGCGCTGGCGCTCGGCTCCTGGCTGGCGTTCGTACCGCATGGCGGGGGTCAGGCGATGGTCATGGGCGATCTGGTGCTCACCGATACCGAAGTGAATCCGGTGATGGCCAAGCTTGTCGCCGGCGGAATCGAGATCACCGCGCTCCACAACCATCTGCTGCGGAACACACCCCACACCATGTATATGCACATCGCCGGGCATGGCGATCCGGCGCAACTCGCCAAGGTGCTGCACGATGCGCTGGCGCTGAGCGGCACGCCCTTGTCCGCGCCTCCGGCGGCAAGCCCCGCCGCGCCGGAGACGATCGACCTCGACACCGCCGCGCTCGACCGCATCATGGGCCACAAGGGCAAGATCGGCGGCGGCGTCTATGCATTCGGCATTCCCCGTGCCGAGGCACCGCGCGATGGTGGGATGGCGTTACCGCCCGCGATGGGCGCGGCCATCGCCATCAACTTCCAGCCAACCGGCGGCGGCAAGGCGGCGATCACCGGCGACTTCGTGCTGACAGCGTCGGAGGTCAATCCGGTGCTGCGCGAGTTGCGGCAGAACGGGATCGAGGTGACGGCGCTCCACAACCACATGCTCGACGACGAGCCGCGCCTGTTCTTCATGCACTTCTGGGCCAATGACGACGCGCAGAAGCTCGCGCGCGGGTTGACCGCCGCGCTCAGCCATGTCGCGGTCGCGGCGAACTAGGGCGCAGCGATGAAACCCTGGAGGGGATGTGCAGCGGCACTGCTGCTGGCGCTGCCGGGGTGCAGCCAGGCACAACCGACCGATCCGCACTCCCCTCTCGTGCTGGAGCGAACGATCTCGCTCCCCGACACCAGGGGGCGCATCGACCATCTGGCGGTCGATCTGGCGGACCATCGGCTGTTCGTTGCCGAGATCGCCAACGGCACGGTCGATGAGGTCGATCTTGAGGCCGGCAAGGTCATCGGCCGCATCGCCGGCCTTGGCGAACCGCAGGGCGTCGCCTGGCTTCCGGCGACCCACGAATTGGTGGTCGCCTGCGGTGACGGCTCGGTCCGCTTCTATGACACAGAGCTTCACGAGCGGGCGCGGATCGCGCTTGAGGACGATGCCGACAATGTGCGGGTCGATCCGCGCAACGGCCATGTCATCGTCGGCTATGGCAAGGGCGGCCTCGCCACGATCGATCCCGTCCGTCACACGGTTCTCGCCCGATTGGCGCTGCCCGGCCATCCGGAGGGGTTTCGGCTGTCCGGATCGCGCGCCTATATCAATATCCCCGATGACGGCTCGGTGATCGCGGCCGACATCGACCAGGGAAAACAACTGGCACGCTGGCCGACCGGACTGCACCGGCTTAACTTCCCGATGGCGGTCGAGCCGTCAGGCAACCGGATCGTGATCGCCTATCGGCTCCCGGCGGCGCTGGCGACGATCGATACAGCGAGCGGCCAAACGCTCTCCCTCGGATCAGCTTGCGGTGATGCCGACGATCTATTCCTGGTGCGCGATCATATCCTGCTGGTCTGCGGCGCCGGCCATGTCGATGTGATCGGCGCCGATGGACAGAGCGCGTGGGCGCAAACTGCTGGCGGCGCACGCACCGGGCTCTATGTGCCGGAGCTGGACCGATTGTTCGTGGCGGTTCCGGCCCATGGTCATCCCGCCGCGATCTGGGCGCTCAAACTGAATCTCGCGCAGCCCCAGCGCTGAAGCACGGCGGCGTCAGAGATATTTGGCCAGTTCACCCAGCTTAGCCAGTTCGTCGCGCGTCGCCTTGGGCAACGGCCCGACCAGTTCCTCCAGATGATGTTCGATATGATCGCTGACCAGCAGTGTCTTGGTCTTGTCGAGCGCAGCGACCACCGCCTGCATCTGCTGCGCGATCTGGAGGCCGTCCCGGCCTTCGGCAACCATTTCGACGATCTTGGCGAGATGGCCCTGCGCGCGCTTCAGGCGGTTGAGAAGATCGGGATTGGCGGCATGGCTCATGCAAATGTCCTGCTCAATGCGGTAGCGCGATCCATCCGTGAACGGCGACATAGAGGCCGACGATCAGGATGACCCCACCCGAAACATAGGGCGCCTTGCGGACGATCTCGCCAAAACCGCTCCAGCGCTTCGTCACCTGCTTGACGCTGATCGCGGCGATGACGCCCGACGCGACCATGGTGATGGCAAGCCCGATGCTAAAGCACAACACCAGCACGGCGCCCAGCGCGAGCCGCTGGAGCTGGAGGCAGAGCAGCAGCACGGTGATCGCGCCCGGGCATGGGATCAGACCGCCGGTCAGGCCGAACAGGATGATCTGGCCGGTGGTGACATTGCTGTTCGCGAAGCGGCGCCGGATGTCCTCTGCATGGGCCATTTCGTGCGCATCGACAAAGCCGCCGGTCGCAACCTCCAGGCCGCGTTCCTCGGCTTCCTCGAATTCTTCATGTTCATGGTGGTCGTGATCGCCGTGATGATTATGCCCGTGGCCGTGGGAGTGGCCGTGATGGTGCCCATGATCGTGGTGATAGTGTTCGGCTGCAATCTGCTCGCGGCGGGTGCGCCATAGCATCCAGGCGGCGATCACGACGATCAGCACGCCGGATGCGAGCTGGAAATAGGGTTCGGTCGCTTCCGCGTTGAGGCCGCCGAACAGCCACATGCCGCCGAGCGCCACGACCCAGACCACGACCGTATGGGAGAGCGTCGCCGCCAAACCCAGCAGCACGGCCTGGCGCACTGTTCCCCTGACCGCGATGATGAAGGCCGCCATCATCGTCTTCGAATGGCCCGGTTCGAGCCCGTGCAGCGCGCCGAGCAAGATGGCGGTAGGCACAAACAGCCACGCATGGGCGGCGCTTTGTTGAAGCAGGTCTGCAAGAGAGGTCATGGCGTGGCGTTTAGCATGAGCTTTCGCATCATCCCATCCCCCTGGATAGGATATTTATCGATAAACGAACCTTATTGTGTTCTGGAGATTACTCCTCATCGCCTGATGAGCATCGGCGCCCGCTGGCTCAATCTACAAGTAGCGCGAGATTGCCTTGAAACCCTCGATCGCCCTGTTCGAGGGCGATCGGCGGTTCGCGGTGGTGGTCCGCTTGCCGGATGCCCAGCGCGACGATCTTGAAACGCTTGGCGTCATCCCGGTCATGCTGCCGGCGGCCGAAGGCCAGGCTGGTGCTGCCGGCGATTACGGCTTGGACAGCCCGCCTGAAGATCGGTCCCATGCCAAAGGCCAAGTTGGCGACCTCGTAGGCAAACGCAATGCCGGTGCCCGGATGGGCATCGGCATTGTGATCCAGCAAATATCAAGCCGGTCAGACTGCACCGTCCCTTCGGAATGCTGGTCGCGGATACGTAGCCAGAATCTCCGCAATCGATTTGAACTCCATGACCGTCATCGATCGCCGTTGTCACTACGCTGGCGTAGCAAAGGCGGTTTATAGGTCATTTTCGGCGGAAACCAACGGTATGTGGTGACCCGCGATGATGAACACTACATTTACGCTGTAACACCGCCCTAATGCTTGCACATTCGAATCAATTCGGATGGGCCGCCGCCGCAGTCGAGTCTATGACGGAAGAACTTCGACAGTCATGGAATAAGACGATCGTGGCCGCGGTGGCGCAATCGGGCGCGGTGCTCCTTCGCCTCCGGGCAGATTACCAGCAGCCAGTGGCTGTTCAGCCTTGGCACTGGCTTGGGGCGCAGAACCACCGGGGCCGGCCGCGCTCCGTCCACCGCCGCTGGCGACGTTTACCCACCACATACCGGCGTCCGGCCAAGTGATCGTGACCTTGCCCTCGGCATCGGTCGTGAGATCAAGCTGCTGAATGCCATCGCGATAGCGAACGCCACCGTTTACCGCGCTCACGGAAAGGTCGGCCGCCGGCTTGCCATCAAGCAGGAACTGGAAAGTGGCAGCCTCGCCGCTCGCCAGTTCGGTAGGGTGCGTAACCGGAACCATCTCAAGTCCCTTGCCGGTCGGCTTGAAAACCGCGGTGGTCGGCTCTCCAGCGGTCGCAAAGGTCTCGATGCGGCTCGTATTGACCGCGCTCCATACATCGGTCGCCCCGGCGGGCACAGCTTGAGCGAGCGTTGCAGGCGTGGTCCCGCGCGGAAGCATCTTCCGTTCTCCGTTCAGCAGGTAGCTGCCGCTCACCGATTCAGAAACGATTGCGATCTTGTAGGTGCCGGGCTGCACGACATGGACATCGAAAGTCTGACGCAGGCGGCCCTTCGCGCTGTTCTCGACCGCTACCTTGCTGCCATCCGGCGCGAGCGCGAACGGTTCCCAATTCTGCACGGCGTGATCGAAATAATAGAGGTCCGTCGATAGGGCCGCATCGACCGTCAGCCATTCGTCGCCGCTACCGACGAACATGGTCTCGGAAGGAAGCATCCACGACCGGGGCGCTGCCTCGACAGCGATCGGCGCAAGCGCGGCTCCCATGGCGAGGGCCGACAGGATCGACGTGCGGATCATCTTCACAGGCATAGCTCCCCCTTAACGCCGGGCGTTCAGTGAGACGCGGCCAAGCTCGAACTTGCCGCTCGTCGATGCAGTTGCCTGGGTTCCCGACCAGGTGAAGGGCAGACGCACCGCTTCGCGTCCACCGGCCTCGCGTGCTGCTTCGACGACGAGGACATAGTTCCCCGGTGTCAGCGCGGGCATACCTCCCCGACCGGCGGTGAAGCTGAGCGTATGCGATCCGGCCGGACGGGTTGCGCCGCTCACGCCGTCGGCAGGAACACTGAGCATTCGTCCGGCAGCACGCCACCAAAGACGCACGTCGCGCAGCCATTTGGCGCCCGCATTGTTGCGCTTGTCGACATCATAGAGAATGCTGAGGGTCCGGGGAGCGCTGCCCGCCTTCTCCAGCCAGACCGCCACATAGGGGCGATGATATTCGGCAACCGACAATCGCGGCAGCGTGAACGAAAGGTCAATCGTCTGCGCGCCAGCTGGCGTTACCCCAAAGCCGCTTGAGCCGAGAGCCGCCGCAGTCAATCCCGTCAAGCGAAAACGCATGCATATATCCCTGATTTCGATTGCTTCTAAGAAGCCCAAGGTCCAATTCAACATCACCCACGTAGCGCAAACAATTCGCATTCGCAACAAAAGGGACTTGCGTTCGTCAATATTGCATCGTCAAATGGGAAGAGCGCATGTTCGTGCACCTTAACTCCGATTGTAAGAACGGCTATTCCATTCAAGACGGCGACCCACAGATGCAGCATGGGCGGGCAGTCCTTCAGCCTCGGCAAGGGTCACGGCTGCACGACCGAGTTCTCGTAAAGCCCGTTCGTCCAGCTCGATAACGCTGGTGCGCTTCATGAAATCAAGCACCGATAGTCCTGAGGCGAACCGCGCCCGGCGCCCTGTTGGCAGGACGTGATTGGGGCCAGCGATATAGTCGCCGATAGCTTCCGGCGTATGCTGGCCGAGAAAGACCGAGCCAGCATGTGCGACACGGTCAAAAAGATGGCGAGGTCGAGGGGTGGCGATCTGGAGATGTTCGGGCGCAAGCGCATCGATGAGTGGTATGGCATCGTCGAGAGCAGGGACGACAATGATCGCGCCATGCGCTTCCCACGAGGAACGCGCCACCGCCGAAGTGGCGAGGGTGCCGAGTTGCACTTCGACCGCCGCAGCGACGTGGTCGGCGAAGGCCCGATCGTTGGTGATGAGGATCGACTGGCTCGTCGGATCATGTTCGGCCTGACTGAGAAGGTCGGCGGCGATGCAATCCGCATCGTTCGCTCCATCCGCCAGGACGACAATCTCGGATGGACCCGCGACCATGTCGATTCCCACGACACCGTAAACCTGCCGCTTGGCTTCGGCGACCCAGGCATTGCCCGGACCGGTGATGACATCGACGCGTGGGATCGACCCAGTGCCGTAAGCCAGCGCGGCGACCGCTTGTGCACCGCCAATCGGACGCACCTCGTCAATGCCGGCGAGGTAGGCCGCCGCCAGCACCAGCGGGTTGGCGATGCCATCGGGCATCGGGGTCGCCATCACCACGCGACTTACGCCCGCAACGGCGGCAGGAATCGCGTTCATCAGCACCGATGAGGGATAAGTGGCTCGGCCCCCCGGCACATAGATACCGGCGCTTTCCACTGCCCGCCATCGCGCGCCGAGCCGGACGCCAGCACCGTCCACATAGTCGCTGTCCGTGGGCAACTGCCTTTCATGGTAGGTGGCAATCCGCCGCGCGGCAAGTTCCAGGGCCATACGCAAGTCAGGGTCGAGGTCGCGGAACACCCTCTCGCAAACGTCGCGGCCGATCGTCCATCCGGTCTGGTCGAGGTCGTGCCGATCCCACTTCCAAGTATAGGCGCGCAACGCATCGTCGCCGTCCCGGCGAACAGCCGCGATCACCTCGCGCACGACCACCGAGACATCCTCGTCGGCTTCGCGCCGCGCTTCCACCAGTGCGTCAAAATCCAATTTGAAATCAGGGGCGTCCGCAAAAAATCTTCGAACCATGCTTCACACTTCCACTTGTTGGGCGCTGAATTTGGTGAGGCGACACGCAGCAGCTTTCGCAGATTACCGCACAGCCTCGACCGCGATCAGCAGCACGGCATAGCGCCCGCCTTTGGCCAGCAACACCAGCGGCAGGAAGACCCGTAAAGGCGTGCGTAGCAATCCGGCCGCAAAGGTTAGCGGATCTCCTACAATCGGCGCCCAGGAAAGCAGGAGAGACCATTTGCCCCACCGGGCATACCAGCAAACGGCCTTCTCGACCGTGGCGGCCTTGAACGGAAACCAGCGCCGGTCGCGCAGCCGTTCGAAACCGCGTCCGAGCAGCCAATTGAAAAGCGAACCGAGCGTGTTTCCTGCCGTCGCACTTAACAGCAGCAGGAGCAGATCGTATCGCCCACTGATCGCCATCGCCGAGAGCAGGATTTCGGACTGTGCAGGCAGCAGGGTCGCGGCGACGAACGCTGTCACGAACAACCCGGCATAGGGCGCCGCTATAGCGATCATCGCGATCGACAGAAGGCATAGCGGTTCGCATCCTTCACTGCACAGTCGTGCCGAACAGGTGGCCGATGCCCGCCGTGGCTGCCAGCGCGATCGCGCCCCAGAAGGTCACCCGCACCGCGCCACGCCACATCGACGCGCCGCCTGCCCTTGCGCCGATCGCGCCGAGAATGGCGAGGAGGACGAGCGTCGCGATCGTGATTGCGATGACCAGCGAGGCGCGCGGGACCACGCCGACCATTAACACCGGTATGATCGCACCTGCGCAGAAGGTTGCCGCCGACGCCAGTGCCGCCTGGATCGGCCGTGCCGCCAATTCGGACGTGATGCCAAGCTCGTCACGCATGTGCGCGCCGACCGGATCGCTGCGCATCAACTGCTCGGCGACCTGGACGGCGAGGTCGGGTGCAAGCCCGCGCGCTTCATAGACAGCGGCCAGTTCGCGGCGTTCCTCCTCGGGGTCTGATGCATGTTCGCGCGTTTCGCGCAGCCGGTCGGAGCCTTCGACATCGGCCTGACTGCTCACCGAGACATACTCACCCGCCGCCATCGAGATTGCGCCGGCGATAAGCGCTGCGACGCCGGTCAGCATTACCGTCGACGAACTCGTCTGGGCCGAAGCGATGCCGACCACCAGGCTGGAGGTTGAAATGATGCCGTCATTAGCGCCGAGCACTGCCGCTCGCAGCCAGCCGACCCGCTGCACCAGATGCCGTTCGCTCGGATGTCGCATGCCTCAGTCTCCCTGCCTCGTTCGCGATGGGCATCCAGTGAGACGCCCATGGCGCGGACTGTTTCCGCACTTATGCCCGAAGGACTCAGCACTCGGTGGCCAACGCCGAGACCCCTCCATCATGCTTCCGCAATCCTGACGCGCAGAAGCTTGACCGAATTAAGGAACACGAGAACGTCTGGTCCCAGATGGATGAACGCCGCCTGGATTGGTCCAATCCAGCCCATGAGCGCGGCGGTGATGCCAAGCACATGGACCACTCCGACACCGACCCAGAGATTTTCCTGGACGGTCCGATAGGCGCGACGCGCGATAGTGCGCGCGCCAACAATCTTGCCGAGGTCGTCGGTCATCAGTGCGATGTCAGCGGCTTCCAACGCCGCCTGCGTGCCGCCGCCGCCCATGGCGATGCCAATGTCGGCACGCGCGAGTGCCGGCGCGTCGTTGACGCCGTCACCCACCATCGCAACCTTATAGCCGCGCTTCTGCAAGTCGGCGATCATGGCGACTTTGTCTTCGGGCATCAGGTCGGCCTTGACCTCATCGACACCCAAGTCTCTCGCAATCGCGTTAGCAGTCGTCTGATTGTCGCCGGTCAGCATGACGATATGTCTGACGCCATTTTCCTTCAAAGCGGCGATGGCTTCTCGCGCCCCTGGGCGCAGCGTATCGGCGATGAAGATGATCCCGCAAAACCGGCCGTCAACCGCGACGTGGACGGGCGTGCGATCCCGATCTTCGACAGCATAGGCGATGGACACGCCGTTCTCGCGAAGTAAAGCCGGATTACCTACGAGAACGGTTCTGCCTTCCACGGTCGCCCTAACGCCTCGACCCTGAACCTGCTCGTAGTTTTCCGGTTCCGGCACTGTGATTCCGTCCTCGGCGGCCGCCTCGACCACCGCCTTGGCCAAAGGGTGGGCTGAGCGGCGATCGGCGGCGGCCGCGATCCGCAGCAGTGTCGTTTCCGAAAAATCTGGATTGGTCACCTTGACGTCGACCACTAACGGCTTGTTGGCGGTCAGCGTGCCGGTCTTGTCAAAGGCGATCGCGTCTGCCTTGGCGAGTTGCTCAAGATAGAGCCCGCCCTTGATGAGAATGCCGCTGCGAGCAGCCCTGGCAATCGCGGCGATCATGACGATCGGCGTCGCCAGGCCAAGCTCTGCCGGCGAGGTGAAGATCAACAAGGTCACGATCTTGGAGACGTCGCGCGTCACCAGAAAAACGACGATCAGGAAGACGAACACGACCGGGATCAGCCATCCCGCGACCTTGTCGGCCAGCTTCTGCACGGGGGCAGCCTCGGCTTCGGCATTTTCGACCAGCGCGATGATGCGGGAGAAGATCGTATCGCCGCCGACCTTTTCGGTTCGGATGTCGAGCGCGCCGGCTTCAACGATGGTGCCGGCGAACACCTCTGCACCCTCCGTCTTGTCCTGGGGGACGCTTTCACCGGTGATCGGTGCCTGGTTGACCGAGGCTCGCCCGCCGACGACCACGCCATCGACCGGGATTTTCTCGCCGGTTCGCGCGAGGACGATGTTGCCCGCCTTGAGCGCCGCGATCGGCACCGTGCGCTCCGACCCGTTATCCCGCACGATCGCGGTTTGGGGCACGGACCCGATCAGCGCCTTGATCGAGGCGCGAGCGCGATCGGTATTGAGGTCGGCAATGAACTCCGCAATGAGAATGATGACCATTAGGACGGCGCCGGCCACAGTTTCGCCGCCGAATATCGCGACAATGGTCGCGATCGTCACGAAGATCTCGGTGCCGATCTTACGTTCAGTTATGAGGTCGGCGAGCCCTGTCCTGACCAGCGGATAGAGGCCGATGACGACCGCAGCCCAAAGCACCTGGATCGGCACAAGCTGTTGCCAATACAGCAGCGCCACCGTGCCGGTAAGCAGTATCCGGCCAATTTCGATCCAGCGTTCCCGTGTCATCAGGTCGCGCCAGGTCGCACCGTCTTCCCGGGGTTCAACTGCCTCACTCATCGTAACGCTGCCTCCTGTCGCTTCATTTTTCCGTTCGCCCGATAGAGGCTCCCGTTTCCCGCACCCTGAGGGGACATTTCGCCGCGAGCGCGGGGGCGAGCGCCCGCGGCGTGGTTCAGACCTCAAGGGGCAGGCCCGAACCAATCTCGATTTTAAGCACCGGAGCGAAAGCCCTTCCTGGCGCGACGCCTGGGTGCAGTTGACGGCCTGCGGAGCGCAAGATGCCGCGCGAGCAAGCGGTCCTCGGCCCTGAGCAACGAACCGAAAAGTCGCTTCGCACCTTTGAGCGGCAGCAAGGATAAAAGCCCCGTGCAGCGGAAACTGTGGACCACGCGCGCGCCTGGGGGGATTGCAGAGAGCAGGTAGCTTTCCTCCAGTGCGAAAAGCTTTCCCAGACCGAAGCGCAGGGCAAAGCACCGCTGCTCATCTACCGTTACAATGCGGGCATCGACGGTTCGGAAAGGCGCATTGCCTGTCTTCATGCGGAACGAATAATCGACCTTTGTATCCGACGTCAGCGAACCGGTTATTCTGACGAAAGGATGCCAGCGAGGGTAATCGTCAAACCTCGTGATGGCGGTCCAAACCCGCGGAAGCGACGTGTGGATGACGGTTTCATTCTCGACGGTGAACATGGCTCAGCTCCCGACGTCTCGACGGCCTTTTCAGGCTTGATCGTCGCGCGCGCCGAGCAATGTCTCGACCGGCGCGATCGTGATGAGCCCGATGCTACGTATGGTGTTGATCTCCGTCACGAACGTCCGAAGGCGCTCGTCTTCGTCGACGATTTCAACGACCAGGGGATCATTGCGATCGAGGAAGCCAGAGGCATGAATCAGTTTGGAATGCCCGAAGCCGACACGCCCGTTCAGGACCGTCACTCCAAGCAGTTTATGCGCTTTCGCCTTCTCCAGAATCACCTCGAACACGGGACGGTCGCCGCTCATCGCCAGTTCATCGGTGAAGATACGGAGCAAGGAATAGGATTTGGCTGTCATAACGCTGTCCTCTCTTCGTTTCGTGTCGAGGGGCCGACGACGTTTGCGGTTCGCCGCCGGCCCCTCTTGCTAGTTGGCCGGCAAGGGCTCATGCGGCTCTGCGCGCTCATCCCTTTGCCCGCGCCCGGCCATGTAGCGGGACATGAGCGCAGTGATCGCCGGCAGGACCAGCAGGGTGAGCGCCGTGCAGGTGATGAGGCCCCCGATCACGACTGTCGCGAGCGGACGCTGCACCTCGGCGCCGGTGCCCGTGGCGAGCGCCATCGGCACGAAGCCGAGGCTGGCGACCAATGCGGTCATCAGCACTGGCCGGACACGTTCCATCGCGCCGCCGATGATCGCTTCATCCTCATCGACGCCATCGTCACGCCGCTTTCGGATCGCGCTCATCATGACGAGGCCGTTGAGCACGGCGACGCCCGACAGGGCGATGAACCCAACCGCCGCCGTGATCGAGAAGGGTATGCCACGCAACAGCAGCGCAAACACCCCACCCGCCAGCGCCATCGGCACTGCCGAGAACACGATCGCCGCCGGCACGAAGCCGCCGAGCGCCATGTAAAGCAGTGCGTAAATGGCGAGGAAGCAGATCGGAACCACAATCAGCAGGCGCAAACGTGCCGACTGGAGGCTTTCAAACGTGCCGCCCCAATCGGTATACATGCCAGCGGGCAGATTGAGCTGGCCGATCTTCTCCTGGGCTTCGGTGACGAAGCCCCCGAGATCGCGACCGCGCACATTGACCTGCACGACGACCATGCGCTTGCCGTTCTCACGGCTGATCTGGTTCAACCCTTGTGTGTAGCTGAACCGTGCCACCTCGCGCAGCGCGATCGAGCGCGCGACCTCGCCCGGTCCTGCGGGCAGCATGACCGGAATCGCGCCAAGCGTTTCCAGATCGTCGCGCTGCGCGTCCGGCAGTCGCACCACCACTGAGAAGCGCCGATCGCCCTCGAACAGCAGCCCGGCCTCGCGCCCGCCGAGCGCGGCGGCGACGGTGTTCGCCACCTCCTCGACCGACAGGCCGTAACGCGCCGCAGCCTGCCGATCGATCTTAACGTCGAAGGTCGGCGCACCCGATGTTTGCTCTGCGCTGACGTCACCGGCGCCCGGTATCGAGCGAAGGATACCGGCGATCCGGTTGGCCTGGGCACTCATCGCGCCGAGGTCGTCGCCATAGAGCTTGACCGCGACATCCGCGCGCACGCCGGCGATGAGTTCGTTGAAGCGCATCTGAATGGGCTGCTGAATCTCGGTGCGATTGCCGATCAGCGGCTTCATCCGTTCCTCGATTCGCTTAAGGATGTCCTCCTTCGACTTGACCTCGGCCGGCCACTCATCCTCGGGCTTGGGGATGACATAGGTGTCCGAGGCGTTGGGCGGCATCGGGTCGGTGCCAAGGTCGGCGTTGCCGTTCTTGGAAAAGACCAATGCCACCTCCGGTAGCGATTTCAGCGCATTTTCTATCTGAAGCTGCATCTGCGTCGACTGGTCGATTGAGGCCGAGGGCACGCGGAAGTTGGTAACGGTGATGTCCTTCTCGTCGAGCTGCGGCATGAACTCCTCGCCGAGCAGGCCGAAGGCGAATATCGCCGCCACGAACACGCCCGCGCCACTGGCGACAAACGGCAGTGGATGCGCCACCGCTTTGGTCAGGAGTGGCGCGTATTTCTCCTTGAACCAGCGGATCGGCTTCACCTCCGTCTCGCTGACCTTGCCGGTGATCACGAGCGCGATCATGGCGGGCACGAAGGTCAGCGACAGCACGAAGGCGGACGCGAGCGCCACCATCAGGGTGATCGCCATCGGCGCGAAGGTCTTACCCTCGACGCCCTGGAAGGTGAGCAGCGGCACGAAGACCAGGAAGATGATGAGCTGGCCATAGACGGTCGGCCGGATCATCTCCTGTGCGGCGAGTGTGGTTTCCTCCATGCGTTCGGATCGGGTAAGAAGCCGTCCTTCATGCTCCTGCCGCTCCGCAAGGCGTCTGAGCGCGTTCTCCACGATGATGACCGCGCCGTCGACGATCAAGCCGAAGTCGAGCGCGCCGAGACTCATGAGGTTTCCCGACACGCCGAGCCTGTTCATGCCGGTAGCGGTCATGAGCATGGTGATCGGGATCACTGCCGCGGTGATGAGCGCTGCACGGATATTGCCCAGCAGCAGGAACAGGACGACGATGACGAGCAAAGCGCCTTCGACGAGATTCTTCTCGACAGTGGCGATGGTGGCGTTGACGAGCTTGGAACGATTGTAAACGGGCTCCGCGAAGACGTCGGGTGGAAGTGCCCGGTTGATTTCCGTGAGCTTGTCTGCCGCGCTGGTGGCAACGATCCGGCTGTTGCTGCCGGTCAGCATCAGCACGGTCGAAATGACCGCCTCCGATCCCATGCGGCTGCCCGAGCCGGTGCGGACCGCGCCACCGATCTCGACGTGACCGACATCCTTCACACGCACCGGCACGCCGGCGCGCGTGGCTACGACCGCCTCCTCAATGTCCTGGATCGACTTGAGGCGTGCGTCGGCGCGGACAAGGAAACTTTCACCGGCCCGCCGAATGTAATTGGAACCGGCAGAGAGGTTGGCCCGCTCCAGCGAGTCTGCCAGCTCCGTGATCGAGAGACCATAGGAAGCCAGCGCATTGAGGTTGGGTTGGACGAGATACTGCTTCACATAGCCGCCGTTGGAATCGACGCCGGCCACGCCCTGCACCGTCCGCATCTGCGGGCGAATGATCCAGTCCTGCACCGTCCGCAGATAAGCCGCCTTGGCGAGTTCGGTCGTCAGCTTCTCGCCTTCGGGCGTGAGATAGCTGCCGTCCGACTGCCAGCCGGGCTTTCCGTTCTCGATCTTCACGCCCTTCCCGTCGGGATGGCGGAAGGCGACCGAGTAGAAGAAAATCTCCCCGAGGCCGGTGCTGAGCGGCGCCAGATTGGGCTGGACGCCGGCAGGCAGGCTATCCCTTGCCTGGGCGAGCCGTTCGGTCACTTGCTGCCGCGCGAAATAGATGTTGGTGTCGTCGGTGAATACCGCCGTCACCTGGCTGAATCCGTTGCGCGTCAGTGATCGGGTCAGGGTGAGGCCGGGAATACCGGCCAACGCGGTTTCGACCGGAAACGTGACCTGCTTTTCCATGTCGACGGGACCAAGCGTCGGATTGAAGGTGTTGATCTGCACCTGACGGTTGGTGACGTCGGGCACGGCGTCGATCGGCAGTTTGGTGATTTGCCATGCGCCGATGCCGACGATGATGAGGACGAGGAAGGCGACGAACCATCGCCCCCTCACCGAGAGGCTGAGGATACGCGCGATCATTCCGCCGACTCCTTTTCGAGTTCGGCTTTCAGCAGGAAAGCGTTGGTGGTGGCGATCGGCGTCCCGGCCTTGAGGCCGGAGACGATGGCAACGAGCCCGCCGCTGCGGCTGCCGGCCTGGACCGTCTGCGCCTTGAAGCCGTCACGGGTCCGAACGAAGACGACGGTGCGATCCCCGATCGTCTGCACGGCATCCTGCGGCACCATAACGCCATCTTTGACGGCACCGCCGCTCGCAAAAATGCGCGCCTGGACGAGCTGCCCCGGAGCGAGCAAGCCCGCGTCACCCTTCGGCTCGATGACGACGGTCGCTGCCCGGCTCTGCGGATCGATCACGCCGGTCGCGGACCGGACGCGGCCCTCGATGGTGCGGCCGTCGCTGACGGTGAGTTCGACGCGATCGCCTGTGCGCACGCGCCCGGCGTCTGCCGGAGGAATGCTGGCCGTGATTTGCAGACGGCGCGGATCGGCAACGCGGAACAGTTCGGTTTCCGCAGCGACGAACTGGCCGAGATTGGCGGGAGCCGACGTGATGCGGCCACTGACCGGGCTCACCACCGCGACCGAGCGGCCGTCTCTCGACACCCTTGCTGCGCCCGCAGCCGCGCTCGCCCGGCGGGCATCGGCCTGTGCGACGGCGAGATTCGCTTCGGCGGCTTCATAGTCAGCTCTCGGACTCACACCTTGCGCCAGCAAGCCCCGCTCACGCGCGAGCTGGCGGTTGGCGAGCGTGACGCGCGCCGCCGCCGCCGCCTGATCGGCGGCGATCGTCGAAGCATCCCGGCTCTCAACGAGAGCGAGGGTTTCACCTTGCCCGACGGGATCGCCGATCCGCTTGAAGATTCGGGTCACGGTGCCGGGCGCTCTTGCGGTCAACACCGCCTCGGCATCCGGCGTAGCTTCAACCGTGGCGGCGGCCGGGATCGCCGCGTCCAGTTCACCGGACGCGGCGGGAGCAATGCCGATCTGTGACGCGGCGATGCCCTGCTGCGATATGGCTATCGTATCGGTTGGTGCAGCCGAAGCTTGCGACTCCGTTTCTGCTGCCGGAGCAGAGGCGGAAGGCTGCGTGAGGCGCGCGGCACCGAAGCCGAGCGCGGCGGCGGCGACCAGCCCAAGGGCGGCACCGGCATAGAGGCGGTTCTTGTCGTTCATTGGACCGGTTCTCCGGTGATGGTGAGGCCCTGGAGACGGGCGAGATTGGCGCGGGCATCGAGGCGGGCAGCGGCAGCGTCGAGAACGACCCCGCGCGCAAGTCCCAGCCCGTGCCTTGCCGCGATGAGTTCGATCAGGGGCGACTTGCCGGACTCGTAGGCGATGCGAGCAAGCCGGTAGGTCTCGTCTGCCGTTCGCAGCGTCTGTTCGGCCGCTGCGACACGCGCGTCCGCCGCTTCGTTGAGGGCGACAGCGGCGCTGATTTCTGCTTCCAATTCTAGCAAGGTAGCATTTGCCCGCGCTTCCGCGCCGCGTAGCTCCGCCTGGGCGGCGGCAATGTTCCCGCGATTGCGATCGAACAGCGGAAAGGGGACAGTTATCCCCGCGATGATCGCATTGGCCTTGTCGACTTCCAAACGACGGACGCCGACTGACGCCGTCACGTCCGGCACTGCTTGACGCCGTGCCACGATCACACGATGCGCTGCCGCCTCTCGCTCAGCCTTGGCGGCGAGGTAAGGTGCGGTCTGCATCGGGTCCACGGGACCATAGCCGGACCGCGCCTCGAACCTTCCCAGGAGAGGTTCGGACAAGGTAGTGAACGGTGTCGTCTGACCAGCAAGCGCGGAAAGGCGCGCATAGGCGCCGACCCGCTCGGCCTTCGGCGTGTCCACGGATGCCCGTAAAGAATTGACCTCGGTCTCGGCCTGAAGGCTGCGCAGCCGCGCTTCCTTTCCAGCCCCAACGAGCGCGCGTGCAGCACGCAGGTCAGTCTCGGCCTCCTCGACTTCATCTTCCGCCAGAGTGATTCGTCGATCAGCGATCTCCGCCGCGCCGTAAGCGCGGGCAAGATCATAGGCATAGGCCAGGCGACCATCCCTGCTCCTGGCGCGAGCGGCTACGACTCCCGCTTCGCCAGCCGCAATGCGCGCGGAGCGTTTGCCGCCCAGCTCGATGACCTGGTTGAGTTGCAGTGTGCTCTCGGCCCGGTCGAAACCTCTATAGGGCTGTTGACCGGCGATGTTCTCGGTCATCACCCCAATGCTGGGATTGGGCCGTGCCCGTGCTTGCCGGGCCAGGCCCTCGGCGCGTTCGACATCTGCTTCCAGGATCACCTGACGCGGCGCTTCCTGTGTCTCGCGAAAGAGTTCTGCGAAAGGCGGGGCGGTTTGCGCGTTTACACTTGTGCACATCAGGCCGCCGGCCGCCGTGAACAGGCCAAACAGCGCCACGCGAACGCGCCGTTGGCCGATATAATCGGTCATTTGGATTTTCCTTGAGGTTATGCTTGCGGAACGCCGGTCGGCGCGCGGGCATCAGCCTCGTGGGGGACGCAGAAGGGCTTCCGGTAAAAGACCGCTGATGACGAAGTCTTTGGAAACGAACCAGTCGCCTGAAACGGCGAAGAAAGTAGCAGTCATGCCAGTGCTAGGCACGATGTCCGCCAACCCATGAATGACCGTGTGGGTCGCCTTATGAAGATCGACTTCCGGCATGGACGGACTATCGTCATCATGCTGGACAAGAGCGCTTTCGATCCTCGTCTCATCATGGCCGGCCATCGAACTGTGCCAAGCATTCAAGCCGAGCACGTTGAGCATCGCTAGCATGGCCAACAGCGCGCCAACGATGAGGTATCGATTGGCGGCTTTTGCATGAAGGACATGGCGTTGGCCGAGGCGCATCTTCTTTTTACTATCGGCAAATGCGCAAATCGGCAATCCCGACCTTCCCGCAAGACAGCGAACGGCCCTCATGCCCGCCTCGCCCAATGCGGGTGGAGATCGTCGATCATATAGGCGTGTGCGGCACCGTCGCCCGTATGATATAGACGAATATGCTCATGATCCTTCGGTAGATCGTCATGCTCGTGCGGCACGACATCGGGGTCGTCAGACGGCCAAAATAGCAAGGCAAAAATCGTGCCCGCACTTGCAAAAATCGCCATCGCACCGAACGCAGCGGTCATGGAGATATTGGCGCCGAGTTGACCAACCAGCGGATAGCATATCAGCCAGCATATGTGGCTGAGAGCAAACTGTGCGGCAAACAGCGCCGGCCTGTCTTCTGCATTGGCCGATCGTTTGAGCAACCGCCCCGAAGGCGTGACGCTCATCGAATATGCGATCCCCAGCACGACCCAACCAGCGAGCAACATGTGCCAGTACGAAGGACCGACCGGAACGGCGATACTGATCCAGGTCATTGCGCCGAGGCCCACAGACAGGGCGACAGCTGCACCGACCATAACCCTTCGATCATCGATCCTGTCGAGCAATCGGGGCAGAAGCAGGGCTGCGGCGATCGAACCCAGACCATAAGCTGCCAGAGTCAGCGCCACGTCGCGTTGGGCCATCCCGAGTAAGCTCTGGACGATGACCACGGTGTTGACGATTACCATAGAGCTGGCGGCGGCGGCGGACAAGGTAATCGCCAGCAGACCGAGCAAGCGCGGCGTCTGGAGGTAGATACGCATCCCGCGCGTGGTCTTGGCATAGAGGCTTTCCTGCCGATCTGCTGACCGCTCGGCGCGCGGCAGAATGACCGAAACGACTAGCAGCGCCGAACCGATGAAACCGATCGCCGTGCCGGAAAACAGCCAATGGAAATTGATCACGGTCAACAAGGCGGCCGCCAGCATCGGGCTGGTGATATTCTCCATGTCATAGGCGAGGCGCGACAGCGAGAGCGCGCGGGTATAGTCGCGCTCATCGGGCAGGACGTCGGGAATGGTCGCCTGGAAGGTCGGCGTAAATGCCGCCGAGGCAGCCTGGAGCACGAAGATCAGGACATAGATTTGCCAAATCTCGCTCACGAAGGGCAGGCAGATCGCAACGGCCGCGCGCACGAGGTCCAGAGAAACGAGCAGCGCCCTGCGCGGGACGCGATCAGCAAAGGCCCCGGCGATGGGCGCAATCCCGATATAGGCGACCATCTTGATAGCGAGAGCTGTTCCCAAGACAGCGCCCGCATTGCCGCCAGCGAGATCGTAGGCCAGCAAGCCGAGCGCCACGGTCGCAAGGCCGGTCCCGACCAGGGCGATGACCTGGGCGAGCAGCAGATGCCGGTAGGTTCGGTTCGCAAGAACGGCGAGCATGGTTTCCAACGAGTCGGGCATATCCCCCCAGGGGGATACTTGCCTTTATCCTCGTTGCGGTTAAAAGGTCAATAAAGGACTGGTGTCGATCGCTCTTTCGGTCGGTGGCATCATGATCAAATTCCTACCTGGCGGTCGGTGAACCGAAAACTACGTCTCGACAGCATGACCTTAGGTAACGATGATAAGAAGATGTCCCATCCCCATCCTCACTCGACCCATCCCGCAATCGTCAAACGCCTCAACCGGGCTACCGGTCATTTACGCAGCATCGTGGACATGATCGAGAACGGACGATCCTGCTCCGATATCGCCATGCAATTGCAGGCGGTCGAAAAGGCGATCGCGACCGCCAAGCGAACCTTGATCCAGGATCACCTCAGCCACTGCATCGGTGGCGATCCGGCGCACGGCGAAAAGGCGATGGCTGAGTTTCAAGCTATCTCTAAATATCTCTAACCGACGCAGCCGGGAAAGAACAGCGACGGAGCCATGTCCACACTGTTTTCAAGTCAAACATTCCGCCGCTTTCTGTTGGGCCTGCTCGCCTTTGCTGTGCAACTTTCCGCTTGTCAGGCTATTGCACGCCACGCCCCTAGTGCAACGCTCGCTGCGGAGGCAGAACGCCATGCCGAATTAAAGCAGCAATCCGCTGCCCACGGCCACATCCATGACGACGGCGATGATGGCGAGCGCGTGCGTGGCCATGTGCATGGGCATAACCCGGCCGACCATAGCCATGATACGCCTATCGGTGTTGCCCAGTCAGGCGTCGATCTCCCTCTTGTGCAACAGGGATGGCCACCTCAGGCCGGACCGATATTGAGCGGCCGCAACAGCGACCCTATGGACCGCCCCCCGGAGTACCTGTCCTCGATGTGACCGCGACGCCGCGCCAGCGCGGCAATTCACATAGATAGACAGGTATTCTCATGATACAGGCTTTTACTGAGCCGGCGCACGGACGACGTGCGTCCTCCCGGCTCCTATTGTTATTGTTCTTGACCGGGCTGAGCCTCGTTCTTTGGACCGGCACCGCCTTCGCCCATGCCGTCGCCGAAGGCGATAAGGGCTATATCCAGGAGATCAGCGGGGTTCACCTGCTGGAGTTTATGTATCTCGGCGCCAAACATATGGTGACGGGATACGATCATATTTTATTTCTGTTCGGGATCATCTTCTTCCTCTATCGGATGAAGCATATCGCGATCTATGTCAGCCTGTTCGCGATCGGCCATTCGACGACCATGCTGCTGGGCGTTTTCTTCGACTTCGGCATCAACAGCTATATTATTGACGCGATCATCGGCTTTTCGATCGTCTATAAGGCGCTCGACAACCTTGGGGCGTTCCAACGCTGGTTCGGCTTCCAGCCGAACACCAAGGCTGCAACGCTGATATTCGGTTTCTGCCACGGCTTCGGCTTGGCGAACAAGATCATCGACTATGAGATTTCTCCCGACGGCCTGCTGCCTAACCTGCTGGCCTTCAATGTCGGCGTCGAACTCGGTCAGTTGCTCGCGCTCGCCGCCATTCTGATCATCATGGGCTTCTGGCGCCGAACGCCGAGCTTCTGGCGTCATGCCTACACCGCCAACGTCGTGATGATGACCGCCGGGTTCGTGCTGATCGGATATCAGCTCACCGGCTGGGTCGTCGCCTGATCAAAGGATTTGAACCATGTATAACACGCCCATACCCTCACAAGCCGAACTGCCGTCATCCGGCCAGCTTATCCGTTCGACCGTGATCGCTGCCGTGACAGCCGTCGCGCTCCTCGTCACGATCGTGCTCCCGGCCGAATATGGTGTCGATCCTACCGGAATCGGCCGCGCGCTCGGTTTCACTGATATGGGGGATATAAAGCGCCAACTCGCCGAAGAGGCCGAAGCGGACAGGAAAGTTGATACCGCCGCGAATGATGCCAGAAGCAGGGCCATCATCGAGGCCGCTGCATCAGGAAGAACCATCGCCCCTGGGCAGAGCGCCGACGCCCCGCCCGCAGTCGACGCTGCGCCGGGCCGGACTGATCGGATGAGCGTCACTCTGAAACCCGGCGAGGGTGCAGAGGTGAAGCTCGTGATGAAACGAGGGGAAAAGGCGAGCTTCGTCTGGACCGTTCAAGGCGGAGCCGTGAATGTCGACCTCCACGGTGACGGCGGCGGACAATCGATCAGCTACGAAAAGAAGCGCGGCCTTTCCAGGGGCGAAGGCGTAATTACGGCTGCGTTTAACGGCAATCATGGTTGGTATTGGCGCAATCGGGGTGATGCCGAAGTGACCGTGCTTCTGGAAACTCAAGGCCAGTATGCCGACATAAAGCGGCTAATCTAGCGCATAAAAACAGAGTGCCTTCCTTGGGATTCTACAGCCGATACCGAGTTATACTCGGTATCGGCCATTCAGATTGTACTGACCATGTCGGATTGAAGAAATAGATATGCCTTTCGACATTCGCCAACTTCGCTACGCCATCGCCGCGGCGGATCATGGCAGCTTCTATCGCGCGTCCAGGGTGCTGGACGTGGAGCAGTCGACGTTGAGCCGGGCCATCCTGAAGCTGGAGCGGGTGATCGGCGGACGGATTTTCAACCGCTCGCAGGGCGGCGTCAGCATGACGCTCGCCGGCGCGCAGTTCATCCGCGCGGCGCGGTCGATGGTGGCGAACGCGGACAAGATGGTGGCAACGATGCGGGCGGCGGGCCAGGGCCGCGCGGGGGGACTTATGATCGGACACAACAGCGCGATCTCGGCCGGCCATCTGCGCGCCACCATACTGGGCTGGCGAGCGGCAAATCCCGATGTCGAGATCGACGGCGTGGAAGCCGACCGGGGCGCGCTGCTCGCGGGGCTCGATACGGGCGAGATCGATATCGCGGTCCTGGTCGGCGAAGCGGGCCATGCCGGATTCCGGCGTGAGGGGTTGTGGAACGAGCGTGTCATGGCCGCGTTGCCGGCAGATCATGCCCTTGCCGCAAGCGAGGCCGTTCATTGGACCGATTTGCGGCGCGAGCGCTTTCTGCTGCCTGCCGCCGATCCCGGCCCGGAAATCCGCGACCTGCTGCTCGGCCGCCTGATGATGGCGGGCGAGCCTCCCGATATCAGGATGCATCAGGCCAGCCGCGAGGCGATCCTGAGCGTGCTGGGCGGCGGTCTGGGCGTGTCGATCGTCTGCGAGGGCGCGACGGGCGCTCGCTATCCCGACGTCATCTATCGCCCCGTCCAGGGCGAGCAGGGACCGGCCTTCATCAACTATTCGGGCTACTGGCGAAAGGACAACGCCAATCCCGCGCTGAGGCGTTTCCTCGCCTTCGTGCGCGACCGCTATGCGCTGTCCTTCGACATCCCGTGACCGCGCGAGACAGTGACATGCGACGTTAACAGGCGGGATCGCAACCAACGGCCGGCCTGATTTGCAACCGGAGAAAGGAGCCGTCATGACGCAGGGAAAGATACTCATCATCGTGCTGGTCACGCTGATCGTCGGGTTCGGAGCGGGTTTCGTTCTGCGCCCGGTGATCGCGCCGGCCGAACCGGCAGCAGCGGTCGCGAGTCCTGTGCCCGTCGCCGCGCCCGCGGAGCCGCGCGGCAAGCAATATTTCGCGGCGCATCTCGACGAGGCCCGGCAGGTTCTGACACAGTGCGCGGAAGGCTCGACGCGCGGCGACGAATGCTTCAATGCCGAGATGGCCGTGACCGAGGCGGAGGGCCGAGCGCGGCACAAGAAGTTCTTTGGCAATTGACCACGCGAACGGGCTTTCAGTCCCCCTGCGCGCGATGCCGGCGAAAGGCGCGGTCGGTGGCCATGAACCGCTCCAGCATCGGCGCGATCAGGCGCGCGGGCGGGATCGGGCTGCCCTCGCCGAGAATCTCGCCGTAGCGCCGTAAATCCTCGAACAGCGGCGCGGGCAGTTCCACGGCGAGCTTGACGGGCTTGTCCTCGGGGATCTGCCCCAGCTTGAGTTTGGTCATCGCGTTGCTCCGATGGGTTCGAGGATCAAATCTCTCGTCAGGACGACCCTGAGCGGATGCCCCGGCCGGATGGTGAGCGTCGGCTGCACATTGAGCTGCCGCCGCACGACCTGCTGTCCGGTCTGGTTGATGGTGTCCTGCGATCCCCGCCGAAGCGCGCGGGTGAGGTCGTCCTCGCTGTCGGCCCCCAGCTCGGCGCCGACGCCGAGCAAGGTCGAGACGGCGGCGGCTTTCAGCAGATTGCCCCAATGCTGATTGACGCGACCCTGTAGCCCCGCAAATCCCGCGGCGTCCGTTCCGGGCTGGCGCTCGAGAACGATCGAGCGCCCGTCCGGCATGATGAGGCGGTCCCAGGAGAGCAGCACACGCGTCTGCCCCGCGGCGACCTCGCTGTCATATTCGCCGATCAGCCGCGCGCCCTGCGGAATGAGCAGGATGCGCCCGGTGATGCTGTCATAGACGTTCTGCGTCACCTGGGCGGTGATCTGGCCGGGAAGGTCGGAACGGATGCCGGTGATCAGCGCGGCGGGGATGATGCTGCCGGCCTGGACAATGTTGGGCGAGGCCGGCGCGGTCAGCCGCTCGGCGCTGACAGTGCGCTGATTGGTCGCTTGCGCCATGAACGCCCGCTTGGCGGCTTGGTCGCCCTGCGCAGCCTCTGACGGTTGCGGAGCTGCGGCCTCCGGCGCTGCGATGGCGAGGCTCGGCAAGGACGGCATCGCACCGGTCCCGGCGCTGCTTCCGCCGAGGAACACCATGCTGGTGCGGGCTGCATCGCGTTCCTGGGCGATGCGCTGGCGAGCGGCTTCGGCGGCCTGGATGCGCGGATCGGGCTGCGCGCCGACCGGTGGCACGGGCACATTCTCCCCGCGCTGCTGCGCCGAGACGATCGGGCCGCCGAGATCGCCGGGAAGCCTGGGGCCGAGCTTCGGGACCTGGCCGTAATCCTTCGGCCCCGAGGTGATGGTCTCGGATGCGGCGCGGCTGTCGGTATTGTAGAGTTCCTTCGCCGCCTGTTCTCCTTTGGGCGCGAGCGCATACCAGAGCGAGCCGCCGATACCGAGCCCCGCGACCACGCCGAGCGTCGCCAGCGCCTTCCTCGAAAGGCGCATGACGCGCGGCGCAGGCCCGCGAAGCTGAAAGGCGGCGGGGTTCGCGGATGCGGGTTGGGGGGATGCCTGCGGCGCTGGCTGGACGGGCGTATTGGTGGGATCGGCCATCACCGCCCCCTGCGGGACGTGTCCGCGCCGTCGCGCACGATTCGCACGCGCCGCTCGGTGCGCTTGTCGCTCAGGCGCAATTCCGCGCTGGCGAACAGGCGATCGACCACCATATAGCGCCCCTGCACGCGGTAATTGACCAGCTCGGCGTCGCCAGCCGCGCCGGTCACGAACAGCGGCGGCATCTCGCCCTGCGAGATCCCGGCCGGGAACTCGATGAACACCTGCGCGGAATCGTCGAAGGCGCGCACGGGCTTCCACGGCACGCGGTCGCCCTCGATCCGGTAGCGGAAATTGAGCGCCGCGATGTCGATGCCGGTGGCGACGGGGGCCGAGGCGGCAGCGGCGGCGTTTGCGCCGCGCAGGGCGATCAGCGCGTCCTGCGGATAGGTCCACGACACCGACGCCATATAGGTCGAGGCCGTCGCGCGCAGTTCGATATGATAGGTGCGCCGGTCGGTGTTGATGACGAGGTTAGTGAAAATGTCGGGCCGCGTGGGCTTCGCGAGGATATGCACGCGCGCCGTCGCGCCGCTGCCGCTCACCGTGTCGCCGATGATCCAGCGCACGGTGTCGCCGGCCGCGACCGGCCCCGGCCCGACGAGCTGCTCGCCCTCCTGAAGCGCGATGTCCGTCACCTGGCCGGGCGCGGTATATACCTGATAAAGCGCGCCTTCGGTCCAGGGATATTGCTGGATGGCGTTCACATAGCCGTCGCGGGTGGGTTGCACGCGGGCGGCCGCGTTCGCGGCCCCGACGCGGCGGCGCGGATCGGTCGCTTCTCGCGGCGAGGCGCTTTGCGTGACCGGCTTCAACTGGCCCGGAAGCGGCAGCGGTTCGGGGATAGTCACCACCTCGACCACGCGTGGCGGTTGTGCGGCCGGCGTGGCCGCGATCTCGCGCGGTGGATCATCGTAAGCGATGCTCGGCGCTTTCGCCGATGAGGTGGCGCAGCCGGCCAGCGCGGTTGCGGACAATAACATAACCGCGCTGGCGGCATGGCGGGCGGACATGCGTGTCATTGCGACAGCTCCTTGCTCCAGTTGAGGGCGTTGACGAACACGCCGAGCGGGTTCTTGCGCAGCGCGTCGGGGGTGCGCGGGGTCTGGACAACGACAGTGAGGATCGCCGACCAGCGGGTCGTCTCGGCGAGACTGCCGTCCTGATAGCGCCGCTCGATCCAGGCGACGCGGAAGCTGTCGCCGGAGGCACGGATCACGCTGGAGACGTCCACCGCGACCTGCACCTTGCCGACCTGTGCGATCGGATCGTTGGCGCGCGCGTAGTCGTTGAGCGCCAGTGCGCCCTTGTCGGTCGTGAAATCGTAAGCCCTGAGCCAGTTCTGCCGGACGATGACCGGATCGGCCGGGATCGCCCTGACCTGCTCGATGAACCGGGCGAGATGGAACGCGATCTGCGGATCGGTCGGGCGGTAGCCGGTTTCGGCGGGAGCGACGGCCTGCGCTTCGCCGAGCCGATCGACCTGCACCACCCAGGGCACGATATGGCCGCGGGCGGATTGCCAGACGAGTCCGGCCGAGAGCCCACCGGACAGGGCGAGCGCGCCGAAGAAGGCAAGGCGCCAGTTCTTCGCCTGCACGCGGGCGGAACCGATGCGGTCGTCCCAGACCTGCGCGGCGCGCTGGTAGGGCGTCGCGGGTTCGGGGGTCTGGCCGTAGCGGATGGTGGGTCGTCGGAACATTTTCGGATCACTCCCTTTCCTTGACGTCGGGACCGCCGCCGCCGCCGTGGCTGTCGCCGGCCTTCATCGTGTGAGCGAGGACGGTCGCGCCGTGGGTCGCGGACTGGCGCTGCTTCATGGCCGAGGCCCATGCGGGCGGCGCGGAAGCCGGGGCTGCCGGCGATGCCGCGGGCGCGGGACTTCCCGATGCGGGAGCGACGCCCAGCCCGGCGCGGGCGCCTGTGCGGAAGTTGTCCTTCATGGATGCGCTCGCCTTGCCGGCCATCCGGCGCAGCGGCGAGAGCGCGGCATTGACGGCGCCGGTCGCCGCCGTCTGTCCGACAGCGGCCATGCCGCCCGCCACAGCGCCCGCGCCGCTCCTGCCGAGCGAGCCGACGCTGTAGGCGCCCGCCGCGCCGCCCGCCATGCGCGCGCCGCCTTGCGCGGCTGCCGCACCCATCCGCCCGGTCGCGCCTATGGTCGAGGCGGCAGCGCCGACGCCGAGCTTCGCGGCGGCGGCGCCACCGACCAGCGCGCCGCCCGCCGCCAGCACGGTGCCGGCCGCCGCGCCCGCGCCGAGCTGCGGCCCGCCCGAGACGATCCCGTTGGCGATGCCGGGGCCGAAGATCGACAGGCCGAGCAGCGACAGCGCGCCGAGCGCGATCGCCAGAACCTGCCGCGCGTCGGGTTCGGGACCGACCGTCGCCGTGAACGTGCTGAACAGGGTCGTGCCGATCCCGGTGATGACCGCGAGCACCAGCACCTTGATCCCGCTGGAGACGATATGGCCGAGCACTTTTTCGGCCATGAACGCGGTGCGGTTCCAGAAGGCGAAGGGCAGCAGGACGAATCCGGCCAGCGTCACCAGCTTGAACTCGATCAGGGTGATGAATATCTGGATGGCGATAATGAAGAAGGCGAGGACGACGATCAGATAGGCGAGCAGCAGCACGGCGATGATCGCGAGATTGGCGAACACCGACCAGAGGCTGTTATAGGCCTCCATCGCGTCGATCAGTGGCTGCGCCGCATCGAGACCCTTTGCAGCGATCGTGCCGGGCTTCATGAACTCCGCGAGGCTGAGGGCATCGCCACTCGCCTTGAGCCCCAGCCCCGCGAAGCTGTCGAACAGGATCGTCGCCAGTGTCTGGAAATTGCCGATGATGAAGGCGAAGGCGCCGATATAGAGGGTTTTCTTGACCAGCCGCTGGATCACGTCCTCATCGGCGCCCCAGGCCCAGAACAGCCCGGCGATGGTCACGTCGATCGCGATAAGGGTCGAGGACAGGAAGCCGACCTCGCCGCCGAGCAGGCCAAAGCCGCTGTCGATGTAGCTGGTGAAGGTGTCGAGGAAGGTATCGACGATCCCGGTGTCACTCACGGCGCGGTGCTCCCGGCCTGATCGGCGGGGACAAAGGGGCCGGGAAGCTCCGGCCGGATCGCCTCGTCAGCCCGGCTGCCGTCGCTGTCATATGCGGCGGGAAGCGCAGGATGCTCGCCCGGCGCGGGCGCGTCGGCATCCTTGCCGAAGAAGCGGCGGCGCTTTTCCGCCCATGCCGCCTCGCAGCCGGAATCCGGCATGGTGAGCGTGGCGCAGCGTTCCAGTTCGCGCGCCAGCCGCTTCTCCTGCTCTCCTTCTTCAAGGACGGGCAGGACGGCTTCAAGCTGCGGTTCATGCGGTTCGCGCGAGCCCGCGAGCGCCACGGCCAGCATGATGCCGCCGAGCGCGGCGACACCGGCGATCTTTGCATTGCGCGACATGCGGCTTCTCCTGTCAGTCGCGGCCGAAGAAGCGGCGGAAGCGTTCGCGCCCCTCCGCCTCGATCGCGGCCTGCCGCGCGGCGTCGAGCGACTGCGCCCGTCCCTGCGCCGCGACGGCGGCGGTGAGGTCGGCGAGCTGCTGCGATTGCAGGGCGAGAAGCTGGTTGCCCGCCTGCGCGGCCTGGAGCGCGCCGGTCGCCGACTGACTGGCCGAGACCAGGCTGTTCATCGTGGTGCGCGCGCCCTCGATATTACCGACGACGCCGGCCTGCACCTGCAAGGAGTCCTGGAACGCGCCGACGCTGTCCTCCCAGCGCGCGTTCGCATTGGCGATCATCTGGGCGTTGGTGCCGGTGAGCGCGGTGCCCTTGTAACGGTCGGTGAAGGCGCTCTGGATGTCCCGGACATCGTAGGCGATGCGCTGGGCCTGCCTAAGCAGCTGCTGCGTCTGCCGGACCTGCTGCTGGAGAACGTCGACCGTCGAGAGCGGCAGCGAAGCGAGATTGCGCGCCTCGTTGATGAGGCTCGTCGCCTGCTGCTGAATTTGCTGAATCTGGTTGTTGATCTGCTGGAGCGACCGGGCGGCGGTCAGCACGTTTTGGGCGTAATTGGTCGGGTCATAGACGATCCCGCCGAACTGGGCGTGCGCGGGCGTCGCGGCGGTGGTGCCGATCATGCCGGACGTGGCGATCGCGCCGGCCAGCATGGCGCGGCGCAGGATGGTGGCTTTCATGGGATCATGTCCTTCAAGGCAAGGGGGAGCTGGCCGGTATCTTCCCGGTTTCCGGCCAGCGGATCGGGTTGAGGTTCGGGAAGAAGCTCGACCGCCCAGGCGCAGCCGCGGTGACGCAGCCATTCGGCCGCGAAGGCAGGCGCGCCATGCGCCTCCACCAGCTCCGCGATCCGGCGCTGATCGGTCTTGGAAGAGGCGGCGGCGAAGGCCAGCGCGACCTCGCCAAGCCCCAGCTCGAACAGGCGGTTGCCGCGCCTTGACTGGCAGTAATAATCGCGCTTCGGCGTCGCCCGGCTCAGGATTTCGATCTGGCGGGCGTTGAGCCCGAACCGCTCGTAGATCACCGCGATCTGCGGTTCGACCGCGCGTTCGTTCGGCAGGAATATCCGGGTCGGACAGCTCTCGACGATGGCGGGCGCGATCGTGCTGCCCTCGATCTGCGCGAGCGACTGGGTGGCGAAGATGACGCTGGCGTTCTTCTTACGCAGCGTCACCAGCCATTCCGAAAGCTGTTTGGCGAACGCGGGCGATCCCAGCGCCAGCCAGCCCTCGTCGATGACGATGAGCGTCGGGCTGCCGTCGAGCCGCCCCGCGATGCGGTGAAACAGGTAGGACAGGACGGCCGGGGCCGCGCCGCTTTCCATCAAGCCTTCGGTCTCGAACACCTGAACGGTGGCCTCGCCAAGCCGCTCGGTCTCGGCATCGAGCAGCCGGCCCCATGCTCCGCCCACGCACCAGGGCGCGAGCGCCTGCTTGAGCTGCTGGCTCTGGAGCAGGACGGCAAGGCCCGTCAGGGTCCGTTCCGCGATCGGCGCGGTGGCGAGCGAGGTCAGCGCCGACCAGATATGCTCCTTGGCCTGCGGGTCGACGGTCACATTCTCGGATGCGAGGATCGCCGCCAGCCATTCGGCGGCCCAGGCGCGTTCGGCTGGGTCGTCAATATGGGCGAGCGGTTGGAGCTGCACGCCGTCCCCGGCCTCGTCGGCGAGCATCCCGCCGAGATCCTGCCAGTCGCCGCCCATACCGATCGCAGCCGCGCGGATGCTGCCGCCGAAATCGAAGGCGAAGACCTGCGCGTTCTCGTAGCGGCGAAATTGCATCGCCATCAGTGCAAGCAGCACCGACTTGCCGGAGCCGGTCGGCCCGACGATGAGGGTGTGCCCGACATCGCCGACATGAAGGGAAAACCGGAACGGGGTCGAGCCTTCGGTCTTGCCATAAAGCAAGGGGGGCGCACCGAAATGCTCGTCCCGTTCCGGCCCCGCCCATACTGCTGACAGGGGGATCAGGTGGGCGAGATTGATGGTGGAAATCGGAGGCTGGCGGACGTTGGCATAGGTGTGGCCGGGGAGGCTCCCAAGCCACGCCTCGATCGCGTTCATGCCCTCGGGGATCACGGTGAAGTCGCGACCCTGGATGACCTTTTCGACCAGCCGCAGCTTTTCAGCCGCAATGGCGGGATCGCGGTCCCACACCGTCACGCTGGCGGTGACATAGGCCATGCCGGCGTAGTCGGCGCCCAGCTCCTGCAAGGCAGTGTCGGCGTCGGCCGCCTTGTTCGAGGCATCGCTGTCGAGCAGCGTCGATGCCTCGTTGGTCATCACTTCCTTGAGGATCGCAGCAACGCTTTTGCGCTTGGCGAACCATTGGCGGCGGATGCGGGTCAGCAGCTTCGTCGCGTCGGTCTTGTCGAGCATGATCGCGCGGGTCGACCAGCGATACTCGAAGGCGAGCCGGTTCAGTTCGTCGAGCAGGCCGGGGAAGGTGACGCTCGGGAATCCCGTGATCGTCAGCGTGCGCAGATGATGGTCGCCGAGTTTCGGCTCCAGCCCGCCGGTCAGCGGCTCGTCGGCGAGCAGCGCGTCGAGATGCATCGGCGTTTCCGGCACGCGCACGCGCTGGCGCCGGGTCGAGATCGTGCTGTGCAGGTAAGTCAGCGTCTCGCCGTCATCGAGCCAGCAAACCTCGGGCACGAAGCCCTCGACCAGATTGAGCACCCGGTCGCTGCGATCGGTAAAGCTCTGGAGCAATTCCCACGGATCGACGCCCGTGCCGGAACGGCCTTCATAGAGCCAGGTTTCGGCGCGGGCGGCGTCCTCGGCCGGTGGCATCCAGAGGAGCGTCAGATAATAGTCGCTCTCGAAATGCGCGCCTTCTTCGCGAAACTGTTCGCGCCGCTCCATATCGACCAGCGCCGAGACCGGATCGGGAAAGTCCGATTCCGGATAGTCGAGCGCGGGCGTGCGCTGCGCTTCGACGAAGATTGCCCAGCCCGAGCCGAGACGGCGCAGCGCATTGTTGAGCCGCGCCGTGGTGGCGACCAGCTCGGCTGGCGTGGCGGAATCAAGGTCCGGTCCCCGAAAACGGGCGGTGCGCTGAAAGCTGCCGTCCTTGTTGAGAACGACGCTTGTCCCGACCAGCGCGGCCCAGGGCAGGAAGTCGGCGAGATGCGCGGCGCCGTTCCTGTATTCGCGCAAGCTCATCATGGCTGCATCCATGTCGGGTAGCGGAGGTGGCGGCGGGCCACGTCGACGAACTGGGGATCGCGCCGCGCGGCCCATACCGAGAGCGCATGGCCGATCGCCCATATCGCGAGGCCGGCGATCCAGAGGCGCAGGCCCAGCCCGATCGCGCCTGCCAGCGTCCCGTTGACGATGGCGAGCGAGCGCGGGGCGCCTCCGAGCAATATCGGCTCGGTCAGCGCCCGGTGGACCGGCGCGAAGTAGCCCGCGATGGGCTCGCCATGATCGGCCGCGCCGGTCATGCGACCATCGCTCCGCCACCGAAGGAAAAGAACGAGAGGAAGAAGCTCGACGCGGCGAACGCGATCGACAGACCGAACACGATCTGGATCATCCGCCGTGCCCCGCCCGACGTATCGCCGAAGGCCAGGGTCAGCCCGGTCACGATGATAATCATCACCGCGATGATCTTGGCGACCGGCCCCTCGATGCTTTCGAGGATAGACTGGAGCGGCGCCTCCCACGGCATCGACGATCCGCCCGCATGGGCGGGCATCGCGTAGAGCAGCCCGGCCGCGGTGATGCCGATATGGCCGAGGCGGTCGAGCACGGTGCCGCCGAGCAGGCGGCCCTTCATGGTCCTGAGAGGCGTGGCGTCGTTGGTCATGGCAGGTCTCCGGTCTGGGGGGTGGTGAGCGGCGTGAGGCGGTAGTCGCCGGTCGCGGCGTCGAGCCCTTCGACGCGGGCCAGCTCGGCGAGGCGGCGGCCGTGCCCGTCGCGGACGAGCACGGCGATCAGGTCGATGGTCTCGGCCAGCAGCGCGCGCGGGACCGTGACGACGGCCTCCTGAATGAGCTGCTCCATACGGCGCAGCGCGCCGAGCGCGGTTCCGGCGTGGATCGTGCCGATGCCGCCCGGATGGCCGGTGCCCCAGGCTTTGAGGAGATCGAGCGCCTCGGCGCCGCGCACCTCGCCGATCGGGATGCGATCAGGGCGCAGGCGCAGCGAGGACCGGACGAGATCGGACAGCGAGACGACGCCATCCTTCGTGCGCATGGCGACGAGGTTCGGCGCGGCGCATTGCAGCTCCCGCGTGTCCTCAATCAGGACGATACGGTCGGTGGTCTTGGCGACTTCCACCAGCAGCGCATTGACCAGCGTGGTCTTGCCACTGCCGGTGCCGCCCGCCACGAGGATGTTGGCGCGAGCGGCGACGCCATCGCGGCATGCCGCCGCCTCGGCCGGCGACATGATCCCGGCGGCCGCATAGTCGTCGAGCGTGAACACCGCGACGGCGGGCTTGCGGATGGCGAAGGCCGGGGCCGCGACGACGGGCGGCAGCAGCCCCTCGAACCGCTCGCCCCCTTCGGGCAGCTCGGCGGAGACGCGCGGGGACCGGGCATGAACCTCGACGCCGACATGATGCGCGACCAGGCGGACGATGCGCTCGCCGTCAGCGGCGGCCAGCGTCATGCCGGTGTCGCTGATGCCCTCGCCGAGCCGGTCGACCCACAGCCGTCCGTCCGGGTTCAGCATCACCTCGATCACGGCGGCATCGTCGAGCCAGGCCGCGATCGACGGCCCCAGCGCCGTGCGCAGCATCCGCGCGCCGCGCGTGTTCGCTTCGGATCGGATCGGCTGGACGGACAAGAAACGGCCCCTGAATTAGGCCGGGCGAACCGCCGCCCGGCGTCAGGGGCACATCAAGAGAGACAGGAAATCGCGCGAGGCAACAACTATGTCAGGGCGTAGTAGTGACGGCGGCAGATAAGTGCGCGTTGCGGTCTGACGCTTTCAGCACCGCTCTCCGCCCGCGCTATTTCGTGAAGATACCTGGCCGATTCGCGCATGGCCGGCCCCGGCTGGTTCGCTGCACTGTCATGTGTCGGTGGAGCCGCCGTCACGACCTGCAATATCCTCCGGTATTTCGTCGAGCAGGCTCTTGCCGCTGGCGTAGCGGCGGCCCAGCGTCTCGACAAAACCCTCATAGCGCTTGCGGCCCTTGACCTGGGCGGCCGCCTGATCCTCGTCGGGCAGCGGCGGCGTCACCGCCAGCCAGAAGCGGACGAAAAGCGCCAGTGCCTCGGTGGTGAGGCCGGTGTTGCGTTCGAGCCGCTGGACCTGCCGCGAAAGCCGGTCGAGCCTTCGGGCGAAGGCCGCCTCCATCCGGTCGGCGCCGTCCGGCGACATCCAGGAGGTGACGGCGGCTTCCACGATCGCCGAGCGCGAGATGCGGCGGCGGATCGCCAGCTCGCTGACCTGACGGGCCAGCTCGGGCGGAAAATAGACGTTGAGACGCACGCGCATGGGAATCTCCTACATTTCGATGCCGTCGTCGGGATCGAGCGACGCCTGCCGCGCGACGCCCTGCATCCGCCGCCGTGCCGCCGCCTGGCGCGCAGCATCCTCGGGTTCGTCCTCGACGATGGAAAACTCCTGCGCGGGCGGTGCGGGCGTCGTCTCCTTCACGATGGCGACATGATCGGGAAGCTCGGGCTCGCGGCGCAGCCCGCTGTTGGCGGCATCCTCCTGGCGCCGGATGATTGCCGCGATCTCGGCGGGATCGGCCGAAGCGGCGAGCCCCGTCCAGTCGTCGGGACGGATTTCCCGAGGTGGCGATGCGGCCGGATCGGGCGGCGGCATGATCCGCGCGGCGAGACGGGGATCGGCGTAGTAAGCAGCCTTCTTCGCGCGGATGGGCTGGACGCCCGACACCATGACGATTTCCTCGTCGGGCGGCAGCTGCATGACCTCGCCCTGGGTCAGAAGCTGGCGGGCGGTTTCGGAGCGCGAGACCATCAGATGCCCGAGCCAGGGCGAGAGCCTGTGCCCGGCGTAGTTCTTCATCGCGCGCATCTCAGTCTTGGTGCCGAGCGCCTTCGACACGCGCTCGCCCGTCTTCTCGTTGTTGGTCGCGAAGCTCACCCGAACATGGCAGTTATCGAGGATCGCATTGTCCTGCCCGTAGGCTTTCTCGATCTGATTGAGCGACTGCGCGATGAGGAAGGATTTCAGGCCATAGCCGGCCATGAACGCCAGCGCGCTCTCGAAAAAGTCCAGGCGCCCGAGCGCGGGAAACTCGTCGAGCATCAGCAGCAGGCGATGACGCCTGGCGCCGCTCGGCAGTTCCTCCGTCAGCCGCCGCCCGATCTGGTTGAGCATCAGGCGGATGAGCGGCTTGGTCCGCGAGATGTCGCTGGGGGGAATGACGAGGTAGAGCGTCGCCGGCTGCTCGCCCGATACGAGATCCATGACGCGCCAGTGGCAGGCGCGCGTGACCCGGGCGACGACGGGATCGCGGTAAAGCCCGAGAAACGACATGGCGGTCGAGAGCACGCCCGAGCGTTCGTTGTCGCTCTTGTTGAGCAGTTCGCGCGCGGCCGAGGCCACCACCGGATGCACGCCGGCTTCGCCGAGATGGGGCGTCGCCATCATCGCGGCCAGCGTCTGCTCGATCGTCCGCGCCGGGTCGGACAGGAAGGCGGCGACACCCGCCAGGGTCTTGTCGGGCTCGGCGTAGAGAACATGCAGGATCGCGCCGACCAGCAACGCGTGGCTGGTTTTCTCCCAGTGGTTGCGCTTCTCCAGGCTGCCTTCGGGATCGACCAGCACGTCGGCCACGTTCTGCACGTCGCGGACTTCCCACTGGCCGCGCCGCACCTCCAGCAGCGGGTTGTAGGCGTCCGACGCCGCGTTGGTCGGGTCGAACAGCAGCACGCGGCCATGCTGCGCGCGGAAGCCCGCGGTCAGCGTCCAGTTCTCGCCCTTGATGTCATGAACGATCGCCGATGCCGGCCAGGTCAGAAGCGAGGGGATCACGAGGCCGACGCCCTTGCCGCTGCGGGTCGGCGCATAGCACAGCACATGCTCGGGGCCGTCGTGGCGCAGATAGGCGCGGCCCAGCTTGCCGAGCACCACACCGTCGTCGCCGAGCAGCCCGGCCGCACGCACCTCGTCCTCGGTCGCCCAGCGCGCCGAGCCATAGGTTTCCGCGTTCTTCGCCTCGCGTGCGCGCCAGACCGACATGGCGATGGCGACAGCGACCGCCACGAAGCCGCCCGACGCGGCGATCCAGGCGCCGGTCTGGAAGATGGCGGGCGCATAGGCGTCGTAGCTGAACCACCACCAGAAGAAGGCGTAGGGCGGATAGACCGGCCAGCCGAGCGCCGTGAACCAGGGTTCGCCAAGCTCGGGCTGATACGCCAGCGCCGCCGCGGTCCATTGTGTGGCGCTCCAGATCGCGGCGACCACGATCAGGAAGACGGCGATGATCTGGCCCCAGAGGATTTTGGTAGCGGGCATGAGAGTCTCCTTCTTTCAGGGGGCGAGGCCGCGCTTGCGGCCCAATGACCATCCGATGCCGCCGCCGTTGCGGGCGATGCCCGCGATCTGGCGCCCGAGCTGGCGTTCAAGGTCGTTCGACCAGGGGACGAGCCGGAAGCCCAACCCGTCGTCGATCATCGCGAAGCGACCGGAGGCGAGCGCGAGGCGCTGGCGGCATGTGCCGGCGACCTTGTCGCCGGGATTGGTAGGCCGGTAGGCGAGCCCCGTCCGGCCCGCGATCTCGGCACCTGTCGCGTCCAGTTCGCGGCGGCGAAGCGTCTCGATCAGGTTGCCTTGCAGGACCACGCGGTTGCCGAAGCGGCGGGCCAGTCCTTCGCGCACGAGATGGTCGGTGCGCTGGTCGAGCGCCCGCTGCACCTCCGATCCGAAGCCGGCGGCCGTCACTCCACGGCCGCGCTCGATCAGACGATGATCGAGCCAGGTCGCGCCTCTCGCCTTCACCTGAGCCGCGAGGTCGAGATCGGATCGCGTCGCCAGGAACAGGGACGGCTTCGGATCGCCCGGCCGGCCGACGGCGCGCAGCTCAACGATGCCGCCGATATCCGGGCTGCGATCCAGCGCCTCGATGCCCGGAAGCCGGACATGGTGGGTGCGCCCGTCGATGCCGTCGATCACGGCATAGGCCGAGCCATGCAGCTCGTCGTGCAACCCCTTGTCGATCAACCGGCCGACGATGGGCTTTTGCGGCGCTGCGCTGACGATCTCGTAAGTGTCGAGCGGGCGCTGCAGGCCGCGACCGTTCAGCGCCTTGCCGATCGTGCGGATGATGTCGCCGCGCGTGCCCAGCTCGCGCAACCTGGCTTGCGCATCCGACGCCAGTGCCCACTGACCGGGCGCGGCCTCGGCTGCGAGCCCCATAGTTTCCAGATGCTGCAAGCGGCCGATCATCAGGCGGCGGACCTGGGGATCGTCGAGTCCGGGCTGCTGGGGGCGCAAGTCGATGACGCCGAGTGCGTCCGCCGTGCGATCGATCTCGGCGTCGAGCCTGGTCCAGCGTTCGGCCGTTACCTCGCGTTCGAGCGCGCGCTGGATTTCATGCTCCGGTTTCGGACCCAGCTCGGCCCAGGCCAGTTCTTCGGCGCGCGAGCGCAGATTGTGGCTGATATAGTCCCGGTTGATGACAAGGTCGGCGCCATGGTCATCGACGCCGCGCACCAGCAGATGGACATGCGGGTTGTCGGTGTTCCAGTGATCGACCGCGACCCATTCGAGCCTGGTGCCGAGATCGGCTTCCATCTGGCGAACGAGATCGCGGGTATATTCGCGAAGGTCCGACAGGTCCGCCGCATCCTCGGGCGAGACGATGATCCTGAAATGATGCCGGTCGTCCTTGCACCGATCGGCGAAGGCGCGATCGTCGGCGCCATCGCCATTGGCGTCGAACATCCGCGCGGGCGATCCGTCGCGGGTGACGCCCTCGCGCTTGAGATAGGCGATGTGCGCGGACAGCGGCGCCCTCGGCCGTCCATTCCGGTGGAAACGGGTGACAGGGACAATCTTGACCATCACGCGCCGGCCCGATCCGAACAGGCGGCTGCGTGCGAAGGACGTGCGGCCACGGCCGAAGTTCGATTGCCCGCGCTGGCGCGATCCGCCCCAGCCGGCCGTTCGCCGGCCTCCGCCGCTGCGCGCGGCGACGCGGAGCACCTGGACGACAAGTCCTTGCGCCTTGCGGCCCTGGCCGGCTCCCCTGTTCCTGACCTTGCCCGGCCGGACGCGGAAATCCTCGTCCTCGCTCACGGCCGGGCCGCTTTCCGCCGAAAATGGCCCATAGTGCCATTCGGCGCTTTGATTTTGCTGGCTTTTTTCTTCCGAGCGGCACGCTCGCCGACCGACGTACCCGCGCCAAATCGTTGAAAGACATAGGCTTTCAGCGAATTTGGGGCGCGCTTTCTATCTTGCCGTCCCTTCCTTCGGCTTTTTCCTGCCCTTCCAGGCACTTCCACCTTCCAACCGGGCAATCTGAAAACGGGGGCGGTCATGGCGCGCCGCTCGCCTCTCGACGTGCAGCCACCGTGCAATTCGGCCGCGGCGGCGCTGCAACGGGATCGCCCGGCAGCGCGAACTTGAGGCGCCAGGTTCGCCACGCTTCGGCGACGGCGCCGGTGCCGGGGAACAGGTCGTCGAGCGTGTCGTCGGGACGCGCGGCGACCGTCTCGAACGCCCAATGAGCGACCACTTCGGGTTTCGCGCCGGTAAGCCCACGGCGCAGCGTGATCGGGCATTCGATCCAGTCACGCAGGACCAGCCGCTTGCTTACGACCGGCTTGCGCGCGGGCTTCACGATGACGGGTTCCCACGCATAAGCGACCGGCACGTTGCGCTTGAACGCGGCAAAGCCTTTCACCCAGGCCATCCACCGCGCGCCGGTCTCGCGCACGAGCGGCGCGAGCACGGCGACCGATTCCGGCGTCGCGGCGGCATGCAAAATCCAGCCGTCATAGTCTCGCTGGAGCCGCTCGATCAGCGCGGGATGATCGACCTCGCCCGCATAGTCGGGATGATCGCGATAGAGATGCGCGCAGCCGATATAGGGCGGATCGGCATAGGCGATCTTCACGGCTGCCTCCGCCCCGACAGCGCGACGAACAGGCTGTTCGCGGGCGGTTCGACCGCAGCGCGCATGTCAGCCGCGCGTTCGCCGGACGACGTTTCCGGTGCGGCCGGATCGCCGTTCGGCCGCGCCGCGAACAATGCAGCCCTGCGCCATGCAAAAGGATCGGACGGCGGTGCGGCAGCAAGCCGGCTGTCGTCCGCGCCGCCTATGATCGACGCGAGCTTTGCGAGATAGGCGCGCGTCTCGGCGGGCAGCGGACGGCCGCGCGATAGATATTCGTCGTAGCGGCCCGGCCCCGCATTATAGGCCGCCAGCATTGCCATCGCGTTGCCGTAGCGGTCGTGCATCGCGCGCAGGTAAGCCGCGCCCGCCATGATGTTGTCGCGCACATCATAGGGATCGCGTCCCAGCCCGTGGCGCGCGCGCAAGCTCGCCCAGGTGCCGGGCATGATCTGCATGAGGCCCATCGCCCCGGCCGTCGAGACCGCGCGGACATCGCCGTTGCTCTCGACGCGCATCACCGCCCATATCCAGCTTTCCGGGATGCCGAAGCGCCGCGCGGCGTCGGCGACGTGAACGGCATAGGGATGGCTGGCTGCCGTGCGTTCGGCCGGCGTGTCCTGTGCCCGCACAGCGTTCGGCCCGATGCCGGACGACAGCAGCAGGGCCGCGAGCAGGACGGCCAATCCGCCCCCGCTCTTACGCCAGCCTGCCAGCGTGCTCGCTGCGGTAAAGGGTGCGCGCGATGCGCCGGCCGTGGGCCGCCCCCGGATCAAGTCCGGGGCAGACTCTTGACCTTCGCTGCGCGCGCCGGTCAGCCTGCGACCGAGCGGGACGGAGGGATGCGGCTTTTCCGCGAACAAAGGGATGATGATCGAAACAGCCACCGATCAGCTCCGGTCGTCGCGCGGCCGGGGGCGCTTCCATGACAGCCGGAACGTCCGGCCATCGTCGTCGGCGCGGAACAGAACCGGCCGGAACGGCGCCCCGAAGAGCGGGCTGTCGATCTCCAGCGCGATGTAATTGCCCGCGCGTTCGCCGACCCGTTTCCATGCGCCGCCGACTTCCGGGCCGTCCTCGTCGTCGAGGTGGACGCGGTAATCGGGCGCGTTCTCGGCGTCGCCCGGATCGATCGCGACCAGCACGATCTGCTCGTCGACACCGAAATACCGGGCGCGCCCGGCATAGCCATTGGCGGTGGGTTCAAAGATATTCGTCGGCATGGCCAATCTCCTTGGCTTCGGGGGTGGAAGGCGATTGCGACGGCGCGCGCAGATGCAGCGGCGTCGCGCGGCCGATGACGGCGGACGCCGGCAGCGGGCCGAAATAGCGGCCGTCGAGGCTGTCGGGGACGGACGGGTTGAGCAGCAGCAGTTCGCCCGGTTGCAGTGTGCGGCAGCCCCGCCAGACCGGCAGCGGGCGGCCCCGGCCGTCACGCGCGCGGGCGCTGGCGACGGACTGGCTATCGACGCTCACCACGGCGCCGATGCGGCACACGCGCTGCCCGGCTTTCGCGGCGACATGCTTCAGCAGCGGCACGCCCTCGGGCAGATAGCCGCGCGCCGAAAGCCAGCGGGAAAGCCGCTTGGGCGGCGTGACGGCGACCAGCACACCGATAGCGGGATCGCGGTCGGGATGGATGCGGTAGAGCCCGATCGGCGCGCTGGCGCTGGCGTTCCAGATCACGCGCGGGAAAGGATCGGCGACGGCGATCGCGACGAACGCCGCGGCGAAGGCGGACGCGGCGGTGGCCGTCGCCATGACGTAGCGGCGGCGCGTCACCCTTCGATCTCCTTGCGGCGAAGCCAGGCGCGATGCCGCTCCAGCGTGTAAGGGCGCGGCTGGTGTCCCGCGGCGATGCGGTTGTGGACGTGGCGCCAGTGCTCGGGCGCCGCGTCGCAGGGATCGACGCCCGCCGTCTCCACCGCGTCGATCGCGGCGAGCACCTGCTGGACCTTGGGCCAGCTCTCGATGTGCAGGAGGATTTCGCCGCCCGGCCGCACGAACGGCAGCGTCGTATAAGGCTCGCCCGGCGTGACCGCGCGCACCACGTCGATGCGCGAGGCGATCGTGCCATAGTCGTTGGCGGTCCAGCGGACGAAGGCAAACACCGCGCCCGGCCGGAAGCTCATGACGCGCGTCCGGCGTGTGACGATGCGTTCCTGCGCGACGCGGCCGAAGCGTATCCAGTGCTCCAGCTTCTTTTCGATCCAGGTCAGTTCGACTTCGGTCAGCCGCGATCGCGATGCCAGCGCCGTTGGTTCTGTCGGCGTTCGGGCGGCCTGCGCCTGCTCCGCCGCGCGGCGGCGCAGCGCGGCTTCGAACCCGCTGAAGTCTATGCGCTGCGGATGCGCGGGATCGCTCATCGTTCGTCTCCGGTGATGTCGGGGGAGGTTCGCCCGAGCACGACGTCGAGCGCGGCTTCGGTGCGCAGGATGGCGCGGCCGATGGCTTCGGGGATTTGCGGGAGAACGGCGTCGCCGAACGCCTCGACGATCAGGCTGGCCGCAGCCGTCCGCTTTCCAGCGCCGATCGCAACGCGCGTGCCAGCCACCCAGGCGGAAAGCCCATCATCCAGCCGTAGGTGATGGGCAAGGCCGCCGTTCCAGTCAGCCCACGGCTCCGCAGCATCGCCGCCAGCGCGCGGGCGCCCGCCCATTTGTCCGGCGCGCGATCCGTCATCGCGCCGTCCATCACCGCGTCCATCGTCGGCGATTTCCGCCGATCGTAGGCCGGACTCCAGCCGTCCATCCGGCTGTCGCGCTTCGTCGGGGTGGGGAGGATTTCCGCCGCGTGGCGCAACAGGTTCGGCGTGTCGATCTGCGCCTTCGCGCCGTTCGCCCGGCGTCCCGTTTCGATCTCCTGCCGGCTCAATCTCCGTCCGCCGTTCGGTTTGACAGGCGTCGGCATCATGCCCGCGTGCCGGCTCGCATGGCCCTGCAACTGGCTGAGCACATCGCCCCGGCCGCCCTTGTCCGCATCCGATTTGCGCGGCGTCGCGAGGATCATGCGAAGCGGATATGTCGATCCTGCGCCGCCGCCCGCGCCGTCCCTCATCCCGTCCGTCGCCATCGGCGTCGGCAGCCTGTTCTCGCGAAACAGGTCGAACAGACCCGATTCCTTGAGGGCCGTCCGTGCGCCCGATCCACCCTCCAGCCGGATGCCGCCTTGCTGGGATTGCGATACCGGCGTCGGCAAGCTGGCCTGGGTCGTAGCCGATAAGCCAGGACCGCTTGCGGACATGGTTGGCGCCGACATTTTCAGCAGCCACCACGCACGGTTCGCAGGCGTAGCCGAGCGTTTCCAGGAGAAGGAGCAGCCGGTCAGCGCCGCGAGTTCGCAGATTAGCGCTGTTCTCAAAAGCGAACCAGCGAGGGCGGCACTCTCCGACCAGCCGGACGGCTTCGAGGTAGAGGCCCGACCGTTCGCCTTCGATCCCCCTGCCTTTGGTGTTGGCGCTGGAGATGTCCTGGCACGGCGGCGAACCGACGATGATGTCGGGCAGGAATCCAAGTTCAGAAACAAGTCGAGCTGCCGTGAGGGACCGGACATCCGCGTAGAGTCTGACATGGGGATTGTTCTCCGCGTAGAGGATGCGGCGCCATTCGACGATCTCGCAGGCGGCGACGGTGACGAATCCGGCGCGGTGCAGGCCGAGCGACCAGCCGCCCGCCGCGGCGCTGAACAGGTCGAGCGCGCGCATCATTCGCAAAGCCCGTATTCGCTGTCGCAGAGCAGGCCGTGCTCATCGGCGTCGCGCTGCTCCTGCGCGAGGAACAGGTCGTAGTTGCGGCCGCCCCGGCTGGTGCGCGACCACGCGATCGCCCTGTCGATCGTCGCACGTCCATGATCGGCGGGATCGCCGGGCACGGTCGGCGCGGGCAGCAGGGATGCCGGCGCTCCCGATATCGCGGTGCGCCGCGAAACGAGGCTGACCAGCCGTTCCCACTCCCGCACGCGATCGACTTCCGCGGGAAACCGCATGGCCCAGGCGCGCAGTTCGCGCTTCCTAACCATGATGCAGGTCGAGCAGCCGACCCGGCTCATCCCCATCGTGTAGAGCGGGTTATGCCGGAGTCCGTGGCGCTCGGAGATGGCGAAGGCGTCGGCCGCCGACCAGCGAAAGATGGGCCGGTAGAGCACCTTGCGGGCGCCGGAGGGATGCCGCACCGACTGGATCGGCGGCTTCTTCGCCCGCGCCGGGCTTTCGTCGGCGCGCTCGCCGATCCAGTCGATGACCGAGATCCCCGCATCGAGCAGCGGACGCTTGCGATGCATCATCGGGATCAGTTTGGTCTCGTCGGTGCAGAAGCGCGTTTTGGTGCCGGGAAACCGGCCGTGCAGCATCGCCATGTCGAGGAACGGGATGCCGGTGGGATGCAGCAGCTCGAGCGCGCGGTCGATCAGATGATCGGGAACCGGGGGCGAGACCAGGACGGGACATTCGCACGCGGCGAGCCATTGGCCTTTCGTGAGCCTGCCTGCCTGCCACGCGGCCCGGCGCTGGTTGCACGCGCCCTTATGGCGGGTCCGCCGCTTCTCCTTCGACCATTCCTCGCGCAGCATCGCGCGCTTGCGGGCGAAGGCCGCCGCGTCTGTGAGCCCCGGCACGTCGTTCGCCGAGACCGTCTCGATACACAGGCCGGTGCGTTGTCGCAGCCAGCCGTCGAGATACGCGATGTGGTCGAGCGTGATCGGGTTCTCGTGGCCGTTGTCTGCCGAGAGGAACCGCGGCGCGCGGTTGCCGAACGCGGCAAGCCCCCTGCGCTCGATCCGCTCGACCATCCGGCAAAGGACGGCCTGGCTGTCCTTGCCGCCCGAGATGCTGCCGAAGTGCTGGGCGGCGATCATGGCCGCGGTTCCGGCCCGCGCCGCGTAACACGGTGCCGGGATTGATCGCCGCACGCAAAAGGCGTAGTAGTATAGCGTAGGGGAGACGGCGGATTTACTGCCCGATACTTCGCGTCGTCTCGCGAATTATCCACAGCACCAAAGCGCGTTAGAAAGAATACGAAGTATTCTTTACTGTTAGCATAGTTAGAAGAGAGCCGATTCCGCGAGCGATTCCAGAAGCTTGTGCGGAGGTCCGGTTTTTTATAGGCCGAGTCAGCGGTTTTTAATCGGCCGAGTCCGGCGGTTTTCAATAGGCCGAGTCTCATGGCCGGTTATCCACAGCCAGCCCCATGACCCGCGCCGCCTTCTCGAACGGATCGGCGGGCACGGGCGCGAAGGTCAGCCGCTCGCGGCCGAACGCCCGCTCGATCGCCAGCGCGTAGCCCGGCAGCGACTGGCGCTGCACGATGGCGCGCAGCTCGAACGCGAACTGCTTCAAGGGCGAGAGCGCGCCGGATTTCAGGTGAAGGTGCGGGACGTCGAAGCTCCAGCCGCCTTCCTGCTGGCCGCCATGCTTGCGCACGATCCGGTAGAGCCAGCGTTCCAGCCCGCCCGTTAGGTCGAAATAGGCCCGGTCGATGGTGAGCACGAACGTGCGGTCGACGACGCCGGCATAGAACCAGTCCGGCAGGATCAGCTCCAGTCCAAGCGGACGGCCGTCGCCGTCGAGCCGTTCCTGCCACTCGTTGATCCACGAGAAGCGATGGCGTCGCCGCTGGTGCTGCTGGCGGATCGAGGTGGCGACCGTGGTGGATTGCAGCCGGTCGAGCGCGGCCTTCAGCCGGTCATAATGATCCTTGCCGGTGCCTCGTCCGGTGAATGTGAGGATTTCGTGCGGCGTCGTCGCCATCAGGCGCGAGGTCGGCAGCCCCGCGTCGCGCGCGGCGACGATCTGGCTCGCCGCCCATATCAGCACGTCGGCGTCCCATATGGTCGCCATGCCATGTTCGGGCACGGCCTCGACCGATATCCAGGTCGCGCCCATGCGGAAATCGATCGGCGTCACCCGCCTGCGCTTGGCGAGGCTGAAGAACGGCCAGGCCATGAGGTCCTGGGCATCGCGCGGCGCGATATCGCGCCCGAGCGAGGGGAACAGCGCGAGTTGGGCGCGCTCGCCGGAACGGGAGGCGGTGCGCGGCATCATCGGCGGCTCTGCGTGATCGCCGCATCCCGCTGCGGCATGAGATCGTTCTGGCCGGGGTCGGACGTGGAATATTTGGTGCCGAGGTCGGCCCAGGCGCGCAGGTCGTCGACCGAATAGACCACCCGTCCGCCGATCCGGCGATAGGCCGGGCCGCTCCCGAAATAGCGGTGCTTCTCAAGCGTGCGGCCGGAAAGGCCAAGGAAGCGCGCCGCCTCGGGGGTCCGCAGGTAGCGGGGCGGAAGGGTCACGGGCGGTCGGGACAAGGGGCGTCTCCTGCGAGGCGGGGTGGCAGGAGGCGATCATGGCGAAGTGCTCACGGCAGGGTGGGGAACGAAGATTCGCAGCTGCGCCGATGTGACCACCCCCCGGCCGCTGTCATGCGGCGGGCGCTATCAGCGGAAGCGCAGCAGCTTGCGGTAGTCGCCCTTCATCATGGCGGTGGCGTCGCGCACCAGGCGATAAGCGAAGGACCGGGCGTCCGAATTCTTGAAATCGGATGCCGAGAGATGCGCGGCCTCGTCCCTGCCGAGCGCGATCGCGATTTGGCGGTATGTCGCCCCGGCGAGGCGCAGATCGAGCGCGCGAAGCATCAGCTCGAGCCGGGCCGCGCGGATCGGGGTGAGCGGCCATCCGCGCGGCAATGGGCCGGTTCGCTTGCCCGACATGAGTCGATGGAAACGCAGCAGGCTGAGGATGCGCTTGATGAAGTCCTTGTCGAGCGGGACGATCGCGGCGAGCGGCCGGCCGGGCGTCGGATCGCGCAGCCACAGCCGATGCTCGCCGGCCGCGTCAGCGACGACGACATGCCGGCCGTCGATTCCGGCCTGGTCGGCGAGCAGCGCGCCCAGCGCCAGCGGATCGACCGCCTTGGCGCCGGTATATCCTTCCGGCGCAGCGTCGAGGATCACGGTGACGGCGGTGAGTTCCGGCCGCCAGATCACCGTGCCCGACAGCTCATCAGGCAGATAGGCGAAAGGACAACCCCCAGCGGCGGGCGAGCGTCGTTCGCTCGCTGGCCGGGGCGTTCGGGTTCAGTCGCGCCCGCTCTGCGCGATACTGGCGGTTGCGTTGCAGGAACGCGGCGGCGAATTCGGCCCGGCCCGGCGTGTCCGGCGCATTGCCGGCACGCCGCGCGCGCCCTTCGGGCGTCATTGGCATGGGATCATCCTCTCCAGCCGCTCATTGTGCGGAGTCTGGACCGCCGAGGATCGGGAGAAGCACTGCATCCCGACAGCGCGAAGGCCGCGCCAGGCGATGCCGGCCGCGCATCGGAATCCACGACCGGAAAAATCCATTTCGGTCTGAATGTTAACTTATTCGATGGCGCGCGGGCCGAGCAGATATGCGTAGCCCACTTCGGTCATCCAGCGCGCGCGGGCGAGATGGCTCTCATGCATCGCGCGGGCGCGTTCGGGTTCCGCGGCCGGATCGATCCCGAAGATATGCGCCGCCGCGTCGCGCCAGTCGGCGCCCTCGTCGTCGGTATCGAGCAGGCGGATATAGTCGGCGAGGTGATCCTCGTCATAGGCGGTGAGCCGCGGCGCGTCGGGCGCGCGATCCTTGAAATGCTTGCCGGTCATAACGCCCCCGTTCCTCCAGTCCCGTTAACCTTTTAGACCGAAACGGAGACGATTCTATACGCACGGCGGGCATGGCTTCGCGCGTCGTCCGCAATGGTCGGGTTCCAGGTCAGCAGCGGTTCGTCTGCGGTGCGCCCCCGCAAACTTCGCTCCTGACCCTGATCGGGGAGTTGGAAAACCGGAATATCTCGGTCCCTGTGACCTTTAGCCCGGAAGCCTGTTGTATACGTCACAGGCTCCCCGACCATGTGGTCAAGGATAGCGGCGCCGTCACGGCCGACGCCCAACCGGATATTCAGGGGTTTCCACGCCCCAGGCCGCCGCGTAGCGGCCCACGTCTTTCTTAGGACGGGGACGCCGTTCTGGCTACTGTCTCTTGCGAGCCGGGCGATGCCCGGCGAGCGCGCGCCATGACGGCCGCGCGGACCTATGGGCCGCGCGGCCGCCGCTGCTCCGGGCAGGACCTGCAGCCGGTTGTCGGTTGTCGGTTGTCGGTTCTCAATATCGGCCCGAGAAAGGCAAGAACGGCTGTTCTTTCCAGCTTCGGTCAACACGGCGGTAGGTCAGCCGCCGGCAGCGAAATGCGTTCCAGGTCCAAATCAGCGGCTCAAAGCCGTGCCACCAATCGGCGTCAATGTCGCCGCAACGCCCTTCAAAGCAAAGCTTATGGCGCGCGTCATAGAGTCGAAACTCCATCGGCAAACTGTCGCCCTCGTTCGTGCCGGCATAGGCGATGCTTCCTTCGGCATCTTCACCGACCCCGGCAAGGGAAGTGCCCATATGATCGGATGTGATAATCCAGCGCATGATATAATTCCTTGTGAGGGTGGCGCCCGCCGCAGGGACGGGCGCGAATGATGGGAAAGGGTGGCGACCTATGCGGCCGCCCGGCGATGCTGCCGCGCGGCAAGCCGCTTGCTGGCGGTGTGATAGTGGCCGTTGTCCAGTTCTATGCCGGTCCAGTCGCGCCCGAGTTGCTGGGCTGCCGCAAGGGTCGAACCGCTACCGCTGAATGGGTCCAGGACAAGGTCGCCCGGCTGCGTGAAAGCCTCGATCAATGGCGCCAGTGCTTCAACCGGCTTCTGCGTGGGGTGCAGGCGGTTCCCGCTGTAAGGAAAATCGAGCACATCGGGGATAGGCCGTGTCGGACGGACGGGATTGCCCTTTGCCAACAAATAGGCTTGCTCATGTTCATAGCGAAGGAAGCGGGCCGATGACGCATAACGCTTGCGGAAAACAAGATGGCCGACGATGCGGAAGCCTGCCGCCTTCCATGCATCCATGAACAAATCGACTTTGTTCCAGCCATAGAAGGAAACCGCAAAGCCGCCATCCTTCAAGACGCGGTGCATTTCCCGAAACGCCGGACGCAGCCACCGGCCGTTATCGTCATTGGCGACCTTGCGCCCCTGGCGGTCCCGGTAGCGGGTCACATAGGGCGGATCGGTCAGGATGAAATCCACCGTGCCGCTATCGAAAGCCTGCATCACTTCAATGCAATCACCGTTGAAGATCACATCGCGGGGAGCCTGTGCCTTGCTGGTCATATCTCAAATCCTTTGGTTCTGAAGTTCAGCGAAGCGGAATGCCGCGCCTGAACTTCTGCCCGGCGGCGAGCCAAGGGTAGCAACGGGGCAAGGGCGGCCGGGGCGGAGGGGAATCACCCGCCTGCACAAGCGAAGCGCGGAAGGTGGGGATACCGCCCCGGACGGTTCCACTTACCTTGACCGGCGCGAGGACTACGTCCTTAGCAACGATCGCGCCGCCTTGGCGGCGCGAAAAGCAAATGACAGCCGGGATTACCGGCGCGGCCTTCAGGCCGATCCCTGCTCGATCCCCCCAGACCGCTATCCTGCGAGGCACAAAAAAACCCGATGGCGTGGGGCGCCATCGGGTGCTGTCCGCCTTACAGGTCGCGGTAGGCTGCAACCTCATCGCTGAGGTAGGGGATGTATCCGTGGGCGCGTGCCAGTTCGCGCGCTTCCCACTTCCGTTCCCATTCCGGCTTGGCCTGCTCGGCGGCCATCTTCCGGTCGGCCCTGGCCTTGTTGATCCTGCGAATCTTTGCCCAATCCTTTTTCATGTCTGCCTCCTGTGTGCTGGCGTTGCTGATGCATCAGGCAGGCTTTGGCGGGCGACGCGGGCAAGCTGAAAAACGGAGGGTCCGCTTGCGGAAACCGTAGGCGCTGGCGCCGGTTTTCTGCTTGGTGGCTATGCCACTTCCCGCATGAGGCGCCCGGCAAAGCCAGATGCGCTAATCAGCAACCAGCCCGGGAGGGAGATGAACGGATTTTCGGGCAAAGCGGGATCGGCAAGGCTAGGGCCATAGTGGAAAACACGCCGGGCAAGGTAGGAATGGGGGCAGAAGTGGGACGCTTCCCCTGCACTTTGCGCGCATGGATGCCTCCGTCGACCAGGATGCGGAGTCCTGGGCTTACCGTTATCTGGCTGGGCGGGCGCCTGTAGCGAGTATGGCATCGTCCGGTGGCAGGCCGATGCAATGGCTGGTGCGGTTTCGCACGGCGCAGATCCTTTATGGAAAACTGGAAGCGCCCCGCCATTGCTGGCGGGACGCTTCCGCGGTCAGTCGACCTTCAGCTCGAACTTGCCCGTTGTCTCGGTCGAGACAAGCCGGAGATGAACGTCCGGCGCCAGGACCGGATTGAGTTTGAGCGAAGCGTAGGGCTTCTGGTCCTTGGTGGCCTTGAGCCAGCCCACACCGAATTCCACGCGTTCATCGTCGGCGGCAACGATGCGATAGTCGGGCGACTTGTCGCTTGCCTTGTCGCCGATCCGAAGGATTTCCACCTTCTCGCTGAGACCGAAAAAGCGGATTTCGCCGTGAAAGCCGCGATCGGTCGCTTTGAAGTTTCCGCAGATCATGTCGTCAGTCCTTTCTTGACTCGGGACCGCGCCCTTCGCGGCCTCGTGGCGTGTCGAAGATCGGGGACGTTCGGCTGCGCACCGCTTGCGGCCTATGGACGGCCAAAGGGCCGCTTTTTTGCTTCGCGCTGCAAAGCCGAAGGCGGCGGAAAAAAGCTGCCCGGCGCCGTTGCGCCGCCAGGTGGACACGATCAGATCAAGCCACGAGGGAGGCCGCGAGGGTCGGTCGGGCAGGCAGGACGGGAGACAATGCTGCACCCGGTATTTCAGCGGACCCAGCAGCGATGGCTGGGTTATGGCTTTCGCGTCGGCGTGGCAGGATTCACGGGCGAGCGAACAGCGCGGTGAATAGGCGCTCGGCTTCGGCCATGCCGTCGTCGGTCAGATGCACCGACTTTGCCTTGCGCGCAGGATCGGAGATCAGCCCGCGTTCGTGCAGTCGATCCATCGCGCTCCAGTCGAAGCCTTTCCAGGCCGTGCCGGTGGTGCTGAGGTTGAGCCATAGCAGGGCAAGCACCGCCTCGTCGATTCTGTCGGTGTCGGTGTCGGTGTCCGTCCGCGAGTCCATGCGCGGGAGGATAGCAAACCGGGCTGCACACGGCATCCACGATCCCGCCGTGAGCACTTATCTTTGCTACGCTACACTTCGCTATTTCCGCCTTGCGCCGCCGTGCGCCGAATCCCGCCGCCGTTGCTACGGGTCCGGCATGTATGCGCCCGAGGGCGATTTTGCTGGATTCCCGAGAGATGCGCGGCAGCTTGAGCAATATGGGACTCTCTCGCAAACGTCGCCGCCGCGCACCCCGCGGCTGGTCGGAAGGGCTGGAAGACCTGCACGATTACATGCAGCCGCAGCCGACGCGCGCGTCGGCGCGCAAGAATGCCGCCAGCGCGCCGATCGTCGTTACCGACGACTGGCCCGAGCAGGTTCCCATCGGCGATGCCGAGTTGCGCGTCATCGAAGGCGCTTTTCGTGAGGAGCTGGACGCCCTGTTCGGGCCGCTCCCCTAAAACGGCCAATGGAAAGGGGTTGAAATGTTCGTCAAAGTGACGTACATTGTAGCGGAAATGGATAAGTCAGGAGTCGGTCCCATGCCGCGCAAACAAGCCGTAGCGGAGTCCGCCAGAGCCAATCGCGTCGAGCGGCTCGGCTTCCGTATTGACGAAGAAACGAAGGATTTGATCGAGCGGGCAGCTCACCTCACGCGGCGCAAGGTCAGCGACTTTTGCGTGACAGCGCTAGCCGACACGGCGCGGCGAACGATCGCCGAGCATGAAACGCTCGTGCTGTCGGATCGCGACCGCGCGGCGTTCTTCGATGCGCTCATCAATCCGCCCGAGCCCAGCGAGCGGCTGATCCGCGCTCTCCAGGAGCACCGGCGCCGGGTTGCGTCCTGATCATGACGGCGCATGCGGATTTGCAGGTCGAGCCGCTGGGGCCGCATCACGACCGCGAGGGATTTTCCTGCGGCATCGACAGTCTCGATCGATATTTGCGGAGGCAGGCGGGCCAGGACATGCGCCGCCGCTCGGCTGGTGTGTTCGTTCTCGCCGAGCGTGCAAATCCCGGCGTGGTTCTCGGCTATTACACGCTTAGTCAGGCCAACATCGCGCAGGGCGACATTCCGGCAGCGGCGCGAAAGCATGTCCCGCGTTACCCGCTCGTCGCCGCGACGCTGATCGGCCAGCTCGCGGTGTCGCAAGCGAGGCAGGGCGAACGCCTTGGGGCGATCCTGATCGCCGATGCCGTCGAGCGCGTCTGGGCGACGGCCGCGACAGCTGGCTCGTCGATACTCGTCGTGGACGCCATCAATGATCGCGCGGCAGCCTTCTACGAAGGCAATGGCTTCGTGCGCCTGCCAGATTCCCAACGCCTCGTGCTGCCGATGCACACTATTCAAAGATTGGTCGAACGATGACGAACGCTGCTCTCGCCCCCTCGGAAACCGGAGCCGTGCAACCGGCGCTGCGGGCCGCGCTCTACCTGCGCGTCTCGTCGCCGCGTTCGGCCGAGAGCGATCTGTCGATCCCGGACCAGCGCCGCCAGACGTCGAGCTATTGCCACTCGAACGGCTGGGAAGTCGCGGCCGAGTTTGTCGAGCCGGGGGTTTCGGGCACAGACGATCGCCGTCCCGCCTTCCAGGAAATGATCGACGCGGCGCTGGAAAGGCCGTCGCCCTTCGACGTGATCGTGGTCCATAGCTTCTCGCGCTTTTTCCGCGATCAATTCCAGTTCGAGTTCTACCTCCGCAAGCTGGCGAAGAACGGCGTGCAGCTCGTCTCCATCACGCAGATTCTCGGCGATGATCCGATGAGCGAGATGATGCGGAAAATCATGACGCTGTTCGACGAATATCAGTCGAAGGAGAACGGCAAGCATACGCTGCGCGCGATGAACGAAAACGCCCGGCAGGGTTTCTGGAATGGCGCCCGTCCTCCGATCGGCTATCGCGCGGTCGCGGCCGAGCAGCGCGGCGCGAAGATCAAGAAAAAGCTGGAGATCGATCCGCTCCACGCCGAAACGGTGCGCCGCATTTTCCGGCTGGCGCTGGAAGGCGCGGATGGGCGCGGGCCGATCGGGGTCATGGCGATCGCGTGCTGGCTCAATGAGAATAATATCCGCACGCGCTATGGCGGTCGGTGGGGCAAGGGCATGGTCCATCAGGTGCTGACGCGGACCACCTATATCGGCGAGCACCGCTTCAACACCTATGACGTGAAGAAGGGGCGCGCGAAGCCGGAGACCGAGCACGCCATCATGGAGGTGCCGCCGATCATAACGGTGGCGGAGTTCGAGGCCGTGCAGCGATCCTTGAAAGCGCGCAGCCCGAAGATGATGCCGCCGCGGGCGGTGGGCGGATCGACGCTCTTGACGGGCATCTGCTTCTGCGCCTGTTGCGGTGGCGCGATGACGCTGCGCACCGGCACCAGCCGGAGTGGGCAGGAGTATCGCTACTACACCTGCGCGACCAAGGCGACGAAAGGGAAGACGGGATGCCCCGGCGTCTCGCTTCCGATGGATCGGCTGAACGAGGCGGTGATCGAGCACCTGGAGAAGCGGCTGCTCGATCCCGCGCGCCTTGAAGTGCTGATGGACCAGCTTATTGCCCGACGCGACGAATGGGTGACCGAGCGCCGCCAGCACGTCGCCGAGATGGAACGGCGCGCGACTGAGGTCGAGACCAAGCTTTCCCGGCTCTATGAAGCGATCGAGAATGGATTGGTCGATATGGGCGATCCGTCGCTCAAGGCGCGGATTGCCGAGCTGACCACCATCCGCGACCAGGCCAGAGGCGATGCCGAGCGCGCGGTCGCACACATTGAGCGGATCAGCCCGGAGATCACGGTCGAGAGCCTTCACGCCTTCGCGCTGGTCGCCAAACGCAAGCTCCGCCACGACGATGGCTCCTATGCGCGAAACCATATTCGGGCGGTGGCCCAGCGGGTCGAGGTCCACAGCAAGACGGATGTGCGAATCTGCGGCACGCGCACCGAGTTGCTGCGCACCCTCACCGCCGTCTCTGGCGTAGAGGCGGCGGTGCTAGGGACTCGGGCTTTTGGACCGAAATGGTGCCCAGGAGAGGACTCGAACCTCCACGCCCTTTCGAGCGCCGCCACCTGAAGACGGTGCGTCTACCAATTCCGCCACCTGGGCACTTTCTCTTCGGTGGGTGCTGTTGGGCACTCGCCGTCGGTGGAGGGGCCAATACGGGTGAGGCCGGGGGGTGTCAACACGGGTTTTGTCATTTTCATGGCATCTTTTTTTCCACAGCCGGCAATTTTCCGCTTGGCCGGGCACTGTGGTTGATCCGGGGCATTGAACGGCTGGCCCTGGCTGTGCCAAGGCGCGATGAAACATGGTGTGGAGCGGCCGGCGCGCCGCTTCTTCTCGCAAACCGACCAAGTGGAACAGGCAAGGCTATGGGCAACGTGCGCGATCTGGAAGACAAGCTGGTGGTGCTGGTGGGTGGCAGCGGCTTTTTCGGCAGCCATCTTGCGCAGGAATTGCTGGAGCGCGGCGCGCGTCTGCGCGTGTGCAGCCGGCATGTCGAGCGCGGCTATGCGATCAAGGCGCTGGGCAACCTGGGCCAGGTGCAGTTCCTGCGCGTGAACGTGCAGAACGAACGCTCGCTGGCGGCCGCGTTCCTGGGTGCCGATGCGGTGGTCAACCTGGTCGGCGCGTTCAAGGGTGATCTCGATGCCGTTCAGGGCCGCGGCGCGGGCCGCGTGGCGGCGCTGGCCAAGGATGCCGGCGCGCAAGCGTTCGTGCATGTCTCGGCGATCGGCGCCGATGCCGGATCGCCGGTCGCCTATGCCCGTACCAAGGCCGAAGGCGAAGCGGCGGTGGCAGCGGCCTTCCCCGGCGCGGTGGTGGTGCGCCCGTCGGTGCTGTTCGGGCCCGACGACGCGTTCCTCAACCTGTTTGGCAAGGTGATCAGCCAGTTCCCGGTGGTGCCGGTGTTCGGCCCCGAAGGGCGCCTGCAGCCGGTGTTCGTCGATGACGCGGCCTGCGCCATCGCCACGATCCTGGGCGATTTCCACGCCCAGGCCGGCAAGACATTCGAACTGGCCGGCCCCGAAGTGCTGACGATGATGGAGATCAACCAGCGCATCGCCAAGGCGCAGGGGCGCAAGCCCGTGCTGGTGCCGGTGGGCGATGCCATGGCCGGCCTGTTTGCCAGCCTGCCGGGCACGCCGCTGTCGCGCGATCAGCTGGCGCTGCTTCAGGCCGGCAGCGTGGCGAGCGGTACTCTGCCGGGCCTCGCCGAGCTGGGCCTGCGCGCACGGCCGTTGGGCCTGTTCCTCGATCGCTGGATGCTGCGCTATCGCAAGGCGGGGCGGTTTGGCGTGAAAAGCCTGGGGTGATTGCCGAGGGCAGTTGGCCTTTTCGGTGAGCTCAGGACAGGCCCTTCGACAGGCTCAGGGCGAACGGAGTTCTTTTCCTCTCCCCGTTCGCCCTGAGCCTGTCGAAGCCCCCTAGGCGTTCACATCGGCATAGTGGGCCGGTGGCTGGATCACGTCCATCCGTTCCGACAGGAGCGGGCGAAAGCTCGGCCGGCTCTTGAACACGGCGTACCAGTCGCGCGCCTGCTCGTGGCCGTTCCAGTCGATCCCGCCCAGGTAATCGGCCACGGAAAGCTGCGCTGCGGCAGCGAGGTCAGCCAGGCTCATGGTCGATCCGGCCAGCCAGGGGCGATTGTCGATCAGGTGATCGATATAATAGAGGTGGTCGTGCGCCAGGCGCAGCGCCTCGCGCAGCATGCGCGAATCGGGTGACTGGCGATAGACCAGCCGCTTCTTCATCCGCTCTTCCAGCAGGGGCATGGTCACGTCGGCGAAGAAGTTCTCGTCGAACAGCGCCACCAGCCGGCGGATCTCGGCGCGGTTGGTGGCCGTGCCGTTGATCATCGGGTTCTTGTCGTTGGTTTCTTCCAGATATTCGCAGATCGCCCGGCTATCGACCAGGGTGATGCCACGTCCTTCGTCGCGCAGCACCGGGGTGCGCACGGCGGGATTCAGCTTCTGGAATTCCTCGCGATAGTCCCAGGGATTTTCGCGAACCAATTCATAAGGGATGCCCTTTTCCGCCATGAGCAGCCGGACCTTGCGGCTGAACGGGCAAAGGGGAAACTGATAAAGCTGCCACATGCCCCTTCCATGGACGAGGGGCACGGGCCAAGTCCAGCGCCGCCATCATGCCGGGGTGCAATTTTTGCTCCTAATGAAACATGCGCATGCGGTCGCGCAGCACGTCGAGGCCGATCTGCTCGATCGCCGTGATCGGGCAATCGGCCTCCAGCAGCCTGGCCAGCGAGCGCTGCTTCTGCGCGATCAGGTCGATCGCCTGCAGCACGTCCATGTGTCGCGCGGCCACGTCCAGGTCCGTGCACAGGCGCCCGCCCAGGTCTTCCACTTCCAGCGCCAGTTCCTCCAGCACCACGGCGATGCGCTGATGCGTGGCATCGCGCAGGCTGGCCGCGTCCGGCGCGGACGGGACCGGGCCAGGTGCGGGTGGGGGCGGGGCATCGAAAGGCACGAAGCCTTCGTTCTCGACCGTGTGCGCCGCCTCGGCGCGGGCCGTGGTGCCGGCCCCGCGGGGGGCGGGGTCGGGCTCGGGCCAAAGGTCGGTCGTGTCGATAGGCATCGCAATGGCTCTCCGCAGCGTCGCGTCAGGTGGTCTTGGTTCAGGCCGCTTCGGCCATCGAATCGCTGTCGGCCAGCGCCGCCAGGTTCAGCACCATGACCATCTTGTCTTCGATCGCGGCCAGGCCATCGAGGAACGGGACCACCGTATCGCTGCCCGAGGCCGGCGGCGGGGGCTGCATCGCTTCATCGGGCACGGTCACGATGTCGCTGACCGAATCGACGATCCAGCCGCCGATCTGGCTGCCCAGCTGTGTAACGATGATGGCGTGGCGCGGGGTCGGCTCGGTGGCGCGCCAGCCCAGCCGTGCGGCGAGGTCCACCACCGGCAGCACAGTGCCGCGCAGGTTGACGACGCCGGCCACATAGTGCGGCACGCGCGGCAGTCGCGTGGTTGGGGTCCAGGCGCGGATTTCGCGGATGGCCATGATATCGAGGCCAAACACCTGGCCTTCCACTTCGAAGGTGATCAGTTCGCGGATCATTGCTTGTCTCCCTTCAGGACGGCGATGGCCATGGCTTAGTGCGACACGCGGCGCACGGCCGCGACCAGCTTGGCCGGGTCGAACGGCTTGACGATCCAGCCGGTGGCGCCGGCGGCGCGGGCGCGGGCCTTCTTTTCTTCCGAGCTTTCGGTGGTCAGCACCAGGATCGGGCGATCGCGGTGGCGGCTGCCTTCGCGCAGGCGCTCGATCAGGCCAAAGCCATCAAGCCTTGGCATGTTGATGTCGGTGATCACCACATCGACTTCGTTGAGGGCCAGCCAGTCGAGCGCGGCGATGCCGTCCTCGGCCTGCGAGACATCGAAGCCTTGCGAGGTGAGTGCGTGGTTGAGCAGGGCCCGCATCGACGGGCTGTCGTCTACGGTCAGGATCCGGGTGGTAGTGGTCATGCCTGGACTCGCTTTTCCATTCAGAACAGTTCGACATCGCCCAGCGATTTGGCCGGACGCGCAGTGGGTTGCACAGGTGGCGCGAGCCGGTCTTCCACCGTGCGGAGGCGGACCTGGCCCGATGCCGGGCGGAAATCGACACGCCGCGCCTGGGTCCCGCCAAGGTCTTCGCGCAGCAGCGCGATGCCTTCGTTGGCGAGGAACTTGCGCGCGAACTCGGCATTGACCGAGCCGATCTTCATCATGTTGCGGTTGACGTTGGCCCCGCCATAGAGGTGCGCCTTGAGCTTTGACTTGCGCGCGCCCTTGGCCAGCATTTCGTTGACCAGCAGTTCCATGAGGTAGAGGCCGTAGTGTTCGTCCACTGCGGTGTCATAGCCGGCGGGCGGCTCTGCCAGCAGGAAGTGGTTCATGCCGCCCACGCGGGCTTCGGGATCGAACAGGCAGGTGGCCACGCAACTGCCCAGCACTGTGGAATATTCCAGGCTCTTGTCGGCGCTGGCCAGGGCCTGTCCCTGCATCACGGTGATCCGCTCCAGGCCGCTGGGGTTGGGCAGGATGGGTTTGTGAAACATGGCTCAGGCCGCCTTGCTGAATGCGTGGCGGGCGATGTGCCCGATCGGCGCCACCACCTTGGCCGCGCCCAGCGAGATGGCGGCGCGCGGCATGCCAAAGACGGTGCAGGTCGCCTCGTCCTGGGCAATCGTGCGCGCGCCCTGCTGGGCCATGGCCAAAAGGCCCTTGGCCCCGTCAGAGCCCATGCCCGTCAACAGGATGCCCACGGCCTGGGCGCCGACCACTTCGGCGACCGAGGAAAACAGCACGTCGACCGAGGGCAGGTGGCCCGATACCGCCTCGCCCCGGCGCAGCTTGGCGTGCAGGCTGGTGGTGCCGCCGATGCCGAGGTGGCGATCATCGCCCGGTGCGAGATAGACGTTGCCCTCGCGCAGCGGCATGTCGGGCTCGGCCAGCTGGATGCGCGGCGGGCAGTTCTGGTCGAGCGTGCGCGCCACGGCCGGGGCAAAGCGTTCGTTGATGTGCTGCACGATCAGCGTGGGCGGGCAATCGGCCGGGAAATCCGACAGGAGGATCTGCAGCGCCTCCACCCCGCCGGTGGAGGAGCCGATGGCGATGAGCCGCGGGCGATCGGCGATCGACAGCCGCGCCTGGCTGGCGATGCGGCTGGTCGGCACGGCCGGCGCCGGCGCGCCGCGCGGGGCAAAGCGCACTTTGGATGCGCTGCGGATCATGTTCGCCAGGCGGCCGCTGTCTTCCAGCGTCATGCCCTGGCCCATCTCGCTCTTGGCGTAGCAATCGACCGCCCCCAGCGCCAGCGCGCGTGCGGTGGTATCGTTGCCCTGCTGGGTGGCGCCTGACACGATGATCACCGGCGTCGGGCGCAGCTGCATGATCTTTTCCAGGAAATCCAGGCCGTTCATGCCCGGCATTTCCACGTCGAGCGTGACCACGTCGGGGTCGAGCTCGCGGATCATCTGGCGCCCTTCGGCGGCGTTGGCGGCGGCGGCCACCACTTCAATATCCGGCTCTTTCGACAGCCGGTTCATGAGGATGGCCCGCATCGTGGGCGAATCCTCGACAATCACCACGCGGATCGTCATGCCGCCCTCCTCGAATAGATCGTTGGTCCCATGTTCGCCAGTTCTTCCAGAGCCGGGCCAGTGACCCGCTCGCTGTGGCCGATATAGAGGTGGCCGCCGCGCACGAGCTTTTCGGCAAAGCGCGCCACGAGCCGTTCCTTGGTTGGATTGTCGAAATAGATCATCACGTTGCGGCAAAAGATCACGTCAAAGGCGCCGGCCATGGGCCAATCGCCCAGCAGGTTCAGATGGCGAAAGCGCAGCAGTGCCTGTGCCTCGGGCGCGATCGTGGCGTCCTGGCCATCGGGCACGGTCCAGGCGCGGCGCAGCGCTTCGGGCACGGGCTTGAGGTCTTCCTGGCGATAGCGCGCGGCCTGGGCCTTGGTGATGGCGTGGGTGGCGATGTCGCTTGCCAGGATGCGGATATCGCGCCGTGCCAGCTTGAGCCCTTCGCTGCGATCCGGGCCAAGCAGGGTCATCACCAGCGACCAGATTTCCTCGCCGCTGGAACAGCCGGCCGACCAGATGCGCACTTTGCCGCCGCGATCGAGCTGTTCGATCAGATGGGGCCGAACGACCTGGGCGAAATGCTCGAAATGGTGCGCCTCGCGATAGAAGAACGTGTGGTTGGTGGTCAGCGCGCAGATCGCCTTGGTGCGTTCGGCCGCATCCTCGCGAATGCGCAAAACATAGGCGCCAAACGTCTGGCAGCCCGAATCCCGCACCAGCGGCGCCAGGCGCGAATAGACCAGCATGGCCTTGCCCGGCGGCAGCACGATGCCCGCCTCGCGATGGGCGATCTCGCTCACCGCCTGGAAATCGGCGGCATCGTAGACCCCCGGGCTGACGCCGGGCAGGCTGACGTCGAAGGCGGCGTGCACGCTCATGCCGCTTCTGCCAGCCCGTGCGGGTGCGACAGGTCCATCTGGCCATGTTCCGCCAGGCTGCGCGCGACCAGGCCATCGACATCGACGATCAGCGCCACGCGGCCATCGCCCAGGATGGTGGCGCCCGCCACGCCCTCGACCGAGCGGTAGTGGGTATCCAGGCTCTTGATCACCACCTGGCGCTGATCGACGATCGAATCCACCAGCAGCGCGGCGCGGCCGGCGCCTTCGGTTTCCACCACGATCAGCACGCCATCCTGCGGCGCTTCCACCGCGCCATAGGCGCCCACTGCCACGTGCAGCGGCACCACCGGAATGAAGCGGCCGCGCACGTTCATCATCGCGCGGTTAGAGCCCAGGCCTTTCACGTCTTCCACCGCCGGACGCAGCGATTCGACCACGTTGGCCAGGGGGACCACGAGCGTCTGGTCGCCCACGTTGACCACCATGCCGTCGGAAATCGCGAGCGTGAGCGGCAGGGTCAGCGTGAACGTGGTGCCCACGCCCTGTTCGGATTCGATGGTGATGCGCCCGCCCAGGTCCTTCACGTTCTGGCGCACCACATCCATGCCCACGCCGCGCCCGGAAATGTTGGACACGGTCTGCGCGGTGGAAAAACCGGGGGCAAAGATCAGCGCATCGATTTCTTCCTTGGACAGCTGGGCATCGGGCGCAACCAGGCCCTTCTCGATGGCCTTGGCCAGCACGCGTTCGCGGTTGATGCCGCGCCCATCGTCGGCAATGCGGATCAGGATGCGGCCAGAGCGGTGCTCGGCCGAAAGCGTCAGCGTGCCTTCGGCGCTCTTGCCGGCGGCGAGCCGCTCCTCGGGCTTTTCGATGCCATGGTCCACCGCGTTGCGGATCAGGTGGGTCAGCGGTTCGCCCAGCCGCTCGATCACGGTCTTGTCCAGCTCGGTGCTTTCGCCCGAGACTTCCAGGCGCACGTGCTTGCCGGTGCTGGCGGAAAGTTCGCGCATGATGCGCGGCACGCGGCTGAACACCGAGCCGATCGGCTGGGCGCGGATCGCCATGGCGCTTTCCTGGATATCGCGCGTCAGGCCATCGAGCACGGCGATTTCCTCGCTCGCGGCCAGGCCCTCGCTCGACAGGCGCTGGGCCATCATCGCCTGGGCGATGACCAGCTCGCCCACGGCATCGATCAGCTTGTCGAGCTTGGACAGCTCGATGCGGATCGACTGGCCTGGCGCGGGCGGGGCTGGCGGCGTGGCAGCGGCAGCTGCGGCGGCCGGCGCGGCCGGCGGTGCAACCGGTGCCGGCGGCGCGCTGGGCGGGGTGGCAGGGTCTGCGGCCACGGGCGGCGCGGGTTGCGCGGCGGCCGGTTGCGGCGCGGGCGCGGGGGCTGGCACCGCCATCGATACCGGCGGCGGCGCAGCAGCGGCTGGCGCGGGCACTGCCGCTGCCGGCAGGCGCACCGCCGGCATGGTGGCTTCGCTGCCGATGGCGATTTCGCAATCGTCGCCGACGAAATCGAAGATGTCGCGCACGCTCGCTTCGTCAACGCTGCCGGGCATGCGGAATGTCCAGCCGAGATAGCCCATGCCGGGGTCGAGCACGTCAAGGTGCGGCACCGCGCCGATATCGCATTCCACGCAGGCGCCGCCCAGCTCCAGCACCTCGCGCAGCATCAGCATCGGCTCGCTGCCGTTGCGCATGGCGCCGGCATGGGGGCGGATCTTGACGATCCATCCGGCCGGGGTGGCGTCGTTGTCCCCGGCGCTTTCCGCCGCGCCCTCTGCCTTGTCGCTGGCCGCCATGGCGCCGGCGATGCTGTCGAGCATCGAATCGAAATCGAGGCCCATGTCGTCAAACCCGGCGTCGTCGCTGCTGGCCGTGGCCGGTGCAGGTTCGGGTTCCGGCTGCTGCGCGGGTTCATGCGCGGCAGCCGGCGCGGCGCCAGCGTTGGCGGCCATCGCAGCGGTCAGTTCGGCCTGGAGCGCGGCATCGTCGGGCGTGTCGCCCTGGCCGCGCGCGGCCATGACATGGTCGCTCAGCGTATCGAGCGCGCGCAGCAGCAGGTCGATCAGCGGCTCGGTGATCGCCACGGTGCCATCGCGCACGTCTGACAGCAGCGTCTCGAACGTGTGGGTATAGGCCTGCAACGCGATGAAGCCAAAGGCGCCGGCGCCACCCTTGATCGAGTGGACGCCGCGGAACACGGCGTTGACGGTATCGGCGTCCTGCGTGCCTTCCTTGCACGCGGCCAGGCCCTGTTCGGCCGCGGCCAGCGATTCCTCGCACTCGGCAAAGAAGATCGCCTGGATTTCTTCCGCGTTCATGCGTGCGCTCCGTCAAAGAGTTCGGCTTCCAGCCCGATCTGGCGGGCAGCTTCGCGCAGGGCCGGCGAGGGTTCGATCACCGCGCCATCGCCGCTGCGCCGCGCGCTCACCAGAACCTGGAACATCGCCTGGCCCACGTGGGTGCAGGCCGTGCCATCGATCTGCAGCGGGCCGGTGCCCAGTGCCGCCACCAGTTCGGGCAGCAGCACCTCGGCAGCCGCCCGGTCGCAGCGGGGTGGCAGAGTGATCGTGGGCATCGCGTCGGTTTCCCCTCGATAGCGCAATGACGTGAAAGTCAGCTTTCTGGCGGCCGCTGCGTGGGGCGAATCGGCCGTTGCCAAGGGTTTGGCGCGGGCCGTGGGCAACACGGTGGCGGGTGGTCGACACAGGCTTAGCGGGAATGGGGAAAGGCGCGCTTTCCGGGCTCTTAGGGTGAGATACCTAGGGGCGCGGATGGAATTTGCACCGGGCTCGCTGGCTATGGATGGGCTTGCAGATGGCGCCGTGTCAGTGGCGCCCAGACGAAGGTTTCATGATCCATGCACGAAGCTCGCGTTCTTGTGGTGGACGATTCGGCGGCGATGCGCGCGCTGTTTTCGGACATCCTCGACCAGACCAAGAATGTTGTCGTCGTCGGCGCAGCCGCCAATGCGGCAGACGCGCGCGAACGCATTGCGGATCTCAAACCCAACGTGATCACGCTCGACGTGGAAATGCCGGGGATGAGCGGGATCGAGTTCCTGGAAGAGATCATGGGCAGCAATCCGCTGCCGGTAGTGATGCTTTCCAGCCTGACCCAGGCGGGCACCGAAACCTCGCTCAAGGCGTTCGAGCTGGGCGCGGTGGAATGCTTTCCCAAGCCGCTCAAGGCCACGCCCGAACAGTTTGCCAAGACCGTGGGCAAGCTGGGCAAGATCGTGCTGGCCGCGGCCAATTCCAACGTGCGTGATCGCTCCAAGCAGCAGGCCAAGCGCGAGGCAGCCGCTGCCGACGCGGCCAAGTTTGCCTGGAACGGGCGCTGCGTGGCGTTCAGCGCCTCGATGGGCGGGATCGACGCGCTGACCACGATCCTGTCGCAATGGCCCGACGAATGCCCGCCCACGGTGATCTGCCTTCAGGCCGAACCGATGCTGGCCGAAACCTTCATCAAGCGGCTGGATACCGATCTGGGCTGCAGCGTGAAGATCGCCCGCGATGGCGCAGCCCTTGCCCAGGGCACGATCCACATTGCCGCCGATCCCGATCGCCACGTGGTGATCGAGCCGGGCCAGCCGCCCAAGATCCGCCTGATGGAGCGCGAGCCGGTGGAGGGCTCGCGCCCTTCGGCCAACCTGCTCTATGGCTCGATCGCGCGCGCCGGCATTCCGGCGGTGGGCGCGCTGCTTACCGGCATGGGCAACGATGGCGCCAAGGGTTTGAAGCTGCTGCACGACAGCGGCATGGACACGATCGTGCAGGACCCCAAGAGCGCCCTGGTGAGCGAGGCCCCGGCCGCCGCTATCGAGATCGGCGCGGCGGGTCGCCAGATCGCGCTCGATGATCTGGGCGCGGCGGTGATCGGCCTGTGCAACCAGAGCTGAGCAGGATACCACACATGCAAAGGCCCGGTGACGCTGCGGCGTCACCGGGCCTTTGCTGTCACGTCATTGCCAGGGCTGCGGGTGATCAGTGGCCCATCATGGCCTGGCGGATTTCCAGGAAATCCTTGCGGATGGTGTCCATCTTGGCCCCATCGAAGCGCAGCGCGCTATCAAGCACGGTGCGCCGGGCAGACTGGTAGAGCTGGATCAGGGCAGGGCCCGTGGGCGTCTGGCTGTCCACGCCCATCTGCAGCGCGGTCAGCGCCGAGACGGCGCGGGTCAGCGCGGCGCTCTTGGCGGCATTGTCGCCGGTCTTTTCGGCATAGATTGCCCGGCCGAGCGAGCCGGCCACCTGTTCCAGGCACAGATCGACCAATTGGCGCGGATTGGCGCCATGCACGCGCGCCTCGAAATCGACGCGGCGATAGGCTTCACCCGGATCACGGTTGTAGCGCATGTCAGAACCCGTTGCCCCTCTGGTTGTTCACGCTGCTGGCGTGGTCGGTCACGTTCACGTACCTGGCCCTATTGCCCGGGGCGTCAGCCGCTCTTGTTGTTCCACGCGGTGATCTGGTTGGTCAGGAACGTCAGCGTCGATTGCGAATCCGAAACCTTGGTGGCGAGCGCGGCATAGCGCGTGAGCAACTGGCTGCGCAGCGTGGCCTGCTGGTTCTGCAGATCGGTCAATTGCGTGGTCAGCGTCGCCTGCTTGGTGCCCAGCGAGGTGATCACCCCGCCCAGCGAACCCGGATCGGTGGTCGAGGCCACCGAGCGCGAGATCGAATCGAACGTGGCATAGACGCCGTAGAGGCCGTTGGTGAACATGGCCGCGACGCCATCGGGGTTCTTGCTCAGCGCATTGCCGAGCACCGCGGTATCGAGGCCGAACGTGCCATCGCGGTTGATCTTGAGGCCCAGGTCGCTCAGCGTGCTGGGCTGGCCATTGGCGGCATTGGGCATCACCACCTTGCTGGCCAGCGTGGTCAGCGTCTGGCGCAGCGAACGCGCGCCGGGATTGTTGTTGAGCGAGCCATTGGTGGGATCGGTATCCGACGTCAGCGTGCTGACCACCTGGTTCAGCGCATCGACCAGATCGGTCATCGCCGTCTGGATCGCGCCCGATGGATCGGAAAAGGTGATCGTGGTCGGCGCGCCGGTGTTGGTGCCGGTGAGCTTGAGCGTCAGGCCCGGCGCCGCATCGGTGATGGTGTTCGACGTGGCGGTGCGCGCCACGCCATCGAGCGTATAGGCCGCATCGGTGGCGGTGGACTTGAGCCGGGTGGCATCGCCCGCCGGCGTCCAGGCGAGGGCCGCCAGCGTGGTATCGCCAGCGGCCGGCGTGGTTTCGATCTGAAAGCCGTTGGCCGCGCCATCGGCGCCCTTGATCACCAGCTGCGCGCCGCTCGCCCCGGTTGCGACATAGGCTGAAACCCCCGCGCCCGACGCGTTGATCTTTTGCGCCAGGGTCGAGAGCGTATCGCTGCTGGTCAGCGTGATATCGACCTGCGACCGGCTGGAATCGGCCGTGAACGCGCCGCCTGCCACGGTGCCAAAGCGCAGCGTGAACGTGCCCGTTCCCACCGCGCTGGCGGTCGATGCCATGGCCGGGCTGACCAGCGTCTGTCCCTTGGCCAGCTGGGTCACTTCCAGGGTGGAGGTGCCGCTGCCGGTGAGCGTGCCCTTGGACACCGTGGCCACGCTGCTGTTGGTGATCGTCGGGGTGACGGCCAGATCGCCGGTGCGCACCCGGTCGCCCAGCGAACTGGCCAGCGAGCTGATCATCGACTTGAGCGTCGAGGCATCGGAAATCTGCGTGGCGACCTTGCTCTGCTTGGCCGTGACCGCATCGATCCGCGCGGCATATTGCGCGGCGGAAAGCTGGTCGGCCAGGCCCGCGCTGTCGATCGTGCTGGCGCCCAGCGACGCCAGCAGCTTGGCCGTCGCCGAAGACGACGAAGTGGTCGAGGTGCTGGTCGACGCCGAAGTCGACGATGTCGATGAGGTCGTGGTCATACGTTCAAGAACGTCCGGCGGTTGAGGAGTTTAAGGGCGTTCCACAGCGCCTTGCGCGGTTGCCGTCAGGCCACCGCTTCGGGCCGGCCATCGGCGTCGAAGCGCAGGGCGACGGGCACGTTGACCATCGGCGCGGGCGGAGTATCGCCGCGCTTCAACGACATCACGAACGCCAGGATCGCGGCGATCGGGCCATAGAGTTCCTCGCGGATCACCTGCCGCTCGCGCGTGGTGTAATAGACCGAGCGGGCAAGCGCGGGATATTCCAGCGTCGGCAGGGCCAGTTCGGCGGCCAGTTCGCGCATCGCCAAGGCCTTTTCCCCGCGTCCCTTGGCCAGCACGATCGGCGCGGGCGCCAGATCGGGATCATAGGCCAGCGCCACGGCAAAGTGGGTGGGATTGGTGATGACGAACTGCGCCTCGCGCATGGCCTTGTTGACGCCGGCCATGGCGATCTGGCGCTGGCGGTTGCGGATCGCCGATTTCTTTTCGGGGGAGCCTTCGCTTTCCTTGGTTTCGTCGCGAATGTCCTGAAGGCTCATGCGCAGGCGCAGGAAGCGGCGCACGAACTGCACCGGAAAATCGATGAGGGCAATCACCACCAGGCCCGAGGCGAGCAGCACCAGCAGCGACAGCATCGCGTCCCAGGCATAGCCCAGCTGCCCGGCCAGCGCGCCTTGGGTGACCTGACCGCCGCCCAGGCCAACCAGCGCCATCAGCCGCCCGCGCATCCAGAAAAAGGCCATGGCCCCCAGCAGCGTCACTTTGGCCAGGCCCTTGCCCAGCTCGATCAGCCCCTGGATGCCGAACATGCGCGCCAGCCCCTTGGCGGGATCGAGCCGCGACCCCTTTGGCGCCAGATTCCCCGCGTTCCACCGGCCAGCCGAAAACGCCAGCTGCGAGACCAGCGCCACTGCGATCAGCCCCACGCCGAGCACCAGCACCGGCGGCAGCACGTCTATCAGTGCACGGGCCATGCGCTGGCCCGGGTCGAAGTGATCCAGGCTGTCGCGATCCCAGGAAAAGCCGCTGCGCGTTACCTGGCCCAACTGGCCGAGCAGCCAGGGCCCGGCCAGCCACAGCCAGGCGATCCCGGCAAAGATCCCGGCCGCCGTGCCCAACTCGCGCGAGCGCAGCACGTCGCCATTCTTGGCCGCGTCGCGCTTGCGCTTTTCGGTTGGGGCAAATGTCTTTTCGCCGCTGCCTTCGCCCTCTGCCATGGCCGGTGCGCTCCTATTTCACCAGCAGCGCCTGGGCCTGGCCCAGGCCCAGGGCAACCAGATCGGTCAGCGCATCATCGAGCAGCGGGGCCGAGGCGATCAGCGCGGCAATGCCGCCGAGCACGCCCATCGGCAGGCCCAGGGCAAAGATGTTGAGGCTGGGCGCCGAGCGCGCCAGCACGCCAAAGGTCAGTTGCACCAGCAAGAGCAGCAGCACCACCGGCAGCGCGATGGCGAGGGCTGACACGAACATCTGCGTGCCGAACCCGGCGATCAGGCCCATGCGATCGGGGGTGAACCAGCCGCCGCCGGGGGGAAACGCGCGATAGCTTTCCACCAGCAGCGAAAACCATTGCAGGTGGGCGCCCAGGCCAAGGAAGATCACGGTGAGCAGCACCGAGAAATACTGTCCCAGCGCCGGCGAGTGCGCGCCCGACACCGGATCGGCGGCGGTGGCAATGCTCATGCCCATGCTGGCCCCGATCATTTCGGCCGCGATCATCGGCGCGGCAAAGGCGAATTGCAGCACGAAGCCCAGCGCCAGCCCGATCACCACCTCGCCCGCCGTGGCAAGCAGGCCGGGCAGCGAAAACAGCGCGGCGGGCGCCGGGATCGTTGTCCAGTTGCACAGCATCACCGCCAGGCCGCCGGCCAGCACCACGCGCACCTGCATCGGCACCTGCTGGCTGCCGAACAGCGGCACGGCAAACAGCGCCGCGCCGCAGCGCGTCATCAGGAACAGCATCCGCCAGAATTCGGTCTCCAGCGCGCCGAATCCGAAATTCATCGCGATCATGCCTACTGCCCCGTCGCGGCGATCTGGGCGAACACGTCGGTCATGAAATCGGCAATCAGCCCGAGCATCGCCCCGCCCAGCAGCACCAGGATCAGCGCGGTCACCGCCAGCTTGGGCACGAAAGTCAGGGTCTGTTCGTTGACCGAGGTGGCGGCCTGGATGATGCCCACCACCAGGCCGACGGCCAGGCTGGCGAGCAATACCGGCGCTGCCACCAGCGCGGTGGTCCACAGCATGCGATCGGCAAGCGCGAGCAGGGAAGACATGTCGTCCATGAGACCCGCGCTCCTAGCCGAAGCTCGACGCCAGGCTGCCCATCAGCAGCGCCCAGCCATCGACCAGCACGAACAACAGGATCTTGAACGGCAGCGACACCACCGTGGGTGACATCATCATCATCCCCAGGCTCATCAGCACCGACGAAACCACCAGGTCGATCACCAGGAACGGCAGGAACAGCATGAAGCCGATCTGGAACGCGGTCTTCAGTTCGCTGGTCACGAACGCGGGCAGCAGGATCGAAAAGGGAATGTCGCGCGTGGCCTGGTAATGCGGCGCCTTGGCCATGTCGGTGAACATCAGCAGGTCACGCTCACGCGTTTGCCGCACCATGAAGGCGTGGAATTCCATGCCCGCCGTGCCGATCGCCTGCTCGGCATTGATCTGCCCGGTCGAATAGGGCTGGATCGCATTGGCGTTCACCTTGTCGAGCGTGGGTGCCATCACGAACAGCGAGAGAAACAGCGACAGCCCGATGAGGATCTGGTTGGGCGGCGATTGCTGCAGGCCCAGCGCGGTGCGCAGGATCGAGAGCACGACCAGGATGCGGGTAAAGCTGGTCATCATCAGGATCAGCGAGGGCAGGATCGTGAGCAGCCCCATGATGAGGAGGAGCTGCAACGACAGCGACAGGCTGCCCTGCGACTGCGCCCCGGCAATCTGGCTGAACGCGCGGTCCAGCGCGCCGGGAATGGCGGTCTGCCCGGGGGCGCTCTGGGCGAGGGCCGGGGTGGGGAGCAGCAGCAGGGTCAGCGTGAGGCTTCGCACCACCCCCCGGCCCCCTCCTCTGAAGAGGAGGGGGAGAGAGGGCTGATAAGCCCCCTCCTCTTCAGAGGAGGGGGTTTGGGGGTGGTGTGAAGCCATGCGCCACATCCCCCTCACGCCACATCCTCCCGCTTGCGTGCCGGCGCTTCGGCCAGGCGCACCAGGCCGTTCTTCGAGGTGGACACCAGGATCTCGCGATCGTGGAATGCGATCACCGCCAGGCGCAGCGTGGGCGAAAGCATCTGCGTTTCGACGATCTTGACCGCGCGGCTGCCGGTGGAGGTGCCGAACTTGCCTTCAAACCGCTTCGCCAGGCGCAGCGAGCCCCAGGCCATGCCGGCGATCAGCGGCAGCACGACCATCAGCTTGAGAATGTACCACAGCATCACGCCGCATCCTTGCGCGGGGCGTTTTCGCTGCCGGCCAGTTCCACGATGCGCAGGCCGAAGCGATCACCCTGGGAGACCACTTCGCCCCGCGCGATCAGCTTGCCGTTGACCATCACGTCAAGCAGTTCGTCGGTCAGCCGGTCGAGCATGACCACGCTTTCCTCGTTCAACGCCAGCACGTCCTTGAGCTTCATCTCGGTGCGGCCCAGTTCGACGGTGAGGCGCACATCGACATCCTTGAGGAAATCGAAACCGCGCGGTTGAAACGACATTGTGAAACCCCCCAATTGAAATCCTAGAAAATCTGCGAAAGCTGCACGGCCAGGCGATCGTCCACCGCGCCCACCGTGCCATGGCCGATGGTGTGGCCGGCCACGCGCAAGGGCACGGCCCGCGCCACCGGCACCGGCAGGATCTGGCCCACTTCCAGCGCGGAAATCGCCGCCAGCGGCACGCGCATGTCGACCAGCACGGCGCTGAGCGGCAGCGGCACATCGGCAAAGGGCGCGCCGCGCGGATCGGCCGGGGCGTGCTCGCTGCTGGCGGGCGGACGCTCGCCATTGGCAAACAGGGCGGCCAGCGTGTCGTAGGGAAAGGCCATTTCGATCGCCCAGGCCGGGCGGCCGGGCTCGGTGATCGAAAAGACCAGCGCCACGATATGCTCGTCGTTGCCGAACGGGGCGAGGTGATCGATATTGCCCTCGCGGCGCAGCGGGCGGATCACGTCGGCGCTATCGGCGCCCAGCGCGCTGGCCAGGCACCCGGCCAGCATGGCTTCCAGGCGGTGCACCATCAGTTCGGCCGACAGCGGCAGCTCGCGCGGCAATTGCTGCGGCGCCACGCCGGCCCCGCCAAACGCGCGATCGACCAGCCGCAGCACCACTTCTCCCGCCACCATGCCCAGGATGCGATCATTGCCCGCGCCCGCGCCAAACAGCGTATAGGCCCCCAGGTTGCGGTGGCCCATCACCTGCATCGTGGCATAATCGGAATAGACGGTGCGTTCGGGACGGCTGCATTCCACCAGGGGTTCATCGCCGCCCAGCAACCCGGCCAGCGCGCTGCCCAATTCGCGCGCCAGCTTTTCGGCCGTGCGGCTGAGCGCCGTGACCAGGTCGGCCTGGCTCGCTCCGGGGCGCAGCAGTTGCGGGCAGTGGCTTGCCACTACCCGCTCTGCCACGAATTCCCGTTCAGGCTTCATCGTCTTGCTTCCCCGTTGCCCGTAAAATGCCCGTCACCCGCAAACTTGCGGCTCACTGCACGATGAATTGCTTGAAATAGACCGCATCCACCCCGCCAAAGCCTTCGGTGTCGGTCAGCACCTTGTTGATTGCGGCAGTCATGCGCTGTTGCAGGCGCTGCTTGCCCTGGGTGGTTTCCACGTCGGTATCGGGCGTGTCGGCCAGGACGGTGAGCAGGGCCGAACGGATCGCCAGCTCGTGCTTCTTCATCCACATCACCACGCGATAATCGCGGCGCGTCGATGCCGCGATCGAGGCCTGGACCAGGTGGTCGCTGTCCTTGAGGTTCGAGGTGAAATCGTCGGAAAACGAATAGTAGACGGTGCGGTATTCGCTGCCGCCTTCGCCTTCCACTTCCTTGGCCCCGCCTTCGCCCTCGCCGCCTTCCTTGGCGACGGGGGCATAGGGGTCTTCCTCACCCTTGCGGATCAGCTTGGGCTTGTTGTCTTCGTGGATGACCACTTGCGGCCCACCCAGGATGTGCATGGCAAACAGGGCATAGACCCCGCCGCCACCCAGGACGAGCGTGGCCACGACCACGCCGATGAGAACCACCAGACCGCCCTTTTTCTTCTTGGGCGCGTCCTTGTCCTTTTCCTTCTTGTCGCTCATGCCGGTTCCTTGATCGTCAGATGGCCAGGGGATTCACGCGCGCGATCACGCGTAGACGCCGCCCTGGGCCGTGTCGGGCTCGTCGCTCCGGTCCGGTCCGCGGCGGGCGGCAAGGCCCGCGCTGTCCGGCGCCGCGGCGCGTTGCGGCTGGCGGGGATCGCCACCCTGGCCCTGTGAAGGGGTTTGTGATTGCGACTGGCCGGCAAAGGCCTGGCCGGTGTTGTTCTGGCCGGTGCTGTTCTGGCCCGCGCCATTGGCATTGGCCGCGTTCTGGTTGGTGCCGTTGCCGGCCTCGGCGCGGCTGGCGGCCAGCACGGCGGGGGCAAAGCCGGGATCGGCGCTGGCCATGGTCACGGTCAGGCCATCGTCCTTTTGCCGGAACTGCAGATCGATCCGCCCGAACGTGCCATGGGCCAGCGTGGCCGCCACCGTCGCGCCCTGGCCATCCTGGCGGGCACGGGCCACGGCATCGACCAGCGCGGCGACCTGCGCCCCGGGAATGGTGGCGGCAGGCGCCGTATCGGTGATGACCGGCGCTGCCACCGGCTGCGGCGCGGCCACGGCCAGGGCGGAAAGGGACAGCGGCGGCATGGCACCGACGCCGGCCGGTGCCTGCGGCATTGCGGCCGGCTCGGCTTCGGCCGGCGATGCTGGCTCGGCAGAAGCCGCCTGCTGCGGCTGGCGCGCGGCCAGCACCTGCTGCGTCGCGATCGGCGCGGTAGGGCCAGCAGGCGCAGCGGCGTGCGCGATCGTGGTCATGACCGGGGCAGGCGCCAAGGCAGGCACGGCGGCTTGCGGCACCAGTGCCAGCGGTTCAGCCACGGTGGCGGCAGGCGCAGTGCGATCGGCCGGGGCAAGCGGCAGCGATGTCGCCAGCCCGGCCGGTATCGCGGCGGGTGTCGGCGCTTCGGGGCGCAGCTGCTCGGCCTGGGGCAGGGCCACCTGAAGGGCCATCGGCTTGGGCGCGGCTGGTTGCGCAACGGTCGGCTGCACTGCTCGCGCTGGCGCGGCGGCCTGCTCTGGCGCGGGGATTACCGGCGTGGCATCCAGCACGATCGGGGCAGGAATGCTGGCCAGGGCCAGGCTGGCCGCAGCCGGAGTCGCGACAGGATCGGTGGGGATTGCATCACCGGATGCCGCCGATGCGGCAGGCGCCGCCGTGTCGTCTGCCGCCGCATCTTCGGCATCAGCATCGGTATCGGCCGTGCCGGCGTGGCGCAGGGCCAGCAGGCTGGCCATGGCGCGAGGTGCGGCCACCGGCATCGCGGCGGGCGGCGTTGCCTGCGGCACGGTGGGCGTCTGATCCGGCGTGACGGTCGGTGCTGCGCCGTGCGCAGCGGCTGGCGTGGGTGCAGACGGCAGCACCTGCGCCGGTGCCGACATGGGTGCAGGCACGGTGACAGCGGCAGGTTGGCCTGCCGCCGGCATGGCGGTGATCGGTGTAGCGGGGATCGGCGCTGCAGTCATCGGCGCGACCACCGGCGCAGGGCTGGCCGCCACGGCAGGCGCCGCAGCCATGGCCGCAGCCGCAACCACGACGGGAACGGGCGCGGTGGGCAGGGCCGCCTTGCCGTTTGCCGGCAAGATCTTGCCGGTTTCGGTCAACAGGCTTGCCGTGGCAGGCAGCGGCAGTTCTGCCGGGGCGCCTGGCGCGCGCAGCTCGGCCGGCGTGGCAGCAGGGGTGGGCACGGCGGCAGGCAGGGCATCTGCCGTGTCGAGAAGCGCCGCAAATCCGCTGGTTTCGCCCGGCTGGGCCAGGCCCGTGGCGATCGATGCCGCAGCGCCTGCCATAGTGGCAGGGGCGGATGATGCGGCAAGTGGGGCGGCAATCGATACCATCGCGGTACAAGCTCCTGGGCGATACGCCCACGGTTAATTCAAGAGCCGTGCCAATCGCGCGAATGCGGCATAGGGATGGTTTCGGATGCGGGGTCTTCACGGTTGCGCGATGCGTTGAGCGGCGTGCCGGCCTGGGCGCGCACCCGCGCCAGGGCCTGCGCCTCGGCAGCGATGCGATCGGCCACGGCAGCGCGGCGGCGCTCGGCCGCGGCCACATCGGCGGCGCGGGCATCGGCAATGCGGCGGGCCGTGTCGATTTCGCCGGCAGTGCTGCGGGCAATGCGCTCAAGCCCGGCACGAAACGCGCCAAGATGCGCCAATGCGGCGCCATCGTCGGCATCGGTGCGCGCGGCATAGCTATCCGCCAGGGTGCCGGTGCGCTCGGCCAGGTGCTGCAACTGCGCCAGCGTGCCTTCGGCCTGGCCGGCGGCCAGCATGGCCTGGCGATGGCCGATCTCGCGCAGCTTTTCCAGCCGGCGCAGCCGCACCAGCCGCTGGTTGCGGGCCTTGATCGTCATCGCGCGCTCAGCCGCCCAGCAACTGGGTCAATTGGTTAATGCAGCTGTCCAACGGCACGATTTCCTGCGCGGGCTGCATCAGGAAATCGGCCAACGCGCCGTGCATCGCAATCGCCTGATCCAGCTGCGGATCGGCCCCCTGGCGATAGGCGCCCATCAGCACCAGATCGCGGTTGGCCTCGTACGCCGCGATCAAGGCGCGGAACTTCCGCGCCAGGGCCTGGTGCTGCGGGCTGGTGATGTCGGTCATCACGCGGCTCAACGAGGCGGGAATGTCGATCGCGGGATAATGCCCGCGCTGCGCCAGATCGCGCGACAGCACGATGTGGCCATCGAGGATCGAGCGGGCGGTATCGACCACCGGATCGTCCTGGTTGTCGCCATCGGCCAGCACGGTGTAGAGCCCGGTGATCGAGCCGCCGCTGGCCGCCGAATTGCCGGCGCGCTCCACCAGCTTGGTGATCGTCGCCAGCGCCGAAGGGGGATAGCCGCGCGCCGCGCCCGGCTCGCCCAGCAGCAGCGCGATTTCGCGCCCGGCGTGGGCCACGCGCGTCAGGCTGTCCATGATCAGCAGCACGCGCCGCCCCTGGGCGCGGAAGTATTCGGCGAGGGCCGTGGCCATCATCGCCCCGCGAATGCGCAGGTTGGGGGCATGGTCGGCCGGCACGGCGATCACCGCGCTGTGCGCGCGCTTGCTGCCCGCCATGTGCCGCTCGACAAAGTCGGACACTTCGCGGGCGCGCTCGCCGATCAGGCCAACGATGACGATTTCGGCCTGGGCGCCATGGGCGACCATGTCGAGCAGGACAGATTTACCCACGCCCGATCCGGCCATGATGCCGATGCGCTGGCCCACGCCGAACGTGGTCAGGGCATTGAGCGCGCGCACCCCGGTATCGAACGATTGCCGCACCGGGCTGCGATCGAGCGCGCCGGCGCGCACCCCGCCGGCCGGCCATTCGGCATGGGCGGCGAGCGGCGGACCGCCATCGATGGGGTGGCCTTCGCCATCCACCGCGCGGCCCAGGAACGCCTCGCCCACCGGCACCATGCCCGGCCGCCCTTCGGGCCGGACATAGGCCCCCGGGCGCAACAGCACCGGATCGCCCAGCAGCATCATCAGGCTGCGGCCATTGCGAAAGCCGATCACCTCTGCCGCCAGGTCGCCGCGCCCGTGGGCGATGCGGCATTGCGTGCCGATCGGCACCGACAGGCCCGACACTTCCAGCAGCCCGCCATCGCAGGCGCTGAGGCGGCCATAGCGGCGCGGGGCAAGATCGGGGTGGGCACCGGCGAGCCGCGCAAGCAGCGGCAGCGCGGGATGCAGCCCGCCGGTCTGGCGATCGAGACTGCTGCCATCGGCTGGCGGCATCAGCATTGCCGCAGTGCCTCTTCCACCGCGCGGCGCCATTGCAGCGGGCCATCTTCCACCCCGCCCAGCGCGCCATCGACGCGCACGGCGCCGCGTTCGAGGCTGGAATCGGGTTCGCAGTGCCAGTCTTCGGGCAAGTGGTGGCCCACCAGTGCCAGGTCCTCGGGGTGGAGGCGGATCACGCGGGCATCTTCGGCGCGGGCCAGCATCTGCGCGGCGCGGCGCACGCGCTGCTCCAGCGCGGCGGGATCGATCGCGGCATCGGCCAGCACTGCCTCGCAAAGGGCGAGCACGGTCTGGCGCAGCCGCTGCTCCAGCGCATCGATCTGCGCCGCGTCCATGGCGCGCAAGGCGCTTTCGATGCGGTGGCGCGCGGCGTCCTGGGCGGCGGTATCGGCCTGTGCCTGCGCCATGGCGGCAGCCTGGCCGGCGGCAAAGCCTTCGGTGCGGGCAAGCTCGATCGTGTCCTCGCGCTCGGGCTCGGGCATCGCGGCAAATTCGGCCTTGGGTGGCACCGCCGGAATGCGGGCAAAGCGCGGGTCCAGCGTGAAGCCCTGCGACTGCGCCGGCACCGCGCCCCAGGCGCGCAGCGTGCGCCCTGGCTCGGGAATGCGCAGCACGTCAGACATAGTCATCGTCACCCGAACCGAACACGATCACCCCTTCGGCCGAAAGGCGCCGGGCGGCAGTGATCATGGCCTTCTGCGCCTCGGTCACTTCTGCGCGCTTGAGCCGGCCGCGCGCGGCGATCTCGTCGCGCACGCCATCGGCGGCGCGGCTCGACATGGCGCGGAAGAACACCTCGCGCTGCGGTTCCTCGATGCCCTTGAGCGCGGCGATCAGCGTGTCGCTGTCCACCTCGCGCAGCATGGCGCCCATCGACTGCGCATCCAGCACATAGAGATGCTCGAACTTGAACATCTCGTTCTCGATTTCCTTGGCCAGAGCTTTGTCCATCTTGGTGAGTTCGGGCATGACCCGCTTCTCGACCGCCTTGGCCGCCGCGTTGATGATCTCGGCCGCCTCGCGCGGGCCACCCATCGTCAGGGCCGAACGGCTGTGGATCGCCACGATGCGGCGGGTCAGCACTTCTTCCAGCATGCGCAGCGCCTCGGCCGAGACCTTGCCCAGCGTGGCGATGCGGTGGACCACCTGGGTCTGGATGGTTTCGGGCAGGCCATGCAGCACGGCGGCGGCCACTTCCGGGTCGATCTGCACCAGCAGCACGGCGATCGCCTGGGGATGTTCGCCCCGCACCAGCGGGATCAGCACTTCGGGGTTGAGCCAGCGCGCCAGTTCCAGCGCCGAGGTATCCTGCGCCGATTCGGGCGCGATGCGGTGCATCAGGTTATCGGCCTTCACCTCGCCCACCGCGCGCGTCATCAGATCGCGCACCTGGCCCACGCGATCGTGCGCGGTCAGGCCCAGCCGCTCGGTCCGCTCGACAAAGCCGGTGATCGACTGGGCAATGGCCACCGGGCCGATCTCGCCCAGCGCGCACATCTTCTCGCCCAGCAGGCGCAGTTCCTTGGGATCGAGCTGCGCCAGCAGATCGGCCGCCTGCTGGTCTTCCAGCAGCATGACCATGACGGCGGCCAGTTCAGGATCGGTCATGCTGCCCAAACCCTCTGCCATGTCGCTGTCCATGTTATGAGGCGCCTTCTTCGCTCGGTTCCTTCAGCATCTGGCGCAGCACGGCCACGGCGCTGTCGGGCTTTTCCTGGACCAGGCGCTGGGCCAGGCCCACCTGGCGGCTGAGCAGTTCGGTATCGATCGCGCCGCTTTCATCTTGCGCGGGCGCCAGCATCGGCTTGATCATGCCGGTGGTCGGGCCAGGGCCGATCTCGCGGCTGGGGCGCGGGGCGTTGGGATCGGCCGCGGCCTCGGCGCGCGCGGCGCTGGCTTCCTCGGCGTCCTCGTCGTCGTCGTCATCGCTGGCGGCGGCCTTGCCCTTCTTGCGGGCGTCCTTGCCCTTGGCCGCTGCACCGCCATCGCGGCGCAGCGCCTTGATCAGCGGGCGCACACCCAGCAGCAGCGTCAGCAGCACCGCCACCAGCGCCACGCCATTGCGCACCGCCATGGCAAACCAGGGCTGTTCATAGAACTTGGGCGGGGTGATGTCGGCCGGGTTGAACGCGCGCACGGCCACGGCCACCTGGTCGCCGCGCGTGGGATCGGCGCCCACCGCCGCGCTCACCAACTGCTTGATCTGGTCGATCTCGGCCGGCTTGGCCTTGGCCAGCACTGCCGAAGACAGCGCCACCGCCACGGTCAGGCGGCGGATCTTGCCCGGCGTGTTGTTGGTCACCGCAACTTCGCGGCCCAGTTCATAGGTTTTCGAAGACGAGCTTTCGCCATTGCTGGGCGCCGCGCCCGAGGGGCTGGGCAAGGGCGTGCCCTGCGGCGCGCCAACCGCGGCCGAAGTAGGCGCGGGCGGGGTGTTGGACAGGACACCCGGCACGCCCACTGCGCCCGGCCCGCTGGTCTGCGAGCCCGATTGCTGCTCGGTGCGCACCGCGCCCTGCTTGTCATAGCTTTCGCGGGCAGAGGTGACTTGGTCCATGTCGAGATCGACCTGCACCTCGCTGGAAAAATTGCCTTCGCCCAGCATCGGGGTAAGCAGCTGGGAAATCTGCTCGCGCAGTTTGTCTTCCAGCCGGCCCTGGATTTCCAGGCGATCGGCATCGCCCGGCTTGTCGGCCGAGAGCAGGCGCCCATGCTGGTCGATCACCTTGACCGCATCGACCGAAAGTTCCGGCACCGATCCGGCCACCAGGTTGACGATCGCCGAAACCTGGCTCGTGGCCAGCTGCCGCCCCTTGGCCAGGCGCACCATGACCGAGGCAGAGGGCGCCGCGGTATCGCGCACGAAGACCGACTTTTCCGGCTGGGCGAGGTGCACGCGCACTGCCTCCACCCCGTCGATCTGCATGATGGTCAGTTCCAGCTCGCGCTCGCGCGCGGCCTGCAGCCGCTGCCCTTCCAGGGTGCGGCTTGCCCCCATCGGCAGCTTGTCGATCATCTGCTCGCCGGTTTCGGGCGTGGCCACCGCGCCATCGGATGCCGCCACCATGCGCGCCTTGTAGAGGTCGTTTTCCCCCACGGTGATCGCGCCGGTGGAATTGTCGATGTGATAGGCGATCGCCGCCTTGTCGAGCGCGGCCGTCACCTGCGCGCGCTCGGCGTCCGACAGGTCGGAATAGAGCATGCGCTGCGGCGCGGGCGCCATGGTCAGCCACAACAGTCCGGTCAGCCCGGCGGCGGTAATGCCGCCAAACCAGGGCAGCATGCGGCGCAGCGGCGGCTGGCGCAGGAATGCGCCCATCCGCGCGGGCAGGGCGCCCCCGGCCGGATCGGTCAACGGGGCGAGAAGCGAGGGTGGCGGGCTGCCACCGGCCCCCACGGGAACCAGGTCGGCCATCTATCAGACCCCCATCCGCATGATGTCCTGGTAGGCGGTCAACAGCTTGTTGCGCACCTGCAGCGTGGCTTCAAAGGCAACGCCGGCTTCCTGGCGCGCCAGCATCACCTTGGCGACATCGACCGTCTCGCCCTTTTCATAGGCAGCGCTGATGCCGTCGGCCTTGGCCTGGCTGGCATTGACCGTGTCGAGCGCCGATTTGAGCGCGTCGGTAAAGCCGCCTGATGGCGAGTTGGTTTCGGCCGGAACCGCGCTTTCGGGCGTGCGGATCTGTTGCAGCAGGTGCGAGCGATCGATGATCTGCTGGCGCATGGCCATGATCTGCTGGATGCCGCCCCCGGCGCCTATACCGTTGATCGCGCTCATCGCCGGCCTCCCGCCACGGCGATGCCGGCTTCACGGAAGCTGGCCAGGCGATAGCGCAGCGTGCGTTCGGAAATGCCCAGCTGACGCGCCGCTTCCACGCGGCTGCCGCCGCAGGCTTCCAGCGTGGCCAGGATCGCGCGCGCTTCGGAAAGCTGGACGATGTTCGACAGCTTGCCGGCCTGGGGCGCGCGCACGTCGGCCAGGGCCGCATCGTTTGCCGCGCTGCGCGCCGGGCGATCGAATACGATATGTTCGGGGCCGATCTCGGCCTGGTCGCCGGCCAGCAGCAGGGCGCGGCGCACCACGTTTTCCAGCTCGCGCACGTTGCCCGGCCAGCCGTGGCAGCCCAGCATGGCCAGCGCCGCGTCCGAGAGCCAGGGCAGCGGTCGGTCGGCCGGGGCGTGGCGCATCATCAGGGCAAAGGCCAGCGGCGCGATATCGTCGGGCCGCTCGGCCAGCGCGCGCAGCGTCAGCGGGAACACGTTGAGGCGGTAATAGAGATCGGCGCGGAACCGCCCCTCTTCCACTTCGGATGGCAGGTCGCGGTTGGCGCAGGCAATGATGCGCACGTCCACCTTGACCGGCTGGGTCGCGCCCAGCGGCACCACTTCGCCTTCCTGCAGCGCGCGCAGCAGCTTGGCCTGGAGCGAGAGCGGCATTTCGGCGATTTCATCCAGCAGCAGCGTGCCGCCATGGGCCGCGCGGAAAAAGCCTTCGCCGGCCGCGCTGGCACCGGTGAACGCGCCCTTCTGGTGGCCGAACAGCAGCGCTTCCAGCATGGTTTCGGGCATGGCGGCGCAGTTGACGCCGATGAACGGCTTGTCGTGGCGGGGGCTGGCGGCGTGGATGAACCGGCTCAAGACTTCCTTGCCGGTGCCGGTGGGGCCGTTGATCAGCACGGGAATTTCACTGACGGCGAGGCGCTCGGCCAGGGCCAGGATCGAGAGGGTTTCGGGATCGGCGGCAATCGGCATGCCGGGCGCAGTGGCGCAGGCGATGATCGCGGCCAGCGCGCTTTCCGACAGCGGATCGGCATAGCGCACCACGTGGCGCTTGCCATTGGCCATGCGCGCCAGCGCCGGCTGCGCCGCGCGTTCCAGCACCACTGCCGGTCGGCGCGGATCGAGCGCGCCCACATCGGTCGAATCGGCCAGCACGGGCAGCGGGCCCATGCCCGGCGTATTGAGCACCGCTGCAGCGCGCATGATCAGCGCGCCGTGGCGCGCCTGCGCCTGCCCGCTTATCGGCAATCTGTCGCCGCAATCGCTGTTCATCACTTCGACCCCCGTCTTAACCATATCCACGACGCTGTTTTTCGCGCGAAACCGTCAAATGGTGTGAAACTTTAAGATCAGCGGCCGTGCTAAGTGAAAACACGTATATGGCGGCCCCGGAAAACCGCCGGCCGGCAAGATTTTGCCCTTAAATTGCCGCCCATCCTGCCGGTCTTTGCCGTGCAGCCGGTCAATCCCTGGACTGGCAGCGATTGGGGTCTATCCCGAATAATCGGAGAAACATCATGGCGGTAATCAACACCAACGTCAGCGCCATCAAGGCGGCCAACGCTTCCAACTCGGCAAGCAAGCTGGCTGCAACCGCGATGGAACGGCTGTCGACCGGCAAGCGAATCAACAGTGCCAAGGACGATGCGGCGGGCCTCGCCATTTCCACGACCATGACTGCGCAGATCACCGGGATGTCGCAGGGCGTGCGCAACGCCAACGACGGCATCTCGATGGCGCAGACGGCCGAAGGCGCGCTCAGCGAAGTGACCAACATGCTGCAGCGCGTGCGCGAACTGGCTGTTCAGTCGAAGTCGGACACCTATCAGCAGTCTGACCGCGACGCGATGCAGTCGGAAGTCTCGAACCTGACTGCCCAGATTTCCGACGTACTCAACAATACCGAATTCAACGGCAACAAGGTGTTCAAGGTCGCCAGCGGCACCGCAGCCACCGACGGCAGCGACGACGTGAAGAGCTCGATCCAGACCGGTGCCAACACCACCGACACGGTCGACCTCGTCAGCAAGGCGTTCTCGGGCGTCAACCTGTTCGGCGGCACCGACACCGCGTACAGCGCCACCTCGACCACCCAGGCGCTCGACGTGTCCGACACCGGCAAGGCTTCGACCACGATGGACAACGTCGATGCCGCGCTCAAGGAAGTGAACGCCACGCGCGCCACGCTGGGTGCCGGCCAGAACCGCCTCAGCTCGGTGGTCAACAACCTGAACGACAACATCACCAACCTGTCGGATGCCCGCTCGCGTATCCAGGACACCGACTATTCGGCCGAAACCACCCAGATGGCCAAGGCCCAGATCCTGGCCCAGGCGTCGACCGCGATGATCTCGCAGGCCAACCAGAATCAGCAGAACGTGCTGACGCTGCTGCGCTGATCCCAGCTGCCAATACCCGGTTCTCCACGGTGCCGGCGATTCCCCTGGGGATCGCCGGCCATCGTCGTTGGGGCAATCAAACCTCGGGCTGGCAGGTCTTCGGCTGGTGCAGCAGGCCGTGGGCAAAGATGCGCGCGGCATGGGCGGCGTGGCGGCGAATCGTTTCCGCGTCGGGCGCCGGCATCACGCCCACCGCCACGCGCATGTGCAGCTTGCCCCGCACCATGCCCAGGAACTGGTCGGCTGCCAGGCGCGGATCGGGCAGGGCCAGGCCGCGCTGGCCGGCCACGCGTTGCAGCACGGCGGCGAGGGTGCTGCCGGCGATTTCGGGCCCGCAGCGGAAGAACATCTCTGCCGCTTCGTGGAATTGCACCCCATCGGCATGGACCATGCGATAGACATCGATCGAGCGCTGGCTGCACAGCCCGGACAGGAAGCGCGTGCCGAAATCGGCAAGGATGCCCTCAAGGTCATCCGATTCGGTTTCCGCCAATTCCTGAAGCGAGGCCATCACCGCGCCGCAGCCGCGCATCAGCACCGCTTCAAACAACTGCTCCTTCGACGGAAAATACTTGTAAAGCGTGGCCTTTGACCCGCCCAGCTCGGCCGCGATGGCCGACATAGAGGTCGCGCCATAGCCGGTCTGCGTGAACACCTGTGTCGCCACGGACAGGATGTTTTCCCGCCGCTCATCGGGCGAACAGCGTTTGAGTCTGCAATTTGATGGGCTAGTGACCATTCCGTACACATAGCTGTTGACAGGCGCAGTGCAAGGGCGCAGTTGAAGGTTAGTGACCGATCCGTACACGGTCATTTCGTTCCCGATTGCGCAAAGGCCCTGCATGACTGCCTCCCCCGCCGGTCTTTCCAACCGCGCGTCAGCCCTGTTTTTCGCCGCGTTGTCTCCCGCCGCGATCCGGCCGTTCTGGCGCGCGCCGCTGGTGGGTGGCTTGGCCATGGCGGGCCTGCTGGCCGGCTGCGCCCCTGTTCCCGATCTTGGCCAGAAGCCGGCGCTGCGCCAGGCAAGCGCCAGCGATCTGGCGCTGCCGGCGGCAGAGCCGGCGCAGACCGCGACGCCGGCCGATTGGCCCGCGACCGATTGGTGGCAGGCGCTGCGCGATCCGCAGCTGTCCGCCCTGATTGCCGAAGGCGTGGCCAATTCCCCCACGCTGGCCCAGGCTGATGCCCGGCTGCGCGCCGCGCGCGGTCTCGCCCAGGCCAGCGGGGCGGCGCTGCTGCCCGGCCTTTCCGCCAGCGCCAGCGCGGCCGAAGCCAAGCAGAGCTACAACAACGGCATTCCGCCCGCCTTCGTGCCGCATGGGTGGAACGATACCGGCGCGGCCTCGCTCAGCCTCAGCTACGAACTCGATTTCTTTGGCAAGAACCGCGCTGCCCTGCGCGCCGCCACGTCAGACGCGCAGGCCGCCGGGTATGAGGCGCAGGCCGCGCGCCTTGCCATCGCGACCGGCGTTGCCGATGCCTATGCCACCCTGGCCCGCGCCGCGGCCGCGCGCGATGTGCGGGCCCAGGCGCTGCAACTGCGCGAGGATACCGCCCAGCTCGTGCGCCAGCGCGTGGTCAATGGCCTCGATACCCGCGCCGAACAGCGCCAGGCCGAAGCCGGCATCCCCGTCGCCCGCGCCGATCTGGTCGCGGCGGACGAGGCGATTGCCCTGGCGCGGCACGCGCTGGCCGTGCTGGTCGGCGCGCCGCCCGCGCGCGGCGATGCGATCGCCCTGCCACAGCTGGCCACGCTCGCGCCGCAGGGCCTGCCCGCCAACCTGGCGCTCGATCTCGTCGGCCGCCGTGCCGATATCGCGGCCGCCCGGGCGCGGGCAGAGGCTGCCGCGGCGCGAATCCGCGTGGCCCATGCCGCGTTCTATCCCAACGTCAACCTGATGGGTTTCATCGGTGTCCAGGCGCTGGGCCTGGGCGACCTGACGGCCAGCGGGTCGGATGCCGGATCGATCGGCCCGGCGATCAGCCTGCCGCTGTTTTCGGGCGGGCGCATCGCCGGCACCTATCGCCAGGCGCGCGCCAGCTATGACGAGGCGGTGGCGAGCTATGACGACACCCTGCTCAAGGCGCTGCGCGATGTTGCCGATGCCGCCGCCACGCGGCAGTCGGTCGCTGCGCAGCTTGCCCAGCTGCAACAGGCGGTGGCCGCGTCTGACGATGCCTATCGCATCGCCCGCCGCCGATATGAAGCTGGCCTGTCCACCTATCTGTCGGTGCTGTCGGCGCAGGACGCGCTGCTCGCCAACCGCCGCCTGCTCGCCGATCTCCAGGCACGCACGCTGTCTGCCCATGTCGCGCTGGTGCGCGCCCTGGGCGGCGGTTTCCGTGCCGGTTGACCGTCGCGCCCACACGCTTCCCGTTCTTCCCTCTCTTTCCCTGATGCCGAGACACCCCGCCCATGGCTGATATCGACCCCAAGTTTTCCGGCATGGCCGACGCCGATGGCGATGCCGATGCCGCGCGCAAGGCCAAGCGCAAGCGTGGCTTCCTGCTGTTTGCCGGCGCGCTGGCGCTGGTGGCCGCCGGCTTTGGCCTCTATGAATGGATCGAGGGCGGGCGCTATGTCGATACCGACAACGCCTATGTCGCGGCCGAAGTGGCGCAGGTTACGCCGCTGGTGGCAGGCCCGGTGCTGCGCGTGGCGGTGAACGACACGCAAGTGGTGCGCAAGGGTGATGTCCTGGTGGAACTCGATCCCACCGACGCCAAGATCGCCCTGGCCGCGGCCGAGGCGGACTATGCCGATGCCCTGCGCAAGGTGCGCCAGACCATTGCCACAGGCACGGCGCTGTCTGCCCAGGTAGGCGAGCGGCAGGCCGATATCGCCCGCATGACGGCGCAGGTCCAGGTCGCCACGGCCGATGTCCAGCGCGCCGAAATCGATCTCAAGCGGCGCCAGTCGCTGGTGGGCGATGGCGCGGTGTCGGGCGAGGAACTGACGACCGCGCGCAATGCCTATGCCTCTGCGCAAGGCCAGCTTGCCGCCGCCCGCGCCAGCCTGGCCGCCGCCCAGGCGGCACGCGGCACTGCCAATGGCCAGCAGGCAGCCAACGCCGCGCTGGTCACCGGCACCACGCCCGAAACCAATCCACAGGTGCTGGCGGCCAAGGCCCGGCTCGACAAGGCGCGCATCGATCTGGCGCGCACCGTGATCCGCGCGCCGGTCAGCGGCGTGGTCACGCAGCGCACCGTGCAGGTGGGGCAAAGCGTGGCCGTGGGCAGCCCGATCATGACCATCGTGCCGGTGGGCCAGGCCCACGTCGATGCCAATTTCAAGGAAAGCCAGCTGGCCCACGTGCGCCCCGGCCAGCCGGTCACGCTCACGTCCGATCTCTATGGCGATGATGTGGTCTATCACGGCCGCGTCGTGGGCTTTTCCGGCGGCACCGGCTCGTCGATGGCGGTGATCCCGGCGCAGAATGCCACGGGCAACTGGATCAAGGTGGTGCAGCGCCTGCCGGTGCGCGTCGAACTCGATCCGCACGAATTGGGCGCCCATCCGCTGCGGATCGGCCTGTCGATGACCGCCACGATCGATACCCGCCCGGAAAAGGATGGCGGCGCGGCGAAGGGCGGCAACTGACATGGCCGGCGGACCGCCCATGGCCTTTGGCGGCGATGGCCCGCCGCCGCTGAAAGGCGCGCGGCTGGCGCTGGGTGGGTTTGCCCTGGCGCTGTCCAACTTCGTCGTCGTGCTCGATATCACCATTGCCAACGTCTCGGTGCCGCACATTTCCGGCAGCCTGGCGGTGTCACCCACGCAGGGCACCTGGGTCTTGACCTCCTATGCCGTGGCCGAGGCAATCTGCGTGCCTTTGACCGGCTGGCTCGCCCGCACCTTTGGCGCGGTGCGCGTATTCCTCATGGCGCTGACCGGCTTTGGCATCTTTTCCATGCTGTGCGGCATATCGGGCAGCCTTTCCGCGCTGATCGCGTTCCGCGTGTGCCAGGGGCTGTGCGGCGGGCCGATCATGCCGATGACGCAAACCCTGCTGATGCGGGTGTTTCCCCGCGAACGGGGCGGCGCGGCGCTGGGCCTGTGGGCGATGACCACGGTGGTCGCGCCGATCGCCGGGCCGATCTGCGGCGGGTTCATTTCCGACAACTGGTCGTGGCACTGGCTGTTCTTCATCAACATTCCGCTGGCGCTGTTCTGCCTGGCGGTGGCCTGGCGCCTGGTGCGCCCGTTCGAAACGCCCACGCAATCCTCCCCGATCGACTACATCGGCCTGGGGCTGATGGTGCTGTGGGTTGGCGCGTTGCAGATCATGCTCGACAAGGGGCGCGAGGAAGACTGGTTTTCCAGCAGCTTCATCGTCACGCTCGCGATCGTGGCGGTCATCAGCTTCATCGCTTTCCTGATCTGGGAACTGACCGAGAAATACCCGATCATAGACCTTTCGGTGTTCCGCAACCGTGGCTTTGCCGTGGCGGTGGTGACGCAGAGCGTGGCCTATGGCGCGTTCTTCACCTTCATCGTGCTCATCCCGATGTTCCTGCAGACCAACCTCAACTACACCGCCACCTGGGCTGGCCTGGCGATGGGCTGGGTGGGCGTGCTGGCGGTGGTGTTCTCGCCGATCGTGGCGCGGCTGGTGGGCAAGGTGGATACCCGCGCGCTGATCTGCTTTGGCGTGTCGTGGCTGGGCATGGTCGCGGCGCTGCGCACGGTGTGGGTAACCGACATGGGCTATTGGACCATCGCCTTTCCGCAGATGATCCAGGGGCTGGGCATGCCGTTCTTCTTCGTCGGCTCCACCGCGCTCGCCATGGCCTCGGTCCGCCCCGATCAGACCGCATCGGGCGCCGGCATCCAGAACTTCATGCGCACGATGGCGGGGGCCTTTGCCACCTCGATGTCGACCACGCTGTGGGAACACCAGACCAAGGTCAACCGCGCGGAACTGGTAGGGCTGGTGCACCCGCCGATGCACACCGGCCTGCCGGTCGCCCAGGCGCGCATGGCGCTAAGCCAGCTCGTCCAGACCGAAGCGGTAACGCTCGCCACGCGCCAGGTATTCCTGCTGTGCACGGCGATCTTCTTCGTCGCGGCCTGCATGATCTGGCTGGCCCCCAAGCCGGGCCAGAAAAAGGGATAAGGTGGGCTGGCCGGGCATTGCCCAGAATGTCATCCGACGTCGCGCACATGCCGGCATGTTTCGCGCAGAGGCGCCGAGGCGCAGAGGAACTCTCTGCGCCTCGGCGCCTCTGCGCGAACTGATTTGGTCGGGAAGGGCAGCCGGCAATGGCTGGAGTCGCCCTAAAGGCAGACATTCTGATCCACTTGTTCCAGATCAGTTCTGTCGCCATACTCCGAACGATTGAACGGGGGCGCAATGCCGATGAAGAAGCCAATCTTACTAGCGGCATTGCTAGTGATCAGCCTGTCCACGACCTCCGCATCTACCATTGATGCAGCAAAAGCAATTGACCAATCAAAGGTTGTGATCACTCTTGAGCGATCTGCCTGTTTTGGCCCTTGTCCGGTTTACAAGGTGACGATCCATGGAGACGGGCACGTGGTTTTTACGACAGCCACAGAACCCGTAGATCAAGTGGACGAGGTTCACCGACGCTTCGCACAATCTGACGGCGTCCTATTGCCTGGCACCCATGAAGACAGGATTTCTGTCGCCGATGTCGCGGCACTCATTGGAAAATTCCAAGCAGCCCGCTTCTGGAAACTACGCAATGCCTATCGAACGCCTGTCACCGACAGCCCGACATATCAGGTTACCTTTGACACCGGGAAATCCCGAAAGACGGTGATCGACTATGTCGGCGAGGAAAGCGGCATGCCGCACAGCGTGACTGAACTCGAAGAAGCAATTGATCGGGTTGCTGGCACGGACAGATGGGTGCGCGGCACACAAGGCTTGCTGCCATGGCTCGAGCGGACAGGTTTCGATTTCCACTCGGGAAAAGCGGCTGAACTGGCCGTATCAGCCGCATTGGGTGAGGGAACAGAGGAAACTGTTATCGGCCTCATTGACCGAGGAGCGCCGCTGCGCGGTAACACGAGAACAAGCGGCAGTTGGAGCGCATCTCCAATTGTCCCGGCTAAATCCGCAGGCGTCCTGATCTCAGCAAGTGCGATCAAGCGCGGCCAAGCGAAATTGTTTGGCCGCATGGCTGCGGCGGGATGGCTTGAAGAAATGGGCAAAGGCAATGCCGCACAGGTATTTGCGCGATATGCTGCAGGCTGTTCGCCACAGTTGGTTGATGCTGTGGCGGACGCAGGAATTGATATCGACGCTGGCGGGCAGCGCAGTGCGGATGACAGCCCAGACAGTCCTCAAGGTAAGACAGCATTGGCGGAACTAGCAGGTTCGTACGCCTGCGAGGGGCAGGAGGCGGATCGCGTAAAAACCGCTGAGCGGCTTCTGGTACGGGGTGCCGATCCCAACAGTCGCGACAGCCTTGGGCGAACGCCATTGTATGGGGTCGAGAATCTCGACCTGTTGAATTTACTGCTTCAACGCGGCGCAGATGCCACGGCGAAAAGCAAGGACGGGCAAAGCATGGTTTTTGGCAGTTGGACGGATGCCATCGTCCTTCGCCTCCTTGAAGCAGGCGCAAGTCCTGCTGGCCACTACGATGTCGATGGCGTCAGAACTCTGGCAGAGCAGGCAAAATACCGGAAAATGCCGCTCGTGGCGAAATGGCTGGCAGCCCATCCAGAGGCGTACCGTCGATAGACGAAGGACGTCGCGCAGCAGGCTCTTGCCAAATGTCCGCTTTCCACCCCTTCCAGCCTAATCCCTCGTCATTCCCGCGAAGGCGGGAATCCAGTTGTGGGCTGGCGGCAAAGACCGAGCGGATGTCCTTCACGCGCCGCAGTCCCTGGTTCCCGCCTGCGCGGGAATGACACGGTTGGAGATGGCAAAGGCACCTGTCCAGGCCAAAGCGATCTTGCCTTCGTGTCTTCGCGGCTTCGTGTGAACCAGATATAGCACCGTGCACGGCTCGCGACACGCTCGGCACCGCGAGCCGTTCAATCCAGCAGCAGGATCGACATACGGCGGTTGCTCGGGTCGTTGGGGCTGTCGGGCACCAGGGGTTCGCGGTCGGCCACGCCCTCGATCCGCTGGAAGCGGGCCTCGCCCACGCCGTTGCGCATCAGGGCCTGGCGGGTGGCTTCGGCGCGGCCGGCCGATAGCGACCAGTTGTTGGCCGGGTCTCCGGGCTTCCATTGCAGCGCGTCGGTATGGCCGCGCACGGTCAGGCCGCCGGGCTCGGGCGCGATGGCTTGGCCGATCGCCCGGATCAGTTCCAGCGCATCGGGCGTAAGGATCGTGGTGCCCAGGCGGAACATCGAGAAGTGTGCATCGTCAAGCATGTCGATGCGGATGCCCTCGGGCGTCATCGTCATGTGCACCTGCTTGGCCAGCTGGCGCAGCTTTTCGTTGGCATCCAGCTTTTCCTTCAGCCGCTGCTGCATCACCTGGGTGCGCTTCATCTTCGATCCGCCATCCTTGGGGCCGCCGGTGGCGTCGCGCGGGATGGTCAGCGTGCGCGTGCCGGTCTGCCCGGCGCGGTGGGCATAGTTGTCGGCATCGGTCAGCGACGAGCCGCCCAGCAGCCCGTCAGACCCGGCGCTGCCCTTGCGCGTCTTGACCAGGGTGGGGGTGAAATAGTCGGCAATGCCCTTGCGCTGCTTTTCGGTGGTGGCGCCCAGCAGCCACATCAGCAGGAAGAACGCCATCATCGCGGTCACGAAATCGGCATAGGCCACTTTCCAGGCCCCGCCATGATGGCCGCCGGCCACCACGGTGATCTTCTTGACGATGATCGGCTTGGGCGCTTCCTTGCCCTTGGGCGGCTTGGCCATGGCAATGCCTCCTGATCAGCGGCCGCGCAGCGCGTCGAGCAGTTCCGACAGGCCGGGCCGGAAGGCATGGCCCAGGCCCGAACGCGCGCTTTCCACCACCAGCGGCTGCGGCCAGCCATGCAGCGATGACACGATCACCTGCTTGACCGCCTGGTAGATCATCGCATCCTGATCGAGCACCTGCTTGAGCCGGCCAGCGAGCGGCGCCACGATGCCATAGGCCAGCAACACCCCCATAAACGTGCCGACCAGGGCCGAACCGATCATCGCGCCCAGCACCGTGGGCGGCTTGTCGATCGAGCCCATGGTCTTGACCACGCCCAGCACGGCGGCAACGATGCCCAGCGCGGGCAGCGCGTCGGCCAAGCCCTGCAGGGCGTGCTGTGCTTCTTCCTGTTCGTGGAAATGGGTTTTCATCGCGTGGTCCATCACGTCTTCCACGGCATGCACTTCCAGCGTGCCGGAAGACACGACGATCAGGGTCAGCGTGTCGCAGATCAGCGAAACCAGCGCGGTATGCGCCAGGATGCGCGGATATTCGGCAAACAGCGCCGAACTCTTGGGATCGGCCACGTGGCTTTCCAGCGCCACCGGCCCATCGCTGCGCAGGATCTTCATCAGCTTGGCGCAGAGCACGATGGCATCGACATGGTCCTGCTTGTTGTGCTTGGGGCCCTTGAACACCTTGCCCAGGCCCGCGCCGATGCCTTTCAACTCGTGCATCGAGTTGCCGGTGATCGTGGCGCCCAGCGCCGCCCCGCCGATGATCAGCATTTCGTGGGGTATGGCTTCGGCCACCGGGCCGATCGCGCCACCGGTGATGATGAAGCCGCCAAAGACCATGGCGAGCAGGACGACGATGCCGATACCAGCAAACATGAAGCGGTGACCCTGTCGATAAACCGTGAAAGCCGGCGCTATCGCCCGGCCGTTGCTGCAATGCAGAACGGCACGGGCGCGCGCGCTTTCAGGACATCATGGTAAAGAGCGAGAGGCCCGAGATCTTGGTGAAGCTGGCCTGGCTGGCCTGCAGCACCGTGGCCAGCTCCTGCAGCCGGGTATAGGCGGTGGGAATGTCGGTGGCGCCCAGCGTGCTCTGGTCCTGGCTGCGCGCTTCGCCCATCGTTGTCTGCCGCTCGGTATTGAGATCGATCCACGACAGGCGCGCCCCCACCACGGTCTGTCCGGTGGATACCGCGGTCATGGCATCATCGAGCGTGGTGAGCGCGGCATTGGCGGCGGTCTGCGCGCCGCTGCCGCCCGCGCTGATCGCGTCGGTCAGGCTCTTGAGCGCGGCAAAGACATCGCTGCTGGTGCCGCCGGACGAGAAATTGAGGAATTCCGGGCCGGTCAGGCTGCGCTTCACGCTTTGCCCGTCGCCCAGCTCCAGCGTGCCGGCGCTGCCGCTGCCGACATAGCTGACCACGCCGGTGGCCGCATCCACGCTATAGGCGTTGCCCGCGGCATCGCCGCCGAACAGGGCATTGCCCGCGCTGTCACGCGAGTTGGCGAGCGAGACCAGGTTGTTGCGCAGTTCGGCCAGTTCCTGGCCAATGCTGGTGCGCTGGTCGTTGGACAGCGTGCCGGTGGCGGCCTGGTTGGCCAGCTGGCGGGCGCGTTGCAGTGTGTTGATCATCTCGGTCATTGCCGAGTCCGTCAGGTTGAGGTCGGCCGTGGCGCGGTTGGCCGCGCCGGCGTCGACCTTGGCGATGGCGTCCTGGCGTTGCAGGTTGCGCAGGCGCGAGGCGGTCAGGGGATCGTCTGACGAGGCGGTCAGCCGGTTGCCGCTGGAGATCTGCGTCTGCACCTGCTCCATCTGGGCGCGCAGCCCGTTGAGATCGAGTGCGGAGCGATCATAGAACGCGGACGTCGTGGTCGAGATGCTGGAAGACATGGGCGACCTACTTGATCGAGAGGATGGTGTCGAACAGGTTGCCGGCAACCTGCATCACCCGGCCCGAGGCCTGGAAGGCCTGCTGGAACCGGGTCAGGTTGATGGCTTCGGTGTCGAGATCGACCCCGGCCTGGGCGGAAAGCGCGGTCTTGGCCGCATCGGAAATGGTCTTGAGCGCGTCGCGCGTGGTGGTGCGCGCCTGCACCGTGGCAGAGGCCTGATAGATCAGCGTGTCCATCGTGCCGGCCGGATCGGCGCTGGTCAGCGCATTGCGCAGCGCGGTGAGGTTGCTGGTATCGCGGCTGTTGGCGGCAGCGCCCGCGGCCGCTGTGGCGATCGCGCCGCCATTGGTGGTGGCCAGCTGCATGCTGCCCGCGCCCGTGCCGGAAAACAGCGCGGCCCCGGTCGATCCATTCAGCGCGGCGCCATTGCCCTGCGCGGTGTTGACAGTGTCGATCACGCTCTTGGCCAGCGTATCGAGCTGGCCGTGCACATCGGCCAGGCTCGCCAGCACCTGCTGCTGCCCGGCCAGCGAGCCGCCCGACAGGGTGAGCGCGCCGCCGTTGACGGTAAAGCCGATCGTGCCATCGGCCGCAGTGGTCACCGCCAGCGCCTGCGCGGTGGCGCCGGTTACCAGCGGGGCGCCCGATGCGCCGCCCAGCGTCACGTCAACCGCGCCGTTGCTGGCAAAGCTGGTGGCGATATCGGCATAGCCCGCCAGCTTTTCGAGCAGCATGTCGCGCTGGTCGAGCAGGCCGGTGCGATCGCTGCTGGCATCGGCCATGCGCGCCAGCCGAGCGTTGACCTTGGCCAGTTCGGCCGACATCGTGTTGATCTGGTTCACGCCATCGCTGGCCCCGCCCTGCTGGCCCTTGGCCACGGCATCGAGCTGGTTGGACGCGATGTTGAAGCTGTTGGCCATGGTCTGCGCCGCCGCGATGACCGAGGCGCGCAACGGCGTATCGGTGGGGCTTTGCGCCAGTTGCGTCAGGGCGGTTTCAAAGCCGGTGATCGCCGAATAGACCCCCGGTGCCTCCAGCGCGGACTGGATATCGGTGAGCCCGCCCACTTCGGTATCGGCGCGCGCGGTATCGGCGCCGGTGCGCCGCACTTCGGCCTGGCGAAAGGCATCGGCATTGCGGATGACCCCGGTCACCCGCACGCCCGACAGCGACACGTCGCGGTTGCCCGCGACATAGCCGGGCGTCATCACCTCTTCGGTCGAGACCGTGCGCCGCACATAGCCGTCGGTGCCGGCATTGGCGATGTTCTGGGCGGTCACGTCCAGCTGGGTGCGGGCGGCGCGGGTGGCGCTGCGCGCGATCGAGAGCAGGTCGGTGGTCATGGCCCTCAGGCTCCCCCACCGGTTTTGGGCGCGGCCCCGGGCGCTTGGGCGGCTGCGCTGGCCAGCTGGCCTTCCAGCCGGGTGGCCAGGCCCAGCGTGCCGGCCTTGGCGGCAATCTCGGCAAAGCGTTCGTCGCGCATCTGGGTAAAGGTATCGTCCTGCTTCTTGCCGAACAGATCGTCGCCGCCCAGGTCGGTGCTGCGCGCGGTGCTCAGCATCTGGCGCAGGAACATCGCCTCGAAACCTTGCGCCGCCTTGCGCAGCGCGGCGCGATCAGCGCCGCTGGCCGGGCCACTGGCGACAGGTGCGCCCGAAACGGCGCCGGTGCTTGTCGATGCAGAGGTCATCAGATCACCACCATTTCGGCCTTGAGGGCGCCGGCCTGCTTGAGCGCTTCCAGGATCGCCACCAGATCGGACGGCGAAACCCCCAATTTGTTAAGGGCATTGACCAACGAAGAGAGCGAGGCACCGGGCTTGAACAGCGCCACGTGGTTGCCTTGTTCCTCCACGCTGATCTGGCTGCTGGGCACCACGGCGGTCTGGCCGTTGGAAAAGGGGCCGGGCTGCGACACGCGCGGTTTCTCGTCCACCTTGATCACCAGCTTGCCGTGGCTGATCGCGGCGGGGGAGAGGCGCACCGCGCTGTTGATCACCACCGTGCCGGTGCGGCTGTTGACGATCACCTTGGCGGCGGCTTCGGCCGGGCTCACCTCGATCGCCTCGATCGCGGCCATGGCGCTGGCGCGGGCGTCGGTGCCGCTCGGCAGGTGCAGCGCCAGGGTTACGCCGTCTTCCACGCTGGCCGTGCCGGGAAAGCGGGTGTTGATCGCATCGCGCACCCGGGCGGCGTTGAGGAAATCGGCGTCGAACAGGTTCCAGCGCAGCACCTCGTTGCGATCGAACCCGGTATCGACCGCGCGTTCCACCGTGGCGCCTTCGGCAATGCGCCCGACCGTCGGCACATTGACGGTCAGCTGCGATCCGTCCTTGGCGGTAATGCCCAGGCCGCCGACCGCCAGGTTGCCCTGCGCCATGGCATAGATCTGCCCATCGGCACCATAGAGCGGCGCCAGGACCAGCGCCCCGCCGCGCAGCGACTTGGCCTTGCCGATCGTCGATACGGTCACGTCGATGCGCTGGCCTGGCTTGGAAAAGGCCGGCAGATCGGCCGTGATCATCACGGCCGCGGCATTTTTGAGGCCCGGCGCCACCCCGGCGGGCAATTGCACGCCCAGCCGGCCCGAAACCCCGCGCATCGCCTGGGTCAGGTATTCCAGGTTGTCGTCACCCGTGCCCGCCAGGCCCACGACGATGCCATAGCCCGTCAGCTGGTTGGAGCGCACGCCCTGGAATTCGCCCAGATCGCGCACCCGCTCGGCATGGGCAGCCGTGCCCAGCACCGGCAGCGCGGCCAGCGTTGCGGCCATCATCACCAGCCACAGGCCGGGGCGCACCGCCAGCAGGCCGCGCCGCCACAGCGGGCGCAGGGCCAGCCCGGCCAGCGCCGCAGCGGCCAGATCGAACGCGATGGGAGAAGCGATGGACATTACGGGTTCCCTAGAACGGGCTGACAAGGTTGAAGAACTTGGTCAGCCAGCCCTGGCGGGCGGCACGGCTGACATCGCCGTTGCCGGCATAGGTGATCCGCGCATCGGCCACCTGGCCCGACTGGACGCGGTTGGTCGTGTCGATATCCGCCAGGCGCACGATGCCCGACAGCTGCACCCATTCCTGCCCCTGGCTCAGCGTCAGGCGCTTTTCGCCCTTGACCAGGGCAGTGCCATTGGGGCGCACCTGGGCGATCGTCACCGAAACCTCGCCACCCAGCGTGCTGGTCTGCGAGGCATTGCCTTGGCCGGAAAAGGCGCTGGCGCCCGAATTGTTGATGCCGTTCTGCGACAGGATCGACAGCGGCCCCTTGTTGGGCGGGGTGAACGTGAACGAGGAAGACTTGCCCGTCTTGCTCGCCGCCGATTTCGACGTGGTCAGCTGTTCGGCCAGTACGATCACCAGGCTGTCGCCCACGGCGTGCGCGCGCGCGCCCTCGACCAGCCCGGCATAGCCATTGGCAAGGTTGAGGATGCTGCCATCGGCGGGCTTGGCCGGGCTCTCGGGCGGCAGCGCCGGTTCGAAGCCGGCGGCCGGGCGGTTGCGCGCCTTGGCCGGCTGGGCCGTCACCAGCATGCCCGCGGTGATCATCGCCGGCACCACCAGCATGGCCATCAGGCGCAGGCCCAGCCCCTGGCGCGGGGCAGGCCCACGGCCACGCCCGGCATGCAGCGCCTGGTCGAACAGGGGATCGAACGGAGAGTTCATGGGGCTGAGTGCTTTCCCGCCTTACAGCGTCTGGTTGGCGTTCTTGAGCATCTCGTCGATCGCCGAGATCATCTTGGAATTGATCTCGTAGGCGCGCTGGCACTCGATCATGTCGACCAGCTCTTCCACCACGTTGACGTTCGATGCTTCCAGGTAGCCCTGCTGGACATGGCCGCGCCCGGCGTCTCCGGCATTGCCCACCTGGGCCGCGCCGCTGGCGCCGGTTTCCACCAGGAAGTTGTCGCCCAGCGCCTTGAGGCCCTGCGGATTGGCAAAGCTGGCAATGGTGATCTGGCCCAGCGTGGTGGCCTCGGTCGCGCCGGGCAGGGTGGCCGTCACCGTGCCATCCTGCGCCACGGTGATGGCACTGGCCCCCTCGGGCACGGTGATCGCCGGTTGCAACGGATAGCCTTGCGAGGTCACCAGCGTGCCTTCGGCCGAGCGGCTGAAATTCCCTGCGCGGGTATAGGCGAGTTGGCCGCCCGGCAGCGTCACCTGGAAAAAGCCATCGCCATCGAGCGCCAGGTCAAGCGCGTTGCCGGTGCTTTGCAACTGGCCCTGGCTTTCCATCCGCGCCGTGCCCTGCAGCGCCACGCCCGTGCCCAGGTTGAGCCCGGTGGCATAGGCGGTCTCGTTGGAAGACTGCTGCCCGGCGACGCGCGCGTCCTGATAGGCCAGCGTCGAAAAGTTGGCGCGATCGCGCTTGAAGCCGGTGGTGCTCACGTTCGCCAGGTTGTTGGCGATGACCCGCATCCGCGTGTCCTGGGCTTCCAGGCCGGTGCGGGCAACGTGAAGGGCGGAACTGGGCATGGCAGGATCTCTCCGAAAGGGATTGTCAGGTGTTGAGGCGCATCAGCGCGGCCGATTTCTCGTCCACTTCGCGCGCGGTGGAGGCGACCTTGGTGCGCATGTCGAACAGGCGCTGTGCCTCCACCATTTCGACCAGCACTTGCGTGGGATCGACGTTGGACTGCTCCAGCGCCCCCGGGGTCAGGCGGGCTTCCTCGTCTTGCGGCAGGGTGCCCATGGCATTGTTCGCGCCGGTCACGTGAAACAGCCCGTCCAGCCCCTTGCCCACCTGGCTGCCCTGGGTGGAAACCAGCTTGATCCGCGCCACGGCCTGGGGCGGGGTGGACGGGTTCTGCGGATCACCGGCCAGCACCGTGCCATCAGGCGCGATGGTCACGATCGTGCCGGTCGGCACGGTGATCGGCCCCCCGTCGCCGATCACCGGGCGCCCGTCGCCGTTCTGCAGCACGCCATCGGTGGTGATCGTCAGGTCGCCGCGCCGGGTATAGGCCTCGCTGCCATCCTGCGCCTGCACGGCCAGCATGGTGTCCCCGCTCAAAGCCACGTCGAGCGGGTTGTTGGTGGCCATGGTGGCGCCCTGCTTCATGCTGGCGCCCTGGACATAGCCTTGCGTCATCGCGCGGGCTTCCAGCGATGGGCCCTTGAGCGTGACCGGCGTGGCGCTGAGCATTTCCTGGCGAAAGCCGATGGTCTGGGCGTTGGCCATGTTGCTGGCGATCACCCGCTCGCGCACCATCGATCCGGTCATGCCGGAATAGGCGGTATAGATCAGCCGGTCCATGGCCGCGTCCCTCCCTCAAGCCTTAGCTGCGCAGGTTGAGAATGGCCTGGGTGGCCTGGGTGGCAGTGTCGATCGCCTTGGCATTGGCCTGGTAGGCGCGCTGGGCCACGATCAGGCCGACCAGCTCGTCCGACACCTCGACGTTGGAGCGTTCGAGATAGCCCGACATCAGCTTGCCATACTGGCCATTGGTCGGCTCGCCATAGTTGGCCGTGCCCGACAGGTTGGTGGCGGTCCAATCGGCCGAGCCCTGCTGGCGCAGCCCCTGCGGATTGAGGAAGGTGGCCAGGCCGATCTTGCCGATCACGGTGTTGGACCCATCGGCATAGCTGGCCGCGACATTGCCGTTTTCACCCAAGGTCAGCCCGGCAAATTCCGATCCGGCGGCATTGGTGATCGGCACCAGCGTGTCCTGCAGCGTCGTGCTGGTGGCAGTGCCCGTGGCATCGGTGGGATACATCTGCACCCGGTTGCCCTGCGCGTCGGTGACATAGCCGCCGGCATCCATCTGGAATGCGCCGTTGCGGGTGTACATCGTCTGCCCGGTGGTGGGCGACTTGATGGTGAAGAACCCATCGCCGCTCACCGCCACGTCGAGCGAGGAGCCGGTGGAATCCAGCGCACCCTGCTTGAAGTTCTGGGTGATCGCCTCGACCTTGGCGCCGATGCCCTCGATCAGGCGCGGGTTGGTGAATGCCGTGCCGGCAACCACGTCGGCAAAGCTCACCGTGCTTTTCTTGAAGCCGTTGGTTTCCGAGTTGGCGATGTTGTTGCTGACGACGTTGAGATCGGTCTGGGCATTCTTGATGCCGTTGAGCGAAGTATAGAACGACATGGCGTGCTTTCCTGTCGGTTGGGGAGGGGGATCAGGCGGCGGTGGTGGCCGTGGTGGCCGACGTGGCTGCCTTGGCCGGCGTTCCGGCCGCAGCCTGGGCCGCGCCGATTGCGGCGAGTTGCTGCGAAATGGTCTTGAGCGTGGCGGCGACATCGGCGTTTGACGCGCTGGCCGTGTTCAGCTTGTCGAGCTTGTCGGAGATCGCGCTCAGCGTGGAGTTCATCTCGGTGGAGTTCGACAGCGACGAGAACTGCGCCAGCTGTGCCACCATCTGGGTGTTGTCCACCGGCGAGGTGGGGTCCTGGTTCTGCAACTGCGCGGTCAGCATCTTGAGGAAATCGGTGGCGCCAAGGCTGGCCCAGCCGGTCTTGCCAGAGGCCGCTGACGTGCCCGTGGCGCTGGTCGATGTAACGGTGGTCATGTCACTTCATCCTCATCGTATCGAGCATCAGCTGCTTGGCGGTCTGCATCGCCTCCACCACGTTCTGGTATTGGCGGCTGGCTTCCATCATCTCGACCATCTCGGCGTTTTCATCGACCGGGGCGCCCCACACGTCGCCATTGGCATCGGCCAGGGGATTGTCGGGATCGTGGGTGCGCACGGCGGTGGTATCGGTGCGATAGACGCCCTGGACCTTGACCGTGGCGAGGCCGGACCGCGCATCGAGTTCCTCGGCAAAGACCGGGCGCAGCGGGCGATAGGCCTGCGCTTCGCTGCTGGCCACGTTGCCGGCATTGGCAAGGTTCGATGCCGCTGCGTTCATCCGCACCAGCTGGGCCGACATCGCGCGGCCGGTCACGCCGAACAGGGTGAGGGGGGGGTTGCCGTTGCCCGCCATGGTCATTCGCCCTTGATCGCGCGGGTCACTTCGCCCACGCGGCTGCGGATGAATTCCAGCGTGGCGGAATAGCCCACCGCGTTTTCGGCAAAGGCGGTCTGCTCGGTGGCCATTTCCACCGTGTTGCCATCCAGGCTGGGCATCACCGGCACGCGATAGAGCGTGGCGCCGGCCTCGGCCTGGCTTTCGCTCGCCCCGGCGAGGCGCGCCTTGAGCGCGGCTGCGAAATCGATGTCGCGCGCCTTGTAGCCCGGGGTGGCGGCATTGGCGATGTTGGAAGACAGCAGCCCCAGGCGCGTGGCGCGCAGTTCCAGCGCGGCGCCATGGATGCCGAACAGGCTGTCGGATGATGCACTCTGGCTCATCGGCGGTGCTCTCGCTTTCCTTGGGCAAACGAATGATGCCGATGGTGCAGCAAGGGGCGTGCCAACTGCGCGCTAGCCCCGGAAACGGGCATGGCGGCAGCCGCCCGGCGGGCCTGGCGCGGCAAGGCTTTGCCGAAAGGCGGCAAGCCGGGCTGCCGCCCCCTGAAACCCGCGCGCGCGCTGCCGTTCTTCGCGCCAGGATTTCGCGAAAGACCAAGGCCCATGGATTTAACCCACCTGCTGGATGCCCAGTCCGCCGTGATCGTGGTTGGCGGCACGCTGGCCGGCACCGTGCTGCGCTGTGGCTGGCATGACAGCCTCACCGCCCTGCGCGTCGTGGGCGGCCTGCTGCGCCCCGGGTTCAACGCGGCGGCGATGCGGGCCGAACTCGCGCACGAGGTGGCGCTGATCCGCCGCGACGGGGTGATCCGCGCCAACCCGCGGCGTCTGGCCGATCGTGAATTTGATTCCGCCACCAGCGCGCTGGTGCGCACCCGCTCGCTCGACGGCTTGGTCGAACAGCATGAAGCCTGGCGCCGCGCGCGCCTGCGCCGCGCCACCACGGCCACGCGCACCCTCGCCCAGGCGGCCGATCTTTCGCCGGTGTTCGGCCTGGCCGGAACCCTCGTCGCGCTCAGCCAGCTCAAGGTGGAAAGCCTCGCCCACGGCAATTTCATCGGCGCCATCGCCATGTCGGTGCTGACCACGCTCTATGGCCTGCTGCTGGCGCATATCGTCATGGGGCCGCTTGGCCGCGCGGTGGAGCGTGCCACCCAGGCCGAGGAGGAAGCCCGCGCCGAGGTGATGACCTGGCTGACCCAGCAGGTCGGGCCGGCCTGCCCCGATCGCCACCGCGTCACGCCGCTGGCGCCGCACGGCGGCACGCTGCCGCGCAGGGCGGCAAATGCCGATGGCTTGCCGGCAAGCACGGGGCTGCCGCCCCACGATCCGCGCGAAACGGCATGATCACGCGGCCCGGGCAGACCGGATGGCAGACCATCCTGGCCGATCTTGCGCTGATCCTGTTCATGATCTGCGCCTCGGCCCTGTCCGTCGCCGAAGGTCCGGCGTCGCCCGCAGTCAAGGCGGAAGCCGCGCCGCTGCGCGCCAAGCCTGCACCCGCGGTTGCGGCTCGCCCCGTCGCCCCCTCGCAGCAGGCAGAGCCGGTGGGCGTGTGGCGCGATGGGCCGGGCGCACCGCCGCTGGGGCAATGGCTCGGTGACCAGGCGGCCGATCCGCGCCTGCGCCTGTCGATCGTGGTGCGCTATGCCACAGGGCCCGGTGGGCGCGAGGCGGCGCTGGACCAGGCCGCCAGCCTGGCGCGCAGTGCCGGCCAACGTGCCGCCAGCGCGCGGCTGGTGGTGGAACCGGGCGCGCAACCGGGCGCCAGCGTCACGCTGGGCTATGATCAAGAGGGCTGAATGGCATGGCTCTTGCTGAAATGCGGGCAAGACGCCTCCCGCTTCAGGAAATTGCCATGTTCGCTGCCCCCACCCGGCCTGTTTTTGCCGCCCTTCTTGCCGGCGCGCTTGCCGCCCCGTTTGCCGCTGCCCCCGCTGCGCAGGCGCAGGTGGCGCACGCGCCCGAGACGCGCTTTGCCGATATGACGGCCATCGACCAGGCCGTGGCGCAGTTCACCGGCCGCAGCATCGGTGTGCCCGGCGGCGCGGCGCAGCCGGTCGACCGGCGGCTGCGCCTGGTTGCCTGCGCCGCGCCGCTCGCGCTGGGCTGGCGTGCCGGCGCGCATGACAGCGTGCTGGTGCGCTGCCCGGATGCGGGCGGTTGGCGGCTGTACGTGCCGGTGGTTGCCACCGTGGCCGACGTTCCGGCCGGCCCTGCCGCCGCGCCGGCCGTGCAACGCGGCGAAGGCGTGACCATTGCCATGGTCGGCGATGGTTTCTCGGTGGAACAGGCGGGCGAAGCGCTGGACCCCGGCCCGATCGGCGGCTGGATTCGCGTGCGGACCGGCGCCAAGACCGACGCGCTGCGCGGGCGCATCGTGCGCCCCGGCATGGTCGAAGTGCCGGTCGATTGAACCGGCGCCCACCCCTGCAATTTCCCTAAGGCAGATTGACCGGCAAAAATCCGCCGCATGGCCTTAAACTCTGCGGAGTGATGCCGTTCTTCCCGGCATAACCCCCGAGGAGCTCGACCATGTCCAACATCGAAATCGGACCGTCGCGGCCGGTTGGTGCGGTCCAGGTCAAGATTGCCGCGCCCGATGTGCCGCCCCAGGCGACCGATCCCACCGCGGCAGCCGTGGCCCCAGCCGCGCTTGCAGCCCAGGCCAGCGCCGCCACCGCCGCTGCCACTGTTGCCACCAGCGATGCCACCCGCGCTGGCGAGGTGCCGGTCAGCAGCGACCGCGTCGCCCAGATTCGCCGCGCCATCGCAGAGGGCCACTACCCGGTGATTCCCGCCCGGATCGCCGATGCCATGATTGCCGCCGGCATGCTGCTGAGGACCCCCCAATGACCGCTGACGCACCGATTTGCCACCCCACCGATCTTGCCCGCGCGCTGGGCCAGATGATTGCCGTGCTGAATGAAGAACGCCAGGCGCTGGCCGGCCTCGACATGGATGCGATCATGGGGTGCGCGGTCGGCAAGGCGGATCTGTGCAGCCGCCTGGAAACGGTGGCGAGCGAGGCGATCGACGAGGAATGCCGCGGCATGGTCGATGCCGCGCGCCGCCTCAACGAGGCCAACCGCCGCGTGCGCAACCTGATCGCCGCCAACGTGGCGGCGCGGCTCGATGCCCTGACCGGAACTCCCGCGCTCTATCGCGCCCACGCCGGCCAGGTGCGCGCGCACCATGCCCGCACCGCGCGCGTGCGCTGATCCCAACCGGCAAATTTCGTCTCGCGCTGCGTGCCGCTGCCCTTGCCGGGCCGGCCCGCAGCGCTTTTTTGGGCGCGGCAAAGCGCTGAATCCGGCATCCTTTCTTCGCACTTCGGAAAACTGGCACAACCCTTGCTGAACTCTCCTTGTCGCGGCGCGCCATCGTCTGGCTTTCGCCGCAAGCACAAGGATGTGGGCCTTGAGTTCAGTGCAAAACTCTGCCGGCAGCATTGCCGATCCGGCAACCGGCGCGATCATGGGCGGCAGCGCGCCACAGGGCGGGGCGGTCCACGCCGCCATTGCGCGCGCGGCCAATGCCACCGGCGTGGACTTTGGGTACCTGCTCGCCCAGGCGCGGCTCGAATCCGGGCTTGATCCCCATGCCCGCGCCCGCACGTCGAGCGCGACCGGTCTCTACCAGTTCACCGGGCAGACCTGGCTTGGCACCCTGGCACGCCACGGCGCCGATCACGGGCTGGATTGGGCAGGAGACGCCGTGGGCAGCGCCGCCAGCGATCCCGCGCTGCGCAGCCGCCTGCTGGCCCTGCGCCACGATCCGCAGCTGTCGGCGCTGATGGCCGGAGACCTTGCCAACGACAACCGCGCGGCGCTCGCCACCACGCTCGGCCGCGATCCCGACAATGCCGAACTCTACCTCGCCCATTTCCTCGGTGCCGATGGCGCCGGGCGCTTCCTGGCCGGCCTGGCCGCCGATCCCGATGCCAGCGCAGCCGCGCTGCTGCCCAAGGCGGCAGCTGCCAACCGCGCGATCTTCTTTTCCGCCAGCGGCGCGCCGCGCTCGCTTTCGGGCGTGATGGACCTGCTGCGCAGCCGGCTCGAGGCTGCCGGCAGCGGCAGCGCGCTGCCGCCGCTTTCGGGCCCATGGGCGATGGCCGCCACGCCCTATGGCGATCCCGCTGCGCTCGGTCTGACGGGCGCGCCAGTCAGTCCGCCGGCGCCGACCGGCGGCCCGGTGGCGCAGGAATTCCAGCAGGCGGCGGCCAATGCCAGCGGCCCCGGCGGGCAGGCGGCACCCGCGCGTGCCTCGATGGCCGATACCCTGCGCGATACCTTTGCCCTGGCCGCGCCGGGCACGGCGGGTGGCGATCATGTGGCCCGTGCCTATGGCCGGCTCAAGGCGATGGGGCTCTAACCGATCATGTTCAAGCGTTTTGGCTCGCCCGGTGCCATGGCTCTTCCGGCCGGCATCCTCATGCTTATCGTGCTGATGATCGTGCCGCTCCCTTCGGTGCTGCTCGACGTGTTCTTCGTGGTCAACATCGCGCTGTCCGTCGCGATCCTGATGGCCGCGATGAACGCGGAAAAGCCGCTCGATTTCAGCTCGTTCCCCTCGGTCCTGCTGTTTGCCACGCTGTTGCGCCTGGCGCTCAACGTCGCGTCCACCCGCATCGTGCTGGTGCGCGGCCACGAAGGGGAAGCCGCCGCCGGTCACGTGATCGAGGCGTTCGGCGCGTTCCTGGTCGGTGGCAACTTTGCCGTTGGCCTGTTCGTGTTCATGATCCTGATGATCATCAACCTGGTGGTGGTGACCAAGGGTGCGGGCCGCGTGTCCGAAGTGTCGGCGCGTTTCACGCTCGATGCCTTGCCGGGCAAGCAGATGGCGATCGACGCCGATCTCGCCGCCGGGCTGATGAGCGCCGATGAAGCCAAGTCCCGCCGCCGCGAAGTGGCGACCGAGGCCGATTTCTATGGCGCGATGGACGGCGCGAGCAAGTTCGTCAAAGGCGATGCCATTGCCGCGCTGCTGATCCTGGGCGTCAACATCATCGCCGGCTTATGCCTGGGGATGATCACCCACGGGTTGAGCGCCGGCGAGGCGGCGCAGCGCTATATCACCCTGGCGGTGGGCGATGCGCTGGTGGCGCAGGTGCCCTCGCTGCTGCTCTCGATCGCGGCGGCGGTGATCGTCACCCGCGTGGCCGATACGCGCGATCTGGCCGGCCAGATCGGCCACCAGTTTGCCAATCCCGCCACCTGGCTGCCGGTGGCGGTGATCCTGGGCGCGATCGGCGCCATTCCCGCCATGCCGCAGTCGGTGTTCCTGCCCGCCGCGGCCGGTGCGGGCTGGCTGTGGTGGGCGCTGCGCCAGCGGGCCCGCCGCCCCGAACCCGTGCTCGAACCCGAAGCGCCACCCAGCGATCCGGCGCGCATCACCCTGGAAGAGGTCAGCGACCACACCCTCGTCACGATCGAGCTGGGCTATGGCCTGATCCACCTGGTCGATGAACGGCGCGGTTCGCCGCTGGTCACCCGCATCACCGGCGTGCGCAAGCAGTTGAGCCAGGCGTTCGGCTTTGTCGTGCCGCAGTTCCGTGTGCGCGACAGCCTGGACCTGGGCCCCAACGATTACCGCATCATGCTGGGCGGGGTGCCGCTGGGCGGGGCTACCGTGCGCGCCGATCGCGTGCTGGCAATCGATGCCGGCGAGGCGCGCGGCGATCATGGCCTGATGGGCGAGGCAACGCGCGATCCCAGCTTTGGCTGCCCCGCGCTGTGGATTGAAAACCACTTGCGCGACCAAGCCATTGCCGAAGGCTTCCTCACGGTGGACGCCAGCACGGTGATCGCCACCCACCTCAACCAGTTGCTGGGCGAACGGCCGCAGCTGCTGCTCGGCCCCGATGAAGTGCGCGCCATTCTCGAGGCGGTGCGCGATCGTGCCCCTGGCCTTATCGAAACGCTGCATCCGCAGCCGCTCTCGCTCGCCACGCTCACCCGCCTGTTCCACGCCCTGCTCGAAGACGGGGTGACCATTGCCCATCCGATGCCGATCCTGGCAGCGTTGAGCCAGGCGGTGCTGCAGACCACCGACCACGACAAGCTGGTCGACCTGCTGCGCGCAGAACTCGGCGGGCTGATCGTGGCGCGGGTCTGCGGTCCGACCGAGCGTCTGCCCGTGCTCACCCTCTCGGCCCAGCTCGAAGGGATGATCGTGGGCGGGATGCACGATCCGGTCACCGGCCAGCCGGTGATCGAGCCAGACCTGGCACGCACCATCGGCGAACGCGTCAATGCGATCGTCGGCCAGCGCGGGCCGGGGGCCATCGCGCCGGCGCTGATCGTGCAACCGCGTGCGCGGCGGGCGCTCGCCGCGCTGATGCGGCAGCGCGCACCGGCCTGCGTGGTGCTGTCGATCGCCGAACTGCCACCGACGCAGCCGATCGAGGTGGTGGCCGTGATCGGCGAGGAGACGCCGACCGGGCCGCCGCAGCTGCCGCCGCCGCTCCAGCCGGCCCTGGCGGCGTGACCGCGGCGCCCGCTCCTGCCTCTTCATTTGTCTTCAAAAAAGAAAACGAGACGCCATGAAACACGATCACCGCAGCTTTGCCGCCTCGCGTGCCTATCGTGACGATACCGCCGATCGCATTCGCCGGTTCCTGCCGATGGTGCGCCGCCTGGCCTGGCATGTGCACGGGTCTGGCCATTCCGGGGTGGATGTCGATGATCTGGTGCAGGCGGGCCTGGTGGCGCTGACCGAATGCGCGCAAAAGCATTCCGGCCCGACCGAAGATGGCTTTGCCGCCTATGCCAAGCTGCGGGTGCGCGGGGCGATGGTCGATCTCGTGCGGCGCACCATGCCGCTCTCGCGCACGTCGTCAGACCGGCGGCGCACCTTGCGCGAAAAGACCAACCAGCTGACCATGGAACTGGGCCGCATGCCCAGCGAGCCCGAACTGGCCCGCGCCCTGGGGCTGACCGACACCGAACTGGCAGACCTGCGCGCGACGAGCGAGCCGGTGCGGATCGAGGCGATCGACGATGCCTATTCCGACAGCGACAGCGCCTTTGCCGACGATCGCCCCGATGCCTTTGCCCAACTGGCCGACAGCGAAAGCCGCCAACTGGTGGCCAAGGCCATCGCCGCGCTGCCCGAGCGGCTGCAACTGGTGATCCAGCTTTACTTCGTGGAGGAACTGAACCTGGCGGAAATCGCCCAGGTGCTGGAAGTATCCGTCCCGCGCGTGCACCAGCTCAAGGCCCAGGCCTTGGACAAACTGCGCGCCAGCCTGGGCAGCGGGTTCGACGTGCTGTGATCGCCTCCCCGGCGGGGGCGCCGATGAGGGTAAGCCGATAATTTGTAGGTAAACTTCTCGTCACTGCGGACGTGATCCGGCGTCTGGCTTCGTCATCAAGCCTGACGCCGCAGCCAGGTTCCGGCACGATTTGATTGCACACGAAGCCACGAAGCCACGAAGCCACGAAGAACGCCTTAGTCATCCTTCCTTCGTGTCTTCGTGCCTTCGTGTGGATTTCATGAAGCTGGAGCAGCGCGCGGTTGAGCCCACCCAAGCGCGAATGGCGCGGCCTGAATGGATGGAAAGCTGCCCGTGCGCGGTGACGGCAAACGTGGCGCGCGTTATCAAGCTGGACCCCGGATCAAGTCCGGGGTGACGATAAGTTTTTACTTCATCTATATTTTTCGTCACCCCGGACTTGATCCGGGGTCCAGCTGTTATGGTTGAGCATAACGCGAAAACGTCCGAATGCGCGCGCATCCGCACGCATCCACCTACGCCCCAGGATTAATCGACCCGCCCAGGCCCAGGCGCTTGCCGTCGGTGATGATCACCTTGTCACCCAGGCTCGCCACCTTGAACAGGCGCTTGGCGAATTCGTCGGGCACGCCCACGCAGCCGTTGGTGGCATAGCCCTTTTCCACCTTTGATCCGTGGATCGAGACGCCATCGTTGGTCAGGCGCAGCATCCACGGCATCGGTGCGTCATAGATGTTGGACACGTGCGTCGCGTCCTTCTGGGTGATGGGGAACACGCCGAGCGGGGTGGGCTTGTCGCCATAGCCCTTGAGGATCGCGGTCGCGCCGATCTCGTGCCCGTCGCGAAACACCGAGAGCACGCGGGCGGTAAGGTCGACCGTGATCACCACCGGGCCTGCCGGGCCCTGGCTTTCGTCCCAATAGAACTGGCCAAAGCGGATCGGCCCATCGATCTTGAGCACGGACTTGACGATAAACGGCGTGTCGGGGGCCGGGCTCTGCGCCGCCGGCGCAGCTGCTGGCGGCGGGGTAGCCGCTTGCGCGGCCGGCGCGGGCGCGGCTTCGGCCAGCGCGGTCGGCAGGGCCTGGGGCGCATCGTCATCCCCGCCCGCGAGGCTGCGGGCAAGGTCCTGGCCGACATGAAACGCCAGCAGCATGGCGAGGCCGGTGGCGCAGGCGCCCGCGCCTAGCACCACCAGGCGGCGCCCTGCGGCCTGGCGGCCCTGCCTGGTCTTCAACCCGTCTTTTCCGTTCGGCCACAGCGCCTTGCGCCACCATGCCGGCTTGCCAGCCATGCCAGATCTTCCTTTCGCCTCCGGACCATAGCGTTCGCGCCGCTCAAGGCCAGCGCGCCGGGTTGCCTGTCCCGCCCAGGGACAAGCCGTGGTTCTATCGTAAATCACCGTGGTTTCCCAAGCGTTACGCATCGCGGCCGGGCGCAAGTGTTTTCAGCTTGGGGCAAGGTTGGCCGTGGCAGAAGGGCGGTGATGATCGATCCCGGCCACATGCTTGGCGCCTTGCCGCCCTGGCTTATCAGCCCGCCACCGCTGCTGGCGGCGGCGCTCGTGGCGATGGTGCTGGTGACGCTGGCGGGGCTGGGCGGCGGCGGCCTGGCGCGGCTCATGCGCTTTTTCGGCAATCTCGTGCTGCTCGGCGTGTTTGCCGTCGCGTGCCTGCGCTTTGTCCACCTCGATCCCTCGTTCGCCCATTTCATGCCCAGCATCGGCCTGCCCGAAGCGCAGGTTTCCGGCGGCGAAGTGCGCGTGCCGCTGGCGGCGGACGGGCATTATTGGATCGAGGCGAACGTCAACGGCACCCGCACCCGCTTCATGGTCGATACCGGCGCCACGATCACCACGCTGTCGGCCGAGGGCGCCAGCGAGGCGGGCATTGCCCCCGATCCGCTGCGCCTGCCGGTGGTGATGCACACGGCCAATGGCGATGTGGAGGCACAGACCGCGCGACTGGAAACCTTGAAACTGGGCTCGATCGTTGCGCGCAACATGGATGTGATCGTCAGCGAGACCACCGGCGGCCTCAACGTGCTGGGCATGAATTTCCTCAACCGCCTCAAAGGCTGGCGGGTGGAAGAAGGCGTGCTTATCCTTACCCCGCGGCATCCGCAGACGGTTTGACACCGGCAAAGGTCAGCCGTCGCCACAGCCGCTCCAGCGGCCCCTGGCCAAAGCGGGCCAGCCAGGCCTGCGGCCAGGCCAGCATGATCGCCCATCCCAGGATCACGAACAGCGGCAGGCTGCCGCGCGGCACGGCATGGGCATTGCCCCAGCCCAGTCCCGCACCCCACCCGCAGAACAGCGCGCTCATGATCAGGCTGGTGCCGAGGTAATTGGTAAAGGCGCAGCGCCCCGCTGCCGCCAGCGCCCGGCCCGGCGCCCGTCGCGCCAGCGTCGGCCAGGCCAGCAGCAGCGCCGCGGCATAGCCCAGCGTCATCGCCAGCCGGGGCAGGGCGGCCATGTCGGTGGTCACGGCAAAGGTCAGTTGGTCCGGCCAGCCGCTGCGATCGGCCCACAACGCCAGGGCCGCCGTGGCCGCGCCGCCCAGGGCCACTCCGCCCACGGCGAGCGCCAGCATCGCCGCACGCGGCCAGCGCCCGGTGAAAAAACCACTCTTGAACAAGGCCATGCCGATCAGCATCAGCGGAAAGGTTTCGCTGAAGGTGTTGAGCGTGGCGGTGATCGGGAAGGTTGGCGTCGCCAGGGTGCGCAAGCCCACGCTCTCGATCCAGCCGGCGTGCAGCACGCGCGCGTCGGCTGCCAGCGATTGCGCCACGCGGGCGGCGATGTCGGCTACGGCGGCGCGGTCTGCCGGGGTGCCGATCCCGGCCAATACGCGCTGTTCCCCGGCGATCGCCGGCAGCGCGGCCAGCGCATCAAAGGCATGGGCCAGGACCAGCACCGGCACGCCGATCGCCAGCAGCGGCAGCGGATCGAGCCGCCGCAGCGCCAGCGCCAGCATGCCGCACAGCGCATAGGCAAACAGGATATCGCCCCACCACAGCAGGGCATAGTGCAGATAGCCAAACACGAGCAGCCACAGCAGGCGGCGCACCTGCATGGTATCGGGCGACAGCCCGCGCCGCTCCACGCTTTGCGCAAACAGCACCATGCTGGCCCCGAACAGCAGGGTGAACAGGCCGCGCATCTTGCCATCGAACAGCAGATAGCTGACCACGAACCAGATCAGGCCTGGCCCATCCAGGCCCGGTCCCGCTGCGCGCGGCAGGGCCGGGCTCAGGCTGGCGAGTTGCGGCCCCCAGAACCCGGTGATGTTGATCGCCAGGATGCCCAGCACGGCAAAGCCGCGCAGGAAATCAAGCGCGGCGATGCGCGGCGGCGGCGCCAGGGGGGCTGGATCGGGCGTGGTCATCGGCCTGCCCATGCACCGCATGCGGCCAGCCGGAAAGACCAAACCGTCAGGGTTTCAGCGTGATGCAATCCACCCCTGCGCCTTTCAGCGCGGCGCAGGCATGCGCGGCTTCGGCCTGGCTGGCAAAGCCGCCAGCCAGAACCCGCGTGATCTTGCCCTCGGCCAGGTCGATGCGCGGGTGCCCGGCCAGTTCGGCCCGGCCACGCACGCGCGCCCACAGGCCATCGGCATTGCTTTTCTGCGAAAACGCGCCGAGCTGGATGCGCCAGGCGCCGGTGGCGGCAACGGTGGGCCGTGGCGCGCCAGCTGGCTTTGGTGCCGGCTTGGGCGGCGTGACTACCGGCGTCGGCTTGGGCCGTGGCGCGGTGGCGGCGGCAACTGACGCGCGCGGCACCTCTACCGGGTTGGCATAGCTGGCGCCGGCCATCACGCGGCCGGGCGCTGTCGTCATGGTGCCATCGCCGGTCTGCGCCGGCGGCAGGTCAACCGGGGTCAGCGCGGCAGGCGCGGCGCGGGTCGGCAGCGGTGCCGCGGCCACCGCGGCGCTGGCCGAAGGCGCGCTCACGCCCAGTTCGGCGGCTGCCAACTCGCGCGAGCGCTGGTCGCTGGTGCGGCTTTCCAGGTCGCTCGCCAGCGATGCGCCCATCTGGCGCTGTTCCAGAGGGATCACCTGGTTCATCGTCTTGAGGCTTTCGATCGCCTGGGGCAGGCCCACGGCCGCTGCCCGCGTCATCAGGGCATAGGCGCGCACCCAGTCCTTGGGCTGGAAATCGCCGTTGAACGCCGCCACGCCCAGCACATACATCGCGCGCGGCTCGCCGCGATCGGCCGAGGCGGTGAGCCAGGGCAGCGCCTCGCTCTGGCGGCCGGTCTGAAACAGCAGGATGCCATAGTTGTCCGCGGCGCGGGCATGGCCCTGGCGCGCGGCCTTGTGGAACCAGTCTTCGGCCTTGGCCATGTCCTTGGGCATGCCGCGGCCCAGCTTGGCCGCCTGGCCCATGTTGAACTGCGCATCGGCATCGCCCTTGGCGGCCGGCCCCTGCCACTGCCGCACGGCCCCGGCATAATCCCCGCGTGACCAGGCGTTGACCCCGTCGCGCACATCGGCGCGCGCCAGGGTGGGCAGCAGGGCGGTGGACGCGGCCAGCAGGGCCAGGGTGCAAAGCGATGCGGTCTTGGTGCGCGGCGTGATCATGTTGAACGCGAATCTCTTGCCAGGGCAGGTCGTCTGCGGGCTTTCCCTCAGGCCTTCTGCGGGAAAAATGGTAAACAAGTTTTCCCGCGGCGTCATCGCCTCGATGCGCCCGCGCGCTTGCGTGGCATTTTGCCAACACCATCGCCCGGTCGCGCCATTGGCCCCGGGAAACGCGGGGGTGTTAACCAAAATTTCAGCGCAATCTGCGAATCCCTCAGGCCTGATCGGACGACAGCCTCAGGGGGACACTTTGCGCGTACTGGCCTTGGCTTCGCAAAAGGGGGGATCGGGCAAGACCACCTTGTCCGGCCACCTCGCCGTGCAGGCGCAACGCGCCGGTGCCGGGCCGGTGGTGCTGATCGATATCGACCCGCAGGGCAGCCTGGCCGATTGGTGGAACGAGCGCGAGGCGGATTTTCCTGCCTTTGCCCAGACCACGGTGGGCCGCCTCGCCCAGGATCTCCAGGTCTTGCGCCAGCAGGGCTTCAAGCTGGCGGTGATCGATACCCCGCCGGCAATCACCATGGCGATCCAGTCGGTGATTGCGCTCGCAGAACTCATCGTCGTGCCCACGCGCCCTTCGCCGCACGATCTGCGCGCCGTGGGCGCCACGGTCGATCTGTGCGAACGCGCGGGCAAGCCGCTGATCTTTGCCGTCAACGGCGCCACGCCCAAGGCGCGCATCACGGCAGAGGCGATCGTCGCGCTCTCGCAGCATGGCACCGTCGCGCCGATCACGCTGCACCATCGCACCGATTTTGCCGCCTCGATGATCGACGGACGCACCGTGATGGAGGTTGATCCCACCGGCCGCTCTGCCGCCGAGGTGGCCCAGCTGTGGAGCTATATCTCCGAACGCCTCGAAAAGAACTTTCGCCGCACCGTGTTCGCCGTGCCGCAGCAGGGCCAGGCCGGCATGCCCCCGGTGCGCGCGCTGGGCGGCGCCGCGCCGCGCCCGGTCGGCAGCTTCGGCCGCCGCGTGGTCGGTTCGTGAGCGAGGGAGACGCAACCATGGCCACGCCTGACACCAAGCCTTTTGCCTCGCTCACCGGATCGCTGCTGGCGCGCAAGGGCGCCGCGCGCCCGGCCATGCGCAGCCATGTCTCGCTCGATTGGGCCGGCATCGAACCCGACGCTGCCGCGGCGCCTGATGCCCAGTTGCTCGATACCACCGCGCTGCCGCTGGCCGAGGTGGTCGCGCTGGAAGAGGCGGGCGAGGATGACAGCCGCCCCGAAGTGCTGCGCCAGATCGCCCAGCTGTCCACCGTGATGAACCGCAAGGTTGCCGCCAGCCGCCGCGCCGCGCTGGATGTGGAACAATTGCCCGGCAAGAAGGTGGCCTTCACCCTGCGGCTCGATCCGCGCCGCCATGCCCTGCTGCGCGCCTGCTGCACGGCCGAGCGGCGCAGCGCCCAGGCGCTGTTGATCGAGGCGCTCGATCGCCTGGTCGATGCCACGCCCGGCCTCGAAGACGTGCTGGCCCAGTTGCCGGAATCCGAACCCTTGCCCACCACGCGCGCCGCCCCGTTGCGGCGGCCGCGCTGATGCTTTTGCGGGAAACGCCCATGATGTCCCATCGCATGATCCTCTCGCTTGCCACCACGGCGCTTGCCGCCGGGCTGGTGGCCGGCTGTGCCCAGGGCTCGGTCCATCCCGGGCAGTCTGCCGCGCGCGCGCAATCGGCGCTCACCGGCGGGGAAGCGGTCAAGGCCGTGGCCCTGGCCGAGCAGGCGGTCCTGGCCGATCCGCGCAACCCGGGCTATCGCATGTTGCTGGGCAGCGCCTATCTGCGCGCCGGCCGCTTCGTGGCGGCACGCCAGGCCTATGACGATGCGATGGAACTGGGCCAGGATGATGGCAAGGTCGCGCTCAGCCTGGCACTGACCGACATTGCGCTCGGCCATCCCGATGTCGCGGTCGATACCCTCGGCACCCATCGCCAGCAGATTCCGGTGGCCGACTATGGCCTTGCCCTGGCGCTGGCCGGTCATGCCGATCAGGCGGTGGACGTGCTGACCGGCGCGGTGCGCGGCGGCGATGATACGCCCAAGACCCGCCAGAACCTGGCCTATGCCATGGCCATGGCCGGCCACTGGCGCGAAGCGCGCGACATGGCCGCGCAGGATGTGCCCGCCGACCAGCTCACCGCGCGCATGGCGCAGTGGGCCCAGCTCAACGATCCGGGCAACATGCGCCTGCGCGTGGCCGGCGTGCTTGGCGTGCCCGGCCAGATCGAAGACGAAGGCCAGCCCACCGCGCTGGCCCTGGCCAATTTCCCCGCTGCCGGCGCCGGGCAGGCCGTGGCGCAGGCCGCCCAGGCCGCCACGGCCCAGGCCGCGATCGGCACCACGCCCGCTGCCCCGCCGGCGAGCCCGCCCGCCGCAACGCAGGCGCCGGTTCTTGCCAGCTTTGCCGCGCAGGAACTGCCCGCCGTGGACAATGGCGCGGCCCAGCCCCAGGTCGCCGATGCCAGCGCCGCGCCCACCGCGGAAAAGCTCGCCGCGATCGACATGCCGCCTTCGGCTGCCGCGGGTTCCGCCCAGGCCGTCGCCAGCGCCAGCGTGCCGGCCTGGGCCATCGCCCCGCGCCCCGGCACCACGCATGCGGCCGCTCCGGTCATCACCGGCCGCCTGCGCCCCGTCGATCGCGCCGATCGCGCGCCGGCGCTGGTGGCCAAGGCGGCCCAGGCCCGCGTGGCCACGCTCGCCGCGCGCGCGCCGGCCGTGCCGGCTGGCACCCACCTGGTGCAGCTCGGCGCCTTTTCCACGCAGGAAGGCGCGCACCGCGCCTGGCGGCATTACCTGGCGATCAATCCCGCGCTCAAGGGCTATCGCCCGGTGATCACCGCGGCCGTGGTCAACGGCAAGCAGTTCTGGCGCACCCAGGCTGCCGGCTTTGCCAGCGCCAGCCCGGCCCGCTCGCTGTGCGGCTCGGTCAAGGCCAAGGGCGGCGTCTGCATCGTGCTGGCCAATCCCGTGGCCAACCAGCCCGGCATGGCGCCCACCATCCGCTTTGCCAGCAACCGCCGCTGACGCCAGCGCACGTCACACATCACACATGCAAAACGGCGGCGAATCAGGGATGATTCGCCGCCGTTTCGTTTTCGCCTGGTGGGCAGACCCGCTGCTTAGAGCGGGTTGTCCAGCTTGATCACGGCCTCGTTGCTCTTGCGCTGCGTGGTGTGCAGCTGGCGCGGCTGGGCAAAGCTGGCCAGCACGGCCGGATCGCGGCCATAGATGTCCTTGAAGCTGCGCATCATGCCGTTCACGTCGCGCGCCACGGTGAAATAGGTGATGTAGACCGGGAACGGCTTGGTCATCGGCACCTTGGTGTATTTGCCCGACAGGTTGTATTCCACTGCGGTTTCCTTGGGCAGGTCGGCGCCCAGGATCGCCATGGTCATGGCCAGTTCGGTGGCGCGCTCGGCGCGGATGCAGCCGTGCGACAGCGCGCGGTTTTCCTGGGCGAACAGGTTCCGGTTGGGCGTGTCGTGGATATAGATGGCAAACTCGTTGGGCATGTCGAGCTTGACGCGGCCCAGCGAATTGTTCTCGCCCGGCTGCTGCACCACCTGGATCGTGCCGTCGGACAGCTGCTTGACGGCATAGTTCAAGCGCTTGGCCTTGGCCGGGTGGGCCAGCAGATCGGCGCCCAGGCCTTCGCCCTTGACGATCGACTGCGGCACCGTCCAGGTGGGGTTGAACACCACGTTCTCCACCATTTCAGCCAGTTGCGGCGTTGCCGTCTTGCCCGGCTTGCCCACGATGGCGCGATAGGTGGTGATGATCTGGTTGTTCACCGTCAGCCGCAGCATCTGCTCGGGCACGTTGATCATCAGGTATTGCAGGCCCAGGTCGCGCGCCAGCCAGCGCCAGCGGTCCATGTTGGCGCGCACCAGGGCGAGCTTGGCCGGCTCCTTGGTGGTCTGCAGCAGCTGGCGCAGCAGGGCATAGTCGGGGTGCGTGGGCAGCAGGGCGCGCAGCGTGCCCTTCACGTCGTGGGTTTCAGTGGCCTGGGCCAGCAGCGCCGAATTGGGGTGCAGGTCCTGGTCGGGGTCCACCGCAAACCACTGCTCGCGCGCGGTCATCGGCGTGCGCCCGTCGCGCAGGTCTTCGGCCAGCCACACGAACAGCTTGCTGGCCAGCTGGTTCAGGTCATCGCCTTCACCCTTGGTGATCGCGGCGGCGAGCGCGGCGGGCTGGTAATCGCGGGCAAACAGGCCTTCGCTGCCGATGCCGCGAATGGCCGAAAGCAGATCCTTGGCATCCTGCAGCGTCCACACCGCCACCGGCGGCGGCGCTTCCACCTCGGGCAGGGCAGGGGGCGGCGTCGGCACGGCCACCGCTGCGCCGGGGGCGGGCGGAACGGCCGGGCTGGCAGCGGGAGCAGCCGGCACCTTGGCCGGCGGGGGCGCCGGCTGCTGCGCCTGTGCGGTCAGGTCTACCGGGCCCTTGCTGTCCTGCGTGCGGGCAAGGGCCGGGCTCGCCAGCAGCGAGGTGGCAACCAGGGGCGCCATGGCCAGCGACGGCACGCCAAGAAGACGCGCACGGTTGCGGCGCTGCGGCCAGGTCTTGCGGGGGGTCATCGGTTCGAAATTCCCTGTTGCCATTCGGTTGCACGCACGTGGTGCACGGTTCATCTACTGCCCCATGCCCCACCGCCAATCAAGCAGCGAGGCTTTCGCCAAGCTGAATCCGCGTGGTTGCACAGGCACTTTTCGTTGGAAACGAAGCGAGCGCCGCATCGTTTCCGGCATTTCGCCGCGATCCGCAATGGCCAGTATGGCGCGGCGGCGCTAAGCCTGGGCCATGTCGCCTACCCCGATAAGCACGTCAAACCCGTCTGTCCCGCGCCCGCTGCTGCCCATCGTGGTCGCCATGGCCGGCCTTGCCAGTTTCAGCATGATGGACGGGGTGATGAAGGCTGCGGCGCTCGCCCTGGGCGCCTTCGCGGCGATCTTCTGGCGCAGCACGGTGGGCGCGCTGGTCATGGCGCCATGGTGGCTGCGCGAAACGGCGCGGCTGCGCGGCGGCCGCCTGCCGCCGGCGGCCAGCCTGCGGGTGCACGTGCTGCGCGGGGTGGTCTCGGCGGGCATGGCCATCCTGTTCTTCGATGGCGTGGTGCGCATGCCGCTCGCGCAAGGCATGGCGCTCTCGTTCGTGGCGCCGCTGATCGCGCTCTATCTCGCGGCGCTGACCCTGGGTGAAAAGCTCAGCCGCCGCGCGGTGACCGGCTCGCTGCTGGCGCTGGTCGGCGTAGGCGTGATCGCGGCCGATCAACTCGGCGCCGCGCCCGGGCCCGATGCCTGGCGCGGCTTGCTGGAAATTCTCACGTCTTCGGTGCTCTATGCCGTCACCCTGGTCTTGCAACGCCGCCAGGCACAACTCGCCACCCCGGTGGAAGTGGCGTTTTACCAAAGCATCGTCATCGCCGTGCTGCTCGCGCCGCTCGCTGCGTTCTGGGCGCCCTGGCCAACGCCAGGGCAATGGGCGCTGGTCCTCGCTGGCGCCGTGCTCGCCGCGCTCGCCATGATGCTCCTCGCCTGGGCCTATGCCCGCGCGCAGGCGCAAGTGCTCGTGCCGCTGGAATATACCGCCTTCATCTGGGCCGCAATCGTCGGCTGGGTGGCCTTTGCCGAACCCGTCACGCGCGGCACGATCGCAGGCGTCACGCTGATCGTCGCCGGCTGCGCGCTGGCCACGCGGCGCGGCGATCCGCCGCCGGAGGTGATTTAGGGGGCAAGGCTGGCCTGCGGGCGGTCCGGCACGCGTGGCCCTTGCCCGGTTTTGTGTGCTTAGCTATATTTCTGGCTAAGGAGATCGCCGATGGCGCAGTTCTCGGTTCACGATGCCAAGACCAACCTGTCCCGCCTGATTGCCGAAGCGCTCGCGGGGGGTGACGTGGTGATCGCGCGCGGCAATGTGCCGGTGGTGCGCCTGGTGCCGGTCGAGCCGCGCGGTCGCCGTGTCTTCGGCGCGCTCAAGGGCCAGATCGCCATGGATGCGCGGTTTGACGAGCCTTTGCCCGACGATGAGCTCGGCGGGTGGAACCTGGCTTGAGGCTGCTGCTCGATACCCACGCGTTGATCTGGTGGCTGGCCGGTGACGAAGCACTGAGCCGCCGCGCCCAGGAGGCCATTGCTGACGAGGCCAATACCATCGCCGTCAGCGCCGCCTCCGCCATGGAAGTCGCCACCAAGTTCCGCATCGGCAAGCTGCCGGGTGCAGCTCTGCTGGCGCAGGATTTCGCGGCGATTGTCGCGGGCCAGGGCTTTGCCGAACTCGCGATCAGCGTTCGCCACGCCCAACTCGCCGGGGAAATGAACATCCCCCACAAAGACCCGTTCGACCGCCTGCTGATCGCCCAGGCCCAGGTCGAGAATATGACGCTGGTATCGAACGAGGCGCTGTTCGATGGCTTCGCCGTCAAGCGCTTCTGGTAGTAAGCATTCCTTGCTCACCCAAACGGAGGGCTGCGATCCTCGGTGGGAATTGAATATCCGGTCGCTGAAATTCCTGCTGAAAAATATGATACGCCTAAAACCGATAGATGTTTTTACATTGTCGAGTTAAGTTTTGCCGCCTTCAGCAGCCATTCAATGTATTCGTTTACGTCGTGGGTAATGCGATCCTTGCCCCAAGAGCCTGTGAAGGTTACGTCCGATTTAACCGACGATGCTGCGGAGATTTCGTTTTTCAGGTAGGCGCCGTATACAGAGAGGTCTTGCAGGTCCTGCCCAGTCATCGAGCCCTGCGCCTTCACGGCCGCCCCGACATCCAAAGCGGATATGGTGATCGGCCCCGGCATAAGCGCGTATGGTTTTGCTCTGGCTTGCCGAGCCTGCTCGAGCACTTGCTGCTGCTTATCTGGGTTGCCGCCGACGAGAATGTAATCGCCCCTCAGGAAGGCCTCTTCGTTCTGGGCCATGCGGAGATCTATGCGGTCCGACTCTTCCATCCGCTTAGCTACGTCGGCTTCCGAAAATTGTCCATCTGAGGCCTCTGCGGACGATTTGATAACGGCGGCGCGATCGTAAATGTTGAGTGGGGCGAGGCCAGGCGTGTTTCCGATTGTAGTCATTTTTCTTTCCGACTTGCTATGCGCGGGGCGACATCAATGTCCTAAGAACGACGCCATTCGGGCAGAGTTAAAGCGCAGTCCGACATAACCAACTGCTCTTTAATTCCACCTAGAAAATCAGCAATTCCGATGACAGGTGGGTAAACCCCCAAATATCCCAGCCACTACGCCCGCCTACCGTTTGTATATTCCCTCGTGCTTCCGCTTGCGCGCAGGGTACGTTGTTCCTGCCCCTCTAAGGATACGCGTCCACAAGCCTGTTCAAGCGCTCGGGCTGTCCCTCTGTGAATCCAGCCCCGACGTCATCCGATCCGCTGCCCGCATTACGCCCTCAACCGCCGCAAATCGACGAACTGCGCCCCACGCGAGACAATACTTCTGCTATTGCGTCGCAATAAGCCGAATCCCGCAAATTTAGCCATTTCCCGCCCTTGACGAGTCGGCCCTGACAGCGCATCGCGGCGCCGTTCACGAGAGGCCCGCTGGCTTTCGTTGCCCCCGGACATGGGCTTTGCCCCCGGAAAAGGTAGCGGCCTTCGCGCCCGCGGTCCCTCGCAAACGGCAGGAGGATTTCGCTTAGCCATGACCCAGGTCGGACAGGACTCGCTCGGCACGCGCAGCACGCTTACCGTCGGCGGCAAGAACGTCGCCTACTACTCCCTCAAGAAGGCCGCCGAAAAGTTCGGCGATGTCTCGCGGTTGCCCTTCTCGATGAAGGTGCTGCTGGAAAACCTTCTCCGCTTCGAGGACGGTGGCTTCACCGTTTCGGCCGACGATGTGAAGGCTCTGGTCGATTGGCAGCAGAACCCGTCGAGCAGCGCGGAAATCCAGTACCGCCCGGCGCGCGTGCTGCTCCAGGATTTCACCGGCGTGCCCTGCGTGGTCGATCTGGCCGCGATGCGCGACGCCATCGCCAAGCTCGGCGGTGATACCAGCAAGATCAACCCGCTGGTGCCCGTGCACCTGGTGATCGATCACTCGGTCATGGTCGATGAGTTCGGTCACCCCAAGGCGTTCGAACAGAACGTCGAGATCGAATACTATCGCAATGGCGAGCGTTATGACTTCCTCAAGTGGGGTTCCAAGTCGCTGTCGAACTTCCACGCCGTGCCCCCGGGCACCGGCATCTGCCACCAGGTCAACCTGGAGCACATCGCCCAGGCGGTGTGGACCAGCGAAGACCAGGACGGCAACCTGGTGGCCTATCCCGACACCTGCGTCGGCACCGACAGCCACACCACCATGGTCAATGGCCTGGGCGTGCTGGGCTGGGGCGTGGGCGGCATCGAAGCCGAAGCCGCCATGCTCGGCCAGCCGGTCTCGATGCTCATCCCCGAAGTGGTGGGCTTCAAGTTCACTGGCCAGCTGCAGGAAGGCGTGACCGCCACCGACCTCGTGCTCACCGCCACCAACATGCTGCGCAAGCATGGCGTGGTGGGTCGCTTCGTCGAATACTTCGGCCCGGGCCTGGCTGGCCTGACGCTGGCCGACCGCGCCACGCTGGCCAACATGGCGCCCGAATATGGCGCCACCTGCGGCTTCTTCGGCATCGACGAAAAGACGCTGGACTACATGCGCCTGACCGGCCGCGACGAAGACCAGATCGCGCTGGTCGAAGCCTATGCCAAGGAGCAGGGCTTCTGGATCGATCCCGCGGTCGAGCCGGTGTTCACCTCCACGCTCGAACTCGACCTGTCGACCGTCGTGCCTTCGCTCGCCGGCCCCAAGCGCCCGCAGGACAAGGTCGAGCTGCCGCAGGTGGACGACGTATTCAACCAGGACCTGGGCGAGGTCTACAAGAAGAGCCAGTCGCGCGTGGCTGTCGACGGCAAGGACCATGACATCGGCGACGGTGACGTGGTGATCGCCGCGATCACCAGCTGCACCAACACGTCGAACCCGGGCGTGCTGATTGCTGCCGGCCTCGTCGCCAAGAAGGCCGACGAGCTGGGCCTCAAGCCCAAGCCCTGGGTCAAGACCTCGCTGGCACCAGGCTCGCAGGTGGTGACCGACTACCTCGAAAAGGCCGGTCTGCAGTCGCACCTCGACAACATCGGCTTCAACCTGGTCGGTTACGGCTGCACCACCTGCATCGGCAACTCCGGCCCGCTGGCCGAGCCGATCAGCAAGGCGATCAACGAGAACGGCATCGTCGCTGCCTCGGTGATCTCGGGCAACCGCAACTTCGAAGGCCGCGTCAGCCCCGACGTGCGCGCCAACTTCCTGGCTTCGCCGCCGCTGGTTGTCGCCTATGCGCTCAAGGGCACGGTGGTCGAAGACTTCACCACCACGCCGATCGGCACGAGCAAGGATGGCGCCGCCGTCTATCTCAAGGACATCTGGCCGACCAACGCCGAGGTCCACTCGGTCATGTCGGGCGCGATGAACCGCGCGATGTTCCAGGCCCGCTATGCCGACGTCTATAAGGGCGACAAGCACTGGCAGGCGATCAACGTGACGGGTTCGGAAACCTACTCGTGGCGCGCCGGGTCGACCTATGTCGCCAACCCGCCGTACTTCGAAGGCATGACCATGACGCCGGCCCCGGTGTCCGACATCGTCGGCGCCAAGCCGCTGCTGATCCTGGGCGATTCGATCACCACCGACCACATCTCGCCGGCCGGCTCGATCAAGGCCGATAGCCCGGCGGGCAAGTGGCTGCAGGATCACCAGGTCGCCAAGGCTGACTTCAACTCCTACGGCGCGCGCCGTGGCCACCACGAAGTGATGATGCGCGGCACCTTTGCCAACATCCGCATCAAGAACGAAATGGTCCCCGGCACCGAAGGCGGCTTCTCGCGCTATGGCGACGAAGTGGGCGCGGTCTATGACGTGGCGCAGAAGTACAAGGCCGATGGCACGCCGATGGTGGTCATCGCCGGCAAGGAATACGGCACCGGCTCCTCGCGCGACTGGGCGGCCAAGGGCACCAACCTGCTCGGCGTGCGCGCCGTGATCGTCGAAAGCTTCGAGCGTATCCACCGCTCGAACCTGGTCGGCATGGGCGTGCTGCCGCTGCAGTTCCTCGATGGCCAGACCCGCCAGAGCCTGGGCCTGACCGGCGACGACGCGTTCACCATCGAAGGCGTCGCCGATCTCCAGCCGCGCCAGACCGTGACCGTAAAGGTCACGCGCCCCGACGGCAGCACGTTCACGTTCGATGCGCTGTGCCGCATCGATACCGCCAACGAGCTGGAATACTTCAAGAACGGCGGCATCCTGCACTACGTGCTGCGCAAGCTGGCGGCCTGATCACCGCCGGCATCACGCCGGAATGCAAGAAGGGCGGCTCCCACCGGGGCCGCCCTTTTTCGTTGGTGCTTGAAGTCACGGCGCTCCTTACCGATCCTCCTGCCGCAGGCGGGGAGGGGGACCGCCGCGCAGCGGTGGTGGAGGGGCCATCCCGCCCACGAAAAAGGGGCGGCCTCCCCCCGAAGACCGCCCCTTCCGTGGAGCCCGACAGGACCGGGCTTGACCGTGGTTTCAAGCCGGCTTGCGGCTCCGGCCCCAGCGCTGGCGTGCAACCAGCGCGGCGGCTGCGGCGCCGAACAGCAGAACCATCGATGGTTCGGGCACGTCGGTGCCGCCCGTGGTCGTCCCGCTGCTCGTCGATCCGCTGGACGAAGACGAGGTGGAGCTGGACGAACTGGTGGAGCTTGAAGAACTCGTCGAGCTGGAAGTCGACGAGGACGTGGACGACGATGTCGACGAGGAGGTGCTGCTGCTCGTCGAGGACGACGTGCTGACATTGCCCGACGACGTCGAGGTCGAGGAACTGGTCGAGACGTTGCCGGACGAGGTGCTGACGTTGCCCGACGAGGTCGAGGTGGACGAGCTGGTCGAGACATTGCCCGACGACGTGCTCACGTTCCCGCTCGAGGTGGAAACGCTGCCCGAGGACGTCGAGACGCTGCCCGACGAGGTCGAGACATTGCCGCTGGAGGTAGAGACGCTGCCGCTCGAGGTCGAGGTGGAGCCACCCGACGTGGATGTCGATCCGCCCGAGGTCGAGCTGGAGCCGCCCGAGGTGGAGGTGGAGCCAGTGCTGGTGGAGGATACCACCACGTTGCCGCCGCCCCCGCCGCTGCCGCCAAAGAAGCCGCCGAAGAACCCGCCGCCAAAGCCGCCCACCGGTCCGCCGCCGATCACCACCGGCACGCCGCCACCGCCGCCGCCCTGCGCCTGGGGCGGCAGGGGCGCCATGTAGGGCACCGGGGCCATGGCATATTGCTGCGGCGGGTCGCACACCTTGGTGGTGGCCGTGGTCACGATCTTGCGCTGGCGGTGCACCACATGCGGCGGCGCGCGGCGTACCACGCGGCGCGGCTTGGCCTGCTTGATCTTGATCGGCTTGATATGATGGATCTCGCCGGTCGATGGCGCTTCGGACACGTGCACCGCGCCCCCGCCCAGAACTGCGCCACCTGCCGCGCAGGCCGCCAGTTTTGCCAATGCCATCCTAACCGACATGATCGTTGCTCTCGCTAAATCCCGGGGCCGGCCTAGCAGAAACCACTTAACAGGTGGCTGCCGGCCTTTCCCGCAGATGAACAACGCAGATCATAGCGGCAGCGTCCATCGCGTTAACCTGAAATCGGCATGGTAGCGGGCCATATTTCGTCACTTTTCGCGCCGGTGTGTTAACTCTGTCCCAATCTGGAACTTTCGCCGGCGATAGTGTTGCCGATTCCGACAGGCAAATCCGTCTATGCGCCGCTGTCAGGGTCAAACAGGCCGGGCAGGGTGCCGGGCAGGCCGCCCGGCATCTGCGCGGTCGGGGGGGTGATTCCCAGGTGCTGCCAGGCGCGATCGTTGAGGCAGCGGCCGCGTGCCGTGCGGGCCACCAGGCCCAGCTGGATGAGGTAGGGCTCGATCACTTCCTCGATCGTGTCGCGCGGTTCGGAAAGGCCGGCGGCGAGGGTTTCCACCCCCACCGGGCCACCCTTGTAGATATCGGCGATCATCATGAGGTAGCGCCGATCCTGCAGGTCGAGCCCCAGCGCATCGACTTCCAGCCGGGTCAATGCCTGGTCGGCGAGGGCGCGGGTGATCGTGCCATCGCCCATCACCTGGGCAAAATCGCGCACCCGGCGCAGCAGGCGCCCGGCGACGCGCGGTGTGCCCCGCGCGCGCTTGGCAATCTCGCGCGCGCCCTCGCCATCGATGCCCACGCCCATCAGCGTGGCGCCGCGCGTCACCACGCGTTCCAGCTCGGCCACGGTATAGAACTGCAGGCGCACCGGAATGCCGAAACGATCGCGCAGCGGGGTCTGCAACAGCCCCTGGCGCGTGGTCGCGCCGATCAGGGTGAACGGCGGCAGATCAATCCGCACCGATCGCGCCGAAGGCCCTTCGCCGATGATCAGGTCCAGCGCGCGGTCTTCCATCGCCGGATAGAGCACTTCCTCGACCACCGGATTGAGGCGGTGGATTTCGTCGATGAACAGCACATCGCCCGATTCGAGGTTGGTGAGGAGCGCGGCAAGATCACCCGACTTGGCAATCACCGGGCCAGACGTGGCGCGAAAATTCACCCCCAGCTCGCGCGCGATGATCTGCGCCAGCGTGGTCTTGCCCAGGCCCGGCGGGCCAAAGAACAGCACATGGTCCATCGCCTCGCGCCGCTGCTTGGCGCTTTCGATGAAGATCTTGAGATTTTCGCGCGCGGCCTCCTGGCCAACGAACTCGGCCAGCGTCTTGGGCCGCAGCGCAGCATCGAGGTCTTCGGCCTGGGCCTTGGCGGAAAGCAGCGGGTTGTCGGTCATGGGTTAGGGGACTTTCGGCGCAAGGCGCGCGACACGTCCATCGCGTGATGCAGGATGCGCACGACAAGCACTTGCGCGCCATCGAAACGATAGAGGATGCGGTGGCGGCGGTGCGAGAGGCAACGGATATGCTCGCCCAGTTCGGGGCGGGCCGGGCCAGCTTCTGGATGTCGCGCCAGCAGATCGAAGGCGCCAGCAATGCTCATGAAATAGGCATCGGCCAAGGCGCCGCCAAACTCCTCGTTGCCATATTCGCGCATGCTCACCAGGTCTTTGCGGGCCAGTGCCGTCAGCCTTACCTCAACCACGAGAGGAGGGGTATTCGGCCATGATCTGCGCCAGGATGTCCTCTGGCCGGTCGGGCAGAACATCGGAAGCCAGGCCTTCTGCAACCAGGGCGCGAAGCCATTCCGTGTCGTCTATGGCCGCGTCCCGGTCCCGCCGGACCAGATCGCGCACGTAGTCGCTCGCGCTGGCATAGCGCCCTTCCGCCACGCGGGCGTCGATCCACTGCCGCAGCGCAGGCGGCATCGAGACGTTCAGCTGGGCCATGCGTCGGTTATAAAGGTCCATTGGGCCGCTGTCCAAGTCCATTCCCAACCCCATCCATCACCCCGTCGCCCGCTTGAGGGCCACGCGCACCAGGTCGTTCAGGCGGGCGTCTTCGCCCAGGTCCTTGATCGCAAAGGCCACGGCGCTGGCTGCCACGGCGGGCTTGAAGCCCAGGTTCTGCAGGGCGGAAATCGCGTCGGCGCTGGCCGAGCCGGCCGGCAGCGCGACATCGGCCTCTGCCGCCACGCCCAGCCCGCCGGTCACGCCGGCCAGGCCCCCGGCCTTGTCCTTGAGTTCGTTGACGATGCGGCTGGCGAGCTTTGGCCCGACGCCATTGGCGCGCGCGACCATGGCAGCGTCGCCCCCGGCGCAGGCGCGCTGCAATTCGTCCACCGACAGGGCCGAGAGAATGGCCAGAGCCACTTTCGACCCCACCCCCTGCACGGCGGTGAGCAGGCGGAACCAGGCGCGTTCGCCCGCGCTAGCAAAGCCGATCAGGCGCTGGTCGGTTTCGCTTACCTGCATTTCGGTATGGACGACCACCTTGTCGCCGCGCACGCCGAGGTGGGAAAGCGTCTTGGCCGAACATTGCACCAGATAACCGACGCCGTTCACGTCGATGATCGCCCAGTCCGGGCCGGTGTCGTCAAGCATGCCGGTCAATTTGGCGATCATGGTTTGTTCCCTATGGCAGGGAACTTTCCCGCGCGCAACCGGGGTTCAGGTATTGGCCTGTTGATCCTCGGGCACGGCATCGTCGGGGCCGTAATAAAGCTGGGCGCAATCGTGCGCGGCGATGCCACCTTCGAGTGACAGGTCGTCCTTGAACGCGTCGCGGATGTAATCGACCGTCGAAAGGTGGCGGTCCTCGAAATACATCTTGTGCACCTGGTCGCGCCCGGCGCCATAGACGATCCGGGTGATGCCGGCCCAGATCGCCGCCATCGTGCACATCCCGCAGGGTTGCAGCGTGGTATAGAGCGTGGCGCCGTCGATCTTCATGTCGCCCACTGCCTGGCCGGCCGCGCGCAGGGCTTCCACTTCGGCATGGGCAGTGGCGTCGCACCGCTCCGCCGTGCGATTGACTGCGCCGGCCACCAGCCCGCCGTGGCGCACGACCAGGGCGGCAATCGGCGTATTGGCCGGATCATCGCCCTTTTCGCGGATGGCAAGGGCGATGGCGCGGGCCATCCAGGCTTCGTCGGTGGCGGCGATGTTCATGAAGGACGCTACGCCGGGCGGGCGCGGGCGTTCCCGTGTCCTTTCGGGATCAGCGATGGCTGCCCAGCATGTTGGCATGGGTGATCGCCACGGCCAGCGCGTCGGAAGCATCTTCGCCGGCGAGCTTCACGCCGGGCAGCAGGATCTTGAGCATGTGCTGAATCTGCTGCTTTTCCGCGCCACCGGTGCCGACCAGCGCCTTCTTGATCACCTTGGTGGGATATTCCGCCACCGGCATGCCCGACCGCGCCAGGCTGAGCATGGCCACGCCGCGTGCCTGGCCCAGCTTGAGCGTGGATTGCGGGTTCACGTTGACGAAGACCTCTTCCACCGCCCCGGCATCGGGACGATGGGTGAGGATCACGTCGGTCAGTGCAGCATCAAGTTCCACCAGGCGCTGCGCCATGGTGGCCTTGGCATCGGTGCGGATCTGGCCATTGGCAATGTGGCTTAGCCGGCTGCCAGACTTGGCCACCACGCCCCAACCCGTGCAGGTCAGGCCGGGATCGACACCCAGGATGATCATGCGCGGGTGGCCGCAACGAGAGGATCCTCCCCCGCAGCGCGGGGGAGGTGGCGGCCGCTAGGCCGTCGGAGGGGGGATGTCCCCCTCCACCACGCGCTGCGCGCGCGGTCCCCCTCCCCCTCGGTGAGGGGGAGGATCGAAAGGTGGGCAACGCTCACCGCCACGGGTCTGGTCAGCCCAGCTTTTCCATCACGTCGTCGGGGATTTCATAGTTGCCCCACACGGTCTGCACGTCGTCGTCGTCGTCCAGTACGTCGATCAGCTTGAGCAGGGTGGCGGCGTCATCGGCCGAAACCGTGGTCTTGAGGCTGGGCTTCCAGGCCAGCTTCACCGCTTCGGCTTCGCCCAGCGCCTTTTCCAGCTCGCGGCAGACGGGGTGGAGGTTGTCGATCGCGGTCCAGATCTGATGCGTATCGTCGTCCGATTCCACATCGTCGGCGCCGGCTTCGATCGCGGCTTCCAGCACCTTTTCCTCGTCGCCCACGCTGGCGGGGTATTCGATCAGGCCCAGGCGCTCAAAGCCATGGCTGACCGCGCCCGAAGCGCCCAGGTTGCCGCCGTTCTTGGCAAAGGCGGTGCGCACGTTGGTGGCGGTGCGGTTGCGGTTGTCGGTCAGCGCCTCGACGATGATCGCCACGCCGCCCGGGCCATAGCCTTCGTAGCGCACTTCTTCATAGTTCTCGCCGTCGCCCTTGCTCGCCTTGTCGATGGCGCGCTGGATGTTGTCCTTGGGCATCGACTGCGCCTTGGCGGCGTTGATCGCGGCGCGCAGGCGCGGGTTCATGTCCGGGTCGGGCATGCCCATCTTGGCCGCGACGGTGATTTCGCGGGAGAGCTTGGAGAACATGGCCGAGCGCTTCTTGTCCTGCGCGCCCTTGCGATGCATGATGTTCTTGAATTTGGAATGGCCTGCCATGGATCTGCTTCTTGCGGCTGATGGTGGGAACTTGGGGTTTGCCACGGCCCCTAGACCAACCGGCGCAAAACGGCAATGCGCGCCGGCCGGCAACCGAGACTGGCCAACAACCAGAGCAGATGGGCAAACGCGGCGTTAACCGCTGGCGCGGTATGGCCCCTGCCATGGTCCGCCTGTCCCTGCCCGCTGCGCAATCCCTGGCCCACTTCCTGCGCCATCCACGTTGGATGCGCCCGATGGGGCTGGGCAACGCGCAAGGCTGGGCGCTGTGGCGCGGCGCGACCGGGATCTATCTGGCCGGGCTGCTCGCGCTCGCGCTGGTCCTGCACCTGTGGCAGCGCGCGCTGGGCCTGCCCGCGCCCGAGGCCTTTGGCAAAGTGCCGCCGGCGCTGCTGCTGCCAGCTGTCACGCTGCTGGCGCCGGTGGCCGAGGAATGCGTGTTCCGCGGCTGGCTATCGGGCCGGCCGCGCGCGCTGGCGCTGCTGGCTGGGTTTGTGGTGGCGGCCGCTGCCCTGTGGACGGTGCGCGATGGCGCGGCCCACCCCGTGGCGCTGCTCGCGCTGCTGCTGGGCGTGGTGGGGGGCGCGCTGGGCTGGTTGGTGCTGCGCCGGCGCGATACCCCGGCTTGGTTCGCTTCGGCCTTTCCGGTGCTGTTCATCCTGCACGCGGTGGTCTTTGCGCTGTTCCACCTCAGCAACTATCCGCGCCTGTCGCTGGCGCTGTTGCCGATGGTGCTGCCGCAACTGTGGGCAGGGCTGGTATTCGGCTTCATCCGCATGCGGATCAGCCTGCCCGCCGCCATGCTTGCCCATGCGCTGGGCAATCTGGCGGCGGTAACCGTGGCATTCCTGGTGCAGTGAGCGGGGCGGGCAGGCGCCCGGTGCCCAGCCCGGGTGGTTCAGTCGATGCCCAGGGCGTTCTTGTAGACGTCGAGAATCGCTTCCATTTCGCGGCGATCGTCGGGCTTCATCTTCCGCAGGCGCACGATCTGGCGCATGATCTTGGCGTCATAGCCGGCCGACTTGGCTTCGCTGTAGACGTCCTTGATGTCGTCGCCGATGCCCTTCTTTTCTTCTTCCAGGCGTTCGATGCGCTCGATTAAGAGGCGCAGGCGGTCGTCGGCGGCGTCGGCCATGGGATAAGCTCCGAATCTCTGTGTGGGCGGCCGTTGCGGCCTTCAGCCGCGGGCAAATAGCCGCCCACGCCCACGCTGGCAAAGCCGATCCTGTGGAAAGATTGCGGGCAAGTCGGGTTTGGGCCGGGTCCGGCCTGATGTCAGCGCGGGTTGCGCTTCATGCTTTCTTCCATCCGTGCCAGTTGCTCGGGCGTGGCCGGGCTCTGGTAGCGGGTCTTCCATTCCTGCGCGGGCAGGCCGTGGATCGCCTCGCGCGCGGCAGCCTTGTCGAGCGGGGCGCCAGCCTCGATGATCCAGTCGGCCAGGCAGTTGCGGCAAAAGCCCGCCAGGCCCATCAGATCGATGTTCTGGGCATCGTGGCGATGGCGCAGGTGGCGCACCAGGTGGCGAAAGGCGGCTGCGGCCACCGCATCGTCGAGCTGGTCGAGCGGATCAGCGCCGGAATGGGTGGTTTGGCCGGTCGAAGCATTCGTATCCATGGTTATCATCCCTTGGGTTTTGCCCCGGCATAGGCCATAGGGCAGGCCGAATGAAAGCCTGCCGGGTTCGATAGTGAAGAGGAGTTTTTTGCACCATGGGCCAGCCTGACAAGCGCGAACGCAAGGTCAAGATCCTCGCAACGGTGGGGCCGGCCAGCCGTTCCCCGGAAATGCTGGAAAAGCTTTTCCTGGCCGGTGCCGATGCCTTTCGCGTCAACATGAGCCATGGCGAACACGCCATCCATGCCGAAACCATCGCCAATATCCGCGCGCTCGAAGCGCGGGTGAAGCGGCCGATCACGGTGCTGTGCGATCTCCAGGGGCCCAAGCTGCGCGTCGGCACGTTCAAGGAAGGCCGCGCCGTCATTCGCCATTCGGGCCACTTCACGCTCGATCGCAATCCCGAGCCGGGCGATGAAACCCGCGTCTGCCTGCCCCATCCCGAACTGTTCGGCATCCTGCAAAAGGGCCAGCGCCTGCTGATCGACGATGGCAAGCTGCGCCTGCGCGTGATCCGCGCCAGCGACAGCGAGATCCTCTGCTCGGCCGAAGTGGGCGGCGTGATTTCCGACCGCAAGGGCGTCAACGTGCCCGACGCGGTGGTGCCGGTGCCCGCGCTCACCGAAAAGGACCGTCGCGACCTGGCCTTTGCCGTGGAGCAGGGCGCCGACTGGATCGCGCTCTCGTTCGTGCAGCGGCCCGAAGACGTGGCCGAGGCGCGCCGCCTGATGGGTGGCTATGGCTCGCTCATGGCCAAGATCGAAAAGCCGGCGGCGATCTCGCGCCTCGAAGAAATCATCGAGCTGTCCGACGGCATCATGGTCGCCCGTGGTGACCTCGGCGTCGAACTGAACCCCGAAGAAGTGCCGCCGCTGCAAAAGCGCATCGTCGAAAGCGCGCGCCGCCAGGGCAAGCCCGTGGTCGTGGCCACGCAGATGCTCGAATCGATGATCGAGGCGCCCACGCCGACCCGCGCCGAAGTGTCGGACGTGGCCAACGCGGTCTATGACGGCGCCGATGCCGTGATGCTCTCGGCCGAAACCGCCGCGGGCGCCTGGCCGGAAGAAGCGGTCAGCATCATGAACCGCATCGCCGTGCAGGTGGAAAGCGATCCCGGCTATGCCGCCCGCGTCCACTTCATCGAGACGCTGCCCGATCCCACCACGGCCGACGCGCTGGCCCAGGCCTGCGCCTCCATCGCTGAAACCTTGCCGATTTCGGGGATCATCGTGTTCACCGGTTCGGGCTCCACCGCCCGCCGCGTGGCGCGTGAACGGCCGGGCGTGCCGATGCTGGTGCTCACCCCCAGCCAGAAGACCGCGCGCAAGGTCGGCCTGCTGTGGGGCGCCCACGCGGTCAACACCAAGGACATCGGCAGCTTCGAGGAAATGATCGCCAAGGGCAAGCGCATGGCCCTGCGCCACGATTTCGGCACCGCCGGGTCCAAGCTGGTGGCACTGGCCGGGGTGCCGTTCGGCACGCCGGGGGCGACCAACCTGCTGCACGTCGTCACCCTCACCGGCGACGAGCTCAAGCACCACCAGGCCGACTGATCGGTCCTGCCAGGGCCTGGCGCGTTCAGGCCTTGTCCGTCACCCGGGCCACCGTCAGGCCCGAGGTGACGCGCTCGGCCGCGAACACGCAGTTCTTGCCCGATGCCTTGGCCAGATAGAGCGAGGCATCGGCATCGGGGATCAGTTCCTCGCCCCTGACCGAGGTTTCGGGCATGGCCGCCACGCCCAGCGAGGCGCTGACCGGGCAGCCCTGGATATCGGTCACGCCCAGCACGCGCAGGCGGACCTGCTCGGCCTTGGCCACGGCATCGGCCAGCGCGCAATCGGGCAGGATGGCGATGATCTCTTCCCCGCCATAGCGGCAGACCACGTCGGTCGGGCGCAGCGTGCCGACGATCTGCGTCGCCACGTCGCGCAGCACTGCATCGCCCTTGGCATGGCCATAGCGGTCGTTGAGATGCTTGAAGTTGTCGAGGTCGATCATGATCACCGCGGTGGAGGTGCCCGACCGCTGCGACAGCGCCAGCAGCCGCTCCAGCGTGTCTTCCATATAGCGCCGGTTATAGAGACCGGTCAGCGGATCACGCAGCGACTGGGTGCGCAGCCGATCGCGCAACGCGATGTTCGACAGCGCCAGCGACATCGAATCCGCCAGCGCCGTGCCCAGGTGGCGCAGGTTGTCCAGTTCCTCGCCACCGGGCAGCGCCACGGGCGCGTCGTTGCGGGCCAGCACCAGCAGGCCCTGGACCTGGCCACCGGCCATCATCGGGATTTCCAGCACGGCATTGTCGCTGCCGTGGTGCGCGCAACACAGCCCGCCTTCGACCGGCGCATTCACGTGCGCCTTGCCGCGCTTCAACGCCCAGCAGTGGCTCGGCGAAAGCGATTCGCGCGCAACATAGCCATCGGGCAAGTCCCACTGGCGCGCCAGGTCCAGCCGATCGCGTGAATTGTTGAGCACATAGAGCGCCGCGCCGTGCCCGCCGAGCAGGCGCCGCGCGGTGACCATCAGCACCGCGCCGGCTTCCTCGTTGGTTTCGGCGGCTTGCAGCATGTCGGTCATGGCAAAGAGTTCGGCCGTGCGCCGCCGCGCTGCCTCCGAATCCGCGCGCATGTGCTGTTCGTGGTTGTGATGGGTGATCAGGATCGTGCGAAAGCCCAGCAGCGACGTGGCCACGGCCACCTGCAGGCCCAGCGCGACGACCAGCAGCAGGTCGTTGCCGCCAGGCTGCCAGCGGTCGAGCATCTCGTGCACCGCCACCAGAGCGATCGACAGCAGCTGCAGCGCTATCGCGCCGTTATACATCAGCCCCAGGCGCTGCCGCGTGGTGCCACGCCAGCCCGGCAGGCGCAGCCGACGCAGGAAGGGCGCTTGCTCATCCACCACGCTCGAAAGGCTCCTGTCCAGTATCGTACCGCTCCGGGCATGCCGGAGGCGGCCATTCTTACTGGCGGGGCAGATGGCGCAGGCTGAATGCGCGCCTGCGCATGAATGCTTATGCGCGCGTGCGCGGGCTGCTAACGATGGCGTGGCGGCCGGTCAGCCGGCCTTGCCCTCAGGCGCGCGCGCCAAACAGGGCCGAGCCGACGCGGATATGCGTGGCGCCCAGCTGGATCGCGGTTTCGAAGTCGTCGCTCATGCCCATTGATCGGCCGGCCAGGCCATGGTCGGTGGCCAGCTTGTCGAGCAGGGCGAAGAACGGCGCGGCCTCGATCCCCGCCGGCGGCACGCACATCAGCCCGATCACCGGCAGTTCGGCCGCGCGCGCCTCGCTCAGCAGCGCGGGCAGATCGGCGATGGCGCAACCACCCTTCTGCGCTTCGGCGCCGATGTTGACCTGCACGAACAGCGGCACGCGGCGGCCGGCCTTGTCCATCGCGCGGGCAAGCGCGCTCAGCAGGGAGGGGCGATCGAGCGAATGGATGCAGTCGAACAGCGCCACGGCCTCGTCTGCCTTGTTGGATTGCAACTGGCCGACCAGGTGCAGTTCCAGACCGGCATGTTCCTCGCGCAGCGGCGCCCACTTGGCCTGGGCTTCCTGCACGCGGTTTTCGCCGAACACGGTCTGGCCGGCAGCGATCAGCGGGCGGATCGCCTCGGCCGGGTGGGTTTTCGACACGGCCACCAGCGTCACCTCGGCCGGGGCGCGGCGGGCGATGCGCGCGGCCTGGGCAATGCGGGCGCGAATGTCGTCAAGCGGGCTGTCGTGGTTCAGCATGTCGTGCACTGGTCCGGTCATGGCGCGGTGCTATAGCGTCGTCATGGCAAAGCGCTACCCCGTGCCGCGATTGGTCCTGCTTAGCGATGCGCGCAACGATGCGGTGCTGGCCCGCGCCCTGGCGCGCCTGCCGCGCGGCAGTGCCTTGGTGTTCCGCCATTATCACCTGCCCGATGATGCGCGCCGCCAGCGCTGGGCCGCCTTGCGCCGCCTCGCCGCCCGGCGCGGCGTGGCGCTGATCGCGGCGGGCGGGCGCTGCGGCCGGGGCGGGCAGGGGCGCTATGGCGCGCCGCGCGCTTTGGGGCGTGAATCCGGGTTGCGCCTGGCCACGGCCCATTCCCTGCGCGAAATTGCAGCGGCGGCGCGCGCCCGGGCCGATGCCGTGCTGCTGTCTCCCGTGCTGCCCACGCGCAGCCATCCCGGCGCGCCGGTGCTCGGCATGGTGCGCTTTCTGCTGCTGGCGCGTCACAGCCCGGTGCCGGTCCTGGCGCTGGGCGGGATGAACCGTGCCGCCGCGCGCCGCCTGCCGCGCAAGGGCAGCGTGCATGGCTGGGCCGCGATCGACGGACTGTCGTGAAAATCCGCGCAATTCCGTGGGTTTTCACGGGCGATTCTTGACCGCGACGGCGCTTGGGGCGATGATGGCGCCAGAAGGGAATATTCAGCATCATGGCTTCGCGGGCACTCACCCCCAACCGTTCGACCACGCCTGGCGGCGGCAAACTTGGCCCCGGCCGCGGCAGCCCCAACTGGCGCGCCGTGCTGCGGCGCAGCTTCCGCCGCAGTTTCGAGCTGATCGGCGGCGCCACGCTGTTCGGCGCCATGGTGTTCCTCGCGCTGGCGCTGGTCAGCTATACCCAGACTGATCCTTCCGGCAGCACGGCCTCGGGCAGCCCGGTGGACAACTGGATGGGCCTGGCCGGCGCCTGGGCCGCTGAACGTGTCCTGGTGCTGTTCGGTCTGCCCGGCGGCCTGCTCGTGCCACTGCTGTTCGTGTTTGCCCGCCGCCTGTGGGATGCCGCGGGCGACCTGATCGACGTGGACGAGGATGACGAAGCACCGGCGCCCGAACCGGCATGGTGGCGGCTGACGCTTGGCCTGGCGCTGGCGATGATGCTGTCGGGCACGGCGCTGGCCCTGGCCTTCACCGGCCCGGGCGGCAGCCTGCCCGCCGGGTTCGGCGGCGCCACCGGCCTGCTCGGCGCGGCCGGGGTGCGGGCGCTGGCCGGCCTGGTGCCGATGGCGCAGGGCTGGATCATCCTGGCCATCGCGCTGCTGGCCTTTGGCGGCGGCCTGTTCCTGACCGGGCGCGTGTTTGCGCTCGATTGGGCGCGGCTGCTGTCGATCCCCGCGTTCCTGCGCCGCACCCCGCGCGAGGCTGCCGCCGATGGCGCCCCAGCCCGCCAGCGCCGCGCGCCCAAGGCCAAGGCCGCCGCCAGCGTCGATGCCCTGCTGGCCGACGATGACGATGGCGCCGATGACGACGACGCGCCGCCGTTCGATACCCGCGCCCCGGTGATCCCGGCCGATGCCGCGGCACCGCGCCGCCCCACCGAGATCAGCGATCCGCAGCGCACCCCCGCGCCTGCGGCCAAGGCACAGGCGCGGCAAAGCGACCTGTTCGACAAGTTCGCGCTGCCCGGGATCGACATTCTCGAGGAAATTCCCGCCTCGGCCCAGCCCAAGATCGACAAGCTGGCGCTGGAACGCAACGCGCGCCTGCTCGAAAACGTGCTCGACGATTTCAACGTCAAGGGCGAGATTACCGCCGTGCGCACCGGCCCGGTGGTGACGATGTACGAACTCGAACCCGCGCCCGGCATCAAGGCCAGCCGCGTCATCGGCCTCGCCGACGATATCGCCCGCAACATGAGCGCGGTCTCGGCACGCGTCTCGGCCATTCCCGGCCGCACCGTGATGGGCATCGAATTGCCCAACCAGATCCGCGACATGGTCTCGTTCCGCGAACTGGTGGCGTGCGACAAGTTCGTCAATGCCAAGGGCCTCTTGCCGATCATCCTGGGCAAGGACATCGCCGGCGAACCGATCGTGGCCGATCTCGCCACCATGCCCCACCTTCTGGTGGCCGGCACCACCGGCTCGGGCAAGTCGGTGGGCTTGAACTGCATCCTGCTGTCGCTGCTCTACCGGCTGACGCCGGCGCAGTGCCGCATGATCCTGGTCGATCCCAAGGTGCTCGAACTCAAGTCCTATGACGATATCCCGCACCTCCTTTCGCCGGTGGTGACCGAGCCGGCCAAGGCCGTGCGCGCGCTCAAATGGGCGGTCGAGGAAATGGAGCGGCGCTATCGCCAGATGTCGTCGATCGGCGTGCGCAACCTGTCGGGCTTCAACGAAAAGGTTCGCGCCGCCCAGGCCAAGGGCAAGCCGCTCGGCCGCCGCATCCAGGTCGGCTTCGATCCCGAAACCGGCGAGGAACTGTTCGAGGAACAGCAGCTCGAATACCAGGTGCTGCCGCAGATCGTGGTGATCGTCGACGAACTGGCCGACCTCATGGTCACCGTCGGCAAGGAAATCGAAGTCCTGATCCAGCGCCTCTCGCAAAAGAGCCGCGCGGCCGGCATCCACCTGATCATGGCGACGCAGCGCCCGTCGGTCGATGTCATCACCGGCGTGATCAAGGCCAACCTGCCCACGCGCATTTCCTTTGCCGTGACCAGCCGCATCGACAGCCGCACGATCCTGGGCGAACAGGGCGCCGAACAGCTGCTCGGCAAGGGCGACATGCTGTACAAGCCCAGCACCGATCCGATCAAACGCGTCCATGGCCCCTTCGTCAGCGACGAGGAAGTGGAGCGCGTGGCCGATCACTGGCGCGGCCAGGGCAAGCCGGAATACGTCGATTCGGTCACCGAAGAACCCGAGGAAGGCTCGTTCGGCTTCGACGAGCTCGATACCTCGGACAATCCCGAAGACCGCAAGTATCGCCAGGTCTGCCAGCTTGTGTTCGAAAGCCAGAAGGCCTCGGCCAGCTGGATCCAGCGCCAGATGGGCGTGGGCTACAATACCGCGTCCAAGTGGGTCGAACGCATGGAGCAGGATGGCCTGGTCGGCCCGGCCAACCACGTCGGCCGCCGCGAGATCTATCGCGACAAGGACGGCAACCCGCTCTGATGCGGCTGAGATCCTCCCCGTCACCGACGGGGAGGGGGCCGCCTGCGCAGCAGGTTGTGGAGGGGGGCTCAGGCCGCCCGCAGCGCCGCTGTCGCTTCACCCACCAGCGCGGTCACCTCTGCCTCGCTCAGCACGCGGCGCGGATCATAGCCCAGGCCCAGGCGGGCAGTGCGGCGCCAGGCGTCGCAGAACAGGCCCTTGTTGGGGCCAAACGCCCGCAGCACATGGCCGGCCAGGCGCGGCGGCGCATCGGGGGCATAGGCGCGCGAAAACAGCGCCATGTCGGCCACCCACGGCCCGATCATCACCCAGCCATGGTCATCGGCCACCGCTTCGCCCGCCACGCTCAGCGTGCCTTCCACCACCACGATCGGCGCATCGAGCGCGCGGGCCAGGTGCACGGCATAGGCGGCATTGAGCATTGGCGCGGTCACGTCCTTGCCCGCCATGACCTTGAGCACGTCCTGCGCGCGCGTGGCCATCAGCGCCTTGTCGTCCTCGCTCGGCGCAAAGGCCTTGAAGGCGCGGGCGGTCTCCCACGAATGGCTGGCGGCGATCAGGCGCGAAAGGCGGGTCAGGGCAAGCGATGCAGTCATGATCGCTGCGCCTTAGGGTGCTTCAGGCCGCTTCGCCATCCCAAAACAGCGCGGTCAGCGCGGCCGGCACGCGCGCCAGGCGGCCGCTCGCCCGGTCGATCAGGGCCCAGGTGGTGCGCGCGCTGACGATGACCTTGCCTTGGGCATTGGCAAAATCCACGCGCCGGTCGAACCGGGCGCCATGGGGCGGATCGGGGATGAAGGTGGTGGCGGTGACGCTGTCGCCCAGGGCCACGTTGCCGCGATAGTCGATCTCGTGCCGGGTCACGACCCAGACATAGGCCGCCTGGTGCTCGGCCGGGGCCACGGCTTCCCAATGGCGCGTGGCGATCTGTTCCATCCATCGCACCCACACCGCGTTGTTCACGTGGCCCAGCTCGTCGATATGCTCGGGCAGCGCGGTGAACGGGCAAGAGAACCGTGCCGTCATGGTCAGGCGCCCACCAGGTGCAGCACGATCTGGCGGCGATGGGCCATGCGGCGATGCTCGCACAGGTAGATGCCCTGCCAGGTGCCCAGCGCGAGCTGCCCACCCAGCAGCGGGATCGACAGGCTCACTCCGGTCAGGATGCTTTTCAAATGGGCCGGCATGTCGTCGGGGCCTTCATCGTCATGGGCATAGGCCGCGCTTTCCGGGGCCAGGCGATCGAGCCAGCGCACGATGTCGCCGCGCACTTCGCGCGCGGCATTTTCCTGGATGCACAGCGAGGCCGAGGTGTGGCGGCAGAACAGCGTGAGCAGCCCGCTGTCCATGCCCTGGGCCGCCACCCACTGCGCGGTTTCGCGGGTGAATTCATGCAGGCCAGGTCCGGGCGTGTGCAGGGTCAGCGTGGTGCTGGCCTGGCGCAGGGGCGCGGCGTGCGCCGCGTCGGCGGGATGAAGGGCTTGGCTCATGACCGCATCAGCCTGGCATGGGCCGCCGACCATGTCACCCCGGTTTCACGCGCAAACATAAAAAATGAGAATCATTATCAACATGGTTGATTATGAAAATCACTCGCAATAAAGCGCTACCCATCCGGACCGGGCGCGGCTGCCCGATCCGAGCAAAGGGGAAAAATTCCATCATGATCAACGCATCCCGGTCTCGTCGCGCGTCGCGCCTGTCAGGCGAACACGCGCATGCCGCCTCGCCCTTGCGTCCCGCATTCCTTGCCGCCGGCTGCATCGGCGTGATCGCCGCCATGCCGGCCCACGCCCAGGACGCCGCGCAAACCGTGCTGGGCGGGGTGACCGTGACCGATACGGCGATCGCGCAGGCCCCGGTGAAGGTGGAGCGGGCGGAATCGCCCAAGTACGTGCGCCCGCTGCTCGATACCCCGCAAACGGTCACCGTGGTCGGTCGCGCGGTGCTCGAGGCGCAGAACCTGCTGTCGTTGAAAGATGCGCTGTCGATCCTGCCCGGCATCACCCTGGGCGCGGGCGAAGGCGGCGGCGGCTATGGTGACAGCATCAATCTGCGTGGGCAGAGCGCCAATACCGATATCCAGATCGATGGCGTGCGCGACAGTGCGCAATATTCCCGCAGCGACCTGTTCAACATCGAACAGGTGGAAGTGACCAATGGCGCCAATTCGGTGTTCGGCGGTTCGGGCTCGATCGGCGGCACGATCAACCTCGTCAGCAAGCGCCCCAAGGATGAAACCAGCACCACCGTGCAGGGCGGGGTGGGCACGGCCAACTATTGGCGCGGCACGGTCGACAGCAACTGGCAACTGGGCAGCGAGGTGGCCGTGCGCGTCAATGCCATGGGCCACAGCGCCGATGTGCCCGGTCGCGATTTCGACTATGCCCGCCGCTGGGGCGTGGCGCCGTCGATCAAGTTCGGGCTGACCGGCGACACCAGCCTGACGCTGCTCTACCTGCACCAGCGCGACAAGAACATCCCGCAATATGGCGTGCCCTATTACGCGGTCTATGGCGGCCTGCTGCCCGGCGCGCGCCAGGCCGGCTATTATGGCTACACCAACTATGATCGCCAGGAACAGACGGTGGACCAGGCCACGGCGATCCTCGACCACCGCTTTTCCGATGCTGTCTCGATCCGCAATCTCGCGCGCTATCAAAAGGTGCAGCAGGATACCTATGTCGATCCGCCGCAGGGCGCGTGGTGCCTTGCCAATGGCACGCTTGCCAATGCCAATGGCGCGGCCACGGGGTGTTCCTCCACCCAGAAGCCCGGCACGTTCTATCCCAGCGGTCCACGCGGGCTGTTCCGCCTGACCGACACTTCCACCTGGTACGATCAGTTCGATCTCTCGGCCAAGCTCGCCACGTTCGGCCTGCAGCACACGCTGACGCTGGGCGCCGCCTGGTCGCAGGAAGACTATCACCTCACCTCGGGCAATGGCCTGCGCAATGCCGATGGCACCACGCCGGCGCTCACCCCGATCAGCATCGCCAACCCGGCCGCGGTCTATACCGGCCCGATCAACCTGATCACCACGGCCCGGGCCAAGGGTTCCACCCGCAACATTGCGCTCTATGCGTTCGATGCCATCGCGCTGGGCGGCGGGTTCGAGGTAAACGGCGGCCTGCGCTGGGAAAACAACCGCGCGCGCTACCACAGCGATACCGTGGCGGTCAGCGGCGCCGTCACCCCCGGCGCGCCGCAGAACAACACCGACGATCTGTTCAGCTATCGTCTCGGCCTGGTCTACAAGCCCGCTGCCAATGCCAGCCTCTATGTCGCCTATGGCAACAGCAAGACGCCGGCCTCGTCCACCGTGCGCACCGGTTGCGGCGTGACCAGCACGACCCTGCTGGGCGATCCGTGCAACGTCGCCCCGCAAACCGCGATCAATTTCGAACTGGGTGGCAAGGTCGATCTGGCGCAGGGCAAGCTGCAGCTGACCGCGGCGGTGTTCCGCAACCAGCGCACCAACTATCCTGTCGCCGCCAACGATCCGCTGGTCGGCACCACCAACGTGCTCGACGGGCGCAGCCAGGTCGATGGCGTGTCGCTCGGCCTGTCGGGCAAGATCACGCCCGCCTGGACGGTCTTTGCCAACGCCATGTACCTCGATGGCGTGATCAAGCAGTCGATCTCCAACTACTGCCGCAACCACCCCGGCGCCACGCAGACGCTGCCCACGGGCGGCACCGTCACGTGCCCAACCAGCGATGTCCAGGCCGGCAACCCGGTGACCAATACGCCCACCTGGTCGGGCAGCCTCTATACCAGCTATCACCTGCCGTTCGGGCTCGAGGTGGGCTATGGCCTGACCTACCAGGGCAGCTGGTATCTCACCAACGCCACCGGCGCGCCGATGTACAAGGCGCCGTCGTACCTCACCCACCGCATCAGCCTGGGCTACAAGCTCGACAACGGCCTTTCCGCCCAGATCAACGTGCAGAACCTTACCGACGAGACGTACTATACGTCGATTCGCAACAATGGCTGGGCCGTGCCGGGTGAGGGGCGCTCCGCCGTGCTCACCCTGGGCTACGCGTTCTGATCCAGCAAAAAGGGGGCGATGATCTCGCCCCCTTCGTGCTTCAGTCCTCCCAATAGAGCTTGGTCGGATTGTCGATCAGCAGCTTGCGCTGCAATTCTTCGGTCGGCGCGATGCGCGGGATCATGTCGACCAGGTGCCCGTCGTCGGGGATCGCGTCCTGCATGTTGGGGTGCGGCCAGTCGGTACCCCACAGCACGCGGTCCTGATAGTCCGCCACCAGCGGCGCCACCGCATCGGCAAAGGCATTCCACGGATCGCCTGCGGGATCGAGCCGATCGGGGCAGGTCGCCTTGAACCAGATATCGGGCCGTGAATCGAGGAACGCGCGGAACGCCTTCATGTCGGCCCCGTCCGGCCCCTGGGTCACGTCGGGGCGGCCCATGTGGTCGATCACCAAGGGCACGGGAATCGCGTCCATGAACGGGCGCAGTTCCTCCAGGATATCGGCTTCGAAATAGATCACCACGTGCCAGCCCTGGGGCAGGCGCTTGGCCACGTCGAGGAACTTGTCCTTGGGCGCGTCGTCCACCAGCCGCTTGAGAAAATTGAAGCGGATGCCACGGATGCCGCCCTCGTGCAGCGCGGCGAGTTCGGCTTCAGAGATCGCCGGATCGACCACGGCCACGCCGCGCGCCTTGCCGTTGCTCTTGGCAATGGCGTCGAGCGTCGCGGCATTGTCGGTGCCATGGCAGCTTGCCTGCACGATGACGTTCTTGGCAAAGCCCAGGTGATCGCGCAGCGCGAACAGCATGTCCGGCCCGGCATCCTCGGGCAAATACTTGGCCTTGGCGCTGAACGGAAACTGCGCCATCGGGCCAAACACATGGCAATGCGCGTCGATCGCGCCAGCCGGCGGGGTATAGCGCGGCTTCGACGGGTTGCCGTGCCAGGAAATGATACGGTCGGTCATGGTCTTGTCCTTGAAAACCGGGCTTCGACAGGCTCAGCCCGAACGGCAACCTATTTGAAATCGCGCACGCCGTTCGCCCTGAGCCTGTCGCAGGGCGAGAAGCATACGTTCACCCGAACACCACCCCATCCATCAGCTTGCGCGCGGTGCGCAGCAGGGCGGCGGTCTTGACCGCGCCGGCTTCGTCCACGTCCAGCACGCAGCTCATCTCGCCGGTGGGATGTTCCACCGACAGGGTCTTGCGGCTGCCGTCGCCCACCTGCGCCACTTCGGCCGCCGGAGAGCCTTCGAGCAGGCAGGCGGTCGCCACCGACACGGCGCCCAGCACGCCGATCGTGGCATGGGCGCGATGCGGGATGAAGCTGCGCACCGTGACCGCGCCACCATGCTTGGGCGGGGCCACCAGCATCATCTTGGGCACCGACTTTTCCTTGACGTCGCCCAGGTTCATCAGCGGGCCCACTTCCAGCCGGATCGCCTCGATCCGCGCCTTGAGGTCGGTGGCATTGTCCAGCCATTCGCGGTCTTCATAGCCGGTAATGCCCACGTCCTGCGCCTTCATCACCACGCAGGGCATGCCGTTGTCGATCAGCGTCACGGCCACGCCCTGGATCGTATCGGCCACGTTGCCGGTGGGCAGCAGCGCCCCGCACGAGGAGCCGGCCGTATCGCGAAATTCCAGCGGCACCGGGGCATGGGTGCCCGGCACGCCATCGATCGCGGCCTCGCCGGCATAGCTGACCGTGCCGCCCGGCGTCTGTACCGTCGCGACGGCCACTTGCCCGGTGTTTTCCATGAAGATCGCCACGCGGGTTTCATCGCCGGTGGCCGCCACCAGCCCGCGCTCGATCGCAAATGGGCCAACGCCCGCCAGGATATTGCCGCAGTTCTGCGCGTCGGTCACGATCGCCTGGTCGACGAAGACCTGCAGGAACAGGTAATCGACATCGATCCCCTCGCGCGTGGACTTGCTCACCACGGCCACCTTGCTGGTCAGCGGATCGGCACCGCCCATGCCGTCGATCTGGCGCGGATCGGGCGAGCCCATCACCGCCAGCAGAAAGGCATCGCGCGCCGCCGTGTCGGTGGGCAATTCGTCCTTGAGGAAATAGCCGCCCTTCGACGTGCCGCCGCGCATCCACATGCAGGGGGCGGAAAAACCGGTGGTCATGGTCAAGACTCCTGCCGTCAATGCTCCCCCTCCTCTTCGCAAGGAGGGGGTCGGGGGGTGGTGGAAATCAAGCGCAAGGCCTCGCACCACCCCCAACCCCCTCCTCTCAAGAGGAGGGGGCTAGTTGCGTTACACCATCAAACGTACTTCAAGCCTTCCTTCTCCAGCCGCTCGCGCATCTTGTACATGTCGAGGCCGAGCACGCCGTTGGCCAGCTTCTCGCGCTTTTCGCCTTCGTTGGCTTCGCGCGCCTGCGCGGCCTTGAGCACCTCAGCGGCCTTGGCGCGGGGCACCACCACCACGCCATCGTCATCGGCCACGATCACGTCGCCCGGGTTCACGGCGCAATTGGCGCAGACCACCGGCACGTTGACGCTGCCCAGCGTGTTCTTGACCGTCCCTTGCGCGTAGATCGCCTTGGACCACACCGGGAACTGCATCTCGGTCAGGTCGCGCACATCGCGCACCCCGGCATCGATCACCAGGCCGCGGCAGCCGCGCGCCTGGGCCGACGTGGCGAGCAGGTCACCGAAATAGCCGTCTTCGCAGGGCGAGGTCGGGGCCAGCAGCAGGATATCGCCCGCCTGCAGCTGTTCGATCGCGACATGGACCATCCAGTTGTCGCCCGGAGGGGCGCTGATCGTCACGGCCGAGCCGGCGATGCGCGCGCCGCGATAGATCGGGCGCATATAGCTGGCGAGCAGGCCGGTGCGGCCCTGCGCTTCGTGCACGGTGGCCACGCCGCAGGCGGCCAGGCCGTCGATCACGGCGGGATCGGCCCGTTCGATGTTCTGCACGACGATACCCGACATGGCGCTTGTCTCCCTATGATGGCTGGCCGGTTCGGCACGGATGGCCTGCATTTGGAACCGGGGGCGGGCAGCGCCAAATGCAATGTTTGGCATGTGCCATAAGGAAATGCTAAGTCTGGATGGATGGCCCGCCCCGACCCCGCGCTCAACATTCGCCACTTCGCCGCCTTTGCCGCCACCGTGCGCCATGGCAGCGTGACCCGCGCCGCCCGCGCGGTGAACCTGACGCAGCCCGCGTTGACCCAGGCGATCGCCCGGCTCGAGGCAGACCTCGGCTGCCTGCTGTTCGAACGCGGCGCCGGCGGCATGACCGCGACCGAGCCGGCACTGCTGCTCGCGCCCCGGGCCGAAGCGGCGATCGAACAGATCGGCTCGCCCCGCGTCACCGGCACCCAAGTGCGCGCATTCCTCGCCCTGGCGCGCGCCGGCTCCTATGCCGGGGCGGCGCAGGATACCGGGCTTTCCGCCGCGTCGCTGCACCGCGCGGTGGCGGATCTGGGCGTGGCGCTGGGCCAGCGGCTGATCGACCGGCGCGGCCGCACCGTGCTGCTCACGCCGGCCGGCGCCCGCCGCGCGCGCGGCTTTGGCCTGGCCATGGCGGAATTGCGCAGCGGCCTTGCCGAAGTGGCGGCCTGGCAGGGCAAGGCGGCCGGCCGCGTGGTGATCGGCGCCATGCCGCTGTCGCGCGCGCGCTGGCTGCCCGAAACGCTGTTGCGCTTTGCCGCAGCCTATCCCGGTGTCGATGTGGCCGTGGTCGAAGGCAGCCATGCCGAACTGGTCGGGCCGCTGCGCGATGGCGAAATCGACTTCATGCTTGGCGCCCTGCGCGAAACCACCGCGCTCGATGATCTGGAGCAGGAGGCGGTGTTCGAGGATCGCCCGGCGCTGGTCATGCGCGCCGGCCATCCGCTCGCCGATCCGGCCCGCCCGCTCGATCCGGCGGCCCTGCAGCACTATCCGTGGATATTGCCTGGCGGCGATACCCCGCTGCGCCATTATTGGGAGGAAATGATGCACGCGGCCACCGGCGCGCCGCCGCCCCATGTCGGCATCGAATGCGGCTCGGTGCTCACCGTGCGGCAATTGCTGGTGGGGTCCGATGCGCTCACGCTGCTCAGCCCGGCGCAATTGGCGGTTGAGCTTGACGTCGGCCTGTTGGCGGCGCGGCCCACCCCGGTGCCGGTGCGGCGCACAATCGGGATGACGCACCGCGCGCTGTGGCGGCCCACCGCGCCACAGGCCGCGTTCGTCGCCCTGCTGCGCGAAGTGGCGCAGAAAGGTTTCGCATAAATTTATGGCCACCGCGCTCTTTGCATTTGTATGCGTTGCATAAGGGACGCAACAGGTGCGCCATGGAGAGAACACTTGCCCTGATCGGGTTCGGCGAAGCCGGATCGACCTTTGCCAAGGCGGCTGGCTGGGAATCGCAGGCCAGCGCGTTTGACATCGATCCCGCCCGCCATGCCGCCATGGAAGAAGCCGGGGTAGTTGCCGCGGCCACTGCCGACAGCGCCCTGGGCGGCGCCGGCCTGGTGCTCAGCCTGGTGACGGCCGACAGCGCGCTGCCCGTCGCGCAGGAACATGCCGCCATGCTCGCCCCCGGCGCGCTGTTTTGCGACATGAACTCCATCGCCCCCGATACCAAGCGCGCCGCCGCGCTAGCGGTGGAAGCGGCCGGGGCGCGCTATGTCGATGTCGCGGTGCTGGCTCCGGTCAATCCCGCGCGGCTCAAGGTGCCGCTGCTGGTCTCCGGCCCGGCCGCGCCCGATGCCGCCGCCGCGCTGCAGGAGGCTGGCTTTACCAACGTGCGCGTGGTGGGCGATGACGTGGGCCGCGCCAGCGCGATCAAGATGATCCGCTCGATCATGGTCAAGGGCGTGGAAGCCCTGACCGCCGAGATGATGCTGGCCGCAACCAGGGCCGGCGTGGTCGACGAGGTGCTCGCCTCGCTCGACGCCAGCGAGAAGGGTGACAGCTGGTTCACCCGCGCCGCCTACAATATCGAGCGGATGACCACCCACGGCCTGCGCCGCGCGGCCGAGATGGAGGAATCCGCCAAGACCCTGATCGGCCTTGGCGTCGAGCCGCTGATGACCACCGGCACCGTTGCGCGCCAGCGCCAGCAGGCGGGCCACACCATCCCTTTTGAAAGCACAACGCCTATGGCAGCCAACACCAAGGAACCGGCGGAATGACCATGATCATCGATTGCCACGGCCACTATACCGTGCTGCCCAAGGCGCACGACGCCTGGCGCGAGGCGCAGAAGGCCGCGTTCAAGGCCGGCGAGCCCGCGCCGGCCTATCCCGACATTTCCGATGACGAGATCCGCGAGACGATCGAGGCCAACCAGCTGCGCCTGATCAAGGAACGCGGCGCGGACATGACGATCTTTTCGCCCCGCGCCAGCGCCATGGCCCCGCATGTGGGCGACCAGAGCGTGGCCGTGCCCTGGGCCCAGGCCTGCAACAACCTGATCGCGCGGGTCGTGGCGCTCTACCCGGAAACCTTTGCCGGCGTGTGCATGCTGCCCCAGTCGCCAGAGGCAGACATGACCAGCTCGATCGCCGAGCTGGAGCGCTGCGTGACGCAGCTGGGCTTCATCGGCTGCAATCTCAATCCCGATCCGGGCGGCGGCCACTTCAAGCATCCGCCGCTCACGGACGAATTCTGGTTCCCCTTCTATGAAAAGATGGTGGAACTCGATGTGCCGGCGATGATCCACGTCTCGGGCAGCTGCAATCCCGCGATGCACGCCACCGGCGCCTATTACATCGCGGCCGATACCATCGCGTTCATGCAGCTGCTGGAAGGCGATCTGTTCAGCCGCTTCCCCACGCTGCGCTTCATCATCCCGCATGGTGGCGGCGCGGTGCCCTATCACTGGGGGCGCTATCGCGGCCTGGCCGACATGCTCAAGAAGCCGGCACTCGATGGGCACCTGATGAACAACGTGTTCTTCGATACCTGCGTCTATCACCAGCCGGGCGTGAACCTGCTGGCCGAGGTGATCGAGACCAAGAACATCCTGTTCGGCTCGGAAATGGTCGGCGCGGTGCGTGGCATCGATCCCCAGACCGGCCACTATTTCGATGACACCAAGCGCTATGTCGACGCGCTGAACATTTCCGACGCGCAGCGCCACGCGATCTTCGAAGGCAATGCCCGCCGCGTGTTCCCGCGCCTTGACCAGAAGCTGAAGGAGAGAGGCCTGTGACCACGACCAAGGGCGCGCCGGACGCCAAGCCGCGCGATATTCATGCCTATCTGGCCGAATTTGACGATATCCCGGGCACGCGCGTCTACACCGCCGCGCGGGCGCGCCGCGGCTATCATATCAACCAGTTCGCGATGAGCCTGATGAAGGCCGAAAACCGCGCGCGGTTCAAGGCCGACGAGCGGGCCTATCTCGATGAATGGCAGATCAGCGAGGAAGGCAAGCAGGCGCTGCTGGCGCGTGACTACAACACGCTGCTGGATATGGGCGGCAACGTCTATTTCCTCTCCAAGCTGTTCTCGTCCGATGGCCTGCCCTTTGCCGAGGCGGTCTCGACGATGACCGACATGACCTGGCCGGAATACCGCCAGATGATGCTGGAGGGCGGCCGCTCGCCCGAAGGCAATCGCTCGATCAAGGAAAACCTGGCCGCCGCCGCGCGGGCCCAGGAAACCGGGAAGGACAACTGACCATGGCGCGGATTACCGCAGGCGTCGGTTCCAGCCACGTGCCCCTGCTGGGCGTGGCGGTGGACCAGGGCAAGACCGGAGACGATTATTTCGGCCCGATCTTTGCTGGCTATGAATGGACCCGGCAGTGGGAAAAGGAACAGAAGCCGGATGTGATCATCCTGGTCTACAATGACCATGCTTCGGCCTTTGACATGAAGATCGTGCCCACGTTCGCGATCGGCTGTGGCGAGCGCTACAAGCCGGCCGACGAAGGCTGGGGCCCGCGCCAGGTGCCCGAGGTGGAAGGGCATCCCGATCTGGCCTGGCACATCGCGCAGAGTCTGATCCTCGATGAATTCGACATGACGATCATCAACGAGATGGACGTGGACCACGGCCTGACCGTGCCGCTCTCGATGATGTTCGGCCAGCCCCAGGCCTGGCCGGCCAAGGTCATCCCGCTGGCGGTCAACGTCGTCACCTATCCGGTGCCCTCGGGCAACCGCTGCTGGGCACTGGGCGAGGCGATCAAGCGCGCGGTGGAAAGCTTCCCCGAAGATCTCAACGTGCAGATCTGGGGCACTGGCGGCATGAGCCACCAACTCCAGGGCAAGCGCGCCGGCCTGCTCAACCGCGAGTGGGACAACAAGTTCATGGACCTGCTGGTGGGCGATACCGACGCCGCGCGCTGGATTCCGCACATCGAATACCTGCGCGAAACCGGCTCGGAAGGGATCGAGATGGTCATGTGGCTGATCATGCGCGGCGCGCTGGGTGACAAGACCCGCCTGCTGCACAAGCATTACCACATTCCCTGCTCCAACACCGCGATCGGGCACCTCGTGCTCGAACCGGTCGAAGAAGAAACCGTGCCGGCGTAGTTCTCCCCTCCCGCCTGCGGGAGGGGCCGGGGGAGGGCATGTTCGCTCTGCCCCCAAGCCAAGTTTCAGGGAGGGGAATACATTCCCTCCCCCATCCCCTCCCGCAAGCGGGAGGGGGGTTTGAAGGAGTTACCCCATGCGTATTGCCCTGGTCGGTGCCGGCGCCTTTGGCGAAAAGCACCTCGACGGCCTCAAGAATATCGATGGCGTCGAAATCGTTTCGGTGATCAGCCGCCGCGCCGATCAGGCTGCGGCCGTGGCGGCCAAGTATGGCGCGCGCCATTCCGGCACCGAGCTGGAAGAAGCGCTGGCGCTGCCCGACGTGGACGCGGTGATCCTGTGCACCCCAACGCAGATGCATGCCGAGCAGGCGATCGCCTGCATGAACGCGGGCAAGCACGTGCAGGTCGAAATCCCCTTGGCCGATAGCTGGGCCGATGCCGAAGCCGTGGTGGCCAAGCAGAAGGAAACCGGGCTGGTCTGCATGGTTGGCCACACGCGCCGCTTCAACCCTTCGCACCAGTACGTGCACAACAAGATCAAGGCCGGCGAATTCAACGTCCAGCAGATGGACGTGCAGACCTATTTCTTCCGTCGCAAGAACATCAACGCCAAGGGCGAAGCGCGTTCGTGGACCGACCACCTGCTGTGGCACCACGCGGCGCATACGGTGGACCTGTTCGCCTACCAGGCCGGCAAGATCGTCAAGGCCAATGCCGTCGAAGGGCCGATCCACCCGGAACTGGGCATCGCCATGGACATGTCGATCCAGCTCAAGAGCGAAAGCGGCGCGATCTGCACGCTCTCGCTCTCGTTCAACAACGATGGCCCGCTCGGCACGTTCTTCCGCTATATCGGTGACACCGCCACCTATATCGCGCGCTACGATGATCTGGTGAACGGCAAGGAAGAGCCGATCGATGTCAGCCATGTCGATGTGTCGATGAACGGCATCGAGTTGCAGGACCGCGAATTTGTCGCCGCGATCCGCGAAGGGCGCGAGCCCAACAGTTCGGTGGGCAAGGTGCTCGATTGCTATCGGGTATTGGGCGAACTGGAAAAGCAGCTGGCTGCCGGTTAAGCACACGATCAAGGCCCGCCCATCGTGGCGGGCCTTGTTTGATTGGGGCCACAGCGCAATCATGGCGCCGGGCCTTGGGAAAGGATGCAAGGATGGAAGCGGTAATCGCCTATTCGGGGCGCGGCCTGGCGCGTCCGCGCTATTACGCCAACGCCCACGAGCGCGACGAGGTGGAGATCGCGCCGGTGGCCATGCCCATCCGCGATGCGCGCGGGCGCGGCACCAGCCTCGACGTTGAAGGCTTCGAACTGGTGCGCGATGCCAGCGCGGTGACCGACTTTGCCGATGCCGCGCAGGTCAAGGCCGTGCACGTTCCCGAAATCGCCGCGCTGATCAAGGATCTCACCGGCGCCACCCGCGTCGAGGTAACCGGTGCCGGACTCCTGCGCTTTTCCGAACGCTCGGGCCGGGCTGGCAGCCTCGACAATTCGATGCCGGCGCGCTTTGCCCATATCGACGTATCCCCCGCCTCGGCCCTGTCGATGAGCCAGCGCCTGGCCGCCGGCCGCCCGCATAGCCGCGTTGCGCAATACAACGTGTGGCGCGCGCTCTCCGCCCCGCCGCAGGACGTGCCGCTGGCGCTGTGCGACGCGCGCAGCCTGTCGCGGGCAGACTGCATTGCCGCCGATGCCATCTTCGATCCGCCCGGTGGCGCGCCGGAATGGTCGTTCGAAAGCTATGTCATCGCCGCCAATCCCGCGCATCGCTGGTACTGGTTTTCCAACCTGACGGCCGATGAAGCGATCGTGTTCAAGACGTTCGACAGCGATTCGCGCCGGGCCACCCATGTGCCCCATGTCGCGTTCGATCTGCCCGATTGCCCCGCCGATGCCGCCCCGCGCGTCAGCATCGAAATGCGCGCCACCGCCTTCTGGGAGCCATGAAATCGGGCACTTGTGCAACAGTTATGATTTATACGTGTCCAAGTGCTATTTCGCATTGCTGAAAGTTTCGCATATGTGATACCAAGGTTTTCAGACCGGAACGATCCGGCTGCTATCCTTGGGAGGATACCGAAATGGCGTTTTCTCGCTGCGATCTGCTGTGCTCGGCAGCCGCTCTGCTGTCGCTTGTCGCCACCCCCGCGCTGGCCCAGTCAGCGCCCGAAACCCCGCAAAAACCCGCCGAAACGGCAGGCAATACCACGCCCGAAATCGTCGTGACGGCGCAGTTCCGCAATCAGAAGTTGCAGGATACGCCGCTGGCCATCACTGCCGTGAATGGTGCCATGCTGGCCGCGCGCGGGCAGACCAACATTTCCGAAGTGGCGGCGCAAACCCCCAACGTGACGCTGGCCCCGCAAAATCAGTATCTTGGCCCCGGCATCATCGCGTTCATCCGCGGCGTCGGGCAATCTGACCCCAACTTCGCCCTGGAACCGGGCGTGGGCATGTATGTCGACGATGTCTATCTGCCCACCCTGACCGGCTCGCTGCTCGACCTGATGGACCTCGACCGCGTCGAAGTGCTGCGCGGGCCGCAGGGCACGCTCGCCGGGCGCAATTCGCTGGGCGGGTCGATCAAGCTCTATGGCGTGAAGCCCAAGGGCGACAATTCCGGTTCGTTCGAAGCCACCTATGGCAGCTATCATCGCGTTGATTTGCGGGGGCATTTCGATCTCAAGCTGACCGACAACCTGGCCATGCGCGTCTCTGGCGTGAGCAAGAACCGCGATGGCTATGTCAAGATCCTCGACTATGCGCTGACCCATCCGGGCACCAATGTGCCGACGATGGCCACTGGCGCCAACCCGCAGGTCGGCACACTGGGCGGCACCAGCTTTGCCGCCGGCAAAGTGGCGTTCCGCTGGACGCCCGATGCCAATGTCGAGGTCAACGTATCGGCCGACTACACGCGCGAGCGTGACGAGCCGGGCGCGTCGGTGCTGATCTATGGCAACAACATCGCCCAGTTCGCCGGATCGCCGGTCACCAAGGACCCCAACCGCGCCTGGCTCTATGGCACCAATGGCGCGCCGATCCCGCTTGACTGCCGGTTCGTGCCCAATGGCCGCAACAGCTGCGACACGCTCAGCGGCTATGACAAGCGCTATGTCAGCTATGCCACGTTCTATGATGCGGCGCGGCCCGATCACCAGGTGCCGTACAAGCCGCTGGCGCTCAACCGCCATTCCAACCTCGACAACTATGGCTTTGCCGGCACGATCGACTGGACGCTCGGGCCTAGCCTGGCGCTGAAATCGATCACCGCCTATCGCCACTATGATTCCGACTGGTCGTTTGCCGAAAGCGCCCCGGTCGTGCCCTCGATGCTCAACCAGGCGCAGAGCAATACGCAGTGGAGTCAGGAACTGCGCTTGACCGGCAAGGCGCTCAACAACACGCTCGATTTCGTGCTGGGCGGGTTCTATTTCCACGCCAAGGGCATGTTCACCGGGCGCATCGACCTGAACTATGCCGGCATCGATTTCCTCCACGGGCCCGATCCCACGCCGGCAACCAACAAGGCGATCTTTGCCAATGCCAGCTGGAAGCCGTTCGAGGCCTTCACGCTGACCGGGGGCCTACGCGAATCGTGGGACCACAAGGAATATGGCTATGTTCGCCACAATCCCGATGGCTCCACCATCCAGCCGTGCACCGGCTATCCATTTGGCGTGAACCAGCCGCCCAACTGCGCGCTGGCCTCGCTCAACGGGCTGTACAAGACCTTCGATGCCTCGCGCCTCGATTGGCGCGTGGCGGCCGACTATCGCGTCTCACCCCAGTTGATGACCTATGCCCAGGTTTCCACCGGCTATCGTTCGGGCGGCGTCAACCCGCGCCCGTTCTATCCCAGCCAGGTGGAGGATTTCCGGCCCGAGACGATCACGGCCTATGAAGTGGGCTTCAAGTCCGATCTGTTCGATCGCCGCCTGCGCTTCAACGTTTCGGCGTTCTTCAACGATTACAAGAACATCATTCTGACGGTGCTGAATTGCCCGAACACCGCCGGGTTCCCCACCACGCCCTGCCTCCAGCCCAAGAACGTGGGTTCGGCCCATGTGAAGGGGATCGAGGTGGAAACGACCATCCGCCCGATCGATCATCTGTCGATCGACGGTTCGCTCTCGTGGCTCAAGTTCAAGTATACCACGGTCGATACCGCCAACACCGGGGTGACGGCCAGCATGGTGCCGCCCTATACGCCGGAATGGAAATGGAACGCCGGGCTTTCCTATGACATTCCCGACGTGCTCAAGGGCCTGGTCACCGTGCGCCTGGATGGCAGCTACCAGTCGCACATCTATGTCGATCCCACCAATGTCGACACGGCGCAGATCCCTGCCGCCACGCCCAGCCCGCTGGCATTCCAGACGGCAACCAACCGGATCGACGACTATTTCCTGGCCAACGCCCGCGTGACCTGGAAAAGCGATGCCGATACCTGGTCGGTCAGTGCCGAAGTGCGCAACCTGACCAACAAGTATTACTTCACCTCGATGACGGCCAATTTCGGCCCGATCGGCACCAGCGCCGGGGCGCCGGGGCTGCCGCGCACCTGGGCGGTGACGGTGAAACGCAACTTCTGACCAAGCGTTACCGAAATGCGCCGGCCTGACGGCGCATGCTGGGCCTCCTTCCCACCCGGGAAGGGGGCCTTTTGTTTGGCCGAACACACTTGAAAACCGGGCATCGCGTGGTAGAACAATTCTAACAATTGATAACGTGAGGATGCCATGGGCGACTTTCCGCCAACCCCCTATTTCATCGGGCTCAACGCGCCCGTGGGCACTGAACTGGCGCTCGAAGGGCTGCCCGTCGAAGGCACCTTGCCGCCCGAAGTGCGCGGCGCCTTTTTCCGCGCCGTGCCCGATCCGGCCTTTGCCCCCAAGTTTGCCGACGATCACACCCTGTCGGGCGATGGCATGATCAGCCGCGTACGCTTCAATGCCGATGGCACGGCCGATTATGCCATCCGCTTTGTCGAAACCGCGCGCCACCAGGCGGAAAAGGCGGCAGGCCGCGCGCGTTTTGGCAAGTATCGCAATCCCTTTACCGACGATCCCGACGTGGCCGGGGTGGATCGCACCGTGGCCAACACCACCCCGGTGTGGCACGCCGGGCGGCTGTTGATGACCAAGGAAGACGGGCGGCCCTATCGCATCGATCCGCACACGCTCGATACGCTGGGTTCGTTCGATTTCGATGGCCTGCTCAAGTCCGAAACGATGACCGCGCACGTGCGCATCGATCCCGACAGCGGCGACCTCTATTTCTATGGCTACGAGGCCGATGGCCTGGCCTCTACCAAGATCGCCTATGCCCGCGTGGGCGCCGATGGCGTGCTCAAGTCGGAACAGTGGTTCGATGCGCCCTATTGCGCGATGATGCATGACTTCACCATTTCGCGGAACTGGGCGCTGTTCCCGGTCTATCCGACCACGGCCGAGTTGGAGCGGATGAAGGCCGGTGGCGAGCACTGGCACCACGAGCAGGGCCTGGAATCGTGGCTGGGCGTGATGCCGCGCGATGGCGACGTGAAGGACATCAAGTGGTTTCAGGGGCCCAAGGGGGTCTATTGCTATCACATGATGAACGCCTGGGAGGATGCCGACGGGCTGCTGCATTTCGATCAGTGCCTGTCGAGCAGCAATGCCTTTGCCTTTATCCGCGAGCCGGCCGGCCTGTTCCTGCAGCCCTGGGAGATTACCGGCGGCCTCACCCGCTGGACGGTCGATCCGCGTGGGCCCGCCGGCCCGGTCACGGAAACGGTGATCGGCCCGCCGGGCGATTTTCCGATCATCCCGGCCAAGAGCCAGGGGCGTCCCTATACGACTGGGTGGATGCTGACGATGAACCCCGATCGGCGCGGGCCACCGGTGATGGGTGGGCCGGTGCTGGGCATGTTCGACATGCTGGTGCGGCTGGACGGGATGGACACCGCCAGCCCGCAGATCACCCAGGCCCTGCCGATGGAGCCGGGCTGGTGCTATAACGAGCCGGTGCACGTGCCCAGCGCCACGCCGGGCCACGATGGCTGGCTGGTGACCATGGTGGACCACCAGATCGGCGAGAATGCGTTCGAGCATTTTGCTTGGGTGATCGATGCCGGCAACCTGGGGGCAGGGCCGGTGGCCACGGTGCAGATCCCCACACGCCTGCGCCCGCAAGTGCATGGCTGGTGGGTGCCACAGGCGCAGCTCGATGCCGTGCGCGCGGGCGTGGCGGCATGACGCGGATCGTCATCACCGGCGCATCGGGCAACTATGGCCGCGGCGTGGCCGATGCCCTGGTGGCGATGGGCCGCGCCGCCGACCTGATCCTGATCACCCGCAAGCCCGACAAGCTGGCCGCACGCGCGGCGCAGGGCTGCGTGGTGCGACAGGGCGATTTCGACCATCCCGCCACGCTGCCCGCGGCCATGGCTGGCGGCGATGTGCTGCTGCTGATTTCGGGCACCCGCGTGGGCGCGCGGGTGGTGCAGCACCAGGCGGCGATCGATGCGGCCGTCGCGGCCGGTATCCGCCACATCGTCTATACCAGCTTCATCGGCATCGATGATCCGGCCAACCCGGCCGAAGTGCGGCACGACCATATCGAGACCGAGCGCCTGATCCGCGCCTCGGGTTGCGCCTTCACCTTCCTGCGCGATGCGCATTATGCCGATGCCATGCTGCTGATGGCCGGGCCACAGGTGATGCAGAGCGGCACCTGGTATGCCAATGCCGGCGCTGGGCGCGAGGCGATGGTCTGGCGCGACGATTGCATCGCCAGCGCGGTGGCCGTGCTCACCACCCCGGGCCACGAAAACCGCATCTACAACATCACCGGCCCCCGGCTGGAAACCTTTGCCGAAGTGGCCGCGATGATGGCTGACGTGACCGGATGCCCGGTGGTCTACCACGATCTGACCGACGAAGCGCAGTATGCGCTGTTTGACAGCCTGGGCATTCCGCGCCGCCCGGTGGACGACCAGACCGTGGCCGGCGTGCCGTGGAACAGCGATGACATGGTCAGCTTTGGCCGCGCCATCCGCGAAGGCTTCCTGGAAATCTGCACCGACGATGTCGCGCGCCTGACCGGCCGCCCGGCGCGGTCGACGCGCGAGATGGTGGAAGCCAACGTCGCCATGCTGCGCGCGGCGGCGGGGCAGTAGGGGGGGCTGGCCTAAGTCAAGCGGTGCGGGCGCCCTTCGACAGGCTCAGGGCGAACGGTGAAACAGGCAAATTTCCTGAGACACCGTTCGGGCTGAGCTTGTCGAAGCCCGTGGCAGCCAAGCGCCAGGTAAGGCTTTAGATCACAGCGCCTTGGCGTAGAGCGCGAGCAGCTTGCTCCAGACCTTTTCGGCCTGAACCTTGTCATAAACCGGTGCGTCGATCGTGCACCAGCCGTGCTGGGCGGGATAGACCGCCACGTCGGCCGGGCGGTCTGCCGCGGCGGCGGCGTCCTTCAGCGCGGTCTTGTCGCCCGGGGCGCGGGCGTCGTCGTTCTGGGCGATGGCAAAGATGAACGAGGCCTGCGTCTGGCCGAGCAGCTTGTGCGGGCTTTGCGCGGTATCGTTGACCAGGTTGGCGCCGTGGCACGACACGGCCGCGCCAATGCGGGCGGGGCGGGCATAGGCGGCAAACACGGTGTAGGGGCCGCCCATGCAATAGCCCTGGGTGCCGATCTTGTGCGCGGTATCGACCTGCGGCTGGCGATCGAGCCAGTCGATATAGCTGCCGGCATCGGCCTGGATCTTTTCCGGCGTCAGCGCCTGGATCATCGGCTGCAGCTTTTGCTGGCCTTCGGGGGTGCGCCAGGCGGCGAAATCGGGCAGCACCGGCGCCGGGCTGTTGCGGTAATAGTGGTTGATCGCCAGCACGGCAAAACCCGCAGCAGCGAGGCGCGTCGCCATCGTCTGATAGGCTTCACGCAGGCCGGCGATATCGGGCCAGAGCAGCACGGCCGGATGCTTGCCCGTGGCGGGATAGACGAAAAAGCCATCGGCGGTGCCGTCGGCGGTTTCGATCGTGACCGGCCGCGATTGCGTGGCGAGGCCGGCCGGCGCTGCCGCTACGCAGCCCGGCGCGATCGCCAGGGTGGCTGCCCCAGCGCCAATGGCAGCAAATTGGCGGCGGTTGATCGCCAGCCACTGGGCGTTGTCGTCTTCGGTCAAGCTGTCGCACATGGCGCGTCTCTCCAGAACCTTATTCCCCGTCCGCGCGTGGTCTAGCGCAGACGGACGGGAAAGCGGTATCGGTATTTGGTTCAGGTGAGATCAGCCAGGCCCACCGCGATGCCGGCCTTGGCCTGGGCCATGGCAGCGCGACGCAGGCGTTCGATTTCGAGCCGGGCGGGCGGCGCCACTTCATCGGGCAGCGCGGCCAGGCTGGCTTCGTAGATCTCGCGAAAATCGTCGGCGAATTCAGGATGGGTCAGGATCAGGCCATCGCCGCGCGCCATGCCGGCAAAGACCTTTTGCCCCACTTCGTAAGGGTCCATGCCGGCCTCGAACGCGGTGCCGAACTGGCGCAGTTCCGCCTCGCTCACCGGGGCAAAGCCGCTTTCGCCGAATGCATCGGGGCGCTTGAGCGCGCTGTCCCAGGCATTGGTGCGGGTCAGCGCGGGGCAGCACAAGGCGCAGCCGATGCCGTGCGGCGCCAGGTTATAGCGCAGCGATTCGGTCAATCCGCGCACTGCAAACTTGCTGGCGGTATAGATCCCCGCCTGCGGGCCGGGGAGGAAGGCGGCCATGCTGGCGATATTGACCACGCTGCGCTTGCCGCTGGCCGCCTTGATCGCGGGCAGGGCGGCGACCAGGCCATTGGCCACGCCGCCAAAGTTGACGCCCATGATCCAGTCGTAATCGGCATGGCTGGCTTCATCGGTATTGCCGAACACGCTGACGCCGGCATTGTTGACCAGCACATGCAGCGCGCCGAAATGCGCCACCGTCTGCGCCACCACCTCTGCCCAGCGGGCGCGGTCGGTGACATCGAGTGGCAGGAACAGCGGCGCTGGCCGGCCCTCGGCAGCAAATTGTGCGGCCACGGCGCTGCGCTGTGCCTCGTTGCGATAGGTCAGCGCCAGCGCCAGGCCAGCGTCGCTGAATGCGCGGGCCACCCCCAGGCCGATGCCGGTGCCAGCCCCGGTGATGAGCGCCACCTGTCCCGCCCAGCCGGCCGCCTGGCCGTCCGTAATGCCAGCCGTGTCGTGTTCAGCCTGCATGGTTTTTCCTCTCGCCTTCCATGTTATAATCGTTAGTGTTGCATACTAACAAACAGAATGGGAGAGCCTATCGTGAGCGACCTGGAACAGCGCCTTGCCGCCCTGGAAACGCGGGTGACACAGATCGAGGATGTCAACGCCATCCGCCGCCTGCAATGGGCCTATGGCTATTACATCGACTATAACCGGCCCGAGGAAGTGGCCGGGCTGTTTGCCCGCGATGGTGCGGTGGTGTTCCTGTCGGGCGAATATCGCGGCCATGAAGGGATTATGCGCCTCTATGGCACCTGGTTCCAGAACCTGTTCACCGGCGGGCGGCGCGGGCCGGTCAAAGGCCTGCTGCTCGACCATTTTCAGTTGCAGGACGTGATCACCGTGGCGCCCGACGGGCAGACGGCCAAGGGCCGATTCCGTGGAATTCTCGCCGGCGGGTGGCACGATGCGATCCTGGATGCCAAGCCCGAGGGCATGCCGCAGCAATTCTGGGAATCGGGCATCTACGAAAACGATTACGTCAAGGAAGACGGCGTCTGGAAGATCAAGCGGCTGGACTACATGATGCAGTGGCAGGCCGATTACGAAACCGGCTGGGCCAAGACCACGGCCCACCTGCAGCCGGCGGTGATGTGCTATCCCGAAAATCCCATCGGCCCCGATGTGATCCTGCCTGAAACGCAAGTGCGCGAAACCTGGCCGCATCGCCAGGAAGTGCCGATGAGCTTTGCCCACCCGGTGCTGGCCGCCGCCTTTGCCGTGGGCGATTTCACGCCGATGCAGCAGAAGTGGCCCTGAGCGCGGGTGTGCGTGCATGGTGGGCCAGCACGATAGTGGGACCCCGGATCAAGTCCGGGGTGACGGTAAGTTGATAGATTGGTTCCCTTTTTTTCGTCACGCCGGACGTGATCCGGGGTCCCGCTCAATTGGCTGCAACGGGTGACCTAGCCGTCGCTGCTGCCTTCCCACTGCGTCATCCGCGTCAACAGGCGGCCGGCGGCGCGGCGGAAGGTGGCGCGGTCGCGCGCGTTGAAATCGGCGAACAGCTGGCGACTCACCTGGGCCATGGCCGGCACGGTGCGATCGAACATGGCCTGGCCGGCCGTGCTCAGGCGGAATGGCTTGCGCCGCCGGTTGCGCAGGTCTTCGCCCGGTTCGACCAGGCCTTTTTGGTGCAACGCAACAAGCGCGCGGCTGACGTTCATCGGCGGCACGCCCATGATGTCCGACAGCTCATGCCCGGCCATTTCGCCTTCGCCGCCCAGCGCCAGGATGATGCGCAGATCGGTGGGCGCCAGGTCCAGCGGCTCGGCCACGCCGGTGCGCATGGGATTGGAAACAAAGGTGGCAAGTTTCAAAAGGTCCACCAGCAGGGCGGCATCCTCGTCCACGCCGTCCATGGCGTTGCGGGGTGGTTCGGCAGGGGCTGCTGGCTGCGGCGTGCGGCTGGTCATGGCGCTTACTATGACAAGCTTGGCAAGAGCGGCAAGGGGCCGCGTGAATTGCTGCGCTGCATGGTAAACCGCGCGGAATTCTGCGGGTTTTGACGGCTCGGCGCGCGATAGGGCTTGTTGTTGGATTGCATCAGATGTTATTATCCGGGCGTAGCTGAAAACGCCCTCTTGCGCTCTGCTAATTAGTATGCCTAACTAACAAACAGAACGAGGCTCGATAACGGGCCGATCCAGGAGAGGGGCTTATGGCCAGCATGATTCCCAACACGCATTTGGTGCGGCTTTTTGGTGCCGGCACTGCCACCGCCATGGCACTTGCCCTGGGCGCTGCGGCGCATGCCGCCGAACCCGCGCCCCAGGGTCAGGCAACGGCCCAGGCACCAGCCCCGCAAGGTGACGCGCAGGCTGCCACCGCTGGCGATGACCAGGGCATCCGTGAAATCGTGGTGACCGCGCAGTTCCGCAACCAGCGCCTGCAGGATACGCCGCTGTCGATCACCGCAGTCGATGCCGGGCTGCTCGCCGCGCGCAACCAGACCGATATCTCGCAGATCGCGGCGCAAGCGCCCAACGTGCAGCTCACCCAGATGGGCGGCGCCTATGGCTCGTCGATGGCGGCCTACATCCGCGGCATCGGCCAGGCAGACTTCAACCCCGCCTATGAACCGGGTGTGGGGATCTATGTCGACGATGTCTATTACGCCACGCTGACCGGCTCGGTGATGGACCTGCTCGATCTCGATCGGGTGGAAGTGCTGCGCGGGCCGCAGGGCACGCTGACGGGCCGCAACTCCATCGGTGGCGCGATCAAGATGTTCTCGGTCAAGCCGCAGCCAGGCGATTCCGGCCAGATCGAAGCGGTCTATGGCGCGCGCAACCGCGTCGACCTGCGCGGCAGCCTCAACTTCCAGCTGGCCGATGGGCTCTATGCCCGCGTGTCGGGGGTCTACAAGCGCCAGGATGGCTATGTCGACGTGGTCGATTATGGCTGCGCACACCCCGGCAACAGCCTGGGTCTGACGGCGGGGGCCAACGTCCCGACCAACTGCGTCACCGGCAAGCTGGGCGAAAAGAACTATTCGGGCCTGCGCGGATCGCTGCGCTACAACCCCAATGACCGCATCGATTGGGTCGTCACCGGCGACTATACCTATGAAAACCGCTCCAACGCGGCCGGCGTGGTGACGGTGGACGATACCACCAAGACCGATGGCATCAATTTCATGTGCGGACCGCGCTGCACCTATGCCAGCTGGTACATGGGGGCCGGCGGCCAGGCGGCGCAAAGCTATTCGATGCCGCGCAACACGGTGTTTTCCGGCTGGGGCGTGTCCAGCAACCTCACCGTGGGCCTGACCGACGACCTCAAGCTGGTGTCGATCACCGCCTATCGCAAATACAAGCAGACGTTCGGCACCGACGACGATTTCACCCCCGATCCGAACATTGCCGGCGCCGGCTACAACGACCTGCGCTTCCACTTCTTCAGCCAGGAACTGCGCCTCAACGGCAAGATCGGCGATCTGGCGGACTGGACGATCGGCGGGTTCTACAACGACCAGACCTCGGTCTATTTCACCCGCCAGGACATCCGCTACATCGGCCACGGCGCGCCGTTCCTGTTCCTGCAGTTCCAGGGCAACGATCCGGTCAACGCCAACAGCAAGGCCGCCTTCGGCACGCTGATCCTGCATCCGGCGCCGGGCCTGAACATCACCGGTGGCCTGCGCTATACCAAGGAGCACAAGGACTATACCTTCGTGCGCCAGAACTGGGCCGGCGGCCCGCTGGTCGATCCGTTCGGCGTGGGCGCGCTCAATGGCTCGGTTGCCAACTACAACGGCAGCAAGCTCGACTGGCGCCTGTCGGTCGACTATCGCTTCAATCCCGAGCTGCTGGCCTATGCCACGGTCAGCACCGGCTTCAAGGGCGGCGGCGTGACGGCGCGGCCGTTCACCAAGAACCAGGCGGTCAACGGCACGTTCACGCCTGAAACGCTCACCGCCTATGAAATCGGCATCAAGTCTGACCTGTTCGATCGCAAGGTGCGCTTCAACCTTTCGGGCTTCGTGAACGATTACAAGAATATCCAGCTCAACCTCGCCGATTGCTCGGTCCTTGACGGGTTCCCGATCGGCACCGATCCGTTCCCCTGCGCCGCGGTGGGCAATGCGGGCGATGGCAAGATGTGGGGCGCTGAAGCGGAATTGACCGCACGCCCGGTCGAAGGGCTGGACATCGACGCCACGCTGAGCTGGATCGATGGCGAATGGAAGCGCCTGGGGCCGACGGTGGGCCAATCCATCCAGCTGCAGGACCCCATCGTCACGCCGCACTGGCGCGGCAGCCTGGGCATCCAGTACCGCATCCCGGTGGAGGGCCATGGCTCGCTTACCCCGCGGTTTGACCTTGCCTATACCGGCAAGCAGAACATCGGCCGCCTGACGCCCACCAGCGCGCTGGACTACAACCCGGCCATTGCCCTGGGCAACGCGCGCCTGACGTGGCGCAACGAGAAGGAAGACCTTACCGTCGCGTTCGAAGTGCAGAACGTGTTCAACAAGTACTACTACCTGCCGATCCGCTTCTCGGCGCTCTATGCCTCGGCCGGCACGGTCTACAGCAATGTGGGCCGCCCGCGCGAATGGGCGCTGAGTGTCGCCAAGAAGTTCTGATCGCTTTTCCGGTCATGAGGGGAAAGGGGCAGCCTTTGCGGGCTGCCCCTTTTCGTTTGGCGCGTGAGCTGCACCGATTGTGCTTGCCCTGACCGTATCATTTGTTAGCGTTGGCGAAAGGCCGAATCCGGCCAGGCCAGGGGAGAGACCGCCGATGCTCGATCGCGCCGGCTATGAACGCTATCTCGCCGCGTTCAACGCCAGGGACTATGACGGCGTTGCCGATTTCTATGTCGATCCGCCGCGCATGGAATTCTTCGGCATTGTCATCACCACCCGGGAAGAGCTCAAGGCATTCTATGCCTGGCTGCATTCCTGCGTGAAGGAAACCGTTTCGATCCATAACTTTGCCGCCAGCGAGACGGCAACCGCGGTGGATGCGATCGTGCGGATCGAGGCGCTGCGCGACCTGACCCGCGCCGAACTGGATGCCAAGGGTGCAACCGGCTTCTTTCCCATCCGCGCGGGCGAGGTGCAGGAAATCCGCCAGTTCATCTTCTATACCACGCGGCAGGGCCGGATCGAGAAGGTGGAATGCGCGCTGCCACCGCCGCTTGCTGCCTGAACCATTTGGCTTGCCGCGTTCGATCAAAGGAATTGTCCATGCTGCTTCCCCACGGCGTTCATATCGCCCATCCCGAACGCCTCTATATCGGCGGGCAATGGGTGCCCGCGCACAGCGGCCGCCTGATCGAGGTGGTTTCGCCCGATAGCGAGCAGGTGGTGGCCTGCGTGGCCGAGGCCGACGCGGCAGACATGGATGCCGCCGTCGCGGCTGCGCGCGCGGCGTTCGATCATGGCCCCTGGCCCACCACGCCCCCGGCCCAGCGCATCGCCGCGTTTCGCGCCATGATCGATCATCTGCGCCCGCGCGCCGATGAACTTGCGCGCGCCTGGACGGCGCAGATCGGCGGGCTGGCCAGTTTTGCCGGGCCGATGCACCAGGGCGCGCTGTTCGCGCTCGACGGCATTGCCGGCTTTGCGCAAGAGTTTCGCTTTATCGAGCAGCGCCCCAGCCATGCTGCCGCAGCAGCGCTGATCGTGCAGGAACCGGTGGGGGTGGTGGCGGCCATCGCGCCATGGAACGGCCCGTTCGGCATCATGGCCAACAAGGTGGCCTATGCCCTGCTGACGGGATGCTGCGTGGTGATGAAGCCATCGCCCGAAACCCCGCTGGAAGCCTATCTCATTGCCGAGGCGGCAGAGGCCGCGGGCCTGCCGCCCGGCGTGGTCAACCTGGTGCCCAGCCATCGCGAGGCCGCCGATCACCTGGTCAACAATCCCGGCGTGGACAAGGTAAGCTTCACCGGATCGACCGTGGCGGGCAAGCGGATCGGCCAGGTCTGCGCCGGGCGCGTGGCGCGCTGCACGCTGGAACTGGGGGGCAAGTCTGCCGCGATCGTGCGCGATGATTTCGCCATCGATCACGCTGCCAAGCTGCTGACCGGCACGATCACGATGATGAGCGGTCAGGTCTGCGCGATGCTGAGCCGGGTGATCGTGCCGCGCGCGCGCCATGATGAACTGGCCGATGCCATCGCCCGGGAAATGCGGGCCGTGGTGATCGGCCATAGCGATGACCCCGCCGCCCAGCTTGGCCCGGTGGCGATGCAGCGCCAGTTGGAGCGGATCGAAGGCTATATCGCGCAAGGCAAGGCCAGCGCTGACCTGGTGACCGGCGGCAACCGCCCCAGCCACCTCAACCGTGGCTATTTCATCGAGCCGACGCTGTTTGCCAATGTGAACAATGCCGATGCCATTGCCCAGGAAGAGATCTTTGGCCCGGTGCTGGCCCTGATCCCGGTGGAGGACGAGGACGAGGCGATCGCGGTGGCCAATGCCAGCGCCTATGGCCTCAACGGTTCGGTTTTGACGCACGATGCCCAGGCGGCCTGGACGATCGGCCGGCGCATCCGCACCGGCGGCTTTGGCCAGAATGGCCTGCGCATGGATTTTGGCCTGCCGTTCGGCGGCTTCAAGCAATCGGGCGTGGGCCGCGAGGGCGGGCCCGAAGGACTGATGCCCTATGTCGAAACCAAGACCATGCTGCTCGACGCCCTGCCCGAGGGGCTTTGAGCATCATGGGCGGGTCTTTCCGTCCTGTTGCCACTTTGGCGTTCATCAGTGTGTCGGATTTTTCACACGAAGCCACGAAGTCACGAAGAAGGGCAAGGCAGATATCCGGCTTTGCCGGAATTGTTGTATTTCTTCGTGCCTTCGTGGCTTCGTGTGAAAATAGAATACCAACGACCGACCGCCTCACCCCAACTCCAGGCACCCACCATCGACATAAAGATCGATGCCGTTGATGAAGCTGGCCTCTCGGCTGGCCAGGAAAAGGGCGGCGCTGGCCACTTCTTCGGCCGTACCCATGCGGCCGATCGGCACCACGGCCGAGAGCATGTCGCGCATGCTGGCGATCTGTTCGGCGCTGGCATCGCGCTTGAAGATTTCGGTTTCGGTGGGGCCGGGGCTGATCAGGTTGACGCGAATGCGGCGGGGGAGGAGTTCCTTGGCCACGATCCGCGCCATGGCGCGCAGGCCCGCCTTGGCGGCGGCATAGGCAACGTTGCCCGGCACGGCGGCAAGCGATCCGATCGAGCCGGTGATGACGATGGCGCCGCCATCGCGCATCAGCGGCAGCGCATGCTGGATCGCGAAGAACGCGCCGCGCAGGTTGACGGTGTGGATATCGTCCCAGAACGTCTCGGTCACCTCGGGCACCATGGCAAAGCCGCCGACCCCGGCGTTGACGAACAGCACGTCGATGCCGCCCAGGACCTGCTCGATCTCGGCCAGGGCCGCGCGGGTCTGCGCGACATCGCCCATGTCGGCGCGCACGGCCAGCGCGCCCAGTTCCTCGGCCGCCTCGTGCAGGGTTTGCGGGTTGCGGCCGGTCAGTGCCAGGCGTGCGCCCTCGGCGGCGAACTGGCGCGCGGCGGCAAGGCCGATGCCGGAATTGCCGCCCAGGATGGCGACGCAGGCGTTGTCAAAGCGCATCGTGGGGCCTTTCAGAACATCGGCAGGGGATTGACCGGCGCGGTCGGCACGTCCTGGATTACGTCCCAGTGCTCCACGATCATGTCACCCTCGCACCGGAAGATATCGACCACGGCCAGCCCGGGATCGCCCGGCCAGCGCTGGACATGCGTGTGCACCACCACGTGGTCACCATCGACGAAGCTGCGATGGATGGTTTGCCGCGCATCGGGCGATTCGTGGCGGACGCGGTCGAGAAAGGCCTTGAGCGCGGGCACGCCCGGCTCTGCCAGCGAGCTGTGCTGGACATAGGTGGGCGCGATGTAGCGATCGACGGCGCCGCTATCCATCGCGATCAGCACATCGTGGTACATCGCCAGCACGCGATCGAGCAGGGCCTGTTCGGCGGGCGTTCTGGACATCGGCATTTCTCCCGGGCTGCATCTGCGCCAAGGGGGTATCTCCCCCCTTTCATTCTAACAATTGATAGGATATGCCGGTTGCATAACCGCGTCAAAGGCTTGTTGCCCCAAGGCCGCGAAAAGGGAGAGACGATGGACCGCGAGGCCCTCTATGCCGCACTCGATGCCTTTCTGGCCGCACTGGGCCAAGGGGCATCGGCCCAGGTCAACTGGGCCAGCGATGCGCTGTTTTCCGAGAACAATGTGATGCTGGCCACCGACGATGGCGTGTGGGGCACGGTGCAGGGGCTGGGCGACTATCGCCTGCGCTTTGCCGATGTGCGCACCCGCCAGGTCGGCTATTTCGGCACGCTGATCGAGGCGATCGAGGAATCGGCGTTGACCGTGCGGCTGGCCCTGAACGAGGCGGGCGAAGTGGCGGAAGCCGAGCTGCTGATCGTGCGCCAATCAGACAGCGGCATCAAATTCGAGAACCCGCGCTATTGGGACAAGCCGATCCTGCACCGCGAACCGGAAAGCCCGGTCGACCGCGCCGAGATGGTGCGGCTGTCCAACGGCTATTTCGACACGCTGCAGCGCAACGACGGCACGATCCACACCCGGTTCCACCCCGATTGCCAGCGGGTGGAAAACGGCGTGCAGACCACGCGCAACCCGGAATTTGCCAAGATCGTGCCGGTTTCGGCGCTGGGCTGCGAAGAGCAGTTCCGCATGGGCAACTATCGCTATGACGACGAACTGCGCGCGCGCCGCTTTCCCTTGGTGGACGAGGAGCGCGGGCTGGTGCTGGCGTTCGGCTTCATCGATCATTCCGGGCGGATCGACGAATACCAGCTGACCGATGGGCGCACTGTGAAAAGCCCGGTACGCCGGCCCCACAGCTTCTATATCTCCGAGCTGTTCAAGATCGACCACGGCATGATCGAGCAGATCGAGGCCAATTTCATCACCGTGCCCTACCGCATGCCCAGCCCATGGGATGCGCTGTGATGCGCGGGGTTTGGGGATGGCGGCGGGGGGCTTCGACACGCTCAGCCCGAACGGCTCACTTTACCTGGTTCCCGTTCGCCCTGAGCTTGTCGAAGGGCCGTGCGGGGCGCGCGGCTGCCGGGGGCTTCGACAGGCTCAGCCCGAACGGCGACGGGCTGGATAAGGCATCGTCTCCCCTCCTCTTTGGAGGAAGGGCCGGGGGTGGTGGAAATCTTGCGCCATGGAGCCACCACCCCCCGACCCCCTCCTCTGAAGAGGAGGGGGAGAAGGAGGGCTTTTCCCTTGGCCAAGGGCGCTGGCGCAACCTGGCCATTCTGGCCTCGGCAAGCCTGACGCTGGCCGCGGCCGCGCCGCTTACCCAAGGCGCCGGCAGCGAGTGGATCGAGCCGGGCGGGGATGCGGGCAAGACGCACTGGTCCACGCTCGATGCCATCAACCCGGCCAACGTGGCGAGGCTGGGCCTGGCGTGGGAAGCAGACCTGGGCACCGCGCGCGGGCAGGAAGCCAGCCCGGTGATGGTGGGCGGGGTGCTCTATGTCGCCGGCAATGCCGGGCGTGCCTATGCCTATGACGCGACGACGGGGCGCGAACTCTGGCGATTCGAGCCAGAAGTGGACATGCAGCGCAACCGCACGGCGTGCTGCGACATGGTCAACCGCGGGCTGGCGGTATCAGGCGGCAAGGTGTTCATCGCCGCGCTCGACGGGTGGATGTATGCGCTCGACGCCAAGACCGGCGCCGTGGTGTGGAAGACCGATTTCATCGAAGACCGCAAGCGCGGCGACAATTCCACCGGCGCGCCCGAAGTGGCCGGCGACCTGGTGGTCATCGGCATGGGCGGCGCGGAGTATGACGTGCGCGGCTATGTCACCGCGCTCGACACCAAGACTGGGGCAATCCGCTGGCGCTGGCACGTGGTGCCGCATGATCCCGCGCTCGGCCCCCAGGAAACCCCCGAACTCGAAGCTGCGCTCAAGACCTGGGACCCCCAGAGCCGCTGGGACGTGGGCGGCGGCGGCGCGCCGTGGGATGCGATCAACTATGATCCCGAAACCGGCTATGTCCTGGTCGGCACCGGCAACGGCGGGCCTTATGCGCGGTCGAAACGGTCGCCTGCCGGGGGCGACAATCTCTATCTCGGCTCGCTCGTCGCGCTCGATCCCAAGACCGGGCGGATGGTCTGGCATTACCAGGAAACGCCCGAAGACAATTGGGATTTCACCTCGACCCAGCCGATGATCCTGACGCACATGGCGGTGGACGGGCAGACGCGCGGGGTGATCCTGCATGCGCCCAAGAACGGCTTCCTCTACGTGATCGATCGCAAGACCGGCCAGGTGCTGCGCGCCAACGCCATTGCGCGGGCCAACTGGATCAAGGGCTTCGAGCCGGGCACGATGAAGCCGATCCTCAACCGGGAAGCTGCGGACTATACCGATGGGCCCAGAATCGTGTTTCCCTCCACCGTGGGGGCGCGCAACTGGTTTCCGGCGGCCTATAGCCCGCAAACCGGCCTTTACTACGGATCGGTTGCCGATATCGGCAACCTCATCTTCATGACGCCCGGTGCCAAGCCCTATCGCGCCCGCGCGCTCAACAACGATGCGGCGCTGATCTTTACTCCCGATGTGGTCGCGGCCACGGAAACGCTGCCGCCGCCCATGGCGCAGGCGATCAAGGCGCTGCCGGCCTATGCCCAGGCCAAGGCCGATCCCGGCAAGAGCCAGTTGCGCGCGATCGATCCGCTTACCGGCAAGACCGTGTGGGCGGTGGACAGCGAAGGCTGGCAGGACCGCGGCGGCGTGCTGGCCACGGCATCGGGCCTGATCGTGCAGGGCACGCTGTCGGGCAAGCTGGTGGTGCGCGATGCGCGCAATGGCGCCGTCTTGAAGACGATCGAGACCGGCAGCCCGATCATGGCCGCGCCGATCACCTATGCCGTGCGCGGCGTGCAATATATCGCCGTGCAGGCGGGCTGGGGCGGGGGCGGCTGGGCTTTTACCCCGCGCTATTCGGCGGCCTACAGCCGCGGTAACCAGAACCGCCTGCTGGTCTTCCGCCTGGACGGGGGCAAGGTGCCGCTGCCGCCGCTGCTGCCCCCGCTGGAGGTGGCGCCGCCGCCGCCGGCCCAGGCACCGGGCGTGACTGCGGCGACGATCGCGCGCGGGCAGGGGCTGTTCTTTGCCAACTGCGCGATCTGCCATGCCAATATCCACCGCTCGATGGCGCCAGACCTGCGCCGCATGCAGCCCGGCACGCACGAGGCGTTCAGGCAGATCGTGCTGGAAGGCGCGCTGCTGCCGGCCGGAATGCCCCGCTGGGACGATGTCTTGCGCCCCGATGATGCCGATGCGATCCATGCCTACCTGATCGATCTGCAGGGCAAGACGCGGGCCGATGAACTGGCCAAGCAGAAGGCCGGCAAGCCGCTCGACGGGCCGAGCCTGACCATCCTTTCCAACTATTGAACCGAACGGGCCGCTTCCTCATGGACTTTTCCACGCTCGACAATCCCCGCCTGGAATTCGCCTTTGCCTGCACGCTGAAATTCACGCGGGTGCAGATGATTCCCGACCTGCCCAGCGGCGGCATGCGCAGCGCGGTCTATGTCGACGAGGGGGTGTTCGAAGGGCCACGCCTGAAAGGCCGGGCGGTGCCCAATTCGGGCGGGGACTATGCGTTCTTCCGCAGTGACGACACTGCCGTGTTCGATGCGCGCTATGTGCTGGAAGTGGACGATGGCACGTTGATCTACATGCAGAACAAGGGCTTTCTGTGGGGGCGCGAGGCCGGCACGATGGATCGCTTGCGCGCTTGGGCCTTTGCCGGCGGCGCGCCGGTTCCGCATGCGGAATACTATCTGCGCGCGCAGCCCACGTTCGAGACCAGCAAGGGCCCGCACGACTGGCTGACGCGGCACGTGTTCATCGGCGTGGGCGAACGGCGCCCGGATGGCAACCACGTGAAGTATTACGCGCTGACCTGAGCCACAGGGGCACGTTGGCATTTTGCAATTATTCCGGCCGATGCCGATTTGCTATCGGCGGCGCTCCTTTGAGGGACGTTTGGCATGGCGTGGCGTGTGGTGAGGCAGAGTGTGGCCCTGGCAGCTTGGGCTGGGGGCGTGGCGCTGGCGCAGCCGGCCCTGGCCGCGCCAGAGGAAATCCAGGTCTACATGGACGAGATGGACCAGCCCGGCCATTTCGGCCTCGATACCCATATCAACTATGTGGCCGATGGCACCGCCACCGATGACTATGCCGGGGCGCAGCAGGCGCTGCATCGCCTGCGCGTCACGCCCGAATTCTCCTATGGCATCACGCCCTATCTGGAAGCGGGGCTCTATCTGCCGCTGGCGACGCTCGACGGGCAGGGCCGGCTCGATCCGGGCGGCGTCAAGACCCGGCTCAAGTTCATCGCGCCGCGCCGGCCCGGGCAGAACTGGTGGTGGGGCGCCAATTTCGAGATCGGCCACGTCGATCACAAGCTCGACATCAATCCGTGGAATGCCGAACTCAAGGGCATCGTCGGCACGCGGCTGGGCAAGTGGACCCTGGCCGAAAACGCCAATGTCGATTTCGTGGTGTCAGGCCCGGTCGGCCATTCCCCGGAAGTCGAGTTCGACACCCGCGTTGCCTATGCAATGACGAAGAAGGTCTCGCTGGGCATCGAAAGCTACAACGGCACGGGCAGCTTTGCCCATTTCGGCAACCTGCATGGCAGCGACCAATCGATCTTTGCCGTGGCCGACGTGGACCTCGGGCGCTGGGCGCTCAACCTGGGGGTTGGCCACGGCTATGGCACCAATGCCGACACGACGATCGTCAAGGCCATCGTCAGCCTGCCGTTCGAGCGCATTCTGGGGCGGCGCAACGCGGTTGATTAGGGCGTGTGGACGGGTTCAATGGCGAGGGGAACGACTTAGATTGTTGGGTAGCTGCCTTGTCAGGGATGGCCAACATTGCAATCGAGGTCCAACGCTCTAGTCGTAAGCCAGTACTAAAGACTTCAAACAGTGCAGAGGCACGCGATAAATGTTGTCGGCTCGTATCATATTGCTTTGTCCCGCAGCTTTTATGGTTTCGTGTGGCGGAACAGGAAGCACCCAGCGGACCGACGACAACCCCCAAGTATCGTTCAAGTATCAATGCATTATAGCGAATGAACTAGGCGAAGGATCATTCACGAAGATTGACGGAAAAATTTTCGACGTCGTCACATCAAGGCCCGATGCAGATCGGCTTGCAAAGGCTGTGTCGAATACTCCTGGTCGTAAGTACTTTTATGCTAGGGTGTGCGTGCAAGGTTTTCTTGAATACAAGATCGGCATGATCGGACATGTGCAAAATGAACCGCGCGCATTCATTAAGCTTACAAAATTTGAGATTATCTCATCCGACAATGATCTGGATGAGCTTCGTGCACTGATGAGAGGTGCACCACTGCCTGCTAAGAGTGATGTGTTCTAACGCGAAAAGGCGGAACGGCAACAACTGGGCGAAACTGGTTATCCGAATTTCCCACCCCGCCTAATACGCCGCGTTGACATCAAGCGACGGGGCATTGGCCTTGGCCAGGATATCGCGCAGTCCGACGTTCTCGTCGGGATAGCGGATGTCGGTGATTTTCCAGCCTTCCTCCTTGCGGGCCATGGCGATCACCAGGTGCACGGTGGGGCCATCGGCCACGCCGCTGCGGGTCACGGTGACGTGGGCCAGGGCCTTGTGGGCATCGGCATGGGTGATCATGATGGTCTGCTGCAGATCGGTGGGGTTGTTGCACAGGCAGAGCGGATTGCCCGCCAGCGACGAGCCGGTACCGCGGGTGGTATCGGCCAGCATCCCGGCCATTTCCTCGGAAAAATAGCGGTGGCGCAAGTCGCCCACGGTTGACACCGCGCCGCCCAGGCCATCGTCGGCAAACATCGCCTTGAGAAATTCGGTGGGATCATCGGGCGTCGCCGCCGAGAAAATGCCGGCCTGGCTGCTGGCGCCGGCGGGATCGGCATCGAGCGTGCCGGCGATATCGGGCGTGTCCGCATCGTGCGAAAACAGCCGCGACAGCCGGCTGCAGCCGGTGGTGCCGGCCAACACGGCCGTGGCGAGAGCGATGGTGACGAAAAGCTTGGTCTTCATGCCAGGTGCTTGGCTCGCTGCAAAGTCCTGGTCCCCGCCCGCGATGATAGCCGGGGCTGGGCGGCTTGGCGATACAAATCATGTGATGGCGGCTTGACCGGCCGCGGAATTGCAGGCAGAACAATAACAATTGTTAGAAAATGAGTCCCGGTTGCGGGACCGTGATGGGAGAGATCTGCCGGTGAAACTGCACCTGCCGCCCCGCGTCAGCCCCCAGGGCTTTGCCGCCGCGCTCAAGGCCTATGAAGGCGTGGTGGGCAAGGACTGGGTCATGGCCAGCGAAAGCGACCGTGACGCCTATTCCGATATCTATGCGCCTGGCGATGCCGAGCAATGGGCCGCCAGTGCCGCGGTGGCGCCGGCCAATGTCGAGGAAGTGCAGGCGTGCCTGCGCCTTGCCAACGAACACAAGACCCCACTGTGGCCGGTCGCGCGTGGCAAGAACCTGGGCTATGGCACGGCCGCGCCGCGCATGGCCGGGTCGATCGTGCTCGATCTGGGACGCATGAACAAGATCATCGACATCGATCCCAAGCTGGCCACCTGCGTGGTGGAGCCGGGCGTGGGGTTCTTTGACCTGCATGATGCGATCCTGCGCGGCAACCACCCCTTGTGGATGAGCGTGCCGGGCAATGGCTGGGGCTCGGTGATCGGCAACGCGCTCGACCACGGCATCGGTTACACGCCCTATGGCCTGCATGCCCGCAACCTGTGCGGGCTGGAAGTGGTGCTGCCCGATGGCGATCTGCTGCGCACCGGCATGGGGGCGATGACCGGCAACCCGGCCTGGCACCTGTTTCCGTTCAGCTATGGCCCGACTTATGACCTGGCGTTCACCCAGTCCAACCTGGGCGTGGTCACCAAGGCCGGGCTGTGGCTGCAACCCGCGCCAGAGGCCTCGCTGGAGCTGATCTTCGACATTCCCGAAGAGGGCGATATCGGCTGGGTGGTCGATACCATCGCCCCGCTCAAGATTTCCGGGCTGATCGAACAGAACGTGTTCATCCCCAGCTGGCTGGGCAAGATGGTGCTGAAAGGCCAGCGCCACGATTTCTGGGACAAACCCGGCGCCATTCCCGAATGGCGCGTGGCCGAGCTGCTCAAGCAGTACAAGCTGGGCTATTGGCAGGTGGCGCTGCGCCTCTATGGCGAAGAAAGCGTGATCAAGGCCAAGGCCGAGATCGTCAAGGCAGCGATGAAGCGCCACCTGGCCGCGCCGCCGCAGGAAAACTGGTGGCGGCAGGGCGAGGCCATCGGCCAGTACGAGATCACCATGGGCGTGCCCTCGGCAGTGCCGCTGCAGATGTCTGACTGGATCGGCGGGCGCGGCGCGCACATGGGCTTTTCCCCGGTGGTGCCGGCGAGCAGCGAGCATGTGCTGGGGCAACTCAAGCGCAGCCGCAAGATCATCGCCGATCACGACGTGGATTTCTATGCCAGCTTCACCATCGGCGGGCGCTTTGCCAACAACATCAACATGCTGATGTACGATCGCGACGATGCCGCGATGGTTTCGAACATGAAGGCGCTGTTCAACGCGCTGATCAGCGAGACAGCCAAGGCTGGCTATGGCGAATACCGCACGCACCTGGGCTGGATGGACCCGGTGATGGACACGTTCGATTATAACAACCACGCGCTGCGCCGGTTCGACGAGCGGGTGAAGAACGCGCTCGATCCCAACGGCATCATTGCCCCGGGCAAGCAGGGGGTGTGGCCGGCCGCCTATGCCGCGCAGCGCCATTCCGCGCCGCAGGATACCGCGACCAAGGGAGGCAAGGCATGACGCGCACCATTCTCGCCGTTGCGGCGATCGTTCTGGGCGCCTCGGTGGCGCTAGCGCAGGCTGGGGCGCAGGTTGGGGCGCCGCCGGCTCCGCCCCACATGGGCCCGCCGCCACCCTATCAGCTGCGCCCGGCCTATCCGGCGGGCGATCGCACTGCGGCCGGCGGCAATGGCAAGGTGCTGTTCGAGGCGCACTGCGGCTATTGCCACCTGGCCGGGGGCATGGGCACCAACCTGGTGACCAAGCAGCAGATGATGATGGGCCGCACGCCCGACCAGGGCCTGCTGGCCAACCGCACCGATCTTACCGCCGACTACGTCAAAGCCGTGGTGCGCGGCGGCAAGGGCGCCATGCCCACGCAGACCCGCGTCGATATCACCGATGCCGAACTCGATGCCGTGGCAAAGTACCTGGGGAAGGCGGGCTGATGCGCGGGGCGATCGATCGCCGCACCCTGCTGCGCAGCGGCGCGCTGGGGGCTGCCGGCGTGGCGCTGCCGGCCGGTGCCCAGGCCATGGTGCCGCCTGCACTGGTGGTGTTTGACAGCCGCGTGGCGGAAAGCCGCGCCTTTGCCGCCGGCTTTCCGTTGGCCGCGCGCCACGATCTGGCGCTCGGCCCCCTGGCGCTGCGCCGCCGCCTGGCCACGCTGGACCAGGGACGCGTCGAAGGGCTGACGGGGTGGAGCGACTGGGTCATGCTGCGCGGTGCCGCGCGCGGGCAGGGTTTGCGCGCCACGGCCGAGCGCGCGGTGGTCGCGCCGCTTTCGGGCAAGCGGCACCTGTTCCGCTGGAGCATGGCGGCGCGCGGCTGATCTGCCCTTTGAGGCAGCAAACGTGAAACGCACGCAGATGGCGGCTTGACCGCCGGTAATCCGCATTTAGTATGCAACACTAACAAATACCGGGGTAACCGGAATCGGGAGAGTCGATGCCATAGCCGCGTGTTCGCCTGTGGTTTTTGCCCGCCAGCCTGGCGCTTCCCGGTTCCGTCGAAATGCGGATGAGGAGAAGCCATGCGTGCGATTGATTACTTCGACCGGGGCCATGACCGCGATCCCGCGCGGCTGGCAGTTGTCGATACGCAAACCGGCCTGAAGCTGACCTTTGCCCAAACCAAGCAATTGAGCGAGCAGATCGCCGCCGCGCTGCAACGCCACGGCTTTGAAAACCAGGATCTGCTGGGTCTTTATGGCCCCAACGATGGCATGCTCCTGGTCGTGCTGCTGGCGATGTGGCGCGCCAATGGCAAGTGGATCCCGGTCAACACCCGCAATGCCATCGATGCCAATGCCGCCTATATCAACTATGTGCGCTGCAAGTGGCTGGTCTATCATTCCAGCAAGGCCGATGAAGTGGCGCAGTTGAAGGCGCTGTGCCCGGTGATGCAGCACTTTGTCTGCCTCGACCAGCGCATGGGCGATGATCCCAGCCTGGAAGAGTTCATCGCCGGGGTGACCGCGCAGGATTTCGTCGAGCCCGAGATCGACGCGTTCGGCAACCTGTTCGACATGGTCGGCATCTTTCCCACCGGCGGCACCACCGGCCCGTCGAAGGGCGCCAATGTCACCAACCTGGGCTGGGGCACGATGATCGAGACCGCCGCCGATGCCATGGGCGGGCGCACGGCCGATCCCGTGGCGCTGGTGTCTGCCCCGATTACCCACGCCGCCGGGCCGATTGCGCTGTCGACGCTCAGCCTGGGCGCGACGCAGGTGATCCTGCCGGGCTTTGACGCCGAAGCCGTGCTTTCCGCGATCGAGGAGCACAAGGTCACCCACATGTACCTGCCGCCCACGGCGCTGTACCAGCTGATGGCCTCGCCGCAGATCGGCGCGCATGATTATTCGAGCCTGAAGATCTTCATCCTGGTGGGGTCGCCCTGCTCGCCCGAAAAGCTGCGCCAGGCGGTGGAAATCTTTGGCCCGTGCATGTGCCAGGCCTATGGCCAGGTGGAATGCCCGATGATCGTGGCCTGGTTCCCGCCCGAAGACGTGGCCCGCTTTGCCCGGGAGGCGCCCGAAAAGCTGGCCGCCTGCGGCAAGCCGACCCGCTCGATCAAGGTGGCGCTGCTCGATGACGATGGCCAGCAAGTCGCCTTGGGCGAGGCTGGCGAAATCTGCGCGCGCGGCGCGCTCGTCACGCACAGCTATTTCGAAAAGCCCGAGGAAACCGCCGAGATCCGCAAGTTCGGCTGGCACCACACCGGTGACGTCGGCAAGCTCGACCAGGACGGCTATCTCTATATCGTCGATCGCAAGAAGGACATGGTGGTCTCGGGCGGGTTCAACGTGTTCACCGCCGAGGTCGAGGCAGCCGTGACCGAACTGCCCCAGGTGCGCGAGGCCTGCGTGTTTGGCATCCCGCACGAAAAGTGGGGCGAGCAGGTGCACGCCGTGGTCGTGGCCCAGGGGGTGAGCGAGGCGGACATCATCAGCTTTGCCAAGGCGCGCCTCGGTGGGGTGAAGGCGCCCAAGTCGGTGGAGTTTGTCGACGCCATTCCCCGCACGGCGGCCGGCAAGATGGACAAGAAGGCCCTGCGCACGAAATACTGGGGCAATGCCCAGCGCATGGTGAACTGAGCGCAGTGAACTGACCTGAAAAATCAGGCGCAAGAACGACGTGACATGGAGAGAGTGATGCGGAACGGGTTCGTGGCTGGGTTGGGCCTCGCATCGCTGGCGGCGCTGGCGCTGGCAGGGTGTGGCAAGGCGGTGGGTGATACGCCGGCAGGCGCGGCGACAAGCGGGGTGACCGATGCCCTGATTGCCGCCGCCCCGCAGGACGAATGGCTCAGCTATGGGCGCGATTATGGCGAGCAGCGCTTCTCGCCGCTCGACAAGATCAACGCCGGCAATGTCGGGCAACTGGGCCTGGCCTGGTCGGTCGATCTCGATACCGCGCGCGGGCAGGAAGCCACGCCGCTGATGCACGATGGCGTGCTCTACACCACCACCGCCTGGTCGATGGTCAAGGCCTATGACGCGCGCACCGGCAAGGTGATCTGGGAGTATGATCCCAAGGTGCCGCGTGAAACCCTGGTTTCTGCCTGCTGCGACGCGGTCAACCGCGGGGCGGCGCTCTATGGCGACAAGATCTATGTCGGCACGCTCGACGGGCGGCTGATCGCGCTCGACCAGAAGACCGGCCATGTCGTGTTCGACAAGGTCGTCGTGCCCGATCCCAAGAACTATGCCATCACCGGCGCGCCGCGCGTGGTGAAGGGGCGCATCGTCATTGGTTCGGGCGGCGGGGAATACCGCGCGCGCGGCTATATCGCCGCCTATGATGCGCAGACCGGGGCGCAGGTGTGGAAGTTCAACACCGTGCCCGGCAACCCCAAGGACGGGTTCGAGAACAAGGCGATGGAAGCTGCCGCCAAGACCTGGACCGGCGATTGGTGGACGCTGGGCGGTGGCGGCACGGTGTGGGATTCGATCACCTATGATCCCAAGACCAACCTGATCCTCTTCGGCACCGGCAATGCCGAGCCATGGAACCCGGCGCCCGCCGGGCGCAGCGGGGATTCGCTCTACACCTCGTCGATCGTGGCGGTGAATGCCGATACCGGCGCCTATGCCTGGCACTATCAGGAAACGCCCGAGGATCGCTGGGACTTCGATTCCGACGCGCAGATCACGCTGGCGGACATGACGATCGAGGGCAAGCCGCGCCACGTCGCGCTGCATGCGCCCAAGAACGGCCATGTCTATGTGCTCGATGCGCAGACCGGGCAGTTCCTGTCGGCGACGCCGTTCGTGCCGGTGAACTGGAACACCGGGATCGATCCCAAGACCGGCCGCCCGACGATCAACCCCGAGGCGCGCTATGAAAAGACCGGCAAGCCGTTCATCGGCCTGCCGGGTGCGGGCGGGGCCCATTCGTGGCAGCCGCAAAGCTTCAGCCCCAAGACCAACCTCTTGTATATCCCGGCCAACGTGGCCGGCTTCCCCTATTTCGCGGCCAAGGACTGGAAGCCCAGCGGCATGGGCTTCCAGACCGGGATCGATGGCTATACCACGGCGATGCCGGCCGATCCCAAGGTGCAGGCCGGCGCGCTGGCCGGCACGACCGGCGCGCTGATCGCGTGGGACGTGGCCAATCGCAAGGTGGCCTGGCGGGTGGACCAGGTTTCGCCGTGGAACGGCGGCATCCTCTCGACCGCCGGCAACCTCGTGTTCCAGGGCAATGCGCAGGGGCAGTTCGTCGCCTATAGCGCCGACAAGGGCCAGAAGCTGTGGTCGTTCCCGGCGCAGAGCGGCATCGTTGCCGCGCCGATGACCTATGCCATCGGTGGCGAGCAATATGTGGCGGTGATGGTCGGCTGGGGCGGCGTGTGGGACGTGGCCACCGGCATCCTGGCGCACAAGGGCGGGGCATCGCGCAACATCAGCCGCCTGCTGGTGTTCAAGCTGGGCGCCAAGGGGCAGTTGCCGCCGCCGCCGCCCAGCAACGCCGGCCCGCTCGATCCGCCGCCGCTGACCGGTACGCCCGAGCAGGTTGCCCATGGCGGCATGCTCTATGGCCGCTATTGCAACGTCTGCCATGGCGATGCCGCCGTGGCCGGCGGGGTGAACCCGGATCTGCGCCATTCCGGCGCGATCGGTTCGGCCGAGGGCATCAAGATGGTCGTGCTCGATGGCGCGCTGCACGAGGCCGGAATGGTCTCGTTCAAGAGCGTGCTGACCGCCGACGATGCCGAGGCGATCCGCCAGTACCTGATCGCCCGCGCCAACCAGGACAAGGCGCTGGAGGCCAAGACCGGCCAGCGCATCGGCAAGGGCACGGCGCGCAATTGACGCACGCTTGGCCCGGCGAAACTGTTATGATACATTACAGATAATGGAGAGGAGTCGGCCATGAACGAGATGACGACGATTTCGCGCGAGCAGCGCGCCTATTCCCCGCACGCGTCGGCCTTTCTGGCGCGCAAGCCGCAGTTGTTCATCAACAACGAATGGGTGGACAGCAGCCACGATGCCGTGATCGACGTGGAAGACCCGTCGAGCGGCAAGATCGTGGGCCATGTCGTCGATGCATCGGACAAGGATGTGGATCGCGCCGTGGCTGCTGCGCGCGCCGCGTTCGACGATGGCCGCTGGTCTGGCCTGCCGCCGATGGTGCGCGATCGCACCATGAACCGCCTGGCCGACCTGCTCGAGGCCAATGCCGATCTCTTTGCCGAACTCGAAGCGATCGACAACGGCAAGCCCAAGACCATGGCCGGCGCCATCGATATTCCCGGCGCGATCAGCCAGTTGCGCTTCATGGCCGGCTGGGCCAGCAAGATTTCGGGCGAAACCACGCAGCCCTATACCATGCCCGGCGGCCAGGTGTTCAGCTATACCGTGCGCGAGCCGGTGGGCGTCTGCGCGCAGATCGTGCCGTGGAATTTCCCGCTGCTGATGGCCTCGCTCAAGATCGCGCCGGCCCTGGCGGCGGGCTGCACGCTGGTGTTGAAGCCGGCCGAGCAGACCTCGCTCACCGCGCTCAAGCTCGCTGATCTGGTGGTGGAAGCCGGCTTCCCCGCCGGCGTGATCAATATCATCACCGGCAATGGCCACACCGCCGGCGATCGCATGGTCAAGCACCCCGATGTCGACAAGGTGGCCTTCACCGGATCGACCGAGATCGGCAAGCTGATCAACCGCAACGCCACCGCCAGCATGAAGCGCGTGACGCTGGAACTGGGCGGCAAGAGCCCGGTGGTGGTGATGCCCGATGTCGACGTGGCGCAGGCAGCGCCCGGCGCGGCGGGGGCGATCTTCTTCAATTCGGGCCAGGTCTGCGTGGCCGGCTCGCGCCTGTTCGCGCACAAATCGGTGTTCGACCAGGTTCTCGAGGGCATGGCCGCCACCGCCCCGTTCTGGAGCCCGCGCCCCAGCCTCGATCCCGAGGCGCACATGGGGCCACTGGTCAGCAAGGAACAGCACGAGCGCGTGATGGGCTATATCGAGGCGGGCAAGCGCGATGGTGCCAGCGTGGTGATGGGCGGCGACGTGCCGGCCAGCGATGGCGGCTATTACGTCAACCCCACGATCCTGGCCAACGTGAACCCGCAGATGAGCGTGGTGCGCGAAGAAATCTTTGGGCCGGTCGTGGTGGCGCAGCGCTTTGAAGACCTGGATGAAGTGGCGCGCATGGCCAACGACACCTGCTTTGGCCTGGGCGCCGGCATCTGGACCAAGGACGTGGCGACGATGCACAAGTTGGCGGCCAGGATCAAATCGGGCACCGTCTGGGGCAACTGCCACGCCATGATCGACACCGCGCTGCCGTTCGGCGGCTACAAGGAATCGGGCCTGGGTCGCGAGCAGGGCCGCCAGGGCGTGGAAGCCTATCTCGAAACCAAGACCGTGATTATCCAGCTGTAAGGCGCTGACTTAAAGCGCTCTTTTTTCTCTTCGTCACCCCGGGCTCGACCCGGGGTCCCGCTTCTTCGTTCCGCAGTGCCGGTTTAGGTGCCAAGCGGGACCCCGGATCAAGTCCGGGGTGACGAAAGATGAGGCGCAAATCGCAAGGACTGCATTGATGCCCATAGACCTGTCCAAGATCACCGCCATCGACGTGCACGTGCATGCCGAAGTATCGTGCCACGATCCCGAAGATCCGGTGATGGGCAAGTTTTTCGATGCGGCATCGAGCTATTTCAAGGCCCCGCGCGAGCGGCCCAAGATGCCCGAGATCGCGCAGATCTATCGCGACCAGAACATCGCGTTCTGCCTGTTCACGGTGGACTGCGAGAGCGGGATCGGCGCCAAGCGCGTGTCCAACTATGAAATCGCCGAATTTGCCGCGCAGAACGATGACGTGTGCATCCCCTTTGCCTCGATCGATCCGCACAAGGGCAAGTACGGCGCGCGCGAGGCGCGTGACCTGATCGAGAACTATGGCGTCAAGGGCTTCAAGTTCCACCACATCTGCCAGAACATCCACCCGGCCGAGCAGGTCGGCTATGCCATCTACGAGGTGATCAACCACTACAAGCTGCCGGCGATCTTCCACACCGGGCATTCCGGCATGGGCACCGGCATGCGCGGGGGCGGGGGCATCCGCCTGAAATATGGGCAGCCGATGCTGGTCGATGATGTGGCGGTGGATTTCCCCGACATGAAGATCATCCTGGCGCACCCGTCGTGGCCGTGGGTGGATGAAAGCCTGTCGATGGCGCTGCACAAGGACAACGTGTTCATCGACCTGTCGGGCTGGAGCCCCAAGTATTTCCAGCCGCAGATCATCCAGTACGCCAATACCCAGCTGCGCAAGAAGATGCTGTTCGGCAGCGATTTCCCGCTGATCCGCCCGGACAAGTGGCTCGACGCCGCGCGCCAGGTCGGCTTCCGTGACGATGTGCTGCCGGGCATCATGAAGGACAACGCCGTGCGGTTGCTGGGCCTGGAATGACGGCCGACCCGGTCGATATCCGCGCCTGGCAGCGGCTGGGCGCCGATATCACCACCTCGGGCCGGCTGGAGTCGCGCGACGTGGCGCGGCTGGCCGGGTTGGGCGTGGCCCATGTGATCAACCTGGCGCTGGAAACCCATCCCGAAGCCTTGCCCGAAGAGGGCGCGCGGCTGGCGGCGGCGGGCATCGGCTATACCCATATCCCCGTGCCGTTCGACGCACCCGATGATGGGCATTTTGCTGCGTTCCGTGTCGCATTGGACGAAGCGCCGCGCCCGGTGCACGTGCATTGCATCATGAACTGGCGGGTGGCGGCGTTCTTCTATCGCTGGCACCGCGAGGTGGCCGGCATGGGCGAGGGGCAGGCGCGCGCGCTGATGGCCCGGCAATGGACGCCCGAAGGGTCTGACCGGCCCGAGGCGCAGGTCTGGGCCGCGTTCATCGCAGGCGGGCGGGCATGACGGATTTTGCCGGCCGCCATGTGGTGATCACCGGGGCTTCCAGCGGGATCGGCCTCGCCACGGCACAGCGCGTGGTGGCCAGCGGCGGCACGGCGACCCTGATCGCGCGGCGCGCCGCCTTGCTGGAAGAGGCGGTGGCAGCGCTTGGCCCCAACGCCGGCTGGGCCGTGGCCGACGTGGCCGACAAGGCGCAACTGCTCGCCGCGCTGGATGCGGGCGTGGCCGCGCGCGGCGCCATCGACGGCCTGTTCTGCAACGCCGGCATCGGCGGCACGTTTGCCGCGGTGGAAGACTATGACGATGCCGCGTTCGCGGCGGTCATGGCTGTCAATGTCACGGCTGTGTTCCACGCCATCGCTCATGTCGTTCCGGCGATGAAGCAGCGCCGGCGTGGCGCGATCCTGGTGACCGGCAGCCTGGCGAGCGAGCGCGGCATGGCAATGAACGCGGGCTATGTCGCGTCAAAGCATGCGGTGCTGGGCCTGTCGCGCGCGGTGGCGCTGGAACTGGCGCCGTTCGGCGTGCGCTGCAATTGCGTGGTGCCCGGCTTCATCGAAACCCCGATGCTCGATGCCCTGCCGCCCGATGCCGCCACGGCGATGGCCGCCCGCGTGCCGCAGGGGCGCACCGGCAGCGCCGACGAATTGGCCGCGGTGGCCGCCTTTCTGCTGTCGGATGCCGCAGCCCATGTCACCGCGCAAAGCTGGGCCGTGGATGGCGGCCTTTTGGGAACCCTGTCGCTGTAACGGAGTGCGACCATGGCCTTGACCTATTACCACGCCGAACCTGCGGCAAACTCGCTCAAATCGATGATTCCGCTCAAGGAAAAGGGGCTGGACTATACCAGTCGCTATGTCGACCTGCACAAGTTCGAGCAGCACCAGCCCTGGTTCACCGCGATCAATCCCGAAGGCCAGGTGCCCGTGCTCGATCACGATGGCACGATCATCACGCATACCACCGTGATCAACGAATACCTCGAAGATGCCTTTCCCGATGCCCAGCCGGCCGATGGCCCGCTGCGCCCGCGCGACCCCGTGGGCGCGGCGCGGATGCGCTACTGGAACAAGTTCGTTGACGAGCATGTGATGAACCACGTGTCGATGCATGGCTGGCATCGCATGGTCGGGATCATCGCGCGCAACATCGAGAACGGCGAATTCGAAAAGCTGCTGGAAAACATTCCGCTGCCCGATCAGCGCAAGAAATGGGCGACGGCACGATCGGGCTTTTCCGAAAGTGACCTGGCCCACGCCTTGGACAAGATCACCTATGCGGTGGACAAGGTGGAACGCCAACTGGGCGAAACCGCCTGGCTCGCCGGTGACAACTACACGCTTGCCGACATCAACTTTTATGCCCATTGCGGGATGATGGTGGAGCGGATGTTCCCCGAACTGGATATCGCCGTGCGCGCGCCGCGCCTGGTGGCCTGGCGTGATCGCATGACCGCACGGCCCGCCGTGGCCGCCGCGCTGGCGGGCGAAGATCGCACCGCGCCCGGCCTGCGCACCTGGACCGGGCACGCGCGTTAAGAGAGGACTACAGACAAATGGCCGGTTTCGTTCTGATCCATGGATCGTGGCATGGTGGCTGGTGCTTTGACACCGTGGCCGCGATCCTGGCCGCGCGCGGGCATACCGTGGTGGCGCCGACGCTGCCGGGCATGGGTGGCACGGCCGAGGAAATGGCGGCGGTGACGCTGGAGGACTGGGGCGATTTCGCCGCGCAGCATTGCGCCGATCTCAAGGCCCGCCTGGGTGGCGCGCCGGTGGTGCTGGGCGGGCACAGCCGTGGCGGCCTGGTGGTGAGCACGGCGGCCGAACGCCATCCCGAGGCGATGGACAGCCTGGCCTATATCTGCGCGATGATGCTGCCCGCTGGCCTGTCGCGCGCGGAATTCAAGGAAATCGTTGGCCCCAATGCGCCGTTCGAGGCGATCATCAAGCCGTTGCATGGCAGCATTGCCACGGTGATCGATCCGCTCGACGGGGCGGGCGATGTGTTTGCGCAGCTGTCTCCCCCAGATGCGGTGGCCGCCGTGCTGCCCCGCCTGATGGCAGAGCCGAGCGAGCCGCGCCGCCAGAAGATCGTCGTCACGCCGGAGCGCTGGGGCAGCAAGCCGCGCACCTATATCGAATGCACGCAGGATCGCACGATCCCGATCGACAGCCAGCGCCGCATGATTGCCATGTCGCCCGGGGCGCAGGTCATCACGCTGGAGGCGGACCACAGCCCCTACCTGTCGATGCCAGAGGCGCTGGCCGACGCGCTGGAAGCGGCGATCTGATCCTCCCCGCTACGGGGAGGATCAATCGGCGAAGAAATTTAATTCCAGCAGCACGTTGTTGGGATCGGCCACGAAAATCTGGCGCAGGCCGATCGCCGCGACGAAGTTGGTCTTGGCCTCCAGCCCCATGGCCGCGATCCGCGCGCTGACCGTGTCATGCCCGGAACAGTTGAGCGCGACATGGTGGATCGCGCCGGTGACGTGGCCGGGCTCCACCGCGCGGTCATAGGCGCGCGGGCAATCGGTGCTGTTGATGTGCAGCACGGCCCGCCCGCCCTTGTCATAGAGCCACTGTGCGTTCTGCGGGGTCAGCGGCGGGGGCGCGTCGCGCTGCTCAAGGCCGAGCAGCGCGACATAGAAAGCGCAGGTTTCGCCCAGGCGGTCGGTGATGATGTTCACGTGATCGAGGGCGTTGACCTGCATGGCGCTTCCTTTCTCGTCAGCTTTTGAACACGACCGTCTTGTTGCCGTTGAGCAGCGCGCGGTCTTCGAGATGCAGCCGCACGGCTTCGGCCAGCACGCGGCGTTCGATATCGCGGCCCTTGCGCACCAGGTCGTCTGGCCGGTCGGCATGAGTCACGGTTTCCACATCCTGATGGATGATCGGGCCTTCGTCGAGGTCTGCCGTCACATAATGGCCGGTCGCGCCGATCATCTTCACGCCGCGCGCATGGGCCTGGTGATAGGGCTTGGCGCCCTTGAAGCTGGGCAGGAACGAGTGGTGGATGTTGATGCAGCGGCCCGACAGGAACTTGGCCAGGTCATCCGACAGGATCTGCATGTAGCGGGCCAGCACCACCAGTTCGGCGCCGGTCTCGGTGACGATGCGCTTCACTTCCGCTTCCTGCTGCGGCTTGGTGTCCTTGGTGATCGGCAGGTGATGATAGGGGATGTCGCCGATCAGCGAGATCGACAGCGCTTCCTTGGGATGGTTGCCCAGGATGGCGACCACTTCCATCGGCAGTTCGCCGATTCGCGCGCGATAGAGCAGATCGCCCAGGCAGTGGTCGAACTTGGACACCATCATCACCACGCGGCGCTTTTGCGCGGTGTCGCGCAGGTTCCAGTCCATGTCATATTGCTGCGCCACCGGCGCGATCGCATCGCGCAGCATTTCCGCGCTCTTTTCGCCGGGATCAAACACCACGCGCATGAAAAAGCGGCCGGTTTCCTGGTCGTCGAACTGCTGCGCCTCCAGCACGTTGGCGCCCTGTTCGAACAGCGTGCCCGATACGCGGGCAACGATCCCCGGCACGTCGGTGCAGGAAATGGTGAGAATCAGCGGTGCGGCCATGGTCAGTGTCTCTCCCGTCGTTGTCTCGCGCCGGCCTGTCGATTTTGCCATTGCGAATCTGATTTGATATTGTATGTGTTGCATACAAATTTCAACCAAGCATTTTTAGTCGGGAGAAGATTGCATGGCCGCGACCAACCTTGACCAGCTGCTGCAGCAAAATGGCGACATCGTCGGCATGCTGCGCAACTCGCAGCTGGGTGCCTATGTCTATCCGGTGGTGGCACCGGAATTTTCCAACTGGCGTTCGGAACAGTGGGCCTGGCAGCACTCTGCCGTGCTGTTCGACCAGTCGCACCACATGGTGAACCTCTACATCCGCGGCAAGGACGCGCTCAAGCTGCTGTCCGACACCATGATCAACAGCCCCAAGGGCTGGGCGGTGAACAAGGCCAAGCAGTATGTGCCCACCACCCCCTATGGCCACGTGATCGGTGACGGCATCATCTTCTGGGAAGAAGAGCAGAGCTTCACCTATGTCGGCCGCGCGCCGGCTTCGAACTGGCTGCGCTATCACGCCGCGACCGGTGGCTATGACGTGGAAATCGAGCTCGATGACCGCTCGCCGATGCGCCTGATGGGCAAGCCGGCCAAGCGCAAGGAATGGCGCTTCCAGATCCAGGGCCCCAACGCCTGGGCCGTGATCGAAAAGCTGCACGGCGGCCCGCTCGAACAGCTCAAGTTCTTCAACATGAGCACGATGAACATTGCCGGCAAGACCGTGCGCACGCTGCGCCACGGCATGTCGGGCGCGCCGGGCCTGGAAATCTGGGGCCCCTATGAAGAGCAGGATGAAATCCGCGCCGCCATTCTCGAAGCCGGCAAGGAATTCGGCCTGATCGCCTGCGGCAGCCGCGCCTATCCGTCGAACACGCTGGAATCGGGCTGGATTCCCTCGCCGCTGCCCGCCATCTACACCGGCGAAAAGCTCAAGGGTTTCCGCGAATGGCTCGGTGCCGACAGCTACGAAGCGACCGGCTCGATCGGCGGTTCGTTCGTTTCGGACAACATCGAGGACTACTACCTCAACCCGTGGGAACTGGGCTATGGCTCGTTCGTGAAGTTCGACCACGAGTTCCACGGGAAGGACGCGCTCCAGGCGCTGAACCCGGCCGAGCAGCGCAAGAAGGTCACGCTGGCGTGGCATCCCGAAGACATGGCCAAGATCATGGCCTCGCTGTTCAACCCCGATGGTGAACAGTACAAGTTCTTCGACGTGCCGCTCGCCAACTACGCCTCGTCGAACTATGACCGCGTGGTCGATGCCGGCGGCAAGACCGTCGGCCTGTCGATGTTCACCGGCTATTCCTACAACGAAAAGCAGGCGCTGAGCCTTGCCACGATCGACCCGGAAATCCCGGTCGGCACCGAAGTGCGCGTGGTGTGGGGCGAAGAAAACGGCGGCACCAAGAAGACCACGGTCGAGCCGCACAAGCAGCTGGAAGTGCGCGCGATCGTCTCGCCCGTGCCGTACAGCCGCGTCGCCCGCGAAGCCTACGCCGAAGGCTGGCGCACGGGTCGTTGATGTCTGACCGGGAACTACGGCCTTGCCGTAGTTCCCGGTATCCCGGCACCAGCCCGCTCCCCCACCCGACCTCCCATAGGGTACTATCGTTGGGAGGTCGGGTGGGGGAGCGGGCCGGTGCCGGAACCCAACAATAACAAATCGAGGGATCAGAGGATGGCATACGCACAGATTCATCCCAATTGGGACAAGGAACCCGCCGGCATCACCGATGGGTATTCGCTGGAAATGACCGCCAAGGACATTGCGTCCCTGCGCGAGGCGGCGCCCCTGATCCCCCCTGAAACGCCCATTGCCGTCACCTATCTGCCGGGCGAGGAAGCCCAGGCCCGCATTGCCGCCACCGTGGCCGTGCGCGAGCTAGGCTTTGAGCCGATGCCGCATTTCTCGGCGCGGCGGATCATCGACGTGCCCGAATTCGAAGCCTATCTCCAGGCCGTGGTTGAGCAGGCCGGCGTGCGCCGCTGCTTCATCGTGGCCGGTGACCCGGCAGAGCCGCAGGGGCCGTTCTTCGACAGTTCCGCGCTGATCGCCACCGGCGCTTTCGAACGCGCCGGCATCACGGCGATCGGCATCGGCGGCCACCCCGATGGCCACCCCAACATGACCGAGGCGGAATGCTGGGCCGTGCTGGACAAGAAGGTGGCCGAAATCACTGCCCGCGGCATGGCGCCGCTGATCGTCACCCAGTTCGGGTTCGATGCCGATTCCTTCCTGGTCTGGCTGGAAAAGCTGCGCGCGCGCGGTATCGATGCGCCGGTGCGGATCGGCGTGCCGGGCCCGGCCGGGATCAAGCGCCTGCTGGGCTTTGCCGCGCGCTGTGGCGTGGGCGCCTCGGCCAGCGTCATGAAGAAGTACGGCATTTCGCTGGGCAACCTGCTCGGCAGCGCAGGGCCGGACAAGCTGGTCGATGCCTTTGCCAAGGGCCTGGGGCCGCAGCATGGCCGCGTGCGGCTGCATTTCTATCCGTTCGGCGGTCTGGCCAAGACCGTGGAATGGATCGAGGACTATCGCCGCCGCCATCCGGCCTGAAAGGCGCCGATCATGACCGATTACGTGCTGGTGCATGGCGCCTGGTGCGGCGCCTGGTGTTATGATCGACTGGCGGGCGAATTGCGCGCCGCCGGCCACGGCGTGGTGGCGGTCGATCTGCCGGGGCTGGGGGCTGATGCCGCCCGGTTCCATCCCGGCATTTCGCTGCGTGACCATGTCGCCCACGTGGAAAGCGAGGTTGCGCGCGCCGGGCTCGATCGCTTCGTGCTGGTCGGGCACAGCTATGGCGGCATGGTGATCACCGGTGTCGCGGCGCGGCTGGGCGCACGGATCGATGCGCTGGTCTATGTCGATGCCTTCGTGCCGGGCGATGGCCAGTCGCTGTGGGATCTGACCGGGGAATGGGAGCATGCCCACTATATCGACGGGCAGAAGCACAGCCCCGGCGCCATCGCCCCGCTGCCCGGCTTTGCCGATCCGCGCCTGACGCCGCATCCGCTGCTGACGCTGGTTGAAGCGGTGCAACTGACCGGGGAAGAGGCCAAGGTGCCGCGGCGCAGCTATATCTTCGCCACCGGCTGGCAGCCCACGCCGTTTGCCCGCTTTGCGGCGGCAGCACGCGCCGATGCCGCCTGGGAATACCACGAGGTGGGCGGCGGCCATTTCGTCATGGCCGATGCGCCCGAAGCCTTGCGCACGATCGTGCTGGGCATGGCTGGCTGAGCCGCAGCAACGGCCCGCCAGCCAGCCTGCCTGCCGGTTACAGCGTGGCCAGTTCGGCTTGCGCGGCGTCGAGCGCGGCCTTGATCGTGTCGACCAGCTGGTCGATCTCGGCATGGGTGATGACCAGCGGCGGGCTCATCACGATGGCATCGCGCACGGCGCGCACCATCAGCCCGCGCGCGATGCAATGGTCGCGCACGATCGGCGCGGCTTGCCCGCCCTTGCCATGGCGGCGGTTGGTGCCCTTTTCCGCCACGATCTCCACCGCGCCGATCAGGCCGAGCGAGCGTGCCTCGCCCACCAGCGGGTGCGGGGCCAGCCGCTCTGCCAGCGCGGCGGCAAGGTAGGGCCCCGTGTCGCGCGCGGTGCGGTCCACCAGGTCTTCGCGCTCGATGATATCGAGATTGCGCAGCGCGACAGCGGCGCAGACCGGATGGCCGGAATAGGTATAGCCATGGGTGAATTCTTCGCCCGAAGCGCGCAGCGTCTCGACGATCTCGCGGCTGACCCCGGTGGCCGAGATCGGCAGGTAGCCCGATGACAGCCCCTTGGCCATTGAGACGATATCGGGGGTGAAGCCGAAATGCTGGAAGCCGAACCAGGCGCCCAGCCGGCCAAAGCCGCAGATCACCTCGTCAGACACCAGGAGGATGCCATACTTGCGGCAGATCGCCTCCACCCGTTGCCAATAGGTGGGCGGGGGAATGATCACGCCGCCCGCGCCCTGCACCGGTTCGCCGATGAACGCGGCAACGTTTTCCGGGCCAACCGCCAGGATGCGCTCCTCGATCGCGGCCGCCGCGCGCGCGGCAAAGCTTTCCGGGTCTTCGCCAAAGCCTTCGCCGAAATGATAGGGCTGCATCACGTGTTCCACGCCGGGGATCGGCATGCCGCCCTGCACGTGCATGAAATCCATCCCGCCCAGGCTGGCCGAGGCGACGGTGGAGCCGTGATAGGCATTGCGCCGGCTGATGAACACGGTGCGCTGGGGCTGCCCTTTCAGCGCCCAATAGGTGCGCACCAGGCGGAACACCGTATCGTTGGATTCCGATCCGCTGTTGTTGAAGAACACATGCTGCAGTTCCCCACCGAGCAAGCCGGCCAGGCGCGCGGCCAGTTCGATCGGCGGCGGCGTGGCGGTGCGGAAGAACGTGTTGTAGAACGGCAGCTCCAGCATCTGCGCGCGGGCCACCTCGGCCAGTTCCTCGCGGCCATAGCCCACGTTGACGCACCACAGCCCGGCCATGCCATCGAGCAGGCTATGCCCTTCGCCATCGGTGATCGTGCATCCCCGGGCGTGCGTGATCACACGGCTGCCGCCTAGCTGCTGTTGCAGGGCATAGCTGGATTGCGCGGGCAGATGGTGCGCCACGTCAAGCTGGCGCAGGGTGGCGATGTCGTGATTGCGAACGGTGGTCATGAAACGGTCCTGCTGGATTCTAAGATCACAGATACGGTTGCCCGATCGGGCCGTCAAACGAAAAGCCTTGGCCTTGGCGTGCAAAAGGTTCATCACGGTGGGCAATGGAGTGGGCATGGCCCAAGATCACGGCAGACAGGTTCAGTTGGAACAGACAGGCATGAAAAACGGCGCCGGCACGGCCAAGGGCCCGGCCAAGGCAGCCGCCAAAACCGGGGCCAAATCCGCCGCAAAGGCAGGCGCTGCCAAGGCGGCGGTGGCCAAGCCGGCGATTGCGCGGGCGGCGCGCGCGGCCAAGGCCGCCGTGGCCCAGGCCGATGCGGGCGAGGCGACCTCGTCGCTGCGCGAACAGGTCTATGAAGATCTGCGCTATCGCCTGATCACGGGCAAGATCGCGCCAGGCGTGGGCATTTCCACGCGCGGCCTGGCGCAGCAACTGGGCGTGAGCCAGATGCCAGTGCGCGATGCGCTCAGCCGGATCGCTGCCGAAGGGGCAGTGGATATCCGCTCCAAGCGCGCGGTCATGGTGCCCAAGATGACGCTGGAGCGCTTTGACGAGATCATGCGCCTGCGCACCCTGCTGGAACCCGTGGCTGCCGTGGCCGCGCTGCCGCACATCAGCGCCGAGCGCCTGCGCGACATTCGCGCTGCCGACGAAGCGACCGACGCCGCGCTGGGCGAGGGCGACGTGAACGCCTACATGGAATCGAACTTCCGCTTCCACTCGCTGATCTATGGCGCCGCGCCGATGCCGCTGGCCAACCGCATGATCGAAAGCCTGTGGATGCAGTTCGGCCCGTTCATGCGCGTGGTCTATGGCCGCTATGGCACGGCGGCGATGGTCGATCACCACCAGGCTGCGGCGAAGGCGATCGCCAAGGGCGACGCGCAGGGGCTGCACGATGCCATTGCCGGCGATATCGGCGATTGCGCCGATCTGATGCAGGATTGGGAACGGCTGAATCTCTGATGGCCAGAAAACACGCCAAGCGCGGCGGCTGGATGGACGACGAGCCAGACGCCAGCGAAGAAGACACCCCGCCGCCCGTCCCCTGCTGGCTGTGCGGCCGGCCCACCGGCAGCACGATCGTGTGGCACCACCCCGTGCCCAAAAGCCGTGGCGGGCGCGACGTGGTGCCGATGCACGGCATCTGCCAGCAGACCCTGATCGCCAACTTCACCAATTCCGAACTGCAGCGCGCCGGCCTCGACGTCGACGTGTTGCTCGCCCACCCGCCGATCCGCAAGTTCGTGGACTGGGTGGCGAACAAGGACCCGGACTTTACCGCGAGCGTGACGAAGAAGGGGCGGTGAGGGCTATTTGCGCCGACCAAATCAGAATGGACCGGCCTTCATAGCGGCAGGCCGAAGTCATCGGTTCACCGTTAACGCCGCGCTGACTGGATTCCCGCCTGCGCGGGAATGACGACGTTTGGAAGGACGACGGGGCGCTTTGCCGTTACCGTTACCCCAGCAATTCCCCCACCGCGCGCCAGGCCTGGTCTATCGCGCTGTCGGTATAGGCGGCGCGGCCGCTGTCGGAGTTGGCGATGGTGATCGCGCCGAAGCGCTGGCGGGCGATCTTGTTGGGGGCTTGCGGGTCGTCGTCCTGGTGCTTGTCCCACAAGGCGTTGTATTCCGGGGCATAGCCGTGGGGCCAGCGGTTCACCGTGATCGCGGCGATATCCTTGTCTGCGTCAAAGCCATAGGGGCCAAGCGCACGGGTGAGGAGATCGCGGACGCGGGTTTCGTAGGTGGCGAGGTCGGTGCCGAGCAGTTCCATGCGGCCGGCCCGGCTCTGGTCGTGTTCGGGCAGGCCGGGCTGGTGGGGAATGCCGGTCATGTGCAGGACGATGGGATCGTCGGGTGATTTGGGGCCGGCATAGCCGCCGATCGGCACGGCCTTGTCCAGCCCGGCGTTCTGGAACCAGGCCTGGGGAAACTGGATGCCCGAAAGCCCGGCCTTGGCAAAGGCGCGCCAGTTGTCGAGCGCGACGCTGACGTAGACCAGCGGTTCCTTGACCAGTTCGTGCAGTGCTTCCTTTTGCGCGGCGGGCAGGCTGGGCACGAGGTAGGGAATGATCATGTTGTAGCACGCCATGACCACGTGGCGCGCGGCCACCTTGTGCACCTTGCCGGCGTGGGAATAGACCACGTCGGCCCCGGCCTGGGCGCGGTTGACGGCATGGACGACGATGCTGGAGAGGCGCAGGCGCACCGCGTTGTCGGGCCGGTCGAGCGCGGCATAATTGGTCGGCGCAAGGATCGACTGTTCGACGGTAAGGCCCGGCGCCATGAAGCCGGGGATCAGCTGCGCGACCAGGCGCCGGGCGATCGTGGCGTTGCCATCGGGGAAATGGAAATCATAGCTGCCGCCGGTGCTGGCAAAGCCGCGCGGGGTATAGCCCATGCGCATCGTGCCGCCCGGATCGAGCTTGAGGCCCTTGAAGCCGGGAAAGAAACCGGTGCCCCAGGCATCGAGCGCGCTGATCCCGTCCGCGCCGACGCACCACCAGCCGAGCGGGCGGTTCTGGTAGAACAGCATGGCTTCTTCGCCGAGGCCGCCATGCTTCATCAGGTAATCGCGATAGCTGATCGTGGCGAGATAATCCTTGCGCTGGTCCATCGCCATGTTGCCGAGCGGATCGGTGGCGCCCGCCTCCAGCGCGGCGATCTGGTCGCGCGCGGTGGCCGAAAGCGGGGACTTGGCCAGGGCATCGGCCAGCGGCACGTCATCGGGCAGGCGCACCAGGGCGTCGCTGCCAAAGCTTTCCTTGTCGAAGAAGGCGGCGCGGCCCAGCTTGAGCCCGGCAAAGGTGCCTTCCTCCACCTCGGTATCGCCGCCATAGGTCTTGGCCAGCGCGGGCACGTCTATGCCCAGGCGGCGCAGCAGGCCATCGGCCACCTTGCTGTAGGGCGTGGGGCTTTCGATGCCGGCGGTGCCGCCATTCATCAGCAGGGTGTGGCCGCGCACGCGAAATTCGTTGCGCTTGGCATGGCCGCCGAAATCATCGTGGTTTTCGAGGATGAGGATGCGCGCGGCGGGGTTGCGATCACGGTAGAACAGCGCCGCGGACAGGCCGCTGATCCCGCCGCCGACAACGACCAGGTCATAGCTTTCGTGCGCCGGGCCGGCCAGAGCCTGGCCCACTGCCTGGCCATCGCGCAGGGCGTGCGCCACTTCGAACGATCCCACGTGCGACCCGCGCAGGCCGGTGCGCAGCGGCGGATAGTAACCCCCCGGTTCGCCAGGATGCACGGGCAGGGCGGCGGTGGGGGAAGCGGGCTTGGCCGGGGCGGCAACGGCGGGCGTCGCCAGCGCGGCGGCGGCGGTGGCAGAGCCGGTCTGGACGAAGGCGCGGCGCGTCAACCGCCCGCCAGCCATGCCCTTGGATGAGCCATCGCGTGCCATTGTCGTTTCTCCGTGATGAAAGGCTTTACCTGTATCCTGTGATCACATATCGTGCGCAAAAGCAATGCCCGAAAATCGCACCGGGCCAACCATGAGGGCAATCATGCAAGCAACCCCTTCGCGGCGCGGATTCCTGGCCGGCCTTGGCACGGCAGCGGTCGGCATCACGTTTTCCGGGCTGGCGGGGTGCAAGAAGCATCCTTCGCAGATGGTCAATTTCTACAACTGGGATACCTACGTCGGCAAGCACACGCTGTCGGGCTTCGAGCAGGCCAGCGGCATCGGCGTGAACATGAGCCTCTATTCCAACAACGACGAGCTGTTTGCCAAGCTGCGCGGCGGCAATCCGGGCTATGACGTGGTGGTGCCGGCCAACGATTTCGTGCAGCGCATGGCCAAGGCCAACATGCTGATGCCGCTCGATCACGCCAAGATCCCCAACATGAAGAACATCCTGCCGCGGTTCCAGGATGCCCCGTTCGATCCGGGCCGCAAGTATGCCATGCCCTATACCTGGCTGGTGCTGGGCATCGGCTATCGCAAGTCAAAGATCCAGGGCGTGCCCGACAGCTGGAAATGGGTGCTGGATTCGCCGCAGTACAAGGGCCGCATCGCCGTGCTGTCTGACGCGGCAGACCTGTGCCGGCTGACCGAAATCTACCTTGGCGCCGACATGAACACGTTCGACAAGGCGACGCTCGCCAAAGTGCAGGACCTGCTGATCCGCCAGAAGGGCAACATCGCCACGTTCCATGACGACAATGGCCAGGATCTGCTGCTGTCGGGTGATTGCGATATCGTGATCGAATACAATGGCGACATTGCCCAGGTGATGCGCGAGGACAAGGATCTGGCGTTCGTGGTGCCCAAGGAAGGCAGCATCCTGCAGTCCGACCAGCTGTGCATTCCCGCCGGCGCGCCCAATCCCGATGCGGCGCACGCGTTCATCAACTACCTGCTGAGCGCAGACGCCGGCGCCGATATCTCGCGCACCATTCGTTATCCCACGCCCAATGGCGCCGCGCTGGCGCAGATGGACGCCGAATACCGCGACAACCCCGCGATCTTCCCGCCCGAGGCGGCACTCGCCAAGTGCCAATACGCCAATTACCTGGGCGAAGACGCCTATCGCGCGTTCCAGGACGTGATCACCCGCGTGCGCGCGGCATAGGCGGAGCGGGAGCAGTTGGCATTTCTCACCCCTTCTCTTCAGAGGGGGGGCGGGGGTGGTGGGGGCGTGGCGCAAGGTATCGCACCACCCCCCAACCCCCTCCTCTGAAGAGGAGGGGGCTTACATCTTGGTTATTCCACCGGCTTTTCCGGGTCGTAGACCACATAGAACTTTTGGTAGCCGGCCGAATCCCAGCGGCCGAGCCAGCCCTTGGGGATCGACACTGCATCCCCGGCCTTGACTTCCAGCACGGTGCCATCGGCCGAGGTGAGCGTGACGCCGCCGGACAGGAAGACCATGAATTCATTCACCGGATAACCTGCGCCGGTGAAGCTGTCGTGGTTCGGGCCGGCAACGGCATAGGCCCCGCTCATGAACTTCTTGTCGGCCGAATGCAGCTGCGGCAGGTCTGACACCGCCGCGCCGCCTTCGTCGCTGTGGTGGGCGGCGCTGCTGGCGAGGGCGGCGGTGACTCCGCTGCTCGCCAGCTTGGCGGGCTTGGCGATGCTGGCGGCGCCGGTTTCGGCGCCGGTTTGGGCGAGGGCGGCGGTGGCGGGCAATGCCAGCGCCAGGCCAAGGCCCAGGGCGAAATGCCGCGCAGAGCGGATGTGGACGCGCATCGGACGGTCTCCTGTTGCAAAGTGCTGCGATCACAATTGCGGCTGGATGCCGGGGCGTCAACCGCGCGATGGGCGGAAAATATTGTGATTGCGCCAAGGTTGGTGCATCTGGTGCACCGCTTGATTGGTGATATCATGCGATCGCACCAGAGATGAGGATGTCCGTGCCCGATCCGCTGCCTTCCGGTGATCTGATTTCCGGCGATTTGCTGTCGGGCAAGGCGATCCCGCCGTTTGCCGCGCTGCGCGCGTTCGAGGTGGTGGGCCGCGTCGGCGGGGTGCGCCGCGCCGCCGCGCTGCTGCGGCTCGATCACACGGTGGTGAGCCGCCATCTCAAGGCGCTGGAGGAATGGCTGGGGGTGATCCTGGTGGATCGCCAGGGCGGCCGCGTGACGCTGACCGAGGCGGGGCAGGCCTATCACGCGCGGGTGTCGGCCGCGATGCTCGATGTGGTATCTGCCACGCGCGAGATCATGGCCCAGGGCCAGATCCATGACCTGCGGCTGTGGTGCGTGCCGGGCTTTGCCACGCAGTGGCTGTCTGCGCAGATCGCCGCGTTCGAGCAGACCGGGCCGGGTTTCCAGGTGGAGCTGCGCCCCACCGACCGGCCGGCCAACCTGATCCAGTTCGAAGCCGATGTGGATATCCGCTATTACGGCGATGGCTGGTTGCCGCAGCCGGGCGGGCCGGGGCTGCACACGCTGGTGCTGGCGCGGCCGCCGCTGCTGGTGGTGGCGAGCCCGGTCGTGGCGCAGGCGATGGCCGGCATCGGCGGTGTGGACGATCTTCTGGCGGCGCCGCTGTTGCACGAGGAACACCACGAGCAATGGCGGTTCTGGCTGCGCGGCAACGGGCTGGACGTGGGGCGCCAGCCGCTGCCCGGCGCGCTGCTGTGGCATGCGCACCTGGCGCTGGCGGCGGCGCGGGCCGGGCGCGGGCTGGCCCTGGCCAATCGCTATCTGGTGGCCGGTGACCTGGCCAGCGGCGCCCTGGTGGAATTGGCGGTGCCGGGCGCGCAGGCCGTGGCGATCGGGTCTTATTGCATGGTGACGCGTGCCGATCGCGCCAACCATCCGGCGATTGCGCAACTGCGCCGCTTCCTGCGCCAGCAGGTGGAGTGAGACCGCGCATGGTGTGCGCAGTGCACCACCCTCGATCGCTTTTCCCCCTCCCGCGCCGGCGCGCCATTTCCGAAAGGTAAGCTGAAAAAGATTCACGGCATCGCCGTTTGCAGGAGCTTTCATGGCCAGCCAGAACCAGTCACCCGCATCCCTTGATGCCGCGGCGTTCGATCCTGCCAGCATGGATGGCGTCGATCTCGATCATTTCTGGATGCCGTTCACCAACAACCGGTTCTTCAAGCAGAACCCGCGCCTGTTCGTGGCGGCGAGCGACATGCACTATACCACGGCCGATGGCCGCCAGGTGCTCGATGCCACCGCAGGCCTGTGGTGCGTGAACGCCGGGCACGGCCGCGCGCCGATCACCGCTGCCGTGACCCGGGCAGCGCAGACGCTCGATTTCGCGCCGACGTTCCAACTCGGCCATCCCCTGGCGTTTCGCCTGGCCAGCGCAGTGGCGCAGATCATGCCGGCGGGAATGGATCGCGTGTTCTTCACCAATTCGGGTTCGGAAAGCGCCGATACCGCGCTCAAGATGGCGCTGGCCTATCACCATGCGCGCGGCGATCACACGCGCTTTCGCCTGATCGGGCGGCAGCGCGGCTATCACGGCACCAATTTCGGCGGGCTTTCGGTGGGCGGTATCGGCGGCAACCGGCGCCGCTTCGTCAGCCAGGTGTGGGGGGTGGATCACCTGTCGCACACCCATGGCCAGGCCGTGCGGTTTTGCCGGGGCATGCAGCCGGGCAACGGCGCCCTGGCCGAGGAACTGGAAGAGCTGGTGGCGCTGCATGGGCCAGAAACGATCGCGGCGGTGATCGTGGAGCCGGTGGCCGGCTCCACCGGGGTGCTGGTCCCGCCGCAAGGCTATCTCCAGGCGCTGCGCGATATCACGCGCAAGCACGGCATCCTACTGATCTTTGACGAGGTGATCACCGGCTTTGGCCGCCTGGGCAAGGCCACGGCGGCCGAGTATTTTGGCGTGACGCCCGATATCATCACCACGGCCAAGGGGCTGACCAACGGCACCGTGCCGATGGGGGCAGTGATCGCCAGCCGCGAGGTGCACGATGCCGTGGTCAACGGCAGCCCCGAAGGCATCGAGTTCTTCCACGGCTATACCTATTCCGGCCATCCCGTGGCGGCGGCGGCCGGGCTGGCGACGCTGGGCCTTTATCGCGACGAGGGATTGTTCGAGAACGCCGCTGCGCTGGCCGCGCATTGGGAAGCGGCGGCCCATGGCCTGGCTGATTGCCCGAACGTGATCGACGTGCGCAATCTGGGGCTGGTGGCCGGGATCGAACTGGCGCCGCGCGATGGCAAGGTGGGCGCGCGGGCGATGGAGGCGTTCCACCGCGCGTTCGATGCCGGGCTGCTGATCCGCGTGACTGGCGATATCATCGCGCTGTCGCCGCCCTTGATGATCAGCGCCGCGCAGATCGACACGATCTTTGGCATGCTGCGCGAGATCCTCAACGATCTGGCGTGATCACGCATGGCGCGTGACCGGCTTCCCCCGCTCAAGTCCCTGGAAGGGTTTGAGGCGGCCGCCCGGCTGGGCAGCTTTGCCGCGGCGGCGCAGGAACTGGGGCTGACGCAATCGGCGATCAGCCACCAGGTGCGCAACCTGGAAGAGGCGCTGGGCCATGCCCTGTTCCGCCGCGTCTATCGCCAGGTGGTCCTGACCGATGCCGGGCGCGATTTCCATCGCACGGTGCGCGACATGCTCAAGGTGCTGCGCGGCGGGGTGAGCCGGTTGGCGCCCTATCGCAAGGCCAATTCGGTGATCGTCTATGCCGATGCCGGGTTTGCCGGGTGCTGGCTGCAGCCGCGCCTGCCGCGCCTGATGGCGGATCTGCCGGGGATGGACCTGTGGCTCGACAGCCGCGGCCTGGCGGTGGATTTCGAGACGACCGAACTCGATATCTTTCTGACCGATGCGCCCGATGGCGGCGACACCGGCCTGCCCGGTGAAACGCTGCTGGGGCTGGACTATGCGGTCTATGCCGCGCCAGCGCTGGCCGGCGCGGCAGCCGGGTTTCTCGACGGGGGCGGCACCGTGCCGCTGCTGCACGATGAAGGGCCGGTCGATTGGGCGGCATGGTTTGCCCATTTCGGCCTTCCCATGCCGGGTGGCGACGCGCTGATCGCCGGCCCGACGTTTACCGCCGTGCCCGCCCTGCTGGGCGCCGCGGCCGACGGCCTGGGCCTGGCCCTGGCGGCGCAAGGCTATGCCGCGCCATGGGTGGCGCGCGGCGAACTGGTGCCCGTGGGTGACCGTATCTGGCTGGGCGCGGCGCAGCTGACCATGGTGGTGCGGGCCAAAGGGCGGGGTGACGCGCATGTCCACGCCCTGGCCGATTGGCTGCGCGCGGCAGCCGCGTCAGGCCAGCCAATCGGCCGGTGATGCCGCCACCGCTTCTGCCAGCCAGGCCCGGAACCGGGCGATGGGCTGGGCGTCCCACATGTCAGCCCGCGCGGTGAAGTAATAGGCGCCCGGCGCGCAAGGCGCAAAGGCAGGGTCGCCCGCGCCCAGTTCCACCAGGCGCCCGCTGCGCAGGTGCTCTGCCGCCAGGAAGCCATTGGTGATCGCCACGCCCTGGCCTTCGGCGGCGGCCGCCAGGGTCATGTGCGCCTGCCACAGCCGCGCGGCCAGCGGCGGCTGCGCCTCTGCCAGGCCTTGCGCAGCAAACCAGGCACGCCATTCGGCGTCGGAATCCTCGTGCAGCAGGGGCAGGGCGAGCAGATCGCGCGGGGTATCGACGCGGGCGCCGGCCAGCCAGGGTGCATCGGCCCGCGCCACCGGAAACAGGCGCGGCCGCACGATCGCCTGGCGCGTGAGGTTGCGCGGGGTGGCCAGCGCGGGCGCCGTGTCGAGATACCAGCGGATATCGCCCTGCGCCTCGCGCCGCAGCAGATCGGGCGGGCTGTCGCTGGGGCGCAGGTCGAGCGCCATGCCGGGGTAGCGGCGGCCAAAGCCGGGCAGGTTGGGGGTGAGCCACAGATAGGCCAGGCCCGCCACCGACCACACATCGAGCCGGCCACCCGCCGCGCCGCCGCGCAGCTGGCTGGTGGCGGTGCACAACTGGTCGAACGCCGGACCGATCAGCGCGTGATAGCTTTCTCCCGCCGGGGTCAGCCCGCCGCCGTGGCGATCGACCAGCATCACCCCAAGCCAGTCTTCCAGCGCGCGCAGATGGCGGCTGACGATGGCATGGCTGACGCCCAGCGCAGCGGCCGTGCGGCGCACCCCGCCATGGCGGCCAAATGCCTCGAACGCGCGCAGCGCGGCAAAGGGCGGCAGGTGTGGGCGGTCTGGCATGGCAATGGTAACCCCTGGTCACCATCCGGGTAGCATTAGTGGGCTTTTGCGCGCAAGCCGATGGTGCGACAAGCATGGGCATCTGTTTCTCATGCCCGGAGTGTGCCGCCATGGCCGATAACGCGTCCCTTCTTGCCCGCCGTGAACAGGCCGTGCCGCGCGGCGTGGCATCGTCCACCGCGGTGTTTGCCGATCATGCCGACAATGCCGAACTGTGGGACGTGGAAGGGCGCCGCTTCGTCGATTTCGCCGGTGGCATTGCCGTGCTCAATACCGGGCACCGCCACCCCAAGGTCATGGCCGCGGTGCAGGCGCAACTGGAACGCTTTACCCACACCGCGTTCCAGGTCTGCCCCTATGAAAGCTATGTCGCGCTCGCGGAAAAATTGAACGCGCTCGCCCCATTTTCCGGGCCGGCCAAGACCCTGCTGCTCACCACCGGGGCAGAAGCCACGGAAAACGCGGTCAAGGTGGCGCGGGCGGCAACGGGGCGTTCGGCGGTGATCGCGTTTACCGGCGGGTTCCACGGCCGCACCCTGCTGGCCAGCGCGATGACCGGCAAGACCACGCCCTACAAGCGCCGCTTTGGCCCGATGCCGGGCGAGGTGTTCCACGCCCCGTTCCCCACCGGCCTCAACGGCAACACGGTGGAGCGCACGCTGGAGGCGATCCAGTACCTGTTTGCCGCCGATGTGGAGCCCGAGCGGGTGGCAGCCTTCATCGTCGAGCCGGTGCAGGGCGAGGGTGGCTTCCATGTGGCGCCGCCGGCATTCCTGGAAGCGCTGCGCGCCCTGGCTGACCAGCACGGCATCCTGCTGATTGCCGATGAAGTGCAGGCCGGCTTTGCCCGCACCGGCAAGATGTTCGGCATCGAGAATTCGGGCGTGGAACCCGATCTGGTCTGCGTGGCCAAGTCGCTGGCCGGTGGCTTTCCGCTGGCCGGGCTGATCGGCCGTGCCCCGATCATGGATGCGCTCGATCCCGGCGGCCTGGGCGGCACCTATGGCGGATCGCCGATCGGCTGCGCGGCCGCGCTGGCCGTGCTTGAGGTGATCGAGGAGGACGGCCTGTGCGCCCGCGCCGCCGCGATCGGGCAGCGCATGCGCACGCGGGTGGAAGGGTTTGCCGCCGCTGGCCTGCCGGTGGCCAACATTCGCGGGCTGGGCGCGATGTTCGGCTTTGACGTGACCAATGCCGCCGGCGAAACCGACGGCGCCCTGGCCAAGGCCGTGACGGTTGCCGCGCTGGAGCGCGGGCTGATCCTGCTGTCGTGCGGCACCAAGGGCGAAACCATTCGCGTGCTTGTACCGTTGACCGCTTCGGACGAACTGATCGACGAAGGGCTCGATCTGGTGGAACAGGCCCTGGCGACAGTGGCCGGCAAGGTGATGGCATGAGTGAGATTCTGGAAGTGACCCGCCCCGCGCTCAAGCGCTCCGACCTGTGGCGCGAACAGGCGTTCGTGGCCGGGCAGTGGCGCGGCGCTGCCGCCACCATCGCGGTGGACAATCCCGCCACCGGCGCGGTGATCGGCCATGTGCCCGATCTGGGCGCGGCCGAAACGCGCGAGGCGGTGGCCGCCGCCCATGCCGCGTTCGGCCCGTGGAAGGCCAAGACCGCCAAGGAGCGTGGCGCCGTACTCAAGCGCTGGGCCGCGCTGATGCTGGAGCATGCCGACGATCTGGCCACGATCATGACCGCCGAACAGGGCAAGCCCCTGGCCGAGGCCAAGGGCGAAGTGGGCTATGCCGCATCGTTCCTGGAATGGTTTGGCGAAGAGGCGCGGCGCGTGCGTGGCGAGGTGATCGCCCCGCACCAGGGCGATCGGCGCCTCGTCGTCACCCGCCAGCCGGTGGGCGTGGTCGGCGCCGTCACGCCGTGGAACTTTCCCCTGGCGATGATCACGCGGAAAGCCGGCCCGGCCCTGGCCGTGGGCTGCCCGATCGTGATCAAGCCTTCGGAACTCACGCCGTTTTCTGCCTTTGCGCTCGCCGTCCTGGCGCAGGAGGCAGGGCTGCCCGATGGCTTGTTAAGCGTGATCACCGGGCAGGCCAAGCCGATCGGTGAAGTGCTGACCGGCGATCCGCGCGTGGCCAAGTTCACGTTCACCGGATCGACCGCGGTGGGCAAGCTGCTGGCCGCGCAGTGCGCCGGCACGGTCAAGAAAGTGAGCCTGGAACTGGGCGGCAACGCGCCGTTCATCGTGTTCGAGGATGCCGATCTTGACGCCGCGGTGGAAGGGGCGCTGGCTTCCAAGTTCCGCAACACCGGGCAGACCTGCGTCTGCGCCAATCGCCTGCTGGTGCACGAGGCGGTCTATGATGCCTTTGCCGAGAAGCTTGCCGCGCGGGTGGCAGCCTATCGCGTCGGGCCGGGCCTTGATGGGCCGACCGACCAGGGACCGCTGATCGACGATCGCGCCGTGGCCAAGATCACCGCGCATGTTGCCGATGCCGTGGCCAAGGGCGGCAAGATCCTGACCGGGGGCAAGCCGGCCACAGCGATCGGCGCGCGCTTTTTCGAGCCGACGGTGATCACTGACGTGCCGGCCGATGCCCTGCTCAACCGTGAGGAAACCTTTGGACCGCTCGCCGGCCTGATCCGCTTTTCGAGCGAGCAGGACGCCGTGGCCCTGGCCAACGATACGCGTTCGGGCCTCGCTGCCTATGCCTATACCAACGACGCGGCGCGGCAGTGGCGTCTGACCGAATCCCTGGAATATGGGATGGTGGGCATCAACACCGGGCTGATCTCTACCGAAGTGGCGCCGTTCGGCGGTGTCAAGGAATCGGGCCTGGGCCGCGAAGGGTCGCACCTGGGCGTTGACGACTATCTCGACGTGAAGCTCGCCTGCATCGCGGTGCCGGTGGTGTAATTTGCGCATGTCGCCGGATGATCGGGAAAAAATCCCGACATCCGGCGAATGCGCGCCAGAAATAGGGAAAAATCGCGTGGCGTTTTCCCATATCATCCCACCGGGATCGTAATCGATCGCTTTGGGAGATCACACATGCTTGTCGGCACCGTCAAGGAAATCAAGAACCACGAATACCGCGTCGGGCTGACCCCCGAAAGCGCGCACGAACTGGTGGCGCACGGGCATACCGTGCTGGTGGAAACCGGGGCCGGCGCCGGCATTGGCGCAGCCGACGACGCCTATGTGGCGGCCGGCGCGCAGATCGTGGCGACCGCGGCCGAAGTCTTCGCCCGCGCCGACATGGTGGTGAAGGTCAAGGAACCGCAGGCGGTGGAACGCGCCATGCTGCGCGAAGGCCAGATCCTTTACACCTACCTGCACCTGGCGCCCGATCCCGAACAGACCGCAGACCTGGTGAAGTCGGGCGCGGTGTGCATTGCCTATGAAACCGTGACCGATGTCACAGGTGGCCTGCCGCTGCTCAAGCCGATGAGCCAGGTGGCCGGGCGCATGGCGATCCAGGCCGGTGCCACCGCATTGGAAAAGGCCCATGGCGGGCGCGGCGTGCTGCTGGGCGGCGTGCCCGGCGTGCTGCCGGCCAAGGTGGCGGTGATCGGTGGCGGCGTGGTCGGCTTCAATGCCGCGCAGATGGCCGCAGGCCTTGGTGCCGACGTGACGATCATCGACCGTAGCCCCGAAGTGCTCGAACGCTTGGCCACCCATTTCGAAAGCCGCGCCAAGACGCTCTATGCCGGCAAGGCCAATATCGCCGCTGCCGTGGCCGAGGCCGACCTGGTGATCGGCGCCGTGCTGGTGCCTGGCGCTGCTGCCCCCAAGCTGGTCACGCGCGAGATGCTGTCGACCATGAAGCCCGGCGCGGTGCTGGTGGACGTGGCGATCGACCAGGGCGGCTGCTTTGAAACCAGCCATGCCACGACCCATGCCGAGCCGACCTATGTGGTCGATGGCGTGGTGCACTATTGCGTGGCCAACATGCCGGGCGGCGTGGCGCGCACCAGCACCTATGCGCTCAACAACGTGACCCTGCCCCATGCCCTGGCCATTGCCAACCTGGGCTGGAAGGCCGCGCTGGCGCGCAACGTCCACCTCGCCAATGGCCTCAACGTGGCGTTTGGCAAGGTGACCTATGAAGCGGTGGCCAACGACCTGGGCTATGCCTATACCCCGGCGGCCGACCTGATCGGCTGACGCCAAGCCCACCTGGAGATGCGATGATCCACACCGACCATGCCGCGCTGCGGGCCGCCCATGCCGGGGGCACCGGGCTGTGCACGGTGGTGGGGATCGATGGCAGCTTTTCGCGCCGGGTGGGCGCGCAGATGGCGACACAAGGTGTTGGGCAAGGAGCCGGCGCGGACGCATCCGTGGCCGGCTCTTTGGCCGATGTCTGCCTGGAACGGCAACTGGCCGGAGACCTGGCGCAGATGGCGCCGGGCGCCACGCCGGCATTGCAACGCTATGGCCGGGGTTCGCCGATCATCGATTTCCGCCTGCCCTGTGGCGGCGGGCTGGATATCCTGCTCGATCCCGCGCCGGATCGCGTCGCGCTGGCGCAGGCGGTGCAGGCACTCGATGCACGCCAGCCGGCCAGCCTGCCGCTGCCCGTGCCGGCCGATGCGCCGCCGCACCTGCTGCGCGCGCGGCCCTATATTCCCGCGCTATCGCTGGTCCTGCTGGGCGAGGGCGCGGAACTGACCGCGACGGCGGCGCTGGCCCGCACCATGGGCATCGCGACGCAGGTCTTTGCCAAGGAAGACACCGGCGCGCTGCGCCTGGGCGGGGTGCCGCAGGGCGCGCAGGCCGATGCCTGGACCGCGATCCTGCTGCTGTTCCACGATCACGAATGGGAACGCACGATCCTGCGCTGGGCGCTCGATAGCCCGGCGTTCTACATCGGCGCGCAGGGCGGCATGCGCGCGCGGATGGCGCGGCTGGATGACCTGGCCCGCGACGGGGTGAATGAAACCCAGCTGGCGCGGGTGACCAGCCCGATCGGCCTGATCCCCCGCACGCGCGAGCCCGGCGTGCTGGCGCTGTCGGCGTTGGCAGAAATCCTGGGCGCTTACGAGGCGCTGCATCCGCTGGCGTAGCGCGCTGCCCCCCTCCGACGGCCTGCGGCCGCCACCTCCCCCGGTGGGGGAGGATCTGGCCCCTTTATCCTCCCCCGCCGGGAGAGGTGGCAGCCCGCAGGGCTTGCGCGCGTGCCAGGTCTTCGGGCGTATCGATGTCCAGCGCCTGCGCGGCGGTCAGCGCCAGCGCGGGCGCATCGCGCAGCAAGGCGCCAGCGCCGCGATCGCCGGTCAGTGCCAGCAACGCGGGAAAGTGCCGCGCGCCGAGCAAGGCGGGTGGCAGCGGCTGGCCGTTGCAGATGCTGGTGAGGCGATCGCCATCGAAGGCGGCCAGCAGCGCGGCAAAGTGCGCCGCCGGCACCAGTGGCATGTCGGCCAGCGCGATCAGCACCGCATCCGCCTGTTGCGCGGCGGCAACGCCCAAGGCGAGCGAGCGGGATTGCGGGGCATCGGGCGGATCGAGCGTCACGCGGGTAAAGCCGGGCAGGGCCGGCACAGCGGGCGCGGCGACGAGGATGCGGTGCGCCAGGGGCAGGGCGGCCGTGGCGGCGGCGACGTGTGCGATCACGGGTTTGCCGGCCAGCAGGGCCGAGAGCTTGCCACCGCCAAAGCGGCTGGCACGGCCGGCGGCGAGCACGATCAGGGCGATGTTGCGCGTCACCGCGCGCGCCGGATGCGGCTTTCGCTGATCAGCGGGGCCGGGCGGTTGATGAAGGTCTTGAGCGCAAAGCTGCTTTGCACATGGGCGACGCCCTCGATCTGCGTCAGCCGTTCGAGCAGTTCACGGTAGTGATCGAGATCGCGCACCACGCAGCGCAGCAGGAAGTCTGATCCGCCAGACATCAGGAACCCGCTCATGATTTCGGGCAGTTCGCCCACTTGTGCCTCGAACCGGTCGAGCGCCTCGCGCTGCTGGCGTTCGAGCGTGACCGAGACGAACACGCTCATCTTGCCGGCGAGGGCGCGCTCGTCGAGCCGGGCGAAGTAGCCGGTGATCAGCCCGGCGGCTTCCAGCTGGCGCACGCGGCGGATCGTGGGGGTGAGCGAAAGGCCGATTTCCTCGGCCAGGTCGCGCCAGCTCATCCGGCCATCGCGGGTGAGGCACTGCAGGATGCGGATATCCCAGGAGTCGAGTTCGGGCGCGGTGGTTGATTCCGACATGAAAGCGTGAATGCACCACGTTATGGCAAAAGGGTAGTGCAAAGTGCCCTTGCGCGGTTTTACCCGCCCCGCAATTGGCAACCCTTTCCAACCCTTTCGCGTTATGCTGCCAGGGAAACCGAAAGGCCTGGGAAAGGATAGCCGTGGCAGAATTCGCCAACCAGCAGCCCCTGGCGCTGCATGTGCCCGAGCCCAAGGCGCGGCCCGGTGCCGAGCCGGACTGGAGCGGCCTCAACCTGCCGCCGGTGGGGGCGCAGCCCCGCCCGGACGAGGCCTGTGCCGCCGCCGACACCTGGCCCTTGTGCACCGACCTGATCCGCGTGCTGGATGAAAACGGGCAGGCCGTGGGGCCGTGGAACCCGCGGCTTGATCCCGAAACCCTGCGGGCAATGCTGCGCAACATGGCACTGACCCGCGCGTTCGACGAGCGCATGTTTCGCGGCCAGCGCCAGGGCAAGACCAGCTTCTACATGAAGTGCACCGGGGAAGAGGCGACCTCGGTGGCGCCGGCCATGGCGCTGGCGGCCGATGACATGGTGTTTCCCAGCTATCGCCAGCAGGGCATCCTGATCACGCGCGGCTATCCGCTGATCGAGATGATCAACCAGATCTATTCCAACAAGGCCGACAAGCTGAAAGGCCGCCAGCTGCCGATCATGTATTCGGCGCGCGACTATGGCTTTTTCACCATTTCGGGCAACCTGGCCACGCAGCTGCCGCAGGCGGTGGGCTGGGCCATGGCCAGCGCCATTTCGGCCGATACCCGCATTGCCGCCGCCTGGGTGGGCGAGGGATCGACCGCGGAGGGCGATTTCCATTCGGCGATGACCTTTGCCACCGTCTACAACGCGCCGGTGGTGCTCAACGTGGTGAACAACCAGTGGGCCATTTCCAGCTTTTCGGGCTTTGCCGGGGGCGAGCGCCAGACCTTTGCCGCGCGCGCGATCGGCTATGGTGTGGCCGGGCTGCGCGTCGATGGCAACGATCCGCTGGCGGTCTATGCCGCCACGCGCTGGGCGGCCAACCGGGCGCGTTCCAACGCCGGGCCCACGCTGATCGAGCATTTCACCTATCGCGCCGAGGGCCATTCGACCTCTGACGATCCCTCGCAATACCGCAGCGCGCAGGAACGCAGCACCTGGCCGCTGGGCGATCCGATCGTGCGGCTGAAGAACCATCTCATCGCGCTGGGCGAATGGGACGAGACGCGCCAGGCGGCGATGGACCAGGAACTGGCCGAGGCGGTGAAGGCCGCCACCCGCGCGGCCGAGGCCAATGGCGTGCTGGGCCACGGGCTGCACCATCCGTTCCACACGATGTTCGAAGACGTGTTCGAGACGCTGCCCTGGCACCTGCAGGAGCAGAGCGAGCAGGCGATGCGCGAGCGGCGGATCAAGTGGCCCGACTGGCGGCCCGAAGACGGAGACGATATGCCATGACGGACCAGGGTACGAGCCGTCGCATGACGATGATCGAGGCGATCAACGATGCCCTCGACGTGATGATGGAACGCGATCCCCATGTGGTGATCATGGGCGAGGACGTGGGCTATTTCGGCGGGGTGTTCCGCGCCACGGCCGGCCTGCAGAAAAAGTATGGCAAGACCCGCGTGTTCGATACCCCGATCAGCGAATGCGGGATCATCGGCGTGGCCGTGGGCATGGGCGCCTATGGCCTGCGCCCGGTGCCGGAAATCCAGTTTGCCGACTATATCTATCCTGGCCTCGATCAGCTGGTGTCGGAAGCGGCGCGGCTGCGCTATCGCTCGGCCGGGGAATTCGTCGCCCCGCTGACCGTGCGCTCGCCCTTTGGCGGCGGCATCTTTGGCGGGCAGACCCACAGCCAGAGCCCGGAAGCGCTGTTCACCCATGTCGCGGGCTTGAAAACGGTCATCCCCTCCAACCCGCACGATGCCAAGGGGCTGCTGATTGCCGCGATCGAAGACAACGATCCGGTGATCTTCTTCGAGCCCAAGCGGATCTACAATGGCCCGTTCACCGGCGCCTATGACAAGCCGGTGGAGCCGTGGAGCAAGCATCCCGACAGCGCCGTGCCCGAAGGACACTACACCGTGCCGCTGGGCAAGGCGCGCGTGGTGCGCGAAGGCGAGGCGGTGACGGTGCTGGCCTATGGCACGATGGTGCACGTGGCCCATGCGGTGTGCATCGACAAGGGCGTGGACGCCGAAGTGATCGACCTGCGCACGCTGGTGCCGCTCGATATCGACACGATCCGCGCGTCGGTGCGCAAGACCGGGCGCTGCATGATCGTGCACGAGGCGACCCGCACCGGCGGGTTTGGGGCCGAGCTTTCCGCCCTGGTGCAGGAGCATTGCTTCTATGAGCTGGAAGCGCCGATCGAGCGCGTGACCGGCTTTGACACGCCCTATCCGCACAGCCTGGAATGGGCCTATTTCCCGGGGGCCGTGCGCATCGGCGAAGCCCTCGACCGTATCTGCAAGGATTGATCCCATGGCGCTTTACACCTTCCGCCTGCCCGACATCGGCGAAGGCATTGCCGAGGCCGAGATCGTTGCCTGGCACGTGCAACCCGGCGACACAGTGGGCGAGGACAGCCCGCTGGCCGACATGATGACCGACAAGGCCACCGTGGAAATGGAAAGCCCGGTGGCGGGCCGGGTGGTTTCGATCGCTGGCGAAGTGGGCGATCGCATCCCGATCGGCTCGATGCTGGTGGAGATCGAGGTGGCCGGTGAGGTTGGCGAAGCGCAAGAGGCTGCGACAGGCTCAGCCCAAGCGGAACCTGCGCGCGACGAACCCGCACCCGTTCGCCCTGATCCTGTCGAAGGGCGCTTGCCCGACATGGACGTTGCGCCGGGGGCTTCCACAAGCTCAGCCCGAACGGAAACCAACGCGGAAGAGGCCAGACCCGTTCGCGCAGACCCTGCCGCCGGACACCAGCGCGCCCGCGTGCTTGCCAGCCCGGCGGTGCGCCAGCGTGCCCGCGAACTGGGGATCGACCTGGCCCAGGTGCGCCCGTCGCAGGATGGGCGTCTGCGCCATGGCGACCTCGACCAGTTCCTGGCCTACAACCGCAGCTATGCCCCCGGCGCTGCGGCGCGCGCGGATGAGCAGGTCAAGGTGATCGGCCTGCGCCGCCGCATTGCCGAGAACATGGCCGCGTCCAAGCGCGCGATCCCGCATTTTTCCTATGTCGAGGAATGCGATGTCACCGCGCTGGAGGAACTGCGCGCGCAGCTCAACGCCGGCGGTCTCGATCGTCCGCGCCTGACCATGCTGCCGCTGCTGATCGTGGCGATCTGCCGCACGCTGCCGCAGTTCCCCATGCTCAACGCCCGCTATGACGATGAAGCCGGCGTGGTGACGCGCCACGGCGCGGTGCACCTGGGCATGGCGACGCAGACCCCGGCGGGCCTGATGGTGCCGGTGATCCGCAATGCGCAGGCGATGAACCCTTGGGCCCTGGCGCGCGAAATCACCCGCCTCGCCGATGCCGCGCGCAACGGCACGGCCAAGCCGGATGAACTGTCCGGCTCCACCTTCACCATCACCTCGCTCGGGCCGCTGGGCGGCGTGGCGACGACGCCGGTGATCAACCGGCCGGAAGTGGCAATCATCGGCCCCAACCGCATTGTCGAGCGGCCGATGTTCGTGCCCGATGGTCTGGGCGGCGAACGCATTGCCAAGCGCAAGCTGATGAACATCTCGATCAGCTGCGACCACCGCGTGGTCGACGGCTGGGATGCAGCCAGTTTCGTTCAGGCGGTGAAGAAGCTGATCGAGACGCCCGCGCTGATCTTGGCGTAATTCTGGGGAGCGCTCGACGCGCTCCCCCTATCTTTTCAAAAATCCGACGCGCGCGAGGCGGCGCGGGCCTTGGCAAACGAGTCGCGACGAAACGCCTCGAACGCCACGCGCTGGTCGTGCCCGGCATCCTTGGGATAATCGCGGTATTCGGCGATGATCTCGTCAAAGATTTCGCGCATCTCTTCCTTGTGATCGGGGTGGGAGAAGATGTGCAGGCGGTTTTCGCGCATGGCGTCGAGCGTGCGCTGCGCGATCACGTCGGGCTCCATGCCGAATTCGTGGACACCCGCGAGGCGCTCCACGGCTTCGTGGTTCACCGGCTTGGCGCCACCCTTCAGGCTGTCGGGGCGGATCGCGTCGCTGGCATAGATGTAGCTTTTGACCAAGCCCGGGCACAGCACCGAAACCCCGATGCCATATTGCAGCAGCGAGTAGTGCAGCGATTCCGACAGGCCGCGCACGGCAAACTTGGTGGTGTTGTAGATCCCTGGCGTCCCGGCGGCAAGGAAGGCCGCCATCGAGGCGGTGTTGGTCACGTGCCCGCCCTTTTGCGTGCCGGCCTTCACCCGCTCCACCATGCGCGGCACGAAGGTCATCACCCCGTTGATCACGCCGTGGAGATTGACGCCAAGCAGCCAGTCCCAATCGTCGAAGCTTGATTCCTCGATGGGCTGGAAAAGGTTGACCCCGGCGTTGTTGAACAACAGCGAGACCGGGCCGAACTCAGCCTCCACCCGGTCGGCCGCCTCGCGGAAGGCCTCGCGGCTGGAGACGTCGAGCTGGACGCCCATGACTTCGCGGTTGTCGAGGCTGGCGAGGGCCTTGTCGATCGAATCCTGGCGAATATCGGCAATCGCCACTTTGCAGCCTTCGTTCAACAGCTGGCGAACCAGGCCGATGCCAACGCCATTGGCGCCACCGGTGACGAAGGCCGTGCGGCCGGCAAAATCCTTCATGGCTCTATCTCCCTTGGTCTTTCAGGCCCTTGGCGTTCAGGCGGTGGCTGGAGCGGTGCGCTGGGCCTTGAGTGCGTTCTGCCGCTCGATCTCGGCGGTGATGGCCGGGTTGCGGAACAGCATGGCAAACGTCTGCTTGTATTCGGGGTTTTCCGGCAGGTGGGTCTGCACCGCGGCGGTTGTCGCCTCGCCGCGTTCCTTCACGCCCACCAGGAATTCGGAGTGGGTGAGGATATAGAGTTCATCGTTGAGGATGCCTTCGAGCACGCGCTGCCCGACCTGCTCCTTGGTCTGGTAGAGGTGCGAGAAATTGCCGCCGGCCTGGCGGCGCTTGTCGGCTTCGGCATAGCCGGTTTCCGCCAGCTCTGCCGGGCGGGTCTTGCCGGCTTCGGCAATGTTGGATTGCACCGCACCCGGGCAGAACGCGGAACAGATCACCCCGCGCGATTCCAGTTCGGGGCGCATGCATTCCATCATCGAGGTGACGGCCGCCTTGCCCGAGGAATAGATCGTGGTGGCCGCCGCCGGCACCAGGGCTGACATCGAGGCGGTGTTGACGATGTGGCCGCCTTCGCCGTGGGACAGGATGCGCGGCAGCACGGTGACGATGCCGTTGATCGTGCCGCCCAGGTTCACCCCCATGACCCAGTCCCAATCGGCGAACGTGGCAAGGTCGGTCGGGCCGACCACGGCGACGCCGGCATTGTTGACGAGGATGTGGATCTTGCCAAAGCGCGCCTCGATCGCATCGGCCACCGCGGCATAGTTGGCGCGGTCGGTCACATCGAGCTTGAGCGCAAGGACGCGGTCGGTCGCGCCGCCGGCCACGTCGGCCAGTTCGGCACTGCCCTGCGCCAGGTGATCGTCGCGGATATCGGCAATCGCCACGTTCATCCCCGCGCCCAGCAGCGCCTTGGCGATTCCCAGGCCGATTCCGCTGGCCCCTCCGGTCACGAGTGCTGTTTTGCCCGGCAGATTCTGCATGGTTCCTCTCCGTTTTTGCAAGATAACGTTTGTTATGGTGAAGCGCGCTGGTGGCAGCCCGTCATTTGTTTTTGTGCCTACCCTATTCACTACCTGAGAATTGTATGCAAGACTAACAATGATCCGGATGAAAATGGCCCGATTCCAAGAAAGGCCGGCCGGGAGAGGAGAGACGCGATGGCAGGTGCAATGGCGCCGACGATCCCCGATGACGGGGTGGCCGCCCTTCAGGCAGAGGCAGCGTTCGACAGCGAATCGGCCATGCCGACAACGCAGCCCTGGCCCGCAGCCGGCGCGGCGTGGTTTGCGCTGTTTGCCATCGTGCTGGCCACGTTCCTCAACTTCTTTGACCAGACCGTGTTTGGCATGCTGGCCCAGCGCATCAAGCAGGATTTCGCACTGAGCGACGAGGCGCTCGGGTTTCTGGGCGGCCCGGCCAGCGTGATCTTCTTCGTGGTGGTGGGCATCCCGCTGGCGCGGCTGGCCGATATCTATCCGCGCCGCCTGGTGCTGGCCGGTGGCATGCTGGCGACGGCCACGATCATGGCGCTGGGCGGCATGGCGCAAAGCTTTGGCCAGTTCGTGGGCAGCCGCATGTTCCTGGGGGCGGGCGGCTCTGCCCATGCGCCGGCGTCCTATTCGCTGCTCGCCGATTTCTTTCCGCCCAAGACGATCACGCGCGCCTTTGCCGTGCTGCAGCTGGGCTTCATCGGCGGCACCACGGTGGGCGTGGCGCTGGGCGGCAAGTTGATCATGTGGCTGGCGGGCCGGCCCGATCCGGTGCTGCTGGGCCTGCGCATCCATTCCTGGCAGCTGATCCTGCTGGGCGAGGCGGTGGCGGGCGTGCTGGCGGCCCTGCTGCTGCTGGCGATCCGCGAGCCGGCGCGGCGCGGCCATCAGCCGGCACCGCGCCATGGCGGCGCGGGCAGTGAGGCCAGCTTTGCCCGGCGCGTTGTGGCGTTCACCGGGCTGGATGCGGTGCGCGCCATCCATGCGCGTGGCCGCGTCTATTATCCGCTGTTCCTGGGCCTGGCCCTGGCCGCGATCGAAACCTTTGGCCTGGCGTTCTGGCGGGTGCCGTTCATGATCCGCACCTATGGCTGGAACGAGGGGCGCATCGGCATGGTCATGGCGCCGATGCTGCTGGTCAGCTCGCTCCTGGGCATCTTCCTGGGCGGCGTGTTCGTGGAATGGATGGCCAAGCGGCACAAGGACGCCAACGTGCGCTGTGCCGCGATCCTGTTTGCGCTGGTGACGATCTGCGCGATCACCGCGCCGCTGATGCCGACCGGCGAAACCAGCCTGGCGGTCATGGCGCTGGGCGGCATGTTCGGCCTGGCCGGCGCCGTGCCGCAGAACGCGGCGATCCAGCGCATCGCGCCCAACGAGATGCGCGGCCAGGTCACGGCGATCTATCTGTTCATGTTCACCTTCTTCGGGGCGATGGGCAGCTTTGTGGTGGGCGTGGTGGCGCAGCGCATCGTGGGCGTGGAAGCGCAACTGTGGAAAGCGCTGGTGATCACTGCCGCCGCGCTGCTGCCGATCGCCACGGTGTCGATGATCCTGGCGATCCGGCCCTATCGGGAAGAAGTGGCGCGGCTGGAAGCGCAAGGGCGTTGACAGCCGGCCGCGAGTCTGAAATTTGTTAGTGACACATACAAAATGGAGAGAGCGATGACGGGCGAAGCGGCAGGCGATCGTATTGCGCTGCTTGAACAAAAGCTGGCCCAGGTGGAAGCCCGCCTGACCGTGCGCGAGGACGAGCTGGACGTGCGCAAGCTCCAGCATCTCTATGGCTATCTGATCGACAAGTGCCTCTACAACGAGACGGTCGACCTGTTTACCGACGATGGCGAAGTGCGCTTCTTCGGCGGCGTGTGGAAAGGCAAGGAAGGCATTCGCCGCCTCTATGTCGAGCGGTTCCAGAAGCGCTTCACCTATGGCAACAACGGCCCGATCGATGGCTTCTTGCTCGATCATCCGCAATTGCAGGACATCATCGATATCCAGCCCGATGGCGTCACGGCGCTGGGGCGCGCGCGCTCGATGATGCAGGCCGGGCGGCACAAGGATTTCGAGGGCGACGCCCCGCACCTCAAAGCCCGGCAATGGTGGGAAGGCGGCATTTACGAAAACACCTACAAGAAGGTGGACGGCAAATGGCGCATGCACATCCTGAACTACATGCCGATCTGGCACGGTGATTTCGAAAAGGGCTGGGCGCACACGCCGCCCGAATACGTGCCGTTCCCCAAGGTGACCTATCCCACCGATCCCAGCGGGCCCGATGAACTGCTCGAAGGCCACTGGCTGTGGCCCACGCACAAGATCACCCCGTTCCACATGAACCACCCGATCACCGGCAAGCCGATCGAGGCGCAGCGCCTGCAGCGCGACCTTGATCACGACGCCGCGATCGCCGCGAAGTAAGCCCAAGCCCATGACCACGACGACCTATCCCTCGCTTTGCATGATCATCAACGGCCAGCGCGTGAGCGGGGGAGGGCGGCGCACCCACGCCGTGGTCAACCCGGCCACGGGCGCGGTGCTGGGCGAACTGCCGCTGGCCGATGCCGCAGACCTTGACGCCGCCCTCGATGTGGCGGCGCAAGGCTTTGCGCTCTGGCGCAAGTCCACCCCGCAGCAGCGTGCCGCCGTGCTCAATGGCGCGGCGCGGCTGATGCTGGAACGCCAGGAAGACCTGGCGCGGATTGCCACGCTGGAGCAGGGCAAGACCCTGCCCGAGGCGCGGATCGAGGTTCTGATGAACGTCGGGCTGTTCCAGTTCTATGCCGGCGAGGTGCAACGCATCTATGGCCGCGCACTGGTGCGGCCCACCGGCATGCGCTCTACCGTCACGCACGAGCCGGTTGGCCCGGTGGCGGCCTTTGCGCCGTGGAATTTCCCGCTCGGCAATCCCGGGCGCAAGCTGGGTGCGCCGATCGCCGCCGGCTGTTCGGTGATCCTCAAGGCGGCCGAAGAAACCCCGGCCAGTGCACTGGGCGTGCTGCAATGCCTGCTCGATGCCGGGTTGCCGCCGCAGGTGGCGCAGGCGGTGTTCGGCGTGCCCGACGAGGTGAGCCGGCATCTGCTCGGCAGCCCGGTGATCCGCAAGCTGTCGTTCACCGGATCGACCCAGGTGGGCCAGCATCTGGCCAAGCTGGCGGCCGACGACATGAAGCGCACGACGATGGAACTGGGCGGCCATGGCCCGGTGCTGGTCTTTGCCGATGCCGACCTTGATCGCGCGATCGAAACGGCGGTGGCGCACAAGTATCGCAACGCCGGGCAGGTCTGTGTCAGCCCGACGCGGTTCATCGTGGAAGAGCCGGTGTTCGAGGCTTTCCGCGATGGCTTTGCCGCCCGCGCGGCGCAGGTGCGCGTGGGCAACGGGCTGGAGGATGGCGTGCAGATGGGCCCGATGGCCAATCCGCGCCGGCCCGAGGCGATGGAGCGCCTGATCGGTGATGCCCTGGCGCGCGGCGCACGCCTGCACACTGGCGGTGAGCGGGTGGGCAATGCCGGGTTCTTCTTTGCGCCCAGCGTGCTGTCTGACATTCCCCTGGATGCCGCGATCATGAACGAAGAACCGTTCGGGCCGGTGGCGCTGATCAACCGCTATGCCGATGCCGATGCGATGATCGCCGAGGCCAATCGCCTGCCCTATGGCCTGGCGGCCTATGCCTGGTGCCAGGGCCATGCCACCCGCGCCCGCGTGGCGGCGGAAGTGGAAACCGGCATGCTGGGCATCAATACCACGATGATCGGCGGCGCCGATGCACCGTTTGGCGGGGTGAAATGGTCGGGCCATGGGCACGAAGACGGCCCCGAAGGCCTGATGGCGTGCCTGGTGACCAAGACCGTGCACGAAGCCTGATGCGCAACGTCATGGGCGGGCAACATTCGGGAAAGGCAAGAGGCATAGCGGGGCAGCCTTGTCTGCTGCCTGCCGGAGTGCCCGATGCGCCGAATGCTTTTCCCTGCCCTGGTCCTTGCCGCCACTCCCGCTCTGGCGGCGGAGGACGATGCGCAGGTGTGGCTGGCGCAGCAATCGTTCCTGAACCTCAACCAGGATCTGGTGCTGTTCACCGACGTGCAGCTGCGCCTGACCGACGATGCGCAGCGCGCCGGGCAAGCGATCGTGCGCGGGGCGCTGGGGGTCAAGCTCGACCGGTCGACCACGGTGTGGGGCGGCTATGGCTATATCCGCAGCGATCCGCTGGGCGGGCGGGTGAGCCACGAGCACCGCGTGTTCGAGCAGGTCACCTGGCGCGCCTTTGGCGATGGGGCGGGCAATGGCACCACGCGCCCGACGCTGACCGGGCGCACCCGGCTGGAACAGCGCCTGGTCGACGGGCAGAGCGGAACGGGCTGGCGCCTGCGCCAGCTGGTGCGGCTCGACGTGCCGCTGGGCAAGCCGGGCAGCCCGCAGGCGGTGGTCTGGGCCGAACCGTTCGTAGGCCTCAACCGCACCGGCTGGGGCCAGAAATCGGGTTTCGACCAGCTACGCGGCTTTGCCGGCGTGGCTCTGCCGGTGGGCCGCGGCGTGAGCGTGGAGGCGGGCTATTCCGGCCAATACGTGTCGCGCCCGGCGCGCGAGGATCGCATGAATCACATTGCCAGCCTGTCGCTCATGATCCGCAGGTGATCGCGCGCGGGCCGGCCCATAAACAGGAGAGGCTCGCATGACCCAGGATCTTAAAACCGGCGGCGCGCAAGGATATTTGCGCATCGCCACCGAAGAAGCCTTTGCCACCCAGGAACAGGTCGATGCCTATCTGCGCATGATCCGCGATGGCGAGGCGGATAAGGGCATGGTCTCGCTTTGGGGGTTTTACGCGCAATCGCCGTCGGAGCGCGCGGTGCAGATCATGGAGCGCCTGCTCGACCTGGGCGAGCGGCGCATTGCCGACATGAATGCCACCGGCATCGACAAGGCGATCCTGGCGCTGACCTCCCCGGGCGTGCAGCCCTTGACCAATCTGAACGAGGCCAAGGCCATCGCCACGCGGGCCAACGATCGGCTGGCGCAGGCCTGCGAAGCCTATCCCGACCGCTTCATCGGCATGGGCACGGTCGCGCCGCAGGACCCGGAATGGTCTGCCCGCGAGATCCATCGCGGCGCCAAGGAACTGGGTTTCAAGGGCATCCAGATCAACAGCCACACGCAAGGGCGCTATCTCGACGAGGCGTTCTTCGACCCGATCTTCCGCGCGTTGGTCGAGGTGGACCAGCCGCTCTACATCCACCCGCAGACGCCACCCGATGCGATGATCGGGCCGATGCTGGAGGCAGGGCTGGATGGGGCCATCTTCGGCTTTGGCGTGGAGACCGGCATGCACCTGCTGCGGCTGATCACCATCGGCATCTTCGACAAGTATCCCAGCCTGCAGATCATGGTCGGCCACATGGGCGAGGCGCTGCCCTATTGGCTCTATCGCCTTGATTTCATGCACCAGGCCGGCGTGCGCTCGCAGCGCTATGCCCGGATGAAGCCGCTCAAGAAGACCATTGCCGAATACCTGCGCTCGAACGTGCTGGTGACCAATTCCGGCATGGCGTGGGAGCCGGCGATCAAGTTCTGCCAGGAGGTGATGGGCGAGGACCGCGTGATGTATGCGATGGACTATCCCTATCAGTACGTGGCCGATGAAGTACGCGCGATGGACGCGATGGACATGACGCCCGAAACGAAGAAGAAGTTCTTCCAGACCAACGCGGAACGCTGGTTCAAGCTGTAATCGTGTCGATCACGCAGGCCGAAGGAGAATGAGCATGTACGCTGTTGCGGGTGCATCGGGCCAATTGGGGCGTCTGGTGCTGGCGGAACTGGTGGCCAAGGTGGGTGCGGGCAATGTCGTGGCGCTGGCGCGCGATCCGGCCAAGCTGGACGGTAGCGGCGTGGCCGTGCGCGTGGCCGATTACGACAAGCCCGAAACGCTGGCGCCGGCGCTGGCCGGGGTGGAGCGGCTGCTGCTGATCTCGGGCAATGCCGTGGGCGCGCGGGTGGCGCAGCACGCCGCCGTGATCGACGCGGCCAAGGCGGCCGGGGTGGGGCTGATCGCCTATACCTCGATCCTCCACGCCGATACCTCGACCATCGGCCTGGCGCAGGAGCATCGCGAAACCGAGGCGCTGCTGCCTGCCAGCGGCGTGCCCTTCGTGCTGCTGCGCAATGGCTGGTACAACGAAAACTACACCGGTGCCCTGGCGCCGGCGATTGCCCACGGCGCCATTCTGGGCGCGGCCGGGCAAGGCCGCATCGCCAGCGCCACCCGTGCCGATTATGCTGCGGGCGCAGCCCAGGCGCTGATCGGCGCCAAGGGCGGCGAAGTCTATGAACTGGCTGGCGATACCGCCTTTACCATGGCGGAATTCGCGGCCGAAGTGGCGCGGCAGGCAGGCAAGCCGGTGGCCTATGTCGACATGCCCAAGGCCGAGTATGCCGCTGCCCTCGAAGGCGTGGGGCTGCCCGGCTTCCTGGCGCAGATGCTGGCCAATTCCAGCTTTGAATCGAGCAAGGACCAGCTGTTCGACGACAGCCGCACCCTGAGCGCGCTGATTGGCCGGCCCACCACGCCTATCGCCCAGACCATCGCTGCGGCACTGGCCTGAGCATGACGCAGGGCGACAGCGTGGCTGGTGAACGGGCTGCCGGCCCATCGCGCGTGATCGCGCGCGGGGGCTGGTATGCCCTGGTGCTGGTGGCGCTGACCAATGCGATGAGCCTGCTCGATCGCCAGATCCTGGCGATCCTGGCGCCGGCGATCAAGCACGACCTGGGCGTGGGCGATGCCGAGATGGGGCTGCTCTATGGCACTGTCTTTGCGCTGTTCTATGCATTGTTCTCGCTGCCGGTAGGGCGCCTGGCCGATGGCTGGACGCGCACCCGGCTGCTCGGCATCAGCCTGGTGCTGTGGTCGGCGGCGACCGGGCTGGGGGGCCTCGCCACCAGCTTTGGCCTGCTGGCGCTCTCGCGACTGGGCGTCGGCATTGGCGAGGCGGCAACCCAGCCGGCGGGCACGTCGCTGATCTATGATTTCTGGCCCAAGCACCGGCGCGGCTTTGTCATGGCGGTGATGGCCTCGGCCATTGCGCTGGGGCTGGGCGGTTCGTTGATCTTGGGTGGTGTTGCCGCGCAAGCCTGGACCGAGCATTGGGCCGGCGGCACTGCGCCGTTCGGCCTCAAGGGCTGGCAGTTTGCGTTTCTGGTGGCGGCGGCGCCCGGTTTCGTCCTTGCCGCATTCGTCGGCACGATGAAGGAGCCGGCACGCGGGGCGATGGACGGCATGCCCGCGCCAGCCGATCCGCACCCGTTTCGCGCCAGCATCGCCCTGTTGGGTGGGGTGACGCCGGGGTTGCACTGGATTGCCATGGCGCTGCGCCGGGCCAAGGCTGCGGCCTTTGCCACCAACCTGGCGGCGCTGGCCGGGATCGCGGCGGTCATGGCCGTGCTGGCGGTGATCTGCCGGGGTCTGTCCGCCCGGCCGCCGCTGCCGCTGGGGCCGGTCACGGTCGATGCGCATAGCCTGCAATGGGGCGTGATCGGCTTTGGCCTGTTCGTGCTGGTCAACCTGATGCAGCGCATGCGCGCCGATGATGCCCAGGCGTTTCGCGTGATTGCCGGATCACCCACGCTGATCATGGGGATCGCGGTGGGCACGCTGCAATCGGCGATCAACTATGGGATGATGGCGTTCAACCCCAGCTTCCTGATCAAGACCTATCACCTGTCGATGAAGGACACCGCGCTGCAGTTCGGGCTGCTGTCGGCGGCGATGGGCATAATCGGCCCGCTGATCTGGGGGCCGCTGGCCGATCTGCTGCACCGCCGCCTGCCGTCTTCGGGCCGGGCGCTGGTGGCGCTGTTTGCCATGGGGGTTTCGCCGCTGCTGTCGTTCTGGACGTACCTTTCGCCCGATCCGACCACGTTCTATTGGCACTTTGCGATCTACAGCCTGGTGCTGACCGGGTGGATGCCGCCGCTCTACGCGATCATGTACGACCAGGTGCTGCCGCGCATGCGGGGGATCACCGCCAGCCTCTATCTGCTGACGATGACCATCGTGGGCATGGGCATCGGCCCCTATGCCGTGGGGCTGATTTCCGATGCCACCGGCAATCTGACCCACGCCATGCTGACGATGAATGCCGTGGCCATTCCCATCGTTATCCTGATGCTGCTGATCGCGCGGCGCAGCGCGCGGGACGAGGCGGGGTTGCGCGCGCGGGCGTGAGGGGGGGCGTTGTGACAGGCTTCGCACCACCCCCCGACCCCCTCCTCTGAAGAGGAGGGGGAGTTAAGGCATTGACGTAAAAGGCCCCCTCCTCTTCATAGGGGGGGGTGGGGGTGGTGGAAACCACAAGCAGCCTTACAGAACCCGCCACACCCACAGCTTGATGCCCAGGGGATAGCGCGCGCCGCTGCACACGAAGATCGAGCGGTTCATCCATTCATACTTGCCGGCCGGCGCGATGAATTCGGGCACGGTGCGGAAATAGTATTCGGCCGGATCTACCGGCTCGCCCGCCGCCAGCCGGGCCATGACATCGGGCGGGCCGTGGCGCAGGCCCTTGTTGCGGATCTGGATCAGCACGCCATCATCGGTTTCGATCGCATAGAGCGCATCGGCCACGGTTACCCCGTCGGCACGGGTGAGCTGCCAATCGGCCGAATTGCCCACCAGTTGCCCCTTGATCAGCGGGCCTTCGACCCGCCCGCCGCCGACGATGGGAATGATGCGGCGCGTGCCGTCATAGGTCTGGCCGATCTGGCGCGGCGGCTCCAGGTCGCCGCTCGCCTCATAGACGAATTCCAGTTCGGGCTTGATCATCCATGCTCTCCCATCGGCCAGATCGTTATGCGTCATAGCATGATGCCGTCACGCCGCCAGGCCGATGTCGGCCGCATCGGCCCAGTTGCCATGCAGGCCAAAGCGCAGGCGGATGGGGATGTGCACGGTGGCCAGCGGCCCCTGGGCAATCGCCTGTGCATCGAAGATCAACAGGTCGCTGCGGGCCTCTTCCAGGCGGTTGCACACCTGCACGATCCAGCCGTCGCCTTCCGGGGCGTCCTTGCTGCGCGGGACGAAGCAGGGTTCCTGCAGGCTGCTGACCGGGCCGCACCACCAGTGCTGCTCTTCGCCCGTGGCAAAGTTCTTGTGGAACAGGCAGTTCATCAACAGCCCGCCGGCGCTGCCGCCGCGCAGCTCGACCGGGCGCTGCATGTCCATTTCCAGGAACCAGCCGTGGTGCGTGTGTTGCCCGGCAAAGCGATCGTCGATGCGCGGAAATTCGCAGGCGGTGTTCGACAGGCGCTCGATCGCGGTAAAGGCATCGCCGTTGCTGGCCATGTCCACCACCCAGTCGGTGGGATAGCTCATCGCCTCGCGTCCGTTGAACGGGGCGCCATGCACATCGGGGAAGAACGGGAACATGTTGTTCTTCGCCTCGCAGGTGACGAAGTGGATCTTGCTGCCATCCTGCCAGGCGTTCAGCACGTGGCTGGCAAAACAGTTGTCGCGCGTGAACCAGCGGATGTCTTCCTGGGTCACGCCATCGCGCCGGGGAATCACGCCCAGGTGCACGGGCTTGGTGGTGTCAAAGCCGAAGTGGGGCAGGCCCGCCTCCAGCCGCTCCCAACTGCCGATCGAGGGCACGATGTGCAGCACGAGATAGTCCTGCGTGATGCCGAAGTCGTGCATCATGCAGTAATAGGGCACCTTGAACCACACCTCGCGCACCAGTTCGCCGGTGGGGCTTACTTCCATGTAGGTCACGTCATCGGTGCACAGGCCGCTGGCGGCATAGCCGATCGCCACCATGTTGCCGGTGGCCGGATCGATCTTGGGATGGGCGGTAAAGGTCTGGCCGGTCATGCGGCCACCGAACTTTTCAAAGCCGATGGTTTCCATGCTGGCCGGGTCCATCAGCAGGGCCGGGCTGTCTTCCTTCATCGCCCAAAGCTTGCCGGCGTGGATGAAGGCGTTGGTATTGGCGGTGGAGCGGATCTGCCCCTGCACGCTCTCGTCATCGGTCAGCGGGTTGCGATAGGCGCCGAACAGGCCCTTGCCGGCGGCCTTTTCCAGCTTCCACTTGTCGGTCTGTGCCCAGCGCTGGCGGAAATCCACCTGGCCATCGTGGATGTGGAAGCGGGTGATCATGCCATCGCCGTTGAAGGCAATATCGTCGCCCAGGCGCGGGGGGAATTGCGGGTCTGGCTGAACGCGGTAAAACGCCCCGTTCAGTTCGCGGGGAATGTCCCCATCGTGGGCCAGGTCGGCAATGTCGGCCTCGACCCGCGACGGGGTGTTGAAGCCGGTAAAGCTGGGCGAGGCGGGAAAGTGAGACACTGGCATCCTCCTGCTGGTTTTGTATGGTTGGCTAACAATTGCGCTTATCTGATGCGCAAGGCAATGGGGAGCAGGCATTGATCAAGGACAAGTTTGCCGATGTGGTGACCCCGCCACCGGGCGAAGAGGCCGATATCGGCGAAATCAATGGCATCCTGGGTTTCCACATCCGCCTGGCCCATGGCGCCTGCCTGCGCCATTTTACCGAGACCTTCACCGAGTTGGACCTGACGCAGAAGCAGGTTTCGGTGCTGTGGCTGGTCGACGATCATCCCGGCATCGCCCAGACCGACCTGGCCCAGCGCCTGCGGATGGACCGCGCCACCACCATGGCGATCATCAACCGCCTTCAGGCCAAGCAATATCTGCGGCGCGACCGCTCGGCCGAGGACGGGCGCAAGCAGGCGCTGTTCCTCGAACCCGAAGGCCAGGCGATGCTCTCGCGCGCCAAGTTCGCGATTGCCGAGCACGAGGCCTGGGTGAAGCGCCACTTTTCCGACAAGGAAGTGAAACTGCTGCTGGAATTGCTGGCGCGCATTCACGAGTAGCCAGATCGCTCCGGCATGTTATAAAGCATAGCAATAACGCGTCAGCCGGGCGCGGACGGGAGAGAGACGATGTTGCACGATCCGCGCGAGGTGATTCGCCAATCCCCGATGGGAGCGCGGCAATGGATCGCCGTGGCGCTGATGATCGCCCTCAATGCGCTCGACGGGTTCGACGTGCTGTCGAGCGCGTTTGCCGCGCCGGGCATTTCCAAGGAATGGGGCATCGGGCGCGATGCACTGGGCGTGGTCCTGTCGATGGAACTGATCGGCATGGGCTTTGGCTCGATCCTGCTGGGCGGCGCGGCAGACCGGTTTGGCCGGCGTCCCACCGTGTTGGGCTGCCTGGTGGTGATGGCCGTGGGCATGGGCCTGGCGACCACGGCGGCCAATCCCTATACCCTGGGGGTGTGGCGCCTGCTGACCGGCCTTGGCATCGGCGGCATGCTGGCGGCGATCAACGCGGTCACGGCCGAAATCTGCAGCAACAAGGGCCGCAGCCTGGCGATGTCGTTGATGGTGATCGGCTATCCCATCGGCGCCACGGTGGGTGGCACGATCGCGGCGCTGCTGCTGAAAAGCGGGGACTGGCGCGTGGTATTCGAATTCGGCGCCATCGCCACGCTGGTGTTCATCCCGCTGGTGTTCTTCCTGGTGCCGGAAACCCCGGCCTGGTTCCTCGTCAGCCGGCCGGCCGATGCCCTGGCGCGGGCCAACCGCTCGCTCGCCGCGCTACGCCTGCCGGCAGCGCAGGCACTGCCGCCGGTGGAAACCGGTGCGCCGCGCGCCAGCCTGCTCGATATCCTGCGGCCCGGCTTGGTCGGCACCACGCTGCTGCTGACGCTGGGCTATTCGCTGCATTGCATCACGTTCTACTACATCCTCAAGTGGAGCCCCAAGATCGTCGCCGATTTCGGCTATACCCAGCCGCAGGCGGCCAGCGTGCTGGTGTGGGCCAACATCGGCGGGGCGATCGGTGGCGGGATGTTCGGCTTCCTGATGCACCGCTTTGGCATCAAGTGGCCGACGATCGCCATGCTGGTGGCCGGCACCGTGGCGGTGTCGCTGTTCGGGCTGGGGGCGCAGAGCCTGTCCGGCTGGCGCCTGGCGGTGTTTTTCACCGGGTTCACCACCAATGCCGCGATTGTCGGGTTCTATTCCGCCTTTGCCCATGGCTTTCCCGCCAAGGTGCGCGCCACCGGCACCGGCTTTGCCATCGGCGCGGGCCGCATCGGCGCGGCCGGTTCGCCGATCCTGGCGGGCGAGCTGTTCCATACCGCCGGCCTGCCGCTGCTGACCGTGTCGGTCATCATGGCGCTGGGGTCGCTCGGCGCAGCCGCCACGCTGCTGGCGCTGCGGCTGCGTGCGGCGGATTGATGGGAATGAATGCGCACGCGCGGCGCCAGGGTTCCGCGCCTGCTGCGTTCAGCGCAGGATGCCCGGCCCCAGCAGGGTGAGGATCTTGACGTCCACCGCCATGCCCTCGGCCCGGCGCGCGGCGATGTAGTCCGCTACACCATCAAGCGGCACGTGGTGCACGGTGATGCCTTCGCCTTCCACCCCGCCGCCGGCCGAGACGCGCGCCAGGCCATGGGCGCGGAACAGGGTGAAGCTTTCCGAGACCATGCCGGGGCTGGACCAGAATTCGCCCAGCGCTTCCATGTGCGTGGCGCGATAGCCGGTTTCTTCTTCCAGCTCGCGCAGGGCGGCCAGGCTGGCGTCCTCGCCGGCGCTGCTGTCATCGTCGCCAATCAGGCCAGCGGGCAATTCGACGCAGGGCCGGCCCAGCGGCACGCGGAACTGTTCAACCAGGATGACCTCGCGCGCGTCGGTAATCGCCAGGATCACGGCGGCGCGGATATTGCGCGCCCGGCCGACATATTCCCAGCGGCCGCGCGTCTTGGCGGTGATGAAGCGGCCTTCCCAGCGGGTTTCTTCGGGATTGTCGCGAAATTCGTCTTCAAGGCTCATGACAGAATGGCGCTCATAGCAGGATGGGCCCGTCGGGCAGTTCGTTGTGATCGTGCGCCCGCGCCGGGGAGGCCTGGCGCAGCACGACGCCGATCTGCGTCAGGGCCGCCTCCATGCCTTCGGCGAGGTGCCCCTCGCGCAAGGGGCCGAGCAGCGCGGCCATCGCCTCGCCCCAGACATCGGGGTTGACGCGGTCGGCAATGGCGCTGTCGGCAATGATCTCGGCCTTGCGTTCGGCCAGCGAGACATAGAGCACCACGCCGGTGCGCCCGGTGGTGCGGCTTTCCGCGCTCAGGCGAAAGGCGGTCAGCGCGCGGGCATGGACCCGCGCTCGCTTGATCGGCGCGGGGGTGAGCCACAGGCGCAACGCGCGCCATTGCAGCAGCGCCAGCACGGCGGTGAACTTGAGCAGGGCCACGCTCAGCGCGAGGCCGAAATAGGCCCGCGCGGTCCATTCCGTGGCCCACAGGCCCAGCACGCGATCGACCAGCGCGACATAGAATGCCGGTGCCGTTTCCAGCGCAGCGAGGGCGAGGAACGCGATGAACACCGCCCAGGCCAGCGCAACATCGGCATAGGGATCGGACGCGGGCGTGATCACCGGGACGATCTCGCCCGCCGTCTCGGCCTCGGCCCGGGCCACGGCTGCGGCAATGCGGGCCTGTTCCGCCTCGGTCAGGATCATCTCACCAACTCCCCGAGGCGCCACCGCCGCCCGAACTGCCGCCGCCACCGCCAAAGCCGCCGCCACCGCCGCCCCAGTCAGAGCCGCCGCCCCAGCCGCCGCCGCTGCTGCCACCACCCCAGCCGCCGCTCGGGAAGATGAACACACCCGGGCCGCCACCGCCATAGCGGCGACCGCCGCCACGCATGGCGCGGATGAATGGCAGGACGAAGAACAGGCCGAAGATCACCAGGAACACCACGGTGCCGGCATCGAAATGCGGTTCGCGGGCCTTGCGTTCGGCTTTCTCGGCTTGGGCGGCCACTTGGCGCGCCTGGTCTTCGGGCAACTTGAGCTGGGCGATCAACTGGTCGGTGGCAGCATTGATGCCGCCGGCATAGTCACCCGCCTTGAAGCGGGGCACGATTTCGCGCTGGATGATGATCGCCGACAGCGCATCGGTCAGGATGCCTTCCAGGCCATAGCCCACCTCGACCCGTACCTTGCGCTGGTTGGGCGCGATCAGCAGCAGGGCGCCGTCGTTGCGTTGCTTGTCGCCCAGCTTCCAGGTGCGGAACAGGCGATTGGCATAGTCCTCGATTTCCTGCCCTTGAAGATCGGGCACGGTGGCGACCACCAGCTGGCGCTGGGATTGCTGTTCCAGCGCGGCCAGCTTGGCATCGAGCGCCTGGACCTGCTGCGGGGTGAGCAGGTGCGCATCATCCACCACGCGCCCGGTCAGTTGCGGGAACGTCTGCGCCCAGGCTGGCGTGGCGAAGATCGCCAGCACCAGCAGGGCAAGGGCGGCCAGCCGCTGCAGAGGGCGCGCGGTCACCGGCTTAATTGAAATTGACCTTGGGCGCGGTATCGGCGCCCGGCGTCGTCGCCTGGAACGGCACCATCGGCTTGGCGCCATAGATCACCTTGGCCCCGATCACCGCCGGGAACGTGCGGATCGTGGTGTTGTAGGACTGCACCGCGTCGTTGTAGTCGCGGCGGGCCACGGCGATGCGGTTTTCCGTGCCTTCGAGCTGGCTTTGCAGGGCCAGGAAGTTTTCGTTCGACTTGAGGTCGGGATAAGCCTCGACATTGGCCATCAGCCGGCCCAGGCCCTGCGACAGCTGGCCCTGGGCGTTCTGGTAGGCCGCCACCTTGGCCGGATCGGTAAGATCGGCGGCAGTGATCTGGACCGAAGTGGCCTTGGCGCGGGCCTCGGTCACCTTGACCAGGGTATCCTGTTCCTGCTTGGCATAGCCTTTGACGGTGGCGACCAGGTTGGGCACCAGGTCGGCGCGGCGCTGGTACTGGTTCTGCACTTCGGCCCACTTGGCCTTGGCGTTTTCCTCGGCCGTGGGGATCGTGTTGACGCCGCAGCCGGCAAGGCTGCCGGCCGCAACGGCGACCAAGGCAAAGCGGGGCAGGAAGCGGTTGAAAGCGCGGGACATGGATCGATCCTCGTTGCAGATGCGCAAGAGACATAGCGCGGCATGGTTGCGGATCAAGGGCAGCGCGCTGTCGTTGGTCGAACTGTAAACGATTTGCCTGCGCGCTTGCCGATGGCGGGCGGTGGTGGCAATCATTTGCGATTGTGTGGTTAAGAAGGGGAAATGCGCCGTGGCCATTCTCGAAGAGTTCAAGACGTTCATCGCGCGTGGCAACGTGCTCGACCTGGCGGTCGGTGTGATCATCGGCGGCGCCTTTGGCAAGATCGTCACCTCGCTCACCGAAAGCGTGATCATGCCGGTGGTCGGCTTTGTTACCGGCGGCGTGGATTTCACCAAGTATTTCGTGCGCCTCGGGCCGATCCCGGCCACCTTCAAGGGCGATCCCACCAACTATGCCCAGCTCAAGACTGCGGGCGTGCCGATGATCGGCTATGGCGATTTCATCACCCAGGCGGTGAACTTCATCATCGTGGCGTTCATCATCTTCCTGATCGTGAAGGCTGCCAACGCCATGATGCGCAAGGAAGAAGCCAAGCCCGCCGCGCCCAAGGGCCCGAGCGAGGTGGACCTGCTGATCGAGATCAGGGATGCGCTGAAGGCGAAGGGGTGAGACTAGCTGGCGCGTGCCAACTCATGCTCCCCTCCTCTTCAGAGGAGGGGCTGGGGGTGGTGTGAAGCCTTGCGCTAAGTCTCCACCACCCCCCGACCCCCTCCTCTGAAGAGGAGGGGGAGGGAATGCGGGCCGTTTCAACGCATTTTTGCCCAAAGGCGGCGCTGGGCTCGCCACCCCCTTTCCATCGCCGCAGGAATCCCTATATGGGGTCGTGCCGGCTTCCAGCCGGCTATGGCGATAAACTGCGGCGTGCAATAGACGCAGCGGACCCGGGGGCGGTACCCGGCGGCTCCACCACCTCTCTCGTTCCGGCTCTTTGCGCCAGGCGGGAAAGATGACGGGGCCGAACTAGGATCGACGTGTGTTGAAAAGCGTTGTTTTCGCCCGGGCTGAGTAACCCGTTCAAGGCTCAAAACCAACAAGTGCCAACGACAACGAAGCACTTGCTCTCGCCGCGTAACCTGACGGCCTAACGGCCTGATCTTACAAAGCGAAAGCGCGGCTGGACACGCCGGTCAACAGAAGTGATACCAGCGGCCCGGGGGGTGCCGGGCAACAGAAATCCCCCCACCTCTCGCCCTTTTCCAGCATTGCGCGACAAGCCCGCACCGGCCTCAGGCCGGCACGCCTTCGGCTGCGCATTCGGCGGCTGCTTCGCTTTCCTGCCGGCGCGCCTGGCTCACCACCCGTGCCTTTTCGCGCCAGCCGGGCTGGGCATAGGCGATCGCCGCCATGGCCACGGCCGCGAGCGAGCCAACCGGAAAGGCGAGCCACAGCGCATCGGCGCCGAGCGAGGGATAGGCGAAGGAATAGAACCCCAGCCGCGCCGGGAACATCGCGATGGCCAGCACGATCAGCGGCGCAATCACCACCCCGCCGGCGCGCATCGTGCCGAACAGCATGATCGTCATCCCGAACAGGATATAGCTCCAGCTGGCGAGCAGCTGGATATGGCGCGCCATGTCCACCGCCGGGCTGGTCGAACCCAGGAACAGCACCAGCACCGGGCGGTCGAACGCCAGCAGCAGCGCGGTCATCACGCCGGTGACGGCGAAATTCAGGATCAGGCCAGCGCGCGTGATCCGCCCCAGCCGCTCGATCAGCCCTGCGCCGATCGCCTGCGCGGCCATGGCGCTGAGCGCGGCGGAAATGGCCATGGCCGGCATCTGCAGATAGGTCCACACCTGCAGCGAGGCGCCATAGGCGGCGCTGACGATCGAGCCCTCGCGGTTGACCAGCCCCAGCATGATGATGCCCGCGCCCGACACGATCAGCATCTGCGCGCCCATCGGCAGGCCCTTGGTGACGATGTAGCGCAATTCGTCCATGCGCGGCACCAGATAGCCCAGTTCCGCCCCGCGCAGGCGCAGCGGCAGGTTGCGGGCATAGGCATAGATCACCAGCACCAGCATCGAGACATAAGACGAGATCGCCGTGGCCAGCGCCGATCCGGCAATGCCGAGCGCCGGGATCGGCCCCAACCCGGCGATGAACACCGGGTTGAGCCCACAATCGAGCACCACCGAAACGATCATGAAATAGAGGCTGGTCTTGGCATCGCCCGCGCCGCGCAGGCCCATGGAGATCATCACCGAGATCATCGTCGCCGGCAGCGCCACGAAGATCACGCGCAGATAAGCGAGGGCAAAGCCGAAGATATCGGCCGGGGTCGACATGATGCGCAGCAGCGCCGGGGCCGAGATCCAGCCCACGCTGGCCACGATCATCGCCAGTCCCACGCAAAAGCCCACTGCCGTGCCGAACGTGCGCCGCGCGGCATCGACATTGCCGGCGCCGAACGACTGGCCGACCTTGACCGTGGCGGCCATGCCAAAGCCGAACACCGCGGCAAAGACCAGGAACATCACCACGTTGGCATTGGCCGTGGCGGCCAGCGCCGAATCGCCCAGCAGGCGCCCCACCCAGATCGCGTTGATCGAGCCGTTGAGCGATTGCAGGATATTGCCCACCAGCGTGGGCATCGAAAACAGCAGCAGCGTTTTCAGGATCGGCCCACGCGTGAGATCGCGCGCGCCGGGCCCGCCGGGGGCGGTGTTGCCTTGCGGTCTGGCCATGTGCGTTATTCCTTGCCGCGCAGGGCAGCCAGGGCGGCGAACGGCCCGCTGGCATCGTCACCGGCCAGGTTGTGTTCGGCCCGGGCCTTGTCAGCCAGAGGGCCTTCGGCAAAGGGATCGATCGCCAGCGCCAGGCTTTGCGCCACGGCTTCACCCAGGTCGAACGTCAGCCCGGTATAGGGGATTTCGTCGCAATCGTCGGCAGACAGCTCGATCTCTTCATCGGGCTCGGCCGTGATCTGCGTTTCGGGCACGAAGCGCAGGTGCAGCGGCTCGTCGATCCTGACCGGGAAATCCTCACCCGAAATCGCGCAGGCCTGGATGATCGCGGCGGTCAGGCGGCCATCGGCGCGCACCACCGGGCCATCGGCAGTGAGCTTGACCTGGGCGCGTGCCGCTTCGATCGCCGAAATGCCAAAGCGGCCAGCCAGGCGCCGGCGCGCATCGGCATCGGGTTCGAGCACAACGGGCGCATCGCTGATCTGGCGCAGATCGACGATGTAGGAGTATTCGGGGGTATCGCTCATCGTCCAATCTCCGCAGCCATGACCCGGTCGGCCGGCGCCAGCGCCAGGCCGGCGGCAAAGGCGCGCGCACGGCGGGCCAGGGGCAGGGCGTCTGCGCCCTCGGTCAATGTCATGTTGCGGGCAAGCGCCGCGGCGAATTCGGTTTCGCCGGCCTCAAGCCCGTCGCGATAGGCGCCCAGGCGGCCGCCCAGCGTGCTCATCAGCTTGCCCACATGCTTGCCCACCACCAGATCGCCCACGCCGCTTTCACGCAGCTGGCCGTCCATGTCTTCCACGAACAGTTCGGTCAACCACACCGATGCCGGGATCAGCCCGGGATCGCGTTCCATGCGCACCAGCACGATGCTGAGCACCAGGGTGATCATGTCGAACCGCCCGGCGACAGTATCGGCCACGCCGCAATCGGCATACCATTCCTTTTCGCGCGCGATTTCCACCACGCGGTGCCACAGCGGGCGGGCGGCATCGCGATCATCGCGGGTCTGGCCCAGCAGGCGGGCAAGAAGGGACATGGGGCGGGCATCCTTTGCAAGCGTGGCGGCAGCGCCGGGGCGCGGCCAATTTCAACCGGACGGCGCAAACCGGCACGCCGCCATTGCGGACAACCCGTTTCGCCCCTAAGGCTTGCGCGGATATAGGGCGCCGTGGCGCGAAGGCAAAGTGTGCCTTTGTGCGTGGCGCCAGTGGGGATCGGGCCCGTCGGGCGGCCCGCATGTCCCGCAAGGGTCGAAGGTGGAGTGATCGAATGCGCGAGAATCGGATGGCCCTGAACGGTGCGGCGCTGGCCAAGGCCACGGTGCTGGCTGGGCTGGTCGTGCTTGTCAGCGGCTGCGCCAGCATCCGCGACCATCGCGGGTTCCAGATGGACAAGGCGCTGACCGATTCGGTGCAGCCGGGCGTGGACAACCGCATGTCGGTGGAACGCGCGCTGGGCCAGGCCACGTTCAAGAGCCAGTTCGGCCCGCAGAGCTGGTATTACGTGTCGATCGATACCCGCCAGAAGCCGTTCAAGCGCCCGCGCACCGCCAGCGAGCAGGTGCTCAAGGTCAATTTCGATCCGGCCGGCAATGTCAGCACGATCGATCGCGTCACGCTGACCCGCGTGCCCACGATACATCCGGTGCGCGAGGCGACGCCGACGTTGGGCCGCAACCGCAGCTTCTTCCAGGATCTGTTCGGCAACATCGGCTCGGTCGGCGCCATGCCGGGCGGCACCACCGGCCAGGGCCGTGGGCCGGCTGGCTCGGGCCCGAACGGCAGCTAAGCCAGCACTGCTTGCCAGTGCCGCTTGAAAGCCATGCCGGCGATCCCATATCGCCGGCATGGACGATAGCAAGGCGAGCCACGGCCTGGTCCAGTGGCACGGCACCACGATCATCGGGGTGAAGAAGAACGGCCGAACCGTGATCGCGGGTGACGGCCAGGTTTCCATGGGCAACACGGTGATGAAGCCGAATGCGCGCAAGGTGCGGCGCATCGGCGATGGATCGGTGATCGCCGGCTTTGCCGGGGCCACCGCCGATGCCTTTACCCTGTTCGAGCGGCTGGAGCGCAAGCTGGAGCAGCACCGCGGCCAGTTGATGCGCGCGGCGGTGGAACTGGCCAAGGACTGGCGCACCGACAAGTATCTGCGCAACCTGGAAGCGCTGATGATCGTGGCCGATGCCAGCACGCTGCTGGTCTTGACCGGCAACGGCGATGTGCTGGAACCCGAAGGCGGGATCACTGCCATCGGATCGGGTGGCAACTATGCCCTGGCCGCCGCGCGGGCGGTGGATGCCTATGAAGACGATCCCGAAAAGATTGCCCGCCGCGCCATGCAGGTGGCGGCCGAAATCTGCGTGTTCACCAATGACCGCGTGACGCTGGAAGAAATCTGATGCTCGACAGTCTGACCCCCAAGGCCATCGTCCGCGCGCTGGACGAACATATCGTCGGCCAGGCCGATGCCAAGCGCGCGGTGGCCGTCGCCCTGCGCAACCGCTGGCGCCGCCAACGCCTCTCGCCCGACCTGCGCGACGAGGTGAGCCCCAAGAACATCCTGATGATCGGGCCCACCGGCTGCGGCAAGACCGAGATCAGCCGCCGCCTGGCGCGCCTGGCCGATGCGCCGTTCGTCAAAGTGGAAGCGACCAAGTTCACCGAAGTGGGCTATGTCGGCCGCGACGTGGAACAGATCGCCCGCGACCTGGCCGAAGAAGCGATCCGCCTGGAAAAGGACCGCCGCCGCGAAGCCGTGCGCGAGGCAGCGAGCAAGGCGGCGATGGACCGGCTGCTCAAGGCCCTGGTGGGCGATGGCGCCAGCGAGGCGACGCGCGAAAGCTTTCGCCAGCGGCTGAGCGAAGGCGCGATGAATGATGTGGAAGTGGAAATCGAGGTGGAGGACGCACCCGCCGCCCCGATGGAAATTCCCGGCCTTGGCGGCAACGTCGGCATGATCAACCTGTCGGACATGATGGGCAAGGCCTTTGGCCGGCAGCCGTTGAAGCGCCGCAAGATGCGCGTGGCCGATGCCTGGGACAAGCTGGTGGACGAAGAGTCCGAAAAGCGCATGGACCAGGATGACGTCGCCCGCGTGGCGCTGCAGAATGCGGAAACCAATGGCATCGTGTTCATCGACGAGATCGACAAGATCGCGGTGTCCGACGTGCGCGGTGGCAGTGTCAGCCGCGAAGGCGTGCAGCGCGACCTGCTGCCGCTGATCGAGGGCACGACGGTTGCCACCAAGTATGGCCCGATGAAGACCGACCATGTGCTGTTCATCGCCTCGGGCGCGTTCCATGTGGCCAAGCCTTCGGACATGCTGCCCGAATTGCAGGGCCGCCTGCCGATCCGCGTGGAATTGAAGGCGCTGAGCGAGGATGACTTCGTGCGCATCCTGGCCGAAACCCGCGCCAACCTGGTGGAGCAGTATCGCGCCTTGCTGGGCACCGAGCAGGTCACGCTCGATTTCACGCCCGAGGCCGTGCGCGCGATTGCCCGCACCGCCGCGCAGGTGAACGAAAGCGTGGAGAACATCGGCGCGCGGCGCTTGCAGACGGTGATGGAAAAGCTGCTGGAAGAAGTCAGCTTTGACGCCGAAGACCGCGTCGGCACCACAGTGACGGTGGACGAGGCCTATGTCGCCGATCGGCTGGCAGGCCTGGCCGGCAACGCGGACCTGTCGAAGTATATCCTCTAACCGCGTGGGGGCGGCGGGTCAGTGACCGGCCGCCCCGGCGTCGTTTGGCACCAGGGTGTCGGGGCCGCCGAACACCCGCAGCGGATGGCGCAGCGCCAGAAGCAGGACGCCGGCGATCGCCGGGATCGCTGCCGTCACCAGCCAGAACACCGGCGGACTGACCTGGGTGTACCATCCCCCCATCGGCCCGCTGATCAGGCTGGCCACGGCCACCGAAAGCATTTCCACCCCGATCAGCGTGCCGCGCCAGCGTTCCGGCGCTCGGGTGGCGAAATAGGCGTGCATGACCGGGGCAAAGAACATCGCGCCGAGGTTTGACAGCAGGTGAAACGCCACCGGCAGCCAGATCGGCCCGCGCGTGGCCGTGGGCGAGAGGGCGAGCAGGAGCGTGGAAGCGGCAAAGATCAGGCAGCCGGTGGCCAGCTTGGTCAGGCTGTCGGGCTCGGCCTTGCGCGTGGCCTGCCAGCGCCACAGCAGGATGAGCAGCGGCGCTTCGACCGCCGGGGCCAGCCCGTCGAGCGATTGCAGCCAGGGAATCGGCACGGCGAACGTGCCCACGGTCATGGCGATGTGGTCGCGTACCCACAGGCTATAGACGTTCCACACCTGCGCCTGCGCGGTCCAGAATGCGACGCTGAACGGCCAGACCATGACCAGCAGCCAGACATTGCGCTTTTCTGCCCGAGTGAGCGGCACGGCCGGGCCGGCCTGACGCGGCGGCACCTGCGGCGGCAGGTGGCGCGATCCGGCCAGATACCAGATCAAGCCCGCCAGCATGCCCACGCCCGCCACGGCAAACCCGGCATGCCAGCCATAGTACTTGGCCATCGTGCCGCTGGCGATCGGGGCAATGAACGCGCCGACATTGATGCAGAACGTATAGACCTGGAAGGCATCGCCCAGCCGCCGGTCGCCCGCGGCATAGAGCGCGCGGATCTGCGGCATCAGATTGCCGCGCAACAGGCCCGCGCCGATGACCAGCAGGACCAGCGCCAGCAGGAACGTGGCATCGAACGCCATGGCAAAGTGCCCGGCCGTCATCGTCAGGGCGCCGAGGCTGACCGCGGCGCGGCGGGTCATCACCTTGTCGCCGATCCAGCCGCCGACCAGCGGCAGGAACGTGATCGCCGAGAAATAGAGCGCGAAAGTCTGCGTGGCGAGCTGCGTCACGCTCATCGGGCCGAACACATGCTCGAGCCCCGCGCGATAGCTGGCAAAGCCGACGACATGCTCCACCCGGCCAGGCAGCAGCAGTTCGCCGGTCATGTAGAGCACCAGCATGGCCACCATGCCGTGCCAGGAAATACGGTCCCACAGCTCTGTCCCGGCCAGCACCCACAGCCCGCGCGGGTGGTCCAGCCAGTTGCGCTTTGCGGTTTCGGGAGAAGGGATGGCGTCGGGACTGGCGATGGGTTCCATGGGCGCAGGTGGTGCCGCCAAACACGCGGGCTGGCAAGCGGCGGCCACCATGGTAAAACCCGGCCATGCATGAAACGCCTGACAACCGCCCGATCTATCGCCTCCTCACCGGCAAGGACGACCGCGCCTTTTGCGAGCGCGTGTCAAAGGCGCTGGCCCAGGGCTGGCGCCTCTATGGCTCGCCCTCGATCACCTATGATGGTGGCATGGACTGCATCAAGGTAGCGCAGGCCGTGGTGTGGCATGGGGCCGATGTGGTGAAGTGACGACTGCTGGGGGATGCCGGCAGGGGCTTCGACACGCTCAGCCCAAACGGGATTTCTGGTAAAGAGCCAGCCATCTGCCGTTTGCCCTGAGCCTGTCGAAGGGCGGTGCGCGCGGTGCTCACTGCCTCCAGCCAAGGCATCTTACTCGGCCGCTTCGCCCAACTCCTCGCTTTCGGCGGCCTGGCGCGCCCACATTTCGGCATAGAGCCCGGCGCGGCGCAGCAGGTCGGCGTGGCTGCCCTGTTCGACCAGGCGGCCCTGGTCGATCACCAGGATCGTGTCGCTATCGGCAATGGTCGAAAGCCGGTGCGCGATCGATAGCGTGGTGCGATTGGCGGCCACGTCGCGCAGGGTGCCGAGGATATCCTGCTCGGTGCGGGTATCGAGCGCGCTGGTCGCTTCGTCGAACAGCAGGATCGGCGGGTTTTTCACCAGGGTGCGGGCAATCGCCACGCGCTGCTTTTCCCCGCCCGACAGCTTGAGCCCGCGTTCGCCCACTTCGGTATCCAGGCCCTGGGGCAGGCGGGCGATGAAATCGCCGATCGCCGCGCCGCGCGCGGCTGCGGCCACGTCATCGGGCGTGGCGCCTTCGCGGCCATAGGCGATGTTGTAGCCGATGGTATCGTTGAACAGCACCGAATCCTGCGGCACGATGCCGATCGCCGCGCGCAGGCTGGCCTGCGTGACCGTGGCGATATCCTGCCCGTCGATCAGGATGCGACCCGATAGCGGATCGTAGAAGCGGAACAGCAGACGCGCGATGGTGGACTTGCCCGCACCCGATGGCCCGACAATGGCGACCCGGCTGCCCGCCGGCACATCGAACGACAGGCCATGCAGGATCGTGCGGTCTGGATCGTAGCCGAAAACGACATTGTCGAACGTGACCGATGGGCGGCGCACGACCAACGCCGGCGCGCCGGGCTTGTCGGCCACTTCCACGTCGGTGTCGATCAGGCGGAACATCTCGGCCATGTCGATCAGCCCCTGGCGGATCGTGCGATAGACCATGCCCAGCAAGTCGAGCGGGCGGAACAGCTGTGTCAGGTAGGTCTGGACGAACACCAGCTGGCCGGCGGTAAACTTGCCATGCCACCAGCCCCATACCGTGTAGGCCAGCGCGCCGGCCATCAGCAGGTTGACCACCAGCGCCTGCGCGATGTTGAGCAGGCCCAGGCTGTTTTCGCTGGCAACGGCCGCATCGGCATAGGCGCGGGCGGCCTGGCCATAGCGGGCTTCCTCGCGCTTTTCGGCGCCGAAATACTTGACCGTTTCGTAGTTCAGCAGCGAATCCACCGCGCGCGACAGCGCCTGCCCATCGAGCCGGTTCATCCGCTCGCGCAAGTGGCTGCGCCATTCGGTGATCGCGCGCGTGACCCAGATATAGGCCGCCACCGCCACGGCCGTTGCCGCCACCAGGCCCCAGCCAAAGGTGATCCAGAAAATCACGGCGACGACGATCAGTTGCAGGATCGTGGGGGCGATGTTGAACAGCATGAAATAGAGCATCGTGTCGATGCTCTTGGTGCCGCGCTCGATCGTCTTGGTCACCTCGCCGGTGCGGCGTGCCAGGTGAAAGCGCAGCGACAGGCGGTGCAACTGGGCAAAGACATGCTCTGCCAGCGAACGCGTGGCATCCTGGCCGACGCGTTCGAACACGATGTTGCGCAGGTTGTCGAACGCCACCCCGGCAAAGCGCCCGGCGGCATAGCCCAGCACCGTCCACATCGCCAGCATGCCCAGGCGCGGCCCCGACATGTTCATGGCATCGACTGCCCATTTCAGCAGATAGGGCAGGTAGAGCTGCACCCCGGTGGAGGCCAGGATGAGCAGGCACGCCACCACGATGCGCCAGCGCAGGCCGGGATTGTCCGCCGGCCAGAGATAGGGAAGAAAGCGCTTGAGCGTGCCCCAGCCATCATGACGGGCGCCGGGGGCGGTTGGTTTTTCGGGCGGCATCGCCTTCACATAGGCATTTTGGCGGCAGTTGCCACCTGCTGTTTGCTGGCAATCAGCGCGCGGCCAGCGCCTGTGGCGAGGCCGAGGTGAAATCGAACATCACCCGCCGCCGGGCAAAGTCGATCCCCACCTTCTGGAACGCGCTCAAGTCGCGCATGCCTAGCAGCAGCGCCGGGCGGCGGCTGAGCTTGAGGTGGGCAAACGCGGGGGCATCGGCAAAGGCAAAGGTGAGGTTGCGGATATCCATGCCGCCGATCCGCATCACGCGCGCCTGGCCCACGTCGGCCGTGATGACTTGCCCGGTCACGGCGATGAGGCGGGCCTGCTGATCGCCCTGGCGCCGGTTGAGCGCGCGCTGCAATGCGCGATTGCCGATCGAGGTGTCCGATCCGGTATCGATCATCACATCGGTGCGCACGCCATCGACCGTGGCCTCGGTCATGATCAGCTGGCCCGAACGGCGCCGCGCGGTGACGACGATGTCATAGCTGTCGGCATGCGGCGCATCGGGTGCGGCATTGCCGATCATCATGCGGTGCGCGGCAAAGTCGATGGTCACGCGCTGGTCCTGCAGCCCATCGAGGCCGACGATGCCCTCGGCCTCCAGGTCGTGGCCGTCGACCAGGGGGGCTTCCAACCCGGAAAAGCGCCGGGTGCCGAGCGACATCTCGGCCACCGTGACAAGGTCCACGTCTTCCAGCCCGGCGACGCTCACCAGCGTGGCGCGGCCGCTCGGCGCCAGGCCCAGGGTCTGCGCGGTCTGCCGCGTCAGCACCGTGCGTTCCGCGCCCGTATCGACAAGGAAGGCAAAGGGCCCGGCCTTGCCGATCGTGACCGGCACGGTCAGCCGGGTGCGCGCATCCTGGCCCAGGTGGATCTCTTCCATCGGCGGCAAGGCATCGGGCGCGGCGGGCTTGGTTGGAGTGAGCAGGGGCGTAGCAAGCGGGGGTGCCGCAGGCGAAAGGGCGGTTTGCGCAGGTTGCGCGGACACCGGCAGGGCCGCCGCCATCAAGGCGAGCGTACCGAGCGTGCCGGCAACCTTTTGGGCCAGCATCAACATCGTCAGGTTCCTCTCCGCCCAACAGGTTACGCCTGGTTGGACGGCAGCGCCAATGCTATTTTCAACCCGGTGTGTACAGATGGCGCGGAAATCGAATATTCACCACCGCGTTACGGCGAAACCGGTCGCTTTCGCCAGGGCAGGGCGGCGATGATTTCGCCCAGCAGGCCCAGCACTTCGTCAAGCAGGGGGTGGCGCGTCAGCCGCATGACGGCAAGCCAGCAGAGGATGCCCGCCGCCACCATGGCAAAGACCTGGCCCAGCCCGCACGCGTCCGGCCCGGCCCACAGCGCATAGCTTGCCAGCAGCGGCGCCACCGCAGCTAGGGTGACCGCCAGGCTCTGGCCATAGATGCGCGCCAGGCTCGACCAGGAAAAATCCAGCATCGCGCGCATGAACGGCGCATAGATCACCATCCAGATCAGCCCGTGGACAAAGCGCGAGATCGCCACCGCCACCAGGCCAAAGGGCGCGGCTGCAATGATCAGGCCCACCGACAGCACGGTTTCCACGATGTTGCGGTGGATCAGCCCACGCTTGCGCCCCAGCAGCAATGGCAGATCGGCGTTGAGCGGCAACGAGATATAGCATAGCTGCGCCAGCGCCACCCACAGCAGCAGTGGCGCCGCGGCCAGCCAGCGCTGGCCATAGAGCGCCAGGATCAGCGGCTGTGCCAGCGTGGCGATGCCGGCCATGGCTGGCCAGGTCACCCCGGTATAGGCAGCCACCACGCGCAGATAGGGCGGGCCAAGCGGATCGCCCTGGTCGCGCACGCGGCGGAACGCGGGATAGAACACGCCAGTCACGGCGCCGGCCACCAGCATGCGCAGCTGCAGGGCAAGGCCCGAAGCGCGGGCAAACAGGCCCACGGCAGTATTGTCGATCAGCCGCCCGATCACCAGCTCGGGCGCGCGCGCCGTGATCGAATAGCAGGTCGACAGCACCGAATTGGTGCCGCCCAGTTCCAGCACCGGCCGCGCGCCCTTCAGCCGCAGCGGCCAGGGCACCATCACGCCCGCGCGCCACTGGCTCACCACCAGGCGCGCGCCCTGCTGGGCAAAGGCGCCCCAAGCCAGGGCCAGCGCGCCATGGCCGAGCACGGCCAGAGTCACCGCGGTGGCCGCGTTGGCGATCGATGATCCCACCTCGATCATGGTGTTGGACTTGTAGTCCATGCGCCGCTGGCAGGTCGCCTGCGGCACGATCGACAAGGGCACCAAGAGATAGGACGATGCCACCACCAGCAGCACCGGCAAGAGCGCGGGATCGTTATAGAATCGCGCCACCGGCACCGCGCTGGCCAGCGCCAGCAGGGCGATGCCCCAGGCAAACACCACCGAGATGGTAAACGCGGTCTGCAGCTTTTCCGGCGTCAGGTCGCGCTCGCCGTTGACATAGCGCGCCACCCCGAAATCCTGCAGGAACGCCACGATCGTCACCGCCGCAAAGGCGATCGAAAACAGCCCCAACTGCGCAGGGGTGATGAACCAGCGCGCCAGGACCACGCTCGTGGCGAACTGGATCGCGAACGAGGCGTATTGCGAGACCAGCGCCCACGCCGCCGCGGTGCGCACCGACATTTCCGGCGCCGGGCTGCCCGTCGCCGGATGGGGGCGGCGGGGGATTTCGCGCCTCGCCGTCATGCCGCGTGCCGGATCAGCGCGGCGGCAGCCTGGGCCGCGCGCAGCGGATGCCCGGCCTTGAGCAGGCGGATCGCGGTGCGCCACAGCCGCGCCCGCGGGCCACCATCGCCGATATGGCCGAGCAGAACCGGCCAGGCTTCGCCGGCCAGGCGGTCGGGCGCATAGAGCAGCCGATCGATCATGCGCTGGCGCACATAGGCGGCGCTGCCCGGGCCAAACAGCATGTCGAGTTCGTCGATCGCGGGCAGGACGGCGCGGTGCGCTATCGGGTCACTGCCGGTGCGCGCGCGGGCACCATGGGCCAGCCAGGCAATCGCGGCATGGCGGGCCTGGGTCACGACATGGCGCGAACTGACCTGGCCGGGCGTGATGCGATAGGCCAGCAGGCATTCCGCCAGGTTGGCCATGCGCGTCTCGCTGGCAAGACGCAGCCACAGGTCATAATCCTCCGCGTGGATGAATACCTCGCGATAGCCGCCCGCCGCGCGCACCAGATCGGTGCGCACCATCACCGCGCTGTGGCACAGGATCGGTCCGTGCTCCAGCGCGGCCAGAATGGCGGCATGATCGCGCGGGCGCTCGATCGGCGGGTTCGGTGCCGGGGCGCCCGTCTCGTCGATGAAGGTGGTTTCGCTGGCCACCAGCCCATGATCGGAATGCTCCGCCAGAAACGCCACCTGGCGCTCCAGCCGCTGCGGCATGCAGATATCGTCGGCATCGAAGCGGGCAACCAGCGGGGCGCGGGCCTGCGCGAACAACTGGTTGAGGCTGCGCACCAGGCCCTGGCGCGGCATCGCGATCGGCCGCACGCGCGGATCGCGCGCGGCATAGGCCTGGGCAATCGCCAGGCTTTCGTCGGTCGATCCGTCGTCCAGGATCAGGAATTCGAAATCGCCAAACGTCTGCGCCAGCACGCTTTCGATCGCCGGGCCCAGGGTTTGCGCCGCGTTGTATACGCTGGTGGCCACGGTGACGGCCGGTGGTGAAGAGGGTGAGGCGGGAATGGCGGGCATCTCTGCAAAAGGGGTGCGGAAGGGCGGGGCAGGCGGGCCGGGCATGGTCACCGCTCACTATCGAGATAGCTGGGAGACGCTGCGCCGCGCGTGCCACCACGGCGATGGGCGCGGCGGCGCCAGCGCAGCATAGGCGCGGCCAGCCCCGGCAGCCAATGCCACAATGCCAGGGCCAGCTGCCACACCGGGCCACCCATATGCCCGTTCAGCCGCATGCCGATCCGGCGCAGGTCCGCCAGGCCGGAACGCGCCTGGCCGGCGACGATGCGATCGATGGCTTCCTCGAACGCCAGCGCATCGCGCGTCTCGTTCATCAAGCGCTCGACCGTGGCAATCTCCGGCGCGCCGGGCGGCAGGCTGGCGCGGGCCTTGCTCTGCACTTTCAGGCTGCCGCGCAGCAGGCGCAGCGCCTGGGCCGAGGCGGAGCCGGCGCGAACGCGATATTCGCACAGCACCGCGTCGACATAATGCGCTTCGCCCCCCAGCGCCATGAGCCTTACCCACAGGTCGAGATCCTCGGCGTGAGTCATGCTTTCGTCAAAGCCGCCAATGGCCAGGCAATCGGCGCGGCGGAAGACCGAGCCGATATAGACGTTGAACGAGCGGTCGAGCACGCCCAGCCAGGTGCCGCGCGTGCTCTGGAGGTGCTCGACGCAGTAACGCTCGCCCGCCACGGCGCCGAACATGCGGGCATTGCAGGTGGCAAGGCGCAGGCCGGGATCGGCTTCGAGCAACGGCACCAGGGTGGCGAGGTAAGCCGGGCGGAACAGGTCATCCCCATCGAGCAGGGCAATCAGCGGCGCGGTGCTGGCGGCAATCGCGGTGTTGCGCGCGGCCGAAACGCCGCGGTTCTCGGTGCGGCACAGGCGGATGCGCGGATCGGCCAGGAATGGTGCGACGGCACCGGCCACTGCCGGATCGCCATCATCGATCACGATTGCTTCCCACGCGGCCAGATCCTGGCGCTGCAGCGATGTCAGCGCCTCGCCCAGGAACGCCGCCACGCCAAAGCCCGGCACGATCACGCTGACGCGCGCAGGCGAGCCATCAGGCGGGGGAGGCGGGGCGAGTGGGGCGACCATCACTGGGGGCTTATTCCGTGCGGGTTTAAGGATTGGCTTACAATGGCCCAAAGAATCAGGAGAATCACGGAATGTCGGCGTCATCTGGCCACAAGGGCAGGCTGTCGCGATCGAGCGCTGGCAAGGACCGCGAAAAAACGCCTGCTTTTCCAATGGGTTCCAAAGATTTTGAAACAAAATTGCAAAACGCCGTTGACGCCTGTGCGACCCGTCCATATATGCCGCTTCACCGACGCGGTTCAGCCGGTTTTGTCCGGTTCTTTGGGTGTTTCCTGAAGGGTTGTGTTGGTCGCCAGATAGCTACGGACGGCTTGGGTTTCCGGTGAGAGCCGGGGATTGATGGTTGTCCGGGTTTTGCTGTCTGGGTTGGTCTTTGACATTGTTGATGAGATGAAGGGACATGTGGGCGACGGCGCCTGGTGTCGGGGGTCTTTGGGCTCCGACGTCCAGTTTAAAGCAAGCCGATGTTG